>Ga0213833_1000948_pt1 | contig 23147 bp, 30 predicted proteins | sample SWATP21_FD_160575 | JGI IMG/M metagenome (GOLD analysis project Ga0213833, IMG submission 160575) | Coastal seawater microbial communities from Marineland, Florida, United States - SWA TP2 #1 | ecosystem: Environmental > Aquatic > Marine > Coastal | place: USA: Florida | collected 2016-08-14 | reverse complement strand
GGGTGGGGTGGGGGGGGGGGGGGGGGGGGGGGGGGGCGTCTGGGCCTTGATCGTTGCGCGGTACTTGTCTCGTGGGGCAAGCAGCCGAGGGGTGAGACAGGTAGCGAATGCGTGTCACACTTTCTTTTTCTTCTTCTTTTTTGTTTGTTTTTGTTTCAAGACACACGGGAAAAACACCTTCTCGCACATGGGAGAGAACACGTACGCAGCCCAAGGAAGGGCAACCTAATACACACGAGACAAACGCCAAACGAGTTTCAGGAGGAGGAGGGAACGCGTGGGTTGATGGGGGGAAGCCATAAGCCATGGCAAGCGTCCCACGTCTCGTCACTCCATAATCGGCAGCTCCAATCGTGACAAGAACACTTGTGAGGAGTGCGAGCCCCAGAACACCGATGCAGTGTTGGTGTGGGGTCCCAGCTCTTCCGAAGCGGGCTCCACTTCACCTGGCTGCTGCACAACACTGCCGTCCACTTGCACTGCTGCCTCCACCGTGGACGCACTATCATCGGGCTCGCTACCATCGCTGCTGCCGGCTGCAACCACAGGCTCCGCATCAGCGGGCACTGCTCCGGACGTCAGTGCTGGGTCTTCACAGCTCTCTGTTTGCTCCTGACCCTTGGTGGGCAGCACGGACTTGGGGGCGCACGGCAGGCCATGTGCCGTGCGCGCTCCGCAGGACTCACGGAACAGGTCAATGTCGTTCAAGCGGAAGGACAGGCGGATGGAGTGGTTGGCCTTGAACTCGTAGCTCAGGGGCAGCAGGGCAAACCGCAAGTGCATGACCTCGCCGGGAGACACTGGCACGATGCTGTTGCGAGAGAAGTTGCGGTACCTGAACAGAACAACCAGTCAACGATACACACACATGGTGAGACAGACAGACCACCAGCCACCCATGGCTCACAAAACAAGACGGCATTCTGTGGAGCGATGTGTGTGGGCCATGCCTCGCTCGTGGCTGCAGCACCGAACGAGGATCGAGGGTGTGCCATGACTGCGCGCGCTCCCGTCACAACACGTACGGCAGGTCTGGCACACCGCCCCCAAACAAGGCGGGGAGCGGGGTTCCTGCAGCCTCTCCAGCGGCCTCTGTGGCCTTGTCTTGTGCTGCTTGCTCCTGGACGGTGGTGTAGCCCGGGAACGAGGCATTCAGCTGGCCCTCGCCCACATACCTGTGCACCAGCACGACAGCAGCAGTGGTTGACGATGTGTTTGGATGAGGTTGGTGGGGGTGGTGACGACTGTAGGCACTTCACGCACACCCACCGGACAAACACAAGAACAACAACAACAAAACAACAGCAGCAACAGCAGCAGCAGCAGCAGCAGCACGCACGTGGCTTTGCCTGATGGCCAAACGTCTTCAATGTACGCGTACAGCGCAGCTTGCGGGCAGGAGAACGACACGTGCACGTCCAACACCGGGTAGCCCGTGACTTCCAGTGCGGCTGGAAGGGGCGCGGTGGTGTACTCCAGCTGTCGCACCGGCGCAAAGGGATACGTGGGCTTGTACACACTGGCCTTCTCCGCAAACACGAGGGAGTTCCATCGCGTGACGGACCCAGTCCCCAGTCGCGCAAACGGTACCTCATCCACACCACGCCCCGTTGACGGCGCGCCTGCAGCAGCGACCGCCGCCGCCGCTGCCGCCGCGACATCCGCCTCTGCGACGCTGTCCACCACGGCAGCGGGTGCAAGGGCCCCGTCCGAGGAAAGCAGGAGGGGCAGGGTCTTGATTCCGGCCGGTGGGAACGTGTCCGCGTGGTTCCAGCGATCCGCGCCGACAGTGAAGTAGTGCACAGGCTGCTCGGAGGTGAATTCCTTGTGGGCATCCGGGTACACTGGGTTGCCCTCACTGTCAAACAACAGCGAGTCAAAGTAGCGAAGCATGTTGCGTGGGTTGTCGAAGCATGTCTCCACAGCAAAACCGTCTGCCGTCATGCGGTACGCGCCAGCGTGCTGCACACAAGTGGAAACAAGGAGCCGCGCACATCAGTACAAGGCACGCGCCACCAACCCACCCACACACACACACAAACAACCAAACAAACAAATAAAACAAACAAGCCAGCCTTGGGCCAAGACCGCACCTGAAACCCTCCCAGGAACATGATGTTGTGCTCATCAGGTACGCCAAGCGCCTTCAACGCACGGAACCTCTTGATGGCAGCGTTTGCGTTTGCGCCGTCCAGCCAACCTGACGCACCCAGCACAGCCATGCCCTTCTTGGCAGCGGCCGCCAAGCCATTGAAATGGGCAAACGGAGACACCTCTGCGATGCCACGTGGGATGCTGGAGGGAATGTCGCCATGGGCAAACACACGGGAGGCAGCAGCGTGCACGTCCCAGTTGTCACGATGGGCGTCCACTGCTGCGTCGAGCACACGAAGGCCTTCGGCGCTGGAGTCAACCGGCGTGACGCTGATGCGCAGGATCTTTTTCGTCCAGTCCGGCAACGACAAGATGCGCTGCATGTTGTTGCTGTCCAGCATGTCGTTGATGGATCCCCAGACTCGCGTGAACCAGGACAGCTGAATTCCTCCCGGCACGGCGTACTGAAGGACACGCGCCACATTCCCACAACATGTCCACAGGTGGCGTCAACAGCACAGACACCCACACACACACACACACACACACACACACACACACACACACAGCGAAACACATCGTACCTCTGTGTACAAATCAAACGGAGAAAACAAAAGCGTGGTGCCGCGCACGTTCGGATGTTCCAACGACGCCGCGATCTCTGCCGCGATGCCATCGTAGCTGACGCCGAATGTGATCACATCACCATTCGACCAGGGCTGGGCGACAACCCAATCCAACAACTCCCGCGAATCCTCCACTTCCTCGGGCGCAAATGCGGTCGTACGGCTCCCAAAGGACGCGCCGGTTCCACGAACGTCGACGTCAATCCAGGCGTATCTGGAGCCACACAGCGTTCGCGTCACATCCTGTTCGACAACCCCCGCCATTGTGACCACCTTCCAACAAACACACCCTCGTTGCACCATGTACGGTCGGCAGAAGGGGTAATGGAAGTGATGGCGGAAGGAATACAATCCTGAGAAGAAGGTGAGCCACTGCGAACGGAAATAGCTACAGGCCACAAAACGTGTGCATGTGAGCGCCGTCGACGACACATGATGATGGCATTCCATCTCGTACCGAGTCTGGTGGAAGATAGCCGGCAGCGGTGGCTCTGCCTTGGAATCGTAGTCGCTAGGCAGGCATACATCAACAGCAATACGGACGCCATCTCTCATGGGGACGTAAAAGCTGTTGCAATCCAACAGCGTGAGATTGGAACGCGGTGGTCGGTAGTAATTGGACCACGGCGAGTCGCCTCCGCCATCGCGGCAATGCTGCGGATCCATGCCGACGCCAATCCACAACCCCACACAGATAAATCCAATGAACACCAACGAGGCGAGGCAAAAGCCACGGCAGTGGCAACGGCAGCGGCACATGGCGGCGGTGCGGGTGGTGTGTTGTGGGGCTCTCATTGCTGTACGCACGGACGACACGAAGTTTCAAAATCCAGAAATCATGTTCCGCGGATCTGACGTGGCCGTGGTCATCACACCCACGCAAGCGTGCCGCATGTCTTCTGCTGTTGCTTCTCTTGTTCAGAGCCACCCTGTGGCTGCCTGTTGTGTAGCTGCTTGTGTCGCAGCGATTGTGGTGGTGAAGGCTCGCGGTCGCAAGCAGGCCGCCCCCGAGATCGAGACATGGCAGAGCCATGTACTGCTGCACGGGCCGCTGCAAGAGTTGGCACCGGGCTGCTTGTGGCACGTAGAAGGAACCCTTAAGTACGGTCCCGACGTACGTCTTGATCATGTTCAGGGTGTGAGCGTCGCTGTGTGCTCATTGTGGTTGTGTTGCAGCGCCGAATGGTGATTTACAGGCCGCCGGGCACACGCGACTTGATTGTCCACAGTTGCATCGCAGTGAACGACACTGTGTTGGCATCAATTGAAGCGCTTGGTGCTCCAACTGTACTCATCGTTCCGAACGGATTCCATCGTGCTGATGCTGCTGTGTGGAAAGCCAGGTGCCTCGGGCTCGGTATCTGCTCATCATGCCTCCTCCCTCGTTGTTCACCCGCGTGTCTACTGGCTGTCCAGGTTCCCTGACATGCAAGTGGCTTGCCCAGCTGGCTCTCGTGCAGCGGTCTCTAAAGTCGTGTCTGTTGACATGGACGCCGTTTCTCTCCCTACTCGCTACCCAGGCTCCGTGTATGCGTACGAGTTCCCGGGAACCACAAAGCCTGGCCGAGACACTTTCGAGCTTGTGTTCGAGTTTGCCATTGCCGCAGCACCCACAGATGGCGAAGCGCCTCCACACGCAACACAACAACCCCAGGACGGCGAGACCGCTCTTCGCTCAACTGGGGTTCCTCCAGCGGACAACCACCCATCAAGGTTTGCTTTCGTCACAACCGACATGATGTTCAATGTGTTGCCCTCGGGCACATTCGCGAAAGATTTCTTGTACGTTCAGCGAGCGGCTCGGAGCGAGCAACAGTGGCTACCTTGTCACTGCTGATGGCCTGGTTTGTTTGTACTGTATGCAGTGGGCGCCTGCTCGGAAACTTGACTGACGGCACAACGCCGATTGTGTCAAAAATCGGGCGCTGGTTCTTCTTTGCGGACACCGCTGCACTCGCGCGTGAACTTCGTCGAATGAGCCAAGCACGACACAACATCACGCACATCCTCGTGGCTCATGGTGAAGTTATCAGCACTGATGACTGTTCGGCAGTGTTCGAGCGAATGGCTGCTGACCTGAGCTAGCTGGAGTTGGTGTACACTGCACAGGTGTTGACAACTGAAAGCTACATCTGAAAGCTGAGCCCACTGCACTTGAGCCTGTTCAAACGTCATGTCATGTTCGCACAGTGAACAACGTTGATCGTTGACACACCCCGCACTCTTTCTTGTGGCTGCCGGTTCGCCATGAGCTGGTGATGCACTTTTGATGAGAACCAGCTGCTAGCAATTGTCAATACCTACCCGAAACACTCGGTGTAAGACAGGCCCAGAGAGGCGAGAGCGTGGCGACATGGGGGCAGGCGCATCAACCGGCCACAGGAGTGGTCCAACAGCCACCTCCACCACTTCCGAAGCAGGAAGGAAGACAGAAGAAGAACTGCGCGCGACTTTCACCTGTGTGGTACGATGTAGATGTGGCGTTTGATCGTTGTTCTGTGTTAATCTTCGCGCGGACTTGACAACGGTGCATGTTCCACAGCGCAAGACAGAGTTACACTGGCCGCGTTCTGTTCTGTTGTGTATACGGCCGGAAGCTCTGACTATTCTCGATGCCACCACGCAGGTAGCGTGCGTCTTGATATCATGCTGACATAAAGTGGAGTAACCTCGCCCTGTGCTTCGCGTGGCAGGCGTCAGTTGCCTGCTACCCGTATCACAACATCATGTGCTGGGGTCACAATAGTGAAATCTTCAAGTTCAAGACGTTTGCTCCTCCGAGCGATGAGGAGTTGAAGAAGAAGAAAAAGAAAAGTAAGGACGCAACGCCACCAGGTGATCCACCAGGTGATCCACCAGGTGATCCAAAGGATCCCCCAGCTGATGAAGGCGAACGTGAGGTGGAGGCGGCGGATGACGACAGGCCACGTGAATGCGTCTCCATCGACGTCTTCACGCGACAGGGTGGTGAAATCGAGAAGATCCTCATGGCGACTGTAAAAAAGCTCATGGCTCGCATGGAGAGCGAAGGTGGGACTCGTGGTGTGTCTTGTTGTCACATCCCTACCGTGCCCAGAGCTCACACAGCACGGGCGGCTGTCACAGGCATCGGTCAGCAGGAGTTTGAGGATCTTTGCAAGACACTGCTGGAAGGGGACAAACCCATCGAGGCATTGCGACAAGCGGCGTTGACTCGCAACTTTGACATCAACAAGGCGGTGAAAGTGGTCAACACAGTTGGCGAGTTGTCGCCATTCGACAGAATGGAAGCCGCCATCATCATGTACAGTTCGCTGATCAACCCAAGCTCCTTCCCGTTGATTCTGGACACGTTTGAGGACGCTGCCACTCGAGACAACATCTGCCACCGCTTGAACATCACGTTGAACCCATCAGGCGTTGTGGTTGCAGGTGATCGACCCAACAAGCGATGAGACGTTTGCGTTGCACCGTCATCGGAGTGCATTCTGTGTTGTTCAGCGCCTGTGTTGCTGCTAGTGTGCTGAGCGTGAAGCCTCTTGGAAAAACGAGAAGAAAAAACAAAAACACCTATGACTGCTTCGCCCTCACGGGGAGTTCCATCCGTGGCCGCCGTCGCAAACGCCACCACCAAACGCTTGCAACTGCGCCCACCACCAACAGCGTCACAATCCCCAACACCACTGATGTCGGTGTCGATGTGGAGGCGAGAGAACGGAGCCTCACATCACCACTCGGTACAACAACAGCGGACGCTGGCTCTGGGCTGATCCTTCCCCGGCCCGCATCACTTTGAGCCCCCTGCGTCTCCTGTCCTCCGGGCAACGCTTGTCCCTCTGTGGCGCTTGCTGCTTGATGGGGCGTCTGGGTTTGAGAGGCACCACCCGGTGCCGGTGCCGGTGCCGGTGCCGGTGGTTGGAGTAGGGTTGGGTTCACAGACGGGGTGGTCGATGCGGACGACGCGTGTTCTTTCGCCGGCACCGTCGCTGCAGCTGGCTGTTCTTTCGTTGGCGCCGTCGCTTGAGCCGCCTTTTGCGGTATTGGCGCCGCTGCCACTTGAACCGGCAACTGATCGCGACCAGGCGGCTGCAGCACGGCGAGGTAGGCGTGCATTGCAAACGAGGGCAACTCCACCCCCAAGCCACCGACCGGCGCCATTCGAAGCAGTCGACGCCGCGCGGATGTGTCTCGAGCAGCGTCCGAAATGAATACACCCTGTGTGTGTGGGTGGGGGTGGGTGTGTATGGGGGTGTGGGTGTGGGTGTGTAGCACGCGCGTCGAGTCTCCCATGTTAGCTGTGCTGACACCCGACACACCACAGAGCACCCAACACAGCGGCCATACATGGAACAAGCTCTGTGGGCACCACAACGCACCTCTTCGTTGGTATTTTGACGTTCGGATGTCACATTGGTCGGAGTGACGCCACCCGACAGGGTGGAGACGCTGCTCTCAGCAGCTGCCAGTTCGGCACGCCATGCCAGTCCGCTTTCTTGGTCTGATTGGGGACGGCCGAGTGACAAAAATCGCCGTCGCACCAGCGACCACTCTAGGGGTGGGTCCATGCCACCCGGGGAAAGCGACACGGCGGCAGTGGCTCGGCCCATGTTGCGCAACCGCACAACGACGTCGTCCGTGACTGCATCTCTGGCCTGTTGGGGTGATTGGATAGGCATGCGGTTACGGTTGTGGCGGCCGTAGCAGCAGCGACAACAGCACTACCTTGAGGGACATGATGTGAACGTCACTGGGGACGGCACCTTCAATGGGCGTGACACCTTCAACATAGTGCTTCATCCTGGCACGCAAAGCGTACAACATCAGCCAGTCAGCTCCACACACACTACACCAACGCACATCCACACACACGCCAAAACCGTGCGCCACCACATCGGATCGAACAACGTACCACTCTTCACGCGTCATGGTGACACCCTCTGCAGGCAAGAATACACGAAGAGGGTTGTGCTGGCGCGCAGACAACTGCCGCCACTGCGTGTTGCTGTCACCAACTGAGTCAAACAGCATCCAGAAGCTTGACACGGAGCGAGAGGTGTCATCCAGCGCTTCACCCAAACCCCGGTTGTCGTCAAACTTCAATCGGCGGTGGAGGAAGGCCTCCAAGGTCGCGCGCCGCTGCTGCCGCGCACACTCTGGTTCGCCCGAGTCACAAAACGTCCCGCTGGTCACACCGTGGCCTTGCGTGCACAATATCGTTACCTGCACCGGCTCATGGTGGTGCGGGGCTTGCTCCCAGTCGAAGCGTCCGGGAGCGTCGCCGTCCGTCACACCCTCAAGGTGGGCCATGGAACTCGTGACCGCAGCGGCTGTGTTCATGGGGAACACAAAGTGTGGCTTCGAGCGCATCTGCTCATCGGTGCGCAGCAAGGGTTCTCGAGGCCGTCGCAGGAAGTTGAGCCCGTTATCGCTGAGGAACTCTCCATCTGCAGTGCCGCACACGCCAACGCGTCAGGGGTCTGTGGACAGCGCAGCTGGCTCTCGCGTGGAAGAGACAAGACTGCATCCAAACAAACAACAAAGAAGAAGAAGAAAAGCACCACCGCACCTGCTTCGAAGTCAGTGCGGAAGCGCACCGCCAGTTCCGTGTTTTGCGGCACAGATGAGGCCGGGGTCACGCACTCCCACCGCACAACTCTTTCCGAGGGGTCAGCGCACTTCTCGCCACGCTGTGGAAGGTGCACCACCTCGAAAGTCTGAAAAGAAGAGACCACACGACGCTGCTTGTGAAACCACAAGCAACGCCCGGCACCACACCATACATGGCACGGCACACACACACTCACACTCACACTCACACTCACACTCACACTCACACACTCACACACTCACACACACATACCTGCTGGTACGATGTACCGCCATCAACCATGATCCCAGACAAGACAGACCCAGAGAAGGTCGCAACAACAAGTTTGCTCGGCGTCTTCACGTCCGTGCGCCGAAGCGGGCGCGACAGGTACGCACCGGACGCCTTGGACCTACACACGAGCGGCACACGGACGGGACACCGCGATGTTACCAGAGGCTGGCTGGCTTCTGCACATCGAGCAGGAGCAGGCAGGGGCGAAACAACTCACCAGTAGTGGACAAAGTGCTGATTCAAGCGCACCGGATGCCCTCCCAGCCGCCGTGAGGTGGCGGCCACAAGCATTCCAGTCTTGGGGTCCACCCCCGCCGCTACACACCCATTCCGCAGCACCATCACCTCCTTGCCTTGCATGACGGCGGTGGTTGGCTTCGACACCATGGCAAACCGCTGCAGGGGACCACCGCGTTCGCGCCGGGCGCGCTTGTATCGCTGCTTGCGCACCACATGCACGCGCGTCACCGACCGCTCGGCATCAGGACCTGGACAGCCACACCGCTCACACGGCTGGCCCTGCGGCCACACATGGAGCCAGTGCACGGCCAAAGACAGCGGCGGCATGTCCACAGCCACCGCCAGCGTGGCGGCGAAGCTGTCCTCCAACACAGCTCCACGGGGACCGAGCACCGCCTCGCTCAGTTTTGCAACCACCTGGGACGACACGGGTGCGCCCTCGCGGCACACGCGGAAGGAGTGCTCCCAGGTTCGACTGGGTGGCAACGACAGGGACACCTGCACCACGCTGCGTTCTGTCCAGCCGAGGGGGTTGTGCAACACGAGTGGGACTGCCGCCTCCTTCCCACCCACTTGGATGGGCTGCTTGGCGCACTCCACCGACACCTGATCAAGCCAGACAACCCACACAGCAACACACACCATGTACCCAGTGTGTCACTCCCCGGCAGACAAAGCAACAAGCTCCACCCACGGCAGCACACGCATCTGCAGCAGACATAATCAGTCGCACGACCACGACGGCACCCACATGTTGTTCCGTTTCGTTGTGGTGATTGGAGGTGGTGGCACGGAGTAAAGCGTCTGCACATGCCGCAGCAACCTGCGAAACACAATGTTGCGCGTCCTCCAGCTGGTCGAAAAAGGTCGCCACAACGCGCTGGCGGGACGTCCCTGTGACGGTATCGTGGTGCATCATGGCGGCCATGGTGAGTCTGGCAGACTCCAACAGCTGATAGTGGCGGCCAGCGTCAGGCAGAGTGCTCCGGCGAGCGAACGACTGGGCACGCGCGAACACAAACAACATCTCGGCACTCCTGAGCGCCGACGACAGCTCGCGGATGGCCCTCTTCAGGGTCGGTCGCGAAGTGTAGAACCCCGTCCAGTAGCTTCGCGAGTTGTCCGCGTACGGAAAGAAGTCCGAGTGCTGCACCACAGGGAACGCTGTGTGTTGCACCCGTGCTTGGGCGTTCGTCGCGCGAAGGTACTCTCCCACGGTGGAGTACCGGATGTCAATCCCAAACTCGTGGCGCGCGTTGAGTCGGGCAATGAGCTTGTCCATGTTGTTGAACTGTTGCGCGGCCTTGGTGAACTTGAAGTCATCACCGAACGGCACGAGCACGTGGGATGTGCGATACGCCTGGAGTCGTCACGCGGATGAAAGCGGGGGGGCAGGGGTCACGACACGATTGCCCACGTAGACAAGTCAGGCTAGGGCAAGCAAACAAACAAGAAAAGAAAACAAACAAACAAAAACGAAGAAACGAAGAAAACGCGACATGGCACAATACATGCGCGACGAACGAACTTCGGCTCGCTGCCGCAGAACACGGGCCAAGAATGCCACCTTTTGGTCAATGTTTCGGTCCGTCACCGGTGTCACCATTCGAGATTCGAAGTCAAACCCCTGCACCCCACACGCAAGTGCCACGGACCACAGTTTCACGTGGCATCACTCACTGGTTTCCGTAACACACACACACACACATGCACACACACACACACACACACAACGCTGACCCGACATGACGATCCGCTGCCTCACCTCAGGTGCACTGTAATGTGTGTGAAGAGTGTGGGCAAACACAGGGGGTGCATCGGCACCGGCACTCCACAAAAATTCTAAATGGCGGCGCCCTGGCTCCTTCCACGCGCGCTTTGTGTCACGGTGCACACGGTTCAGGACAAGCGCCCCGATGCCCTGTCAATTGCATTGCAGCACCATGACACGACACCGTCATGACGGATACATGCATGGACATAACCTCCAACACGGTGACACGCGCGCCACACCACCATACCATGCCGGAGTACAGCACGGGAGCAGCGGACGAGTGTCCGAAAGGATCGATTTGCCAGCCGACTTGTGGGCGCACCCCGAACAGGCTGTACAAGTACTCGTGGCCCTCCGTCATCTGATCGATAACGTTTGGCACATGTGTAATCGCTTCGTCGTGCTGACATCAGACACCCATGTTACTGGCAGTGCCAGTTCCAGCACAGCTATGCACGTATTGTGTGAGTGAGGCACCGTACCTGGACCCAACCACCACCAACAAACTCAAGCTGCCCGCTCTGCACAAGCCGCCGCACTGTTTGCTTGACATCATACGCTTGCTCTCCCCACCAACGCATGAAGAAGGACACTTCAGACCACACAAACCGCCGGTCTGGGGCCTTGGTGAGCTCTTGCACCACGTTGGTCAGAATGCGGTCCACATCCCGCACAAAGTAGTACTGCGCAGCCGAAGCAATACAATACAATGGGTGGGCTGTTTTGAAGCAATGGCAACATAACAAGTACGCAACAAACCAAACCAACAACAGAAAACTTGTGACTGCCATCGTTCCTACCTCAGGTGAGTGCAGCCAGCCGAGGTCACAATGCGAGTGCGGGATCAAGTGGACGGTGAGGTGCATGGCGCCTTCATCATCACTGGCGACGTGCACAGCGCACAGGCACAACACACACGCTGCAAAAAGGCGCCTGAACAAGGTGTTGCCTGTCATGGTTCCAATTCGCCCACTTCAGGACATCAGGGGCTTGCTACTGGGGCACATGGGCATGAGGGCATTGGCACAACTGCTGCAGCGTACGTACATTCTGTGAACTTTGTTTTTGTTGTTTTCATTGATTTGGTTGTTTGTACCTTGTTCGTGTTGAACCTTGCCTGCAACACACGCGTGACGCACAGCACCATGAAGAGCGCGCACGGCGGCGTCGGTCTGGTGACGGTCAGCTGTGTCCTGGCTTTTGCGTGCGCCAGCACTCAGTTGCTTGCGTCTCCCGGCCCTGCCTCCCCGTCGCTCTACATTGCACCGGTGCACTACAACCACACCTTGGAAGGCCCGATCGGCGGCAGCGGTGATGGCGCGCCCACTGACTGGTTTGTGGCGCAGTGGAACAACCCTACGGCGTTGGGACTGGAGCCTACGCGCGGAGAACAGGGGCCGTGTTCGGCGTACGCGCGTGCCGTGCGTGCCGTGCGTGCAGCAATGCGGGCGGTGACTCTGCGTTTGCGTGATGGGAATGCGTCGTGTGTGTGTTTGACCACAGGCCTGGCGTGGACTGGTATGTCGCCAACGGCAACATGCGAGTGTGTGTGTACGGTAGTGGTCCGAATGGAAGCCACGCGGTGGAGTTCGGGCAAAACGGGGAGGTGAGTGCGCGTTGGACAGCGTGCAGCGGTTTGTCATGGTGGCGGGAAGTGTCAACAGCACTCATGACTCAAAGAGAACCAACCGTCTCAACAGAAGGACCTGAAGTGCGGGCTCGAGTTCGACGCCTTTCTTTCGCCCACAGGTTCTGTCTACAGAAACGTTCCCAAGGGAGAGGTGCGGAGCCAGCCCCTCGCGAGCCTTCGCTCCCTCAACATGTCGTTCGGCTTCGAGCTTGTCTACAGCAGCATCTCCCCGCGCTGCGGATCTGGCAACCAGGTGTGTGTGGGATGTTGTGTACACCGCACCAACAAACAAAAGCAGCAGGGAAACAATTGCCTTGGCTGCTTGCATTGCATCGGTTCGGTGAGCCTTACGTGTTTGCGTGCCCGTTTTGTGTATGCATGCATTGGTGCATGCATTAGTGCGGCTCGAGTGGCCATGTCGACTACGGGTACGCGACCGCAGCCATCACTCTGAACAACGCCGCGTCTGACCAAAGCCTGTTCTATCAAGTGAGGCAGCTGCTACGGGGGTTGGTGGGGTGAACTTGTCTCGGCTGCCAGGCCACTAACATGATCCTGAGAACACTCACCCAGATCGGGCTGTGGGATTCGCGAAGTTCGGCGGAATGTGATCACCAGCCGTGCAAGCCCAGTCGCAATTGGTTCTTCAAGGTGCGTGCAGTCGTCCCAAGTGGATGGGTTCTGGTGTCATGCAGTTTCATGGAAATACCCTTCATTGCCTGTTGCAGAAGCAACCGTATGGCGTGAGTGATTCAGTAGCGTCCTTTCATCAGCCATGCATTCAGTCTCCTGGACCAAGAAAGTACTACAACCTTAACATCCTCCCCATGGTCAGCGATGCCATTCTGCACCCTCCAAGTGACGGTGAGTGGATCGTAGAGTGCACGTCGTGGTGCTAACGAGTCACGTGCAACGCGTCACATGACATGCCTCTCTTGTGGCCCCAGTGTCGGGGCTTGACCCAGATCTATCTCACTGGGAACAAACGGGGATGTACATCGGTCTCGGATTGCAGGGCAGTGCTGTGCAGACTTGCGTTGTGAGTGACATCCAGCTTGTGGAAGGAAACTAGCACAGTCAACCTGTATGCAGGGGGGTCGCGGCCTATCAGATGGATTCATTTGCTGTTTTATTCCAACCCTGACATAATTGAGAGTGTTCGCACCCACTGACCCGTGATTCAACCACGAGCGCACAATAAACAAAAGATGTGTACATGCCGCAGGAAGGGAGAACGAAAACCACAACCCCACATGCATGTGTTGTCAACAGACTACACTGGACGCAGCTTCATCATTGGCCTCTCGGCCGCCATGTACACGCAAAATGCCAACGGGAAAGCAATGGCGAATGTCATCGACCATATTCCCAGAAGTACTGGCAGCGCAGCCGTTGGAGTGGAGATTGCTGCAATGGCGGTCTTGAAAACCGCTTCAGCTGGCTTGACCCCCGCAAACTGAACGAGGTAGGTACTGTAGCTCAGCCTGGCGATCGGTGCGAAAGCCTTGGCAGACAGGAGCTTGTTGAGGAAAAACGCCTTGCCAGTGAGACAAGAGTAGATGCCCCATGCAACCGCGACTCCAAAACTCGTCCGCGAGAATGCCACATACACCACCGCCAGTGCCTGTGACCACACAGGGTCCTGGCCTGGTAGCGGTGCACGAAAATCTGCTCCCCACACGGGCTTGGGGCCGATAAGAGACAAGGTTGCCCACACCAGAAACGCCAACACATGTGCGATATGCACGCATGACAATGTGCATCCACGCCCGTTCGTGTTGGTGATGGCACTCATGGGGACGTAGCTGTTGGGTAGCTGCTGCTGCGCTTGCTTCCACTGCTGAAACAGGTAGGACGTGACCATTCCAACGGCGTAGGGCCCCAGTCGTGTGTACATGGGAGCGTAAATCTCCGCGCCACCAGTCTGGATGTCGTCTTGGTCGAGCATCTCTGAGATGTGATTGATATCGTAGACGTAGAGCACAGCTCGCACAAGGGCGCTCATGAGTGCGATACCCACTGGAATTAGTGTGGGCCAGCGGCCCTTCAGCAGCGGGCACTGACGCGAGTGCATCATCCACACAAGCAACGGGCTCACGCAGTAGAACTGAAACTCAACGGCGATGCTCCATGTGTGGCCCATGCAACCACCAGTCTCTGCACCCGGCCCGACGTAGTTGTTGATCATGAGCAGGTTGGTCCACCACCAGCGCTCGCACTCGGCACGGGACTGGGCATTGATGAGGTACAGAGGGAAAATGACGACGTAGGCAGGCCACAAGCGCAGCCAGCGCCGTGCCAAGAAACGGAAGTAATTGATGCGGCCGGTTTCTTCGAACTCCTTGGACAGCAGGTGGTGAATGAGGAACCCAGACAGGACGAAAAACATGTCCACACCCAACTCTCCCGTCCGGATGATGTTCCATTGCCATGCGTCCTCCAATGCGTCAGGGCCGTGAGTGAATGTCATCCCTGAATATTTAATCGACGAAAAAGAGCCAGGCGCAATGTAAGATAAAATGTGGGTGTCACACTGTGTGGCGACGCACCGTGATACACCATGACCCAAAGCAGTGCAAGAGCTCGGAGCCCGTCCAAAGCTTTGAATGAGCCCTCGCGTCGTCGATAAAGCGACCTGAAGTTGTTCGAAACGTTCCAAGCTGCTCTCAGTCGAGCTGTCCATGGTCGTGCCTCACTTGATTGCAGTGTGGGGGCGCCATCTGTTGACTGCAACTTGCCGCAGTGGTCCGGCGCAGAAGAAACGGACAGGTGGGCACGGTTCACTGGAGCGGAAGCTGGTGCCCGTGCTTTGGAGTGCTGAGGCGACGCAGCTAGCAAAGGCTGAGACATTGCGATGTCCACCAGGTGTGTGTGCACATTGAGCGCAGCTGTCGGAGCATGACACCTGCGCATTTTCACCTGGCCCTTGGCACTTGTTGCCCCCGTGCCAATTGTTTTGAAAATAATCACAATTTGCGGCACGTTTTGCCGCTGGTGACATCGTGTGTGCGAGCAAAAGGGGACGGTTTCAGCAGCCAGACGATCACAACTTTGTTTGCAATGCGCTCCAGCGTTACTGGTATGACTGCTATGGCGGCAGTTCTTTTCATGGGCCTCGTGAGTGTGGCGGTTGCCGCTGCAGTGTCATCGGGACCACCCACGCCGCCACTGCCGTACACAACGACAATGCTTCGCACGCACCACTACAGCCACGCGGAGTACTTGAGTATCGCCGAGAAGTTGTCGGTAGGTCATACTGGTTGGTTGTATTATTTCCTGCGCCAGTCTCTGACACTACTGCTGTGGTTGTGCCGCGAAGGTCCGCAAAGCTGTTGGTGGCTACGAACAGGCCTACAATATTGTGATCGCCCCTGACCTTCCGTTCTCTCTTCGAGATGCCAACGACACAACAGTGCTCGGCATTCGGGTTGTATGTACGTTGTAGGTATTGGCTCTCCCTCTCCCCCGGTCCGCTTTACAACACGAACGCGGTCTTACTTTTCATGAACCCTTGTGTTGGGCAGACCAAGTGAACCAAGCGTCGTCTCCGCAAACGATCACAACATCATACTTTTTGACGGATTTGGATGGCAATGAGCGGTGTGTTGTGCACTCCACCGCGAATGTACCACAGGCCTCGGCGCCTGTGGGGCTTGGGAACTTCACCGTTCGCGGGATTTCTGGCATTGAAGCGTGGCGCACCACGCTGGCTTCTGGCGAAAGCACCACCACGTACTACGTGAAGGAATCTCGCGGCCCTGCCAATGGGAACGGAACTGGACCAATGGTCATGTATCCATTCCGTATCCAGCTGAAATATCCAGTGGGTGGACCTGAGGTCGGGTACGTGCTTGATCAAGGCACACACTACCCTGTGTTCGTAGATTCGTGGTTCAGCACAAGCGGGTGTGATGGACACGCGTCGCTGGACTCGCGCTGGGCTGCTGCTCAAGCGCGCCACCCTGTCCAAGTTGTCCAGAGTGATCACGGAGTCACTATTGTCGACTCGCCACACTGGGAGGTGCTTAGCCTGCTCTGACTGGTGGGATGAAGCAAGAGGTTTGTTGTTCTGTTGTTGGTCTGGGTAGGAAGGAAGCAAGCGGGAAACAGCGCCAAAATTGTCGCCAACGCACCACCAACAACCAAACAACTGCCTTGCATTGTGCACATTCTCACGGGCGCCAATTGACGTCGACCCCCGCGCCGCACAAGTTGATGTTCCCTTTGTATTGGTGCATGTACGGAGTCGTCCATCCACCGAAAGCAGAGAAACCATCGAAGTTCGGTTGGTAGTTGTACGTCGGCCACCACAGCGGAAAGGAGGCCAACGCGGTAGAATCCCCAGTGATGGGCTGCCACTGTGAGTGGCTGGAGTAAATACCAACCTTGGCTCCTGACGACGCCCTCGCAGTCTCCGCAATCTCCTTGATGAAAATGGTGTTCCATGTTTGATTGGAGCCCCAGTCGGACCGCTCCACGTCCACCCAGAACGTGTCGATCTCCACACCGTGCTCCTGCAAGTACTTGATGTCTGCCGAGGTTTGCTGGAATACAACACACCAAACATAACATCACACACTTGTCACAAAAACATGTAAACGCGCGCACAATACGCCGCCTTTTGCCGCCGAGCATGTCATGTGCACGGTGTTGCAACAACAAACGTAAACGCGAGCACGCACCGAGGCGGCGTCTTTGGAGGTGTCTGGGAAGTGGTACACCCCCACAGAAATGCCGGCTGCACGGGCAGCCTTGGCAGTGTCCACCACGGCAGAATCGGGCGATCCCAGCTCAGTGTAGGATCTGATGATCACAAAAGACACGTCATGCTCGTTCTTCATGCACTCGAACGCAGACTGTGAGGTTGGCTGTGACACATCGACGCCGTAGAGACCGCTGAGCGGGGTCCCCACTGGACGTGCTGCTTCGTGGAGGACAGCTTCGCGGGTTTGGTGGACCAACTTGTCTTGGTCACGCTGAACTGCAGCAGAGCTGTTGCCATACACGACAAAGTTGCTCATGCCACTGTAGTCGTAGGATGTGTCCAGGAAGCCAGGGTCGTTCACGTAGAACGTGTCAGTGTCCTTGGTGTCAAACCCAGTCACCAGCACCCAGTGACTGCCTTCACGGACATTCACAATCACTGGTTGGCACTGCTCCACTGCAGCCCGGATAGCATGCGGCGACATGGAGGACGTGTCGGACAGCATATGCAGACCGCCAAGCTTCGCAACGGAGTTCCACACAATGAGATCAGAGTCCACATAGCCGCCGTGGCTTGTCAACCATTTGTTCAAAGTGCCAGGATCGATGCGGTGGCCATGAATACGCTCGTGGTATGTAGCCAAGCTCATGGCCACGCTCGACATGGCACACCCAGCATCACAAATCGTGTTGCTGCTGCTGCTCCCCAACGCATGATTGCTCCACTTTTCGCCACATTGCTTGTACAGCACCCAGGAGCCACACGGATACACGGCTTTGCTATGTCCAACACAAGCACAGAAGGCAAGCACAACGGCTGCAAACAACGTGAAACTGATGGAGCTCGACATGGTATCTTTGAAGGAAGGTAGGACGTCGCAGTCCGCGCTCATAGCAAAAGTACCATGTTTTCAGAGTGTTGGCGGCACGGGTTCAACTGTTCAAATAGTTGTTCCAACTACAACTTGTCGGATTCCTCACTCTGTGAGGAAATCTGATAAAACTGGAGAAAATACAGAGAAGATTAGCATGGCCCCTGCGCAAGGATGACACGCATAAATCGAGAATGGAACCAAAACGTACCCGCCACTAGTCCTCCAAGTGGCGTGACAAATCGACTTCTTGCACCAACGGGTCGCGTTCATGGCACCCGACAACTCGGTGGGTGACATAAAGTACTCCCTATAGGGGTTACTAATTGCTCCCCTTTGGCAGCCCCACAGGGAGCGGATTTGCTCAGGGCACTGTGCGCTGAGTAAGTCGCTTCCGAATAAGCCAACAGTGCGCTTCATGGCGAGTCAAGTTTTTGGTTGTTGTGAGGGCTAGCAACAGAGCAGTGGTTCATTTGCAGCAACCAGCCTTTCAAAACGCGTGCCACATCCCGCAGCCTGATGGCTCAAGTCGTGCTGCAGAATGAAAGTGTTTGTGCAGTGTGGGTGCAGTGTGGGTGTCTGTACAGATTGAAAAGTGTTGGTAATTGTCTCTGCTTCTTGTTTCTCGTGGCATTGGGGTCGTTGTGAGCAAGAGCCTGCGCGCTTGCGAGGACATCCGCACGTGCACGGTTTGTGAGTGCCGCATAACGTCCGAAGCACTCTTTGGGCACACCGCGGTTGGTACTCTGCGGTTGGGCCTGTGGCGTACAAAGTTATGGCTCTCTCGCGGCGGTGCCACTGGGCGCAGCGCCATGCGCGAATCCGTTTCATGCCAGGGGGAGGGGTGTGGGGGCTCGCTGTGGTATGTCTGTTAGTCACGAGAAGTTAACGCACTTCATCCAGTCGCCTCTTCCTGTGCCACTTTGGTCACTGCGACGACTGTGTTGGGACAGTGCCGGCACTCACTTCCACTGCGCGCTGTGAGTCCAGTGCGCTACAACCAACTTGGTGCTTCGTGCTGCACGTACCTTGCACCATGGCAAGCCGCGGACAGAAAAGCCGCCATGGCTTCCGCAAGGGCGCGAGCAGTAGCAACCCTGACCGTATCGCCACCAAGTCGGGCCAGCGAGACCGCTCCACCATCAATCGCCTGCGCATGTACAAGCACTCTGGTCCCATCCGCAACCGACAGGGCAAGATTGTGGGTGGTGACTTTATGTCTCGTGACATGAGCGGGAACCGTCCGGCACCCAAAGTTGCGCGCATCGCCCCGAATCGTCGCTGGTTCGGAAACACTCGTGTGATCGGACAGGCGGAGCTCGATCGCTTTCGTGAAGCCATGACAGAAGCTGTTCATGACCCGTACGTATTGTTTGAGTGTCATCCTTTCTGGCTGTCCCTTCTTGCTGTGGCGCTTAGGGGGCGAGTTTTGGCTTGTTGTGCCTCGCTCACTTCTATGCGTGCGCGCTGTCGCGCAGCTACTCTGTGGTGTTGCACCGTCGCAAGCTTCCCATGGGTCTGCTCTCAGAGCCCGCCAAGGCCAAGCGCATGAACTTGTTGTCCACCGAAAGCTTCGAGGATACCTTTGGCCCCAAGCGTCGTCGCAAGCGTCCCAACCTCGGTGCTGCCGGCAACGATCTGAGCGCCCTCGTGGCTCAGGCGGATCAAAGCGCCAGCTCGTACAAGGAGGCCCATGACACCCAAATTGTGGTCGGTGGTGGTGGCGCCACCTCAGCGCAGACGGAGGGTGTGGGTGATGCCGACGGCGTGCGTGCAGAGGCCGCGCAGAAGTTGTTCGAGAAGGGGCAGTCGCGCCGTATCTGGGGCGAGCTGTACAAGGTGTTGGACTGCAGTGACGTTGTGGTCCAAGTTCTTGATGCACGTGACCCCCTGGGTACACGCAGTCGTCGTGTGGAGCACCATCTTCGCAAGAACGCCAAGCACAAGCACCTCATTTTGGTGCTGAACAAGTGCGACCTGGTCCCGACTTGGGTGACGAAGAAGTGGGTGACGTTGCTGTCATCAGAGTATCCCACACTTGCGTACCATGCCTCCATGGCGAACTCGTTTGGCAAGGGAAGTCTGATCACGCTGCTGCGTCAGTACGCGCAGTTGCACAAGGACAAGAAGCAGATCTCTGTTGGGTTCATCGGGTACCCCAACGTCGGCAAGAGCAGCGTCATCAACTCGCTCATGAAGAAGAAGGTCTGCAACGTGGCTCCCATTCCCGGCGAGACCAAGGTGTGGCAGTACATCACGCTGATGAAGCGCATCTATCTCATCGATTGCCCCGGCGTGGTATACAACGTGGGTGACTCGGAAGCTGACACCGTCTTGAAGGGCGTCGTGCGAGCCGAGAAGTTGTTGGCGCCAGAGGAGTACATCCCAGCGTTGCTGCGGCGAGTGAAGCCCGAGTACGTCGCACGTACCTACGGCATTCCCACGTGGAAAGACGCCGTCGATTTCATGGAGAAGGTAGGCCACAAGACCGGAAAGCTGAAGAAGGGTGGCGAGCCCAACACCCACGTGGTGGCCATCATGCTGCTGAACGATTTTCAGCGTGGCCGCTTGCCGTACTTTGTCCCTCCTCCAGATGAACTCCCGTCACGCGACGCCCCGTTGAAGAAGAAGTCCGCACAGCCAGCTTCTGCGGCTGGCAGTGGCGGTGACGACGGCACTGCCGCTGCTGCGGATGGCGCCACCAAGTATTCGGTGACGAACGGTGAAGGGGATGCCGGTGCTGGTGCTGGTGCCGGTACTGGTGCTGGTGCGGGTTCCAATGACGTGAGCGACATGCCCGCGTTGGAAGACGTTTCCGCGGAAGCCACTGGGGGTGATTCACGCAAGTCGAGGCGCAAGAAGTCGATGGACGACCTTGTGGCGGAGCTTCCAGCGCAAGAGTTTGACAGCATCCCGCTCACCCACGCCTTCAATGGCGATTCCAACGCCCGCACCCCCGCGTCAAAGCGACCACGGGACGAGGCTGGCAACGATGGCGAGGCCACAGACGACGCAGAGGCAACGGCGGCGGCAAGTGGTGTGGCCGTCCCTGTTTCTGCTGCCGCAGGTGTGGCGCGAGACAACACGGGGGCCAGCAAGCACAAGAAACGCAAGAAGCGCCGCCGACGTGGGGCACAGAATTCTGCGGTGGTGGCCGAGGCGAGCACCACCACCACCACGTACAGCTCTGGCACCGCTGCCAAGAGGAGGAAGCGCAAGAAGCGCAGGTTGCAGAAGGGGCGCGGCCAGTAGCCTGTTGTTGTGGTGGCGGGCTTCGCCATCACCGATTGCGCCGCAGCCGGTTGGTTGGGCGGAGGGGTGGACACTGCACCGCTGTTGCGGCTGGGGTGTGTGGTTTTGTTGTTGTTTTTGTTTGGAGGTGAGGTGCGAATGAACAACCATACAATGAACCAACCATGCAAGTTGTGATGCAAAGTTCAGTTCGCCCACAAGCAACTCTCCCGCGCGTGTGGATGGGCAGGAAGTGGGGGAAAGGTTGGTTGTGCATGCCATCACATCCTTCTTATTCTCACACGTGACACAACGGTCACGCCACCGACGAGGATCACAAGCAACGGCAACACACCAAAAGTAAACACACAACAGAGCAAACTCAGAAGAAAAGCACAACCAAGACCACACTAGCAGTCACACAGTCACAAAAAGCGATATGTGCACACCACGCACATGCCGAGCCCAACGGAACCGTAAGGCACAAACAACAAAAGACACAAAACACAAAAAAAAACCACCACTCACGGCGCAACACCCATTCTTCTTCGCCCCCTCCCCTCTCGCACAGATAGCTGCACAAACCGGCGGCAACCCCGGCGACCAATAACTCCGCGTCGCTTGCACAGGGCAGCCGAAAAAGAGGTCCGCCGTTGCAACTAGTGCTGCAGCTGTTGGCGCAGCTGGGATGCATGGGACTTGGTGGAGGAGGTGGAAGACCGAGTGGACCACCGCCGGCCAGACGCAGAGGACGCAATACCAGCCCCTGCTCCGGCACCCGACCCCGCACCACTACCAGTACCTGCACCTACACCTGCACCTGTACCACCGCCACCGCCGCTGGCACCACCACCACTCGCCTTCTCGCTTCCCCCAGCATCCACGCCCCCGCCCCCACTCGCGCCCCCACCTTGCGCGTACGAGTGCGAGTGCGAGTGCGAGTGCGAGAGCGAGTGCGAGTGCGCGTGCGAGTGCGCGTGCGGGTCTGCGCCCGCCGCTGTGGCCGCCGCCGTGGCGGCGGCAATGGCGTTCAACGCCCGCGCCATGCCCCCCATGCCCACGCTGCCGAGCGAATCGGAGCGCGACACGCGGCGGGGGGCGGGCGAGCCCACCCCCAGCAACCCCGCCGCCTCGTGGATGGACACCAGAAAGCCGGGGGCGGGGGAAGGCGAGCGGCGGGAGCCGGAGCGGCTGCGGCTGCGGGTCATGGGGAACGCGAAGCAGGTGGGGCTGGGGCTGCCGGCGTACATGTGGGGCGTGTCGGGGACAGCGGCGGAGGAGGGGGTGGCGTCGTGGGACGGCAGCTTGAGCTTGGTCAGGTCGAAGGTGCGGTCGCCGGCGGGGGAGGGGACGTGGATGCGCAGCCCGCTGCGACGTTGGCGCGCCGGGTCGCTGAGTCGGCTGAGGGATGACGACGCGGAGGAGGAGGAGGAGGAGGAGGGCAGCATGGCGTGGATGTCCACTCCACCAACACCCGCACCCGCACCCGCACCCGCACCCGCACCCGCACCGCTGGCACTGCCCCCGTTCCCGTTTCCGTTCCCGTTCCCAACACTGCCGTTACCAGCACCAGCACCGGCACCAGTACCACTACCACCTGCAGCGCCGCCGGCCACCCCGGCAAAGGCGAACGCCAACGACTCCGCAGACGACGAGGTGCTGGAGCGATGGCGCGGCGGCACGGCTCCTGCACCACCCGTCGCAGCGACAGCCGCAGCAGCCATGCCGGCGGTGGCGGCAGAGTGGGGACCCGGGGTGGAAAACATGTGTGGCGGCGGCTCCATCCGCTCCATCAGCACGTTGGTGGAGTTTGTGGGGGTGCGGGAGCGGAAGAAACTGGTGTTGCTGCCGGAGGAGCCGCCCGACAGGGTGGAGATGAGCTGCAACGACGCTGGGACGGCGGTGTGGGCCGCGGCGGCGGCGGCGGCGGCGGCGGCGGCGGCGGCGGGGGACAGTCCAGGGGAGGAACGGGTGCGGCGGAGGGACACGCGCCGCGGAAACGGCATCCCACCACCACCACCACCACCACCACCACCACCACCACCACCACCACGACTGCTGCCCCCAACGTCGCCCATCCCACCACCCCCACCCCCACCCGCACCCGCACCCGCAC
>Ga0213833_1000945_pt1 | contig 23186 bp, 14 predicted proteins | sample SWATP21_FD_160575 | JGI IMG/M metagenome (GOLD analysis project Ga0213833, IMG submission 160575) | Coastal seawater microbial communities from Marineland, Florida, United States - SWA TP2 #1 | ecosystem: Environmental > Aquatic > Marine > Coastal | place: USA: Florida | collected 2016-08-14 | reverse complement strand
CGGCATCGGGCCGTCGGCCGCAGACACCACGAGGATCGCGCCGTCCATCTGGGCGGCACCGGTGATCATGTTCTTGACGTAGTCGGCGTGTCCGGGGCAGTCGACGTGCGCGTAGTGACGCGTCTCCGACTCGTACTCCACGTGCGCCGTAGCGATCGTGATTCCGCGGGCCTTCTCCTCGGGCGCCTTGTCGATCTGGTCGAAGTCCATCTTGTCGGCCAGGCCACGGAGGGACTGGATCCGCGTGATGGCGGCGGTGAGGGTGGTCTTGCCGTGGTCAACATGGCCGATCGTGCCGATGTTGACGTGCGGCTTGCTGCGGACGAACTTCTCCTTCGCCATCTCTTCCTCCGAGACGCGTCACTGTCCACCGACCTGCCGGTGGAGTGCCCGATGTCAGCGCGTCCCTGACTCCAGAGACGCTGAGAGGAGGCCGCGATGCGCCTCCTCGTGTTGGTTTCACGGTGCCCCCAGGGATTCCCGGGGTCCGAGGGCGCGCACTATGCAGGGGAGCCCTTTGGCCGTCAAGCAATCGATCGACGTTTTCCGCAGGAGCGGCCCGTCGTCGGATCCGGACCGGGCTAGTAGCCTCCGCGCAACCGCATCACGATCGCGTCCTGCACGTTCCTCGGGGTCGCCTGGTAGTTCAGGAACTGCATGGTCTTGCTGCCCCGTCCCTGCGTCAGGGAACGGAGGTCGCCCACGTACCCGAAGAGCTCCGCCAGTGGCACCTCGGCGTTCACGATCTGCATCCCGCCCCGCAGGGTCATCCCGTCGACCTTGCCGCGCCGGGCGTTGAGGTCCCCGATGACCGAGCCCACGAACTCCTCGGGGACCGTGCAGGTCACGGCCATCATCGGCTCGAGCACGGTGGGGTCACCGTCCTTGCACGCCTCCTGGAACGCCATGTTCGCCGCGATCTTGAACGCGATCTCGGAGCTGTCCACCTCGTGGAAGGCCCCGCCGGCGAGGGTCGCCTTGACCCCGACCATGGGGAAGTCCGCGAGGACGCCTCGCTCCATGGACTCGCGCAGGCCGATCTCCACCGCGGAGACGAACTCCTTGGGGACCTCCTCGGGAGGGGCCTTGTTCACGAAGACGAAGCCCTTCTCCTGCTCGATGGGCTCGATGTAGACGCGGACCTTCGCGAACTGCCCCCGGCCCCCCGCCTGGCGCTCGAAGGTCGACTCCCCATGACCGGTCGACGTGATCGTCTCTCGGTACGAGACCTGGGGCTTGCCCACGTTCGCGTTGATCTTGTACTCGCGGCGCAGGCGCTCCACGAGGATCTCGAGGTGCAGCTCCCCCATGCCCGAGATGAGCATCTGCCCCGACTCACCATCGATCCGGGTGCGGAACGTCGGATCCTCGATGGCCAGCCGCTGGAGCGCCTCGCCGAGCTTGTCCTGGTCCGCCTTCGTCCTCGGCTCAACCGCGACGTCGATCACCGGCTCGGGGAACTCCATCGACTCGAGGAGGACCGGCGCGCCCACGTTGGAGAGCGTGTCGCCGGTGACGGTGAACTTGAGGCCGACGGCCGCAACGATGTCGCCCGTCCGGATCTGCTTCACGTCCTCACGCTTGTTCGCGTGCATCAGGAGCAGCCTGCCAAGTCGCTCCTTGCGTCCGCGAGTCGTGTTCTGGACGGCCTTGCCGGCCTCCACGGAGCCCGAGTACACGCGCATGAACGTCAAGGTCCCCACGAAGGGGTCGAACATGATCTTGAAGGCGAGGGCCGCGAACGGCTCGTCGTCCGACGGGGCGCGCTCGAGCTCGACCGACTCGTCGTTGGGCTTCATGCCCTTGACCGGCGGCAGGTCGACGGGGGCCGGCAGGTAGGCGACGACCGCGTCGAGGAGCGGCTGGATGCCCTTGTTCTTGAACGCAGACCCGCAGAACGCAGGGACGAACCGCATCGAGACCGTCGCCTGGCGGGCGGCGGCCTGGAGCTCCTCGAGCGGGATCTCCTCGCCGTCGAGGTAGCGCATCGCGAGTTCGTCGTCGTCCTCGACGATCGCCTCGATCAGCGCCTCGCGCGCCTCCGCGACGTCGGCCGCGAGGTCGTCCGGGACCGGGACCTCCTTGAACTCCGCGCCGAGGGTGTCGTCGTCGTACTCGATCGCGACGTTGCGGAGCAGGTCGATGACCCCGCGGTGCTGGTCCTCCGCGCCCAGGGGGAGCTGGAACGCCACCGGCCGCGCGGAGAGTCGGTCCCGCATGTCGTCGAGGACCGCAAGGAAGTCGGCGCCGACGCGGTCCATCTTGTTCACGAAGGCGATCCGGGGGACCTGGTACCGCTCGGCCTGCCGCCACACGGTCTCGGACTGCGGCTCCACGCCGTCCACGGCCGAGAACAGGGCGATCGCGCCATCGAGCACCCGGAGCGAACGCTCCACCTCCACCGTGAAGTCCACGTGGCCGGGGGTGTCGATGATGTTGATCTGGTGGTCGTGCCAGAAGCAGGTCGTCGCCGCGGAGGTGATCGTGATCCCCCGCTCCTGCTCCTGGTCCATCCAGTCCATCGTCGCGGTGCCCTCGTGCACCTCGCCGATCTTGTGGGACCGGCCGGTGTAGTAGAGGACGCGCTCCGTGGTGGTCGTCTTGCCGGCGTCGATGTGCGCCATGATCCCGATGTTGCGCACGAGGCTCAGGTCGGTGGGCATGGCTTCATCCTCCGGGGATTGGACCGCGATCGATCAGGTCCGCGACACCTCCATGGCGCGCGGCGCGCAAAGCTACCAAGCAGAAAAGGCCCCCGCAGCGCGGGGGCCTTCTCAGGAAGGGACGGGAAGAACTACCAGCGGTAGTGGCTGAACGCCTTGTTGGCCTCGGCCATCTTGTGGGTGTCTTCCTTCTTCTTGACCGCGGCGCCGCGGCCCTCGGCGGCGTCCATCAGCTCGTTCGCGAGGCGCTCGCGCATCGAGCGACCGGCCCGCTTGCGGGAGAAGTCGCGGATCCAGCGCATGGCCAGGGCCATCCGGCGGTTGGGACGCACCTCGACCGGCACCTGGTAGGTGGCACCACCGACGCGGCGGCTCTTCACCTCGACGACCGGCTGGACGTTCTCCAGGGCCTTCTTGAAGATGCGGATCGGGTCCTCGGCGCGGCGCTCCTCGATGAGGCCGAGCGCTCCGTAGACCACGCCCTCGGCCACCGACTTCTTACCGTCGAACATGACCGTGTTGATGAACTTGGCGACGAGCACCTCGTTGTACTTGGGATCAGGGATGACCTGACGCTTCTGGACTTCGCGACGACGCGGCATCTCGAACCTCCGCCTACTTCTTCGGGCGCTTGGCGCCGTACTTGGAACGACCCTGGCGGCGCGAGCTCACGCCGGTCGCGTCGAGCACGCCGCGGATGATGTGGTAGCGAACACCGGGGAGGTCCTTCACACGACCACCGCGGATCATGACCACGCTGTGCTCCTGCAGGTTGTGACCCTCACCGGGGATGTACGAGGTGACCTCGACACCGTTGGTGAGACGCACACGCGCGACCTTGCGGAGGGCCGAGTTCGGCTTCTTGGGCGTGGTCGTGTAGACGCGGGTGCAGACGCCGCGCTTCTGGGGGCAGGCCTCGAGGGCCGGCGCCGCGGTGCGCTCTGCGCGGTCGGTACGGCCCTTGCGGACCAGCTGCTGGATGGTGGGCATCCTGTTCGCTCCTGGAGGGACGATCCCTCCGACAAGTCAAAACCCTTCATATTACGAGGGCTTCGGTGATTTCCGCCTGGCCCGAGGGCCAGAGCCCGCGGAACCTACAGGGGGGTCCCTGCACTGTCAACTCGAATGATCGACTGCGAGGCAGTCGCGCCGGGAGACCCCTGCTGGGAGGCCTCCCGGCGCGTCGTTCTCTCAGCCTGCCGCGGGCGCCGCCTCGGCCGCCGGCGCCGGGGGCGCCACGTCGGCCGTGTCGTCGAGGCCCATCTGCTGGTACCGGGTGTAGCCGGTGCCCGCCGGGATGAGCCGACCCATGAGCACGTTCTCCTTGAGACCGCGCAGGTAGTCCAGCTTGCCCTCGATCGCTGCCTGGGTGAGGACCCGGGTCGTCTCCTGGAAGGAGGCGGCCGACAGGAAGCTGTCAGTGGACAGGCTCGCCTTGGTGATGCCCAGCAGGAGGGGCTCGGCGACCGCCGGCTCCTCGCCCGCCTCGATGGCGCGCTGGTTCATCTCCTCGAAGGTCACCTTCTCCACCGTCTCGTCGACGAGGAAGTCGGTGTCCCCGGGGCGCTTGACCTTGACGCGGCGCAGCATCTGGCGGCAGACCACCTCGATGTGCTTGTCGTTGATCTTCACGCCCTGGAGTCGGTAGACCTCCTGGACCTCGTCCACCAGGTAGCGCGCGAGCTCCTTCTCGCCCTTCACCTTGAGGATGTCGTGCGGGTTCACCGCGCCGTCCATCAGCGCATCACCCGCGCGGACGTAGTCGCCCTCACGCACGGCGATGTGCTTGCCCTTCGGGATCAGGTACTCGCGGGGCTCACCGTCACCCTCGGGGGTGACGACCACGCGGCGCTTGCCCTTGTAGTCCTTGCCGAAGGACACGAAGCCGTCGACCTCGGTGATGACCGCGACGTCCTTGGGCTTGCGCGCCTCGAACAGCTCGGCCACGCGGGGCAGACCACCGGTGATGTCCTTCGTCTTGACGGACTCGCGGGGGATACGCGCGATGATGTCGCCCGGCAGGACCTCCTGGCCGTTCTCGACCGAGAGGTTCGCGGACACCGGCATGTGGTAGACGGACTCCGTCTCGCCCGCCTTGATGACGAGGCGCGGCTTCAGGGAGCTGTCCCGGGACTCGATGATGACCTTGCGGGAGATGTGCGTCGTCTCGTCGACGACGTCCTGCAGGGTCGAGCCCTCGATCATGTCGGCGAACCCGATGGCGCCCTTGATCTCGGCGATGACGGGCACCGCGAAGGGCTCCCACTCGGCGAGGAGCTCACCACCCTTGACCGCATCACCGTCGTCGTGGTGGACGATGGCGCCGTAGGTCAGCGGGTACTTCTCCTTCTCGCGACCGGTCTCGTCGACGATGATCAGCTCACCGTTCCGGTTCATGACGACGCGCTTGCCGTCCCGGTTGCGGATGGTCCGCACGTTGATGTGCTTGATCTTCCCGTCGTGCTTGCTCTCCTGCGTCGACTGGGCGGCGCGGGAGGTGGCAGCACCACCGATGTGGAAGGTCCGCATCGTCAGCTGCGTGCCGGGCTCACCGATGGACTGGGCGGCGATGACGCCGACCGCCTCACCGATGTTCACCTGCTTGCCGCGGGCGAGGTCGCGCCCGTAGCAAGTCACGCACACACCGCGCTCCGACTCGCAGGTCAGCGGGCTGCGCAGGAAGACGCGGTCGACGCCCGACTCTTCCAGCTTGAGCACCGCGTCCTCGTCGATGAGGTGGTTGCGGGCAAGGATGACCTCGTTGCTGTGCGGGTCGAGGACGTCCTCGCCCACGCTCCGACCGAGGATGCGCTCGCCGAGGGGCTGGATGATCTCACCCGCCTCGACCAGGGCCCGCACCCACATGCCGTCATGCGTCCCGCAGTCGACCTCGGAGACGATGAAGTCCTGCACCACGTCCACGAGGCGCCGGGTGAGGTACCCGGAGTTCGCGGTCTTCAGCGCCGTGTCCGCGAGGCCCTTGCGGGCGCCGTGGGTGGAGATGAAGTACTGGAGGACGGTCAGGCCCTCGCGGAAGTTCGTGGTGATGGGCGTCTCGATGATCTCGCCGGACGGCTTGGCCATCAGGCCACGCATGCCCGCCAGCTGGCGAATCTGCGTGTTCGACCCACGGGCGCCCGAGTCCACCATCATGTAGATGGAGTTGAAGGACTGGATGCGCCGCTCGCGCTTGCCGTCGGGGCTGCGGACGACCTCGGTGCCGATCTCGTCGATCAGCTGCTTGCTGATCTCCTCCGTCACCTTCGCCCAGATGTCGACGACCTTGTTGTACTTCTCGCCCTGGGTGATCAGGCCGAGCTCGTACTGCTCCTCGGTCTCACGGACCTCGCCGTGGGCGTCGTCGAGGAGCTTCTGCTTCGTGCTCGGGATCGCCATGTCGTTGATGGCGATGGAGACACCCGCGCGGCTGGACTGCTCGAAGCCGAGGCGCATGAGCGCGTCGGCGAGGAGCACCGTGGCCTTCGGGCCCGCGAGGCGGAAGCAGCGGTCGATGAGGGCGCCGAGGCTGCCCTTGTCCATCGCCTTGTTGCAGAGCGAGAACGGGAGGCGCCGGGGCACGATCTCGTAGAACATCGCCCGGCCGCAGGTCGTGTCCACCATGACGGTGTCCATTCCCTCGGGGCGCTCCTTGGTCTCGCGGCCCTCCTCGACGAGGTCACGGTCCATGCGGACCTTGATGCGGGCGTGCAGGTGCAGCGCGCCGGCGTCGTAGGCCTGACGGACCTCCTCGATCGAGCCGTAGATGCCCGTGAAGTAGGGCTCCTTGGCCTTGGCGGCCTTGTCGGCGAGCTCCTGGTCGTACTCACCGCGCACGAAGACGCGGTCGCGCGTCATGTAGTACGCGCCGAGGACGATGTCCTGCGACGGCTGGATGATCGGCTTGCCGTGCGCGGGGGACAGGATGTTGTTCGTCGACATCATCAGCACGCGGGCCTCGATCTGGGCCTCGATGCTGAGGGGGACGTGGACCGCCATCTGGTCGCCGTCGAAGTCCGCGTTGAACGCGGTGCAGACGAGCGGGTGCAGGCGAATCGCCTTGCCCTCGACGAGGACGGGCTCGAACGCCTGGATGCCGAGACGGTGCAGGGTCGGGGCGCGGTTGAGCATCACCGGGTGCTCGCGGATCACCTCATCGAGGATGTCCCACACCTCCGGCTTGGCCTTCTCGACCATCTTCTTCGCCGCCTTGATGGTGGTGACGAAGCCGCGCTCCTCCAGCTTGGAGTAGATGAACGGCTTGAAGAGCTCGAGCGCCATCTTCTTCGGGAGGCCGCACTGGTGCAGGCGGAGCGTGGGGCCGACCACGATGACCGAACGGCCCGAGTAGTCGACGCGCTTGCCGAGGAGGTTCTGGCGGAAGCGGCCCTGCTTGCCCTTGAGCATGTCGGACAGGGAACGCAGCGGGCGCTTGTTCGGACCGGTGAAGGTCTTGCCGCGGCGGCCGTTGTCGAACAGGGCGTCCACCGCCTCCTGCAGCATCCGCTTCTCGTTGCGGATGATGATCTCCGGGGCGTTGAGCTCCTGGAGGCGCTTGAGGCGGTTGTTCCGGTTGATGACCCGGCGGTACAGGTCGTTCAGGTCGGAGGTGGCGAAGCGGCCACCGTCGAGCGGAACGAGGGGGCGCAGGTCCGGCGGGATGACCGGGACCACCTCGAGCATCATCCACTGGGGCAGGTTGCCCGAGTCGCGGAAGGCCTCGATGGTCTTCAGGCGCTTGGCGAGCTTCTTGCGCTTCGCCTCCGACGTCGCCGTCTTCATCTCCTTGCGGAGCTCGACGGAGAGGCCGGCGAGATCGATGTCCGCGAGGGTGTCGCGGATGACCTCACCGCCCATGCCGACCTTGAAGGTGTCCCAGCCGAACTCGTTGATCGCCTCCTGGTACTCCTCCTCGTTGAGGATCTGACCGGGGACGAGCGTGGTGGCGCCGGGGTCGGTCACCATGTAGCTCTCGCAGTAGAGAACGCGCTCGATCTGCTTGAGCGGGGCATCGAGCATGTTCCCGATGCGGGACGGCAGGCTCTTCAGGAACCAGATGTGGGCGACCGGGGTCGCCAGGCTGATGTGGGCGAGGCGCTCACGGCGCACCTTGCTCTGGATCACCTCGACGCCGCACTTCTCGCACGTGATGCCGCGGTGCTTCATGCGCTTGTACTTGCCGCACAGGCACTCGTAGTCCTTGACCGGTCCGAAGATGCGGGCGCAGAAGAGACCGTCACGTTCGGGCTTGAACGTCCGGTAGTTGATGGTCTCGGGCTTCTTCACCTCGCCGTAGGACCAGGACCGGATCTTCTCCGGGCTGGCGAGCGCAATGCGCACGGCGCTGTAGTTCAGCGGGTTCTTCGGGCGGTCGAAGAGGTTGTAGAGGTCTCGCAAGACTGGACCCTCCAAGGGGTGTGTTCAGTGTCTCGAAGAAGTAGAAGAACCGGTTGTCAGTTGCGGAGGCCCGTGTCGCCCTTGTCCTCGATGAGCTGGACATCGAGAGCGAGGGACTGGAGCTCCTTGACGAGGACGTTGAAGGACTCGGGGAGACCGGCTTCCAGCACGTTCTCGCCCTTGACGATGGACTCGTACATGCGCGTCCGGCCGACGACGTCGTCCGACTTCACCGTCAGGAACTCCTGGAGTCCGTAGGCGGCGCCGTAGGCTTCCATGGCCCACACCTCCATCTCACCGAGGCGCTGGCCACCGAACTGCGCCTTACCACCCAGCGGCTGCTGGGTGACGAGCGAGTACGGCCCGATGCTCCGGGCGTGGATCTTGTCGTCCACGAGGTGGTGGAGCTTCAGCATGTACATGATGCCGATGGTGACGCGCTGGTCGAACGGCTCGCCGGTGCGGCCGTCGAAGAGCGTGACCTGACCGGTCTCCGGGTAGCCGGCGTGGCTCAGCATCCCGCGGATCTCGGACTCGGCGGCACCCTCGAAGACCGGGCTCGCGAAGAACACGCCCTTGGCTGCGCACTTCTTGGCCAGGTCCACGACCTCGTCGTCGCTGCAGGAGTCGAGGAACGCCTGGAGCTCCTTGTTCTGCTGGTACAGATCCTTGAGGTAGCCGCGCAGAGCCTTCGGCTTCGTGGCCTCCTCGAGCATGTCCGTCAGCTGGGTCGCGATGCCCTTCGCCGCCCACCCGAGGTGGGTCTCGAGGATCTGACCCACGTTCATGCGGGACGGGACGCCGAGGGGGTTGAGCACGATGTCGACCGGGCGGCCGTCGGGCATGTAGGGCAGGTCCTCCGTGGGGAGGATCTTGGAGATGACGCCCTTGTTGCCGTGGCGGCCGGCCATCTTGTCGCCGACGCTGAGCTTGCGCTTGATGGCGACGTAGACCTTGACCAGCTTGATGACGCCGGGGGGCAGCTCGTCGCCCTGCTTGAGGCGCTCGATGCGGCCCTCGAAGACCATCTCGATGAGCTCGAGCTGCTCACCGACCGCCTCGATGAGGCGCGCGATCTCCTCCTCCACGTCCTCGCCGCCGACCACCGCGACCTCCTGCCACATGGACAGGGGGAGCTGACGGATGGCGTCGCGGGTGTAGGTGTCACCCTTGGCGACGAACACGTCGCCGGTCTCGTCGTCGGCGATGTCCGCCGCCGCCTTCTGACCGTCGAGCAGGGAGATGAGCTTGCGCTCCGCCGAGGAGATGATGGTGCGCATCTCCTCGTCCTGGTCCTTGAGGATCCGGGCGATCTCGGCGTTCTGGATCTGCCGGGCGCGCTCGTCCTTCTCGACTCCCTCGCGGGAGAAGATCTGGGCGCCGATCACGGTGCCGACCACGCCGGGCGGGACGCGCAGCGAGGTGTCGCGCACGTCGCCGGCCTTCTCGCCGAAGATGGCGCGGAGGAGCTTCTCCTCCGGGGAGAGCTGGGTCTCGCCCTTCGGAGTGATCTTGCCGACGAGGATGTCGCCCGACTTGATCTCGGCGCCGAGGCGCACGATGCCGGACTCGTCGAGGTCCTTCAGCGCCTCCTCACCGACGTTCGGGATGTCCCGGGTGATCTCCTCCTTGCCGAGCTTCGTGTCGCGCGAGGCGATCTCGAACTCCTCGATGTGGATCGAGGTGAACACGTCGTCGCGGACGAGGCGCTCGGAGATGAGGATGGAGTCCTCGAAGTTGTAACCGCCCCAGGGCATGAAGGCGACGAGGGCGTTGGCCCCGAGCGCCAGCTCACCCATCTCCGTCGCGGGGCCGTCGGCGATGACGTCGCCCGCGTCCACCCAGTCACCCTTGCGGACGATGGGCTTCTGGTTGATGGACGTGCTCTGGTTGGAGCGGCGGAACTTGAAGAGGTTGTAGATGTCGATCTCGGCGCCGACCTCGCTCGAGTCGGTGTCCTCTTCGGTCTTGATCACGATGCGGGTCGCGTCCACGGACTCGACCGTGCCCGGGCGGCGGGCGACGACGGTCACGCCGGAGTCGCGAGCCACGTACCGCTCGATGCCGGTGCCCACGAAGGGCGCCTGCGTCTTGATGAGCGGCACCGCCTGGCGCTGCATGTTCGAGCCCATCAGCGCGCGGTTCGCGTCGTCGTGCTCGAGGAACGGGATGAGCGAGGCCGCAACCGACACCAGCTGGTTCGGGCTGACGTCCATCCGGGTGACCTCTTCCGGGGCCACCATGATGAAGTCGCCGGTGGTGCCGCGCGCGGAGACGCGCTCGCCGAGGAACCGGCCGTCGTCGGCCAGCTCCCGGTTCGCCTGGGCGATGATCTGGTTCTGCTCGTCGAGCGCGCTGTGGAACTTCACGTCGTCGCTGACGACCGAGTCACCGACCATGCGGTAGGGCGTCTCGATGAAGCCGAACTCGTTGACGCGCGCGTACGTGCTCAGCGAGGCGATGAGGCCGATGTTCGGACCTTCCGGCGTCTCGATGGGGCAGATGCGGCCGTAGTGGGTGGCGTGGACGTCACGGACGTCGAAGCCGGCGCGCTCGCGGGTCAGACCGCCAGGCCCGAGGGCGGACAGGCGACGCTTGTGGGTCACCTCCGACAGCGGGTTCGTCTGGTCCATGAACTGGGAGAGCTGGCTGCTGCCGAAGAACTCCTTGATCACGGCCGAGACGGGCTTGGCGTTGATCAGGTCGTGCGGCATCAGCGTCTCGATCTCCGAGAGGCTCATGCGCTCCTTGATCGCCTTCTCCATGCGGACGAGGCCGATGCGGAACTGGTTCTCGAGGAGCTCGCCGACGGGACGGACACGGCGGTTGCCGAGGTGGTCGATGTCGTCGATCTCACCGTTGCCGTTGCGCAGCTCGATGAGGTACCGGACCGCGCGCATGATGTCTTCGCGGTTCAGCGTCGTCTGCTCCAGCGGTACGTCCACGTCGAGCTTGTGGTTGACCTTGAGGCGGCCGACCTTGCTCAGGTCGTAGCGCTCCTCGTTGAAGAACAGGTTCTCGAAGAAGGCGAGAGCCGTCTCGTAGGTCGGCGGATCACCGGGGCGGAGGCGCCGGTAGATCTCGATGATCGCCTCCTCGGTGGAGGCCACCTTGTCGACGAGGAGCGTGTCCCGGAGGAACGAGCCGACGTTCACGTTGTCGATGAACAGGCACTCGATCTCCTCGATGCCGCGCTCACGGATCTGCTGCAGGGCCTCGGCGGTGACCTCCTCGTTGCACTCGACGATGACCTCACCGGTGTTGAAGTCGACCACGTCGTGGGCGGCGACCTTCGGACCGCCGGGGGTCTCGATGCCGAGGAGCTCGTCCTCGAGGAGCGGCACGCGCTCGAGCCCGGCCTTGACCATCTTGCGGATGGAGGCGCGGGTGACCTTCTTGCCTTCCTTGACGAAGACGGTGCCGTCGGGGCCGGCGATCTCCACCGGAGTCTTGAGGCCGACGAGGAGCTTCGGGTTGAACTCCTTCGCCAGGGTGTCGGCGCCGATGAAGATCTTCTCGGTGTCGTAGAAGTAGTTGAGGATCTGCTCGGTGTCGTTGCCGAGGGCGCGCAGGAGCACCGTGACCGGCAGCTTGCGACGGCGATCGATGCGGACGTACAGCAGGTCCTTGCTGTCGAACTCGAGGTCGACCCAGGAGCCGCGGTTCGGGATGATCCGCGCGGAGAACATGACCTTGCCCGAGTAGGTCGTCTTCTTCTGCTGGGAGTAGAAGACACCCGGGCTGCGGTGCAGCTGGGAGACGACGACGCGCTCGGTGCCGTTGACGATGAAGGTGCCGTTCTCGGTCATGATCGGCAGCTCGCCGAAGTAGACCTCCTGCTCCTTGATGTCACGGATGTTCTGCGCCTCGGTCTCCTCGTCCACGTCCCACACGACGAGACGGACGGTCACCTTGAGCGGCGCGGCGTAGGTCATGCCGCGCTGGCGGCACTCGTTGACCTCGTACTTCGGCTTCTCGAAGGTGTAGGAGACGAACTGGAGGCTCGCCGTCTGGTTGAAGTCCTCGATGGGGAAGACGCTGTTGAACACGGCCTGGAGGCCGCGGTTCTCACGCCCGCCGGGGTCGACGTCCGCCTGAAGGAAGTCGGCGTACGACTTCTTCTGGATCTCGATGAGGTTGTGGACGTCGATGACCTTCTCGATCTTCTCGAAGGAACGACGGAAGCGGGCGTTGTTCGCAAGCAGCGAGCGGGGCATCGAATCTCCCTGGTCGGGTCAATGCGGCGGACTCCGACAGTCGGAGCTCCACGGGGTGCCCGGAGAAACCTCCGAGCGAGGTGGGCCGAAGCCCGAAAAGGTGCCCAGTTGGGCGTGTCCCGGAGACGGGGCTCAGGGACGGGTGGGCGGGCCCCCGCATTTCGCGAGGGCCCGCCAACTCGTGCGTCAGCGCCGAAGCGCCGACAACTACTTGATCGTGACGGTGGCGCCGACCGCCTCGTACTTCTCCTTGATCGCCTCGGCGTCCTCCTTCGAGAGACCCTCCTTCACGATCTTGGGAGCCTCCTCGACGAAGGCCTTGGCCTCCTTGAGGCCGAGGCCGGTCACCTCGCGGGTCACCTTGATCGCCTGGATCTTCTTGTCGCCGGGAGCGGTCAGCTCCACGTCGAACTCGGTCTTCTCGGCCGCGGCGGCGGCACCACCACCGGCGGCGGGGCCGGCGGCCACGGCCACGGGGGCGGCGGCGGAGACGCCGAGGACGTCCTCCAGCTCCTTCACGAGCTCGGAGAGCTCGAGCACGGTGAGGTTCTTGATGTAGTCGATCACGTCGTTTCGCTCGATAGCCATGATTAAGAACTCCTTAGTTCAGCTATGGTCTTCGCGCGGTGGACCTTGGGCTCTGTCCACCGTTCATGGCGTGCTCGACCCCATGTCGGGCGCGCCGGTGTGACGCCGGAGAGCCTCCGGCGAAAGGGTCTATTCCTCGGACTTCTTGTCCTTGTACGCAACCAGCACGTTGAGCAGCTGCCGGTTCACGTTGGCCAGCAGGCTGACCAGGTTGCGGCTCGGGGCCTGCAGGACACCGAGGAGCATGGCCTGGAGGACCTCCTTGCTCGGCATCTCCGCGAGGGCCTCGAGCTGCTCGGGGGTCAGGGGCTTGCCGTCGAGGACGCCGCCCTTGAGCTCCAGCTTCTCGTTGTCCTTCGCGAAGTCGCGCAGGGCCTTCGCCGACTCCACCACGGCGTCGAAGCCGAGGAGGACGGCGTTGGGGCCGGTGAGGAACTCGCCGAGACCCTCGAAGTCGGTGTCGGCGATAGCGCGCTTCACCAGGCGGTTCTTGACCACCTGGAACTCCGTGCCCGTGTCACCACCGGAGAGGCCCTTGCGGAACTCGGTCAGCGCCTTGACGTCGAGGCCCTTGTAGTCGGCCACGAAGGCCAGGCGGGCGCGGGACACCTTCTCGCTGAAGGTCTGGACGAACTCTTCCTTGCTCGTGCGATCCATGATCTCCCCCTTCCTAGGCCCGCGCCTTGAGCGCGCTGTTGGGGTCGAGGCGCACACCCGGGGTCATCGTCCCCGAGAGCGTGAGGCTCTTGATGTAGTTGCCCTTGGCCGAGGCCGGCTTGAGGCGGACGAGGGTGTCGACGAGCGCCGCGATGTTCTCGGCGAGCTTGTCGGCGTCGAAGCTCATGCGGCCCACGGGGGCGTGCACGATGCCGGCCTTCTCGACCCGGAAGTCGATCTTGCCGGCCTTGAGCTCCTGGACGGTCTTGGCGACGTCGAAGGTGACGGTGCCGGTCTTCGGGTTCGGCATCAGGCCACGCGGCCCGAGGATGCGACCGATGCGACCGACGTTGCCCATCATGTCCGGCGTGGCGACGACCTTGTCGAAGTCGAGCCAGCCGCCCTGGATCTTCTCGACCAGGTCCGGGCCACCGACGAAGTCGGCGCCGGCATCGCGCGCCTCGGCGACCTTGTCACCCTTGGCGAAGACGAGGACGCGGACGGACTTGCCGATCCCATGGGGGAGCGCGACGGCGCCACGGACCATCTGGTCGGCGTGACGGGGGTCGACGCCCAGACGGGCGGCGAGGTCGACGGACTCGTCGAACTTGACGTAGTGGAGCTTCTTGAGGAGCTCGACGGCTTCGGCCAGCGGGTACGTCTGCTGGCTGTCGTAGCCCTCGACCGCCTTGCGATACTTCTTGCCGTGGTTCGGCATGGGTTCTACCTCCCGCGGTTCAAGCGGACACCTCGGTGGATGCCCTCCCGCATGGATGGGCCCGGCCGGAGCCGGGCGGTGGATGAGCCCGCAGGCTCGAGGAGTCGGCTAGCCGACGATGTTGATGCCCATGGAGCGCGCGGTGCCCTCCACGGAGCGCATGGCGGACTCGACCGACGTGGTGTTCAGGTCCGGCATCTTGATCTCGGCGATCTTGCGGACCTGCTCCTTCGTGATCTTCCCGACCTTGCTCTTGTTGGGCTCACCGGAGCCCTTCTTGACCTTCGCCTCCTTCAGGATCAGGACGGCCGCGGGCGGCGTCTTGGTCTTGAACTCGAACGAGCGGTCGGCGAACACGGTGATCTCGACCGGAGTCGTGAGGCCCTGCTCGATGTCCTGCGTCGCGGCGTTGAACGCCTTGCAGAACTGCATGATGTTGACGCCGTGCTGGCCAAGGGCCGGGCCGACGGGCGGGGACGGGTTCGCGCGCCCCGCGGGGATCTGAAGCTTGATGTAGCCAGCGACCTTCTTTGCCATGGTCGTTCTCCTTCGATCTCTTCGGTGTTCTCAGGCGGCTCAGGTCTTCTGCACGTGCAGGAAGTCGAGCTCCACGGGCGTCGCGCGCCCGAAGATGCTGACCATGACGAGCAGCTTCCCCTTCTCGGGCCGAACCTCGTCGACCACGCCGTTGAAGTTCGCGAACGGTCCCTCGACCACTCGCACCTGGTCGCCCTTGTCGAACTCCATCTTCGGCTTGGGCTTCTCCGCGCCCTCTTCCATCTGGCCGAGGATGCGGTCGACCTCGTACTGAGGAACACGAGGCGGGTTGCGGGTGTCACCCCCGACGAACCCGGTCACCTTCGGCGTGTTCGTCACCAGGTGCCAGGTCTCGTTGTCGAGGTACATCTCCACGAGGATGTACCCCGGGAAGTACCGCTTCTTGATGTTGCGGGTCTTGCCGGTCTTCGTCCGCTGGGTGACCTCTTCCTCGGGCACGAGGATCTGACCGAAGTCGTCCTCCTTGCCGAGGGATCGGATGCGCTCCTCGAGCGCCAGCCGAGCCTTGTTCTCGTATCCCGAGAACGTGTTGACGATGTACCAGGCCATGTCTTCGCTCATGGTGTTCACTCAGGCGGTCAGGATGAAGTTGGTGAGCTTCGCCCAGATGAGGTCGAAGAACCCGAGGATGAGGGACATGATCACGCTCGTGATCACCACGACGACGGTGTTGTCCCGCGTCTCCTTGCGGTTCGGCCACACGACCTTGCGCGTCTCATCGATGGTCTCGATGCAGAAGTCGTAGATCTCGGCCCGCTTCCACAGGACCACCGCGGTGATCGCGGACAGCGCGACCGCCCCGAAGGCCGTGGCCTCGATGCCACCGGCGAGCTTCGGGTTGGCGATGCCCGCCTGCCCGAAGACCCAGCCCATGCCGTCGGCGTAGACCTTCCACAGGATGACGCTGAGCGCCAGCCAGCAGAACAGGAGCACACGTTGGTTGCTCATTATCTGGTCCCTTCGCCTTTGGCCCGATGCGCGAAGCGGGCGCCCGGAAGTTCCGGGCGCCCTCTCCGAGGCTGCTGAACCCCGGTGGTCACCGGGCTTCGTGATTTATGGCAGGGCCGCCAGGATTCGAACCCGGGGCCTGCGGATTTGGAATCCGCTGCTCTACCAACTGAGCTACGACCCTGCGTTTCTTCTCTCGTTACTCGATGATGGTGGAGACGACGCCGGCACCGATGGTGCGGCCACCCTCACGGATGGCGAAGCGGAGCCCCTCCTCCATGGCGATGTTCGTGATCAGCTTGACGGTGATCTCGATGTCGTCACCCGGCATGACCATCTCGACACCGTCCGCGAGGGTGATGTCGCCGGTCACGTCCGTCGTGCGGAAGTAGAACTGCGGGCGGTAGCCGGGGAAGAACGGCTTGTGACGGCCACCCTCCTCCTTGGTCAGCACGTACACCTTGGCGGTGAAGTGCGTGTGCGGCGTGGTCGACCCGGGCTTGCACAGCACCTGGCCGCGCTCGATGTCCGTGCGCTTCAGGCCGCGCAGCAGCGCGCCCACGTTGTCGCCGGCGTGACCCTCGTCGAGGATCTTGCGGAACATCTCCACACCCGTGCACGTGGTCTTCTGCGTCTCGCGGATGCCCACGACCGAGATCTCCTCGCCCACACGCAGCGTCCCGCGCTCAATGCGGCCCGTGGCCACCGTGCCGCGACCCGAGATCGTGAACACGTCCTCGACCGGCATCAGGAACGGACGGTCGAGGTCACGCTCCGGCTCGGGGATGTAGTCGTCGCACGCCTTGACCAGCTCGATGATCGGCATCGACGGGGCGTCGTCGTCCGCGCCGGTGCCGTCCTGCAGCGCCTGGAGGGCGGAGCCGCGGATGATGGGGCAGTCCGAGGGGAACTCGTACTTCTCCAGGAGCTCCTGGACCTCCATCTCGACGAGCTCGAGGAGCTCCTCGTCGTCCAGCATGTCGCACTTGTTCAGGAACACGACGATGTACGGAACACCGACCTGGCGGGCGAGCAGGATGTGCTCACGCGTCTGCGGCATCGGGCCGTCGGCCGCAGACACCACGAGGATCGCGCCGTCCATCTGGGCGGCACCGGTGATCATGTTCTTGACGTAGTCGGCGTGTCCGGGGCAATCGACGTGCGCGTAGTGGCGCGTCTCCGACTCGTACTCCACGTGGGCGGTCGCGATCGTGATGCCGCGGGCCTTCTCCTCGGGAGCCTTGTCGATCTGGTCGAAGTCCATCTTGTCGGCCAGGCCACGGAGGGACTGGATCCGCGTGATGGCGGCCGTGAGGGTGGTCTTGCCGTGGTCAACGTGGCCGATCGTGCCGATGTTGACGTGCGGCTTGCTGCGGACGAACTTTTCCTTCGCCATGACTTTCCGACTCCAGGGAAGTGCGAGGGGTTGATGGAGCCCACGACCGGACTTGAACCGGTGACCTCTTCCTTACCAAGGAAGTGCTCTACCGCTGAGCTACGTGGGCGTGGGTGTCTCTAAGGACCTTTGTGGAGCGGGAAACGGGGTTCGAACCCGCGACCCTCAGCTTGGAAGGCTGATGCTCTACCAACTGAGCTATTCCCGCTTGATGAGTTTCGATGGTGGAGGGAGGAGGATTCGAACCTCCGTAGGCGTACGCCGGCAGATTTACAGTCTGCTCCCTTTGGCCGCTCGGGCATCCCTCCATGCTTTCTGTCTAAAGATCAGCGCCACGTTCGGGGTGGTGCTGGCGACAGGACTCGAACCCGTAACCTGCTGATTACAAATCAGCTGCTCTACCAGTTGAGCCACGCCAGCGTGACACCCTCGATCGAGGCCCCACGTCCCGGCCGCGATCAGCGCCCGGTCGGTGGACGACGGCTTTTACACGCGACCCCCTGGGGTGTCAAGCAGTCGATCGATCAAGCCTCATTCGGGGGACGTGGCGCCCTTCGGAGCAGGCAGAGGCGCCAGCTTCGTCACCGCCCGATCGAAGAGCTTCGCCTCGTCCTTTGGGGCGACGAGCTTGAACCGTGTCACCTCGGTGCGGCTGATGCGGGTCCCGTTGCGGTGGAACTCGCGGACGAAGGGGACGAGGAGGCCATCCGCGACCCGCCGGTAGTCGCCGTAGCGGTACTCCACCTGGCCCGAGCTCGACAGGAACTGCACCTTGGTGGGGTGGTAGGTCTCGGCGTCCACCTCGACCCGGGAGGTCTCCTCCCCTTCCTCGTTCCGCCCCACGAGGAGCAGGTACGCGAAGCCCGCGTCGGTCTCGTGCCGCCCTTCGACCTCGAGCGAGGCTGCCTGGAGGATCTCCCGTCCCTCGCTGGCCAGCGCGAAGGGGACCGACCACAGACGGCGGGGATCGAACTCCCCCAGCTGCGCGGAGACGGCGGAGGGCTCGACCTCGTGGACCGCGCCGTCGACGATCAGCCAGCTGCCGTCCCCGATCACCGCCGCCGAGTCCTTGCCGTCGCCCTCGATGACACGGACGTCCAGCCGTCGGCGCTCGCCGCTCTCCACGTAGCGGTGGTCCGCGGTGATCTCGTCGCGCGAGTGGCTGTCCTTCAGGGTGCGTCGAAAGACGAGCTCGATCGCCGGAGCACCGTCGACGATCTTCGCCCCGCCGTTGGGCCCGCCGAGCGACATGGAGATGCGGCCCACGAGCGCATCGAGCGTGGGCGCGGAGGCGCTGACCGCGAGCGGAGTGGCGGCGAGGACGAGTGCGACAGCGGCGAGACGTGCGAGCATGCGGGCTCCGGGGGGCGGGGAAGGCGCGCGCAGAGTAGTGCAGCGGGATCGGCGAACCCAGCCGGGTCGAGGCGGGAGCCGGAGAGGAGACAAAGACACGTGACCCTGACACGCACTGAGCTCGAACGAGTCCTCGAGGGTGTCGGTCCGTGGGTCCGGGGCGCGGCGATCCAGCAGGTGCGCGCGCCCGACCGCGAGCGGGTCTACCTCTCCGTCCGCCGACCGGGGGAGACCCGGTGGCTGCTCCTCTGCGCGGCGCGGGGCCTCGGGCGCCTGCACTACGTGGAGCGACCTCCGCCGAACCCGCGAGAGTCCCTGGCGTTTCAGGGCCTGCTCCGCAAGGAGCTCGGTGGGGTCGTCACGCAGGTCGATCGGCTCGCCGGGGAGCGGATCGTGAGGCTCACCACGCAGCGCGGGGGCGTCGAGCGCAGCCTGGTGCTCGAGGTGTACGGCGCGGGCGGAAACATCGTGCTCCTCGATGAGGAAGACCGGGTTCTCGGGCGCGCCGGGCCAGCGCGACGGCCGGGCTCGGCGGCGCGACGCGGCGAGCCGTGGGTGGGCCCCGAGGGCGAGGGGGCCTGGGTTCCGGTCGAGGGAGCCGGGACCCACGGGGCGGACGACGTCTCCGCGGAGCTCGCGCACAGGTACGCCGCGCGCGAGGAGGACGAGGCCGTCAAGGCGCGCCTGCGGGATGCGCAGAGTCGGCTCCGCGGTCGGCGGAAGGAGATCCAGCGAAGGCTCAAACGCCAGGAGCGGGATCTCGAGCGATCGGGGGACCCCGAGGTGCACCGTCGCCGGGCGTCGCTCCTGCAGGGGAGCTTCCATCGGATGGAGCGGGGGCGGTCCGAGGTGGAGGTGACGGACTGGGAGGCCGAGGGGCAGCCGACGCTGATGCTCGCGGTCGATCCTTCGAGGGAGCCAAAGGAGATCGTGGCGGCGGCCTTCGCCCGGGCCCGGCGCGCCGAGCGGGCGCGGGACGAAGCGGGGCAGCGGATCGCGGAGAGTCGGAGCGCCCTCGATGAGGTCGAGACGCTCCTCGAGCTGTTGGGAACGGACCCCGACGAGGCCATTCCACTGGTGGACGAGCTCCTCCCGACGAGAGCTCGGCAGGCGGCGGCGCGGCGGGCCGCCGGACCCCGGTTGCCCTACCTGGCGTTCCGCGCGCCGTCGAGCCACGAGATCCGGGTGGGGCGGCGGTCTCGCGACAACGACGAGCTGACCTTCCGGCACAGCAAGGGCAACGACGTCTGGCTACACGCGCGCGGGAGGCCGGGGGCCCACGTGGTGATCCGGGGCCCGGGGCCGAGCCCGTCGCCCGAGCTGCTGATCCCGGCCGCGCAGCTCGCCCTGCTCCACTCCGGGATGAAGGAGGGCGACCGTGGCGAGGTCACGTGGACCCGCGTCAAGCACGTGAGCAAGCCGAAGGGCAGCAAGCCCGGCAGCGTCGTCCCCACGCAGGACAAGGTCCTCTACGTGGAGATCGAGCCGGAGACGCTCGCGAAGCTGGAGCGCATCGAAGGGTAGGAAGCGCGGGGACCGGGCAGCCCGCCGGGCGGGCGGACCCCTACTGCAACCAGGCGGGGGGCACGACGCGGACGCTGAGGTCGTACGCGCCCGTGGCGCCGTTCGCGCCGCCGACGATCACGATGTAGTCGCCCGGGGGCAGCGTGCCGATCCACATGGCCTCTTCGGCGTCGGCCACCGTCCCGCCGCCCACGTTCGCGGCGAAGCTCGCCGTCGGGCGGTCGTCGTCCGGCTCCTCGTTGCTGTCCACGTCGATGAACGCCTCGTCGAAGAACGGCTGCGACACGTCCCGGTTCAGCGCGCCCGGCAGCAGCTCGAACGTCCCCTGGTAGAACGTCGGGTCCAGGTTCAGGTTCTCCGCCTGACGCTGCAGGATCTGCGACTCCAGCGTCTCCGGCATCGGCTCCAGGTCATCCGGGATCCCGTCCTGGTCGTGGTCCAGCTCGCAGTCCAGCAGCGAGTCCGGCCCCTCCCCCACCTCGGGCTCGAAGTCCGCCCCCGCCGTCGGGTCGTTCGACAGGTTCCCCTGCGCCGCCACCCAGTCCAGCATCACCAGCGGGTAGAAGAACACCGACTCACCCGGAACGTACGTACCCGGATCCGGGCACACACCGAAGCTCGGCCCGAAGTCCCACATCGAGTAGTCGAACGCGTCCGGCACGTCCGACGCGGGCGCAACCGCGAGGAACGGATCTCCCAGGTCGGCGCCGCCCTGTAGACCGCTGTACCGACGGTCCACCCACAGACCCACCGTCGTCGTCGACGACAGGTGGAAGCTGTACCGGTCCGTGTCCGTGATCGCGACTTCCTCCTCCTCGGCCGCCGAGTCGTCGTCGTCATCGTCGTCGTCGTCACCGAGGTGGTTGTCCCGCGCCGGCAGCGACGTCGCGTCGTCGTCGTCGCCGAACGCGCTGTCGTCGTCGTCTCCGGCGCTGTCGTCGTCGTCGTCGTCGTCGCCCAGATCAGGCGACTCCTCGGACACCAGCACCTCGAAGCTCTCCGACTCGTCGATCCGCCCGATCACGCGGCGCTCCAGCCCCGTCGCGTCCAGCTCGTTCCCCGTCAGGTCACCCAGCGCACGCACCGTCGTGATCTTCGCGCCGTCCACGTCCTCCAGCGTCACCGCCATCTCCAGCGGGTCCGTGTCCTCGATCCGAAGCACGTTTCCGTTCAGGACCCCCGCCCCCTCCGTCTCCACGATCAGGTAGTTCTCAGGCTGCTCCAGACCCGAGATGAGCACCATCGTCACCCCGCCGTTCGCCTTGATCGTCCCGAAGAAGTCCGCCTGCGGGTGGAACACCATCGGGTCCAGGTTCTCCGCGCGCACGCGCGCGGGGAGGATCTCCTCCGCCCCGCTCGGGTCCGTCCCGCCAGAGAACACCCGGTTGATCCCCCGCAGGTTGAACCCCTGCTGGAACCCGTTCGCCCCGTACAGCTCACCCGGCTGCGGGTTCTCCGGATCCGCCACCGACACCGTCGTCGACGACTTGTAGTTCGGCACTTCCGTGTCCGGCACGAGCAGTCCGCCCGCCTCGTTCACACGGCCCGACACCGCCATCGCCGTCGCCCACTGAAGCAGGATGTCCTCCCACGTCACGTCCGTGAACAGACCCTCGATCGTGTCCGAACCCACCGTCTCCGCGTCGATGATCTGCGTGATCACCCCGTCCCCGAACAGGTCGTACAGGTACCGCGCGAACAGGTACTGCCCGCCCCGGTCCTCGAACCCCGCCAGCGTGTTCTCCGACTCGAGCGAGAACAGGTGGCTCCGGTCCAGGTACACCCACGCGTCCTTGAACGCGATCGCCCCGAAGCCCGTCAGGTCCGCGGCCAGCAGGCCCATCGCGTCGTCCAGCCAGTCCTCCTCACTGGGGGGGAGGGTGGCCACCTGCTCCTCGTCGAGCGGGTCCAGCAGGTCCTTCGCCACGCCCCGGTGGTGCGCGTAGGAGATCAGGTCCTGCAGCGCCACCGCGATGCGCCCGTGCACCTCGTAGTTGAGGTACTCGTCCAGCTGCACCGGGTTGCCCCAGAACCCCACCGGGTCCGGCGCGTAGATGTAGATGATCTCCTGCTCGTTGGAGAACGGGTTCTCCTGCAGGTTGCGCTCCCACAGGTCGACGTCGGGCTCTCCGATGGAGCGCACCGTGTTGTCCACCCCGGGGACCTCGAGGCCCGTCGCCAGCGCGTTGAGCCGGTGGCTGAGGAACACCGTCACCCGGCAGTTCTCGTCCACGTCCGACGGCGTCCCGTACAGCCCCGTCAGCGTCGGGTAGATGTTCTGGTCGAACACCTCCACCACCTCTTCCAGGTCGCACGAGTTGAACCCGAACGCAGGCAGCGAGTTCGGCTCCACCGGGTTGTTCGGATCTGCGCAGTCCAGGTCGACGTCCATCGGCGTCTCCTCGTCCACGTAGATCGCGATGTGGTCACCCAGCGCCCGCAGGTTCGCCGCCCGCGTGATCCGCGACTCCTGGTCGATCTCGTTGCGCAGGAAGAAGTTCCGCGCGTCCTGGTTCACGTCCGCCGCCGTCAGGTCCGGCGAGCAGTTCGACTGCGGGGGCGTGAACCCACCCGGCTTGCCCGGCGCTCCGGCGCCCGTGGCTCCGCTACCTGAGAGCAGCCGCGCGTAGTCCGCCACGTCCACGATCTGCGCGCTCAGCGTCTGCTCCGGCGCCGGCGACGTCCGCACCCCGCCCATCCCCGGCGCGAACGGCATCGGCGCCTCGGGGAAGTTCGGCTGGCTCGTCGCCGAGATCCGGAAGTTCACGTCCGTCTCCTCGGTGTTCACCAGCACCATCAGGAACTGGGCCGAGAAGTCGTCGACCTGGGGAGGCTCGCTCTTCTGGTAGTTGAGGCAGTTGCCGTCCGACAGTGGCACGAACGACTGGCCCGCCACCCAGTTCATGCGCTCCACGTCCCCCGGCAGGCAGAACGCACCGCCGCCGTTGAACGTGTAGTTGTCGACGGGCAGGTCCCCGTTGTCGGGCCACACGTCGCACGCCGAGTTCCCGTCCGTGTCCTCCACGCACGCCCGCAGCGCCGCCGTCTCCGACGTGGCCACAATGTCCTCCGCCGACGTCCACGTCAGCTCCGTCTGCACGTTGTACCCAACGGCCCCCGTCTCCTCGAAGAACACGTTCGGCGGAGACGTCGCGTTCGCCACGCTCGCC
>Ga0213833_1000942_pt1 | contig 23282 bp, 37 predicted proteins | sample SWATP21_FD_160575 | JGI IMG/M metagenome (GOLD analysis project Ga0213833, IMG submission 160575) | Coastal seawater microbial communities from Marineland, Florida, United States - SWA TP2 #1 | ecosystem: Environmental > Aquatic > Marine > Coastal | place: USA: Florida | collected 2016-08-14 | reverse complement strand
CACGGGTTCGATTTCATGCTTTCGACCGTTCGACGACGACAATATCGATAGTGCTGCGTTCACCGTTGGCAGTCATGTGTACGTACACCCTTGGGAAGCGTGCCAGTGTGTTGTTGTGTTTTTTTTCCTTTTTCGCTGAAGCTTGCACCAACCTTTCCACCTGTGTGACTTGCACGCACAGCATTGATTTCTCTACATCCGACGTTCCACCGTACTCGTGCGTGCTGTTTGTTGTGTGGCTTGACACGCGGTGCTCGTTGGCATCGACACTGTTATTGTTGTGTTTACCGTTGCCATCACATCGCTGTCCCCCCTGTACAGTGGCTTTGTCACTGCCGAGTATCCCGGATCAGGTCACTCCGTGTATTTTCCTTCGAATCAGACGGACTGGGACGCCCTTTTGGCTGACCTGAAGGTACATGAACTGCGAGCTCCGGCTGACTGGCGGCTCGCTTTTTACGGACAATCACCGACGTCTCATTGTGTACTTGGTCCTGTAGGCACACTCATGGGTCGACATGCAAACCCGCATTGTGATTCTGGAGCTCGTCGTCTACAACCCGGGATTGAACCTGTTTGGCATCGTTCGCATGGGGGTACGACAGCGTTTGAAGCGTGTGTGAGTGTGTGCGTATGGATAGGGGTGCATGTTCATCAGCTCACGTTGCTTGGGTGCAAACGGGTGTACGTTTGTGTTCTTCTTCGTGTATTTCCCTATTGCGTTGCAGGTTGAATTCTTAGCCTCTGGTGCTGTGTACCCAACGTGCGTTGGTAAAGTTGTGAAGCAACACTTGATGGCTCTGCTGTGGGGTTGAGTGTGTACGCCGCTGTTACAGCTCACCGTGTCTTTGTTTCGGTGCTGCTGTTGCCGTCGGTTTTTGTGTGACTGTGTGTAAATGATCAACAGTTATCGCATTCGAGCCCAAACGCTTTTAGTGAAGGAGCGTGACGATCACACTTTGTTGACCATATGCGAGGTTGTGGCTGCCCTGCTTTGGTGCCTGTTCTTTACGGTGCGGTGTGTGTTTATGTGGCTTGTTCATGCACTCGTGTGGCTTCGTTGTGCACCCCCACCCCCTTGCGCTTCGTTTGTTGGTCCCTCGTCACGTGCTATTGTCTGGAACCCACCCACGACTTGCTGTTGTGTGTCTTACCATTCGCTTGTGTGGTTTCCCCCATGCACAATGTAGGTTGAAGTGTCCGAGTTCTTGGAGCCTTGGCCGGCCCAAAAGTCGTGGGAGCGAGCGAAGTTGGGAAAGTTGAGCAGCCGAGCCAGTAACCGGATGTCGATGCGTCGCACCAGTGTACAACGCACACGTCGTAACAGGGTGTGTCCTCCCAACACAGCGTGGTGGGTGAGAGACGCTCACACCTTGTTCTGTTGTGCTTCTTCCATGCCATGATTGTATCCCTACCTTGTACACACACCCGTTGCTTCGCAGGAAGCACTGTGTCGTTGTGTGTCGCGTGACCGGTACTTTAGGTGCTGCAGTCGCATGTGCTGCCGCTTTTGCTACCTGGGGTTTGACAAGCGCTACGACACGGTGTTGAAGGAAACGGTGTACCTCTCCGACCTGGTGTCCGTGTTGAAGCTCCCGGCGCTAAGGCGACGCGAGGTGGCGAACAGAGCCCGCATCGAGGCCATCGACAGCGGTCGCACCGACCCCGGACAGTGCAATGGCTGCACCATGATTGGCTCCGTGTCCACCAAAGCAGCCGCTGAGGATGCTGAGTTCACGAAGCACCTGACTGCCAAGTATGTGTCTCCTCAGCCATGCGCATTCACGCGCGCGAGTGTCCGCGCGTCGTGTCCTTCCCTGTGCATGGTGGTCAGCGTGCGCCTGCCCCCGTGGCTGTTGTTGTTTGTTTGCTTGTTTGTGTTCGTTTGATTGTTTGATTGTTTTGTTGTGTTGTCAATGCACCCAGGGCCTCGAAGACTAATCAGAGGGTTGGCACTGCCGTGTGCTCCAACCGCCTTGTGGTGCACTGGATTGTACGTGGTTGTGGGGGCGATGCAGTGCATGCGTGCGTTCATGGCGTTTCATATCCGCTGCATGTTGGTGCTTTCATTTCCAGAACACCGGCGTGATTATCCCTCCCTATTTGTTCAACGCTGGGAACATTGTGGACGTGTTGACGCTGGCATTCTGTGTTGCAGCCTTTGTCATGCACCTCTGGGTGATGCGCAACATTGGCAGCATCAGTGTGGCCGAGCACAACAACGAGGCGTTTGTGGATGTGTTCACCATCTCTGAAACAAAGAACTTGTTTGTACGTTCTCGCGGTTGCCATGCTGCTCGTTGGCTGGCTGTGGCTCGGTGAGTGTGACTGGTGTGTCCCCCCCCCCCCCGCAGAACCGCTTTATTGGTGGTGCGGTGCTTCTGTCTGGGCTCAAAACACTGGCCATGCTCACGTTTTCACGGAGCCTGTCCACTTTCATTCTGATTATTCGCGTGCGTGTGAGGTGTGAGGTGGTCACCACCAGCTTCGATGGTGTCTGCGTGGTGGCGGTGGTGTGAGAGGGCGTGCGATGTGTGGCACTAACACCGTTCTTGTGCGTCTTTGTCTGCTCTGAAAACTGCACAGGGAATGGTGCGGGAACAGACGTTGTGGACATTTGCGCGGTGGTAGTGCGCACGAGGACAGGCTTGAATAGCTGTCTGGCTCACGCGTGTGTCGCTTGTTTGTGCTGTTGTGTTCGCCTCGTGCTTGCCCTGCCAACAGCTTCTCAAGCTGGGGAATTTTTTCGTTGTTATGTTCATTGCATTGTTCTCGTTTGCTGCCTATGAGTACGTTTCTTCCGCGCTGTGCTCATCTCTCTTGCTCACCAACACCTGCTGCGCAGATACGTGGCATTCGGCTTCAACTTCACATCCACCCGGACGCTGCTTTTCTCCATCATGCATCAAACGTCAGCATCATTGGTACGTTTGCTGCTTGTGTCACCCACCAGTGTGTATCGTTGGATGTCTGCTCTTGTCGCAGTAGTGTCCTGTCCACCAACCAGTGCTGACTGGTGCTGATAACTGTGGCCAGGCGGAGCCTGATTTTGAGCGACTCCACAACGTTGCCCAATTTGTTGGCCCCTTGTCCGTGCTCCTGTTCTTTGTGTTCATCATCATATTGATGCTCAACCTGTTGATTGCAGTGATGAGCGAGGTGCGTGAGTGTGGTTGTTCCCATGGGTATTGCACTTGCGTTGCCTACCTTGCTGTGGGGCATTCGCTGATGATGTGTGTTGCCACTGCATGGGTCGATGGATGGTTGGCCCTCAGGGTTACGAAGAGGTAGGCGAGCACACGGTCTAAGCAAAATGAAATGTTTGTGCCTCGCTGACGCTCGTGCCTGGGTTTGTCATGGTGTTCTCCAGACTCGGGAGTCGGCAGCTGCAAAGTGGGCTGTGATGCAGTTCGAAATGTTGCAAGCGGACACGGTACGCCGTGTGGTTCCGCAGTTGGGCCAGACCTTCGTGGGCGAGTATGTGTGCTCCCACCATCTGAACGTCGTCGTTTCTGTCCGTGCGCACCGCAGGTCGGTGGTGGGGCCATTTTTAACGGGCTCACCAAAGCAGTGGACCGCTGCTGCTCCTCGTACTCGTGCAATATTTGCAGCCGACGGCGCAGCAACGAACAAAGGTAGCCATGACGAGGTGGGGGTGCGCGGGGGTAGTTGTGGAAGCAAGCTGCTGCAAACAACACCATGTCCGGTATTTTCAATGGCACACTCGCATTCATACCGCTGCGGAACCACGACATGAACAACCACACTCGCAACAAACTCAGCTGATAACACATCCACCTGCGCTCTCTGATTCATCACTCGCCCGGGCCGGCCGCACACTCTGGGGGTGCAAGTCGAAGTCATCTACATCGGCTGCACTGAACCTGCGAGTGCGCTTGGGAAGCGTTCTCTGCTGCTGTTGCTGTTGTTGTTGCTGTTGCTGCTCCTGCTGCTGTCCAGGAACCCAGCGCTCGTTCATGTTGTTGTGACGTGCCAGAGCGCCGCGGGTGTGCATACCACCGGTGACGACACTGGCCGCGGCTGGTTGTCGAAGCAGTCGCAGGACGTCCAACATCCTCGTACCGGTGGCGTCATGTTCACCAAACATCTCGGTGGCGACGTTGCACAGTCTAGAAACACGCGACACTTGCGCCACGTCCGCTGGAGAAAGCCACTGCAGCACAGACATGGCGGCCCGTTGCGGCCACTGTGCAGAAAACAAAGAAAGTGACGAAAGAGACGGCACCGTGGGTCTGCTGTGCTCACTTTCTTCGCCCCCGTGTCCGTGCCCGTCCTCAAGCTTGCGTTCCTGCCACGCGTGTGGAAGAGCTTGGCCCAACGTACGCCCGCCGGTGACCACCATGCCGATGTCTGTGAACCCGTGGTGCTGGCAGATCCGTTGTAGTGCTCGGACATGAGGCGACACTGCCATGTCGAGCGGCTCCTCGTCCACCATTGACGAGAACGGTGCTGCAGCGGGGCCTGGGAAGCCACTGTCGGCCTCGTGTGGGCCTGTTGTGGTTGCCACTGCCTCAGCGACGGGTGGGGACGGGGCAACCAGGGCCCGGGATGCCTCAGACACAGCCGCGCCTGCTGACGCCGAGGAACTGGACACGTCATGCTGCCACGCGATGGCGGGAACAGAAACAACGTCGCCTTGACCAACTGGCCGGTCCGGGTGCTGAGCACCGTCTGCCTCTTCTTGAACAGCAGCTCTCCGTGCACGCGGGGTGGTGTCAGGTGCTGCTGCTGCTGCTGTCGTCGGTGCCGTCACCCCTGCTGTGGCTTGCCCCGTGCCCACCACCTCCACCTCCTCCTCTACCTCCACCTCCACCTCCACCTCCACCTGGTGTGGTGGCTGTGCGGCGGCTATTCTGGGCGGCGGCGCTGCTGCCGTGTTGTGAACGCCGCCGCCATCTCCACCCCCGCTGTCACTTGTTTCGACGGATGGGGCGACTACGAACGAAGACGCACAGCTGGTCACTGCTCCGCCGCAGGGTGGGTGCGCAGCAGAAGCAACGCCAGCACCAGCACCAGCACCAGCACCAGCGCCACCAGCACCAGCACCAGCACCAGCACCAGCACCAGCACCAGCACCAGCACCAGCACCAGGGCCCGTTTCCTGCACCGACGTGCGACTGGCACGCACTGCGGCAGTCCGCGAAGGGTGGTGGTGGGCCTGCGAAAACAGCGAGGCTTCGCGAGCTGCCTTGCGTGCCTGGAGTCTCCGCTTGCGTCGCCGGGCCACCAAGTCTCCATCGAAGCCAAGGGGGACTGTGTCCTGGGGCAACGACTTGGAATGTGCTATTGCAGGTGGGAACGAGCGGGGAACGCACCGCACCAGAAGTGAGGGCAGGGTAAATATGGTGTAGACCGCAAAGTCAGCGGGCACAAAAAGGCACTCGCCCTCAAGGACTTCGCAACAGCGAGGGCTGACACCTGCTTTCTCCAACGGCACGAGCGCCTTTTGAAACCGCGCCAAGCTTTCATACCACATGCACAACACAACCAGTGCCCACCCAGTGTTAATACAGACAACATCGGGCACTCGCACACGTCCCTGCCACACAGCGGTTTTGGCAACCCTTGAACACAGCAACTCACGTGCACGAAGACGGATCTGATGCAGCGTCGCGTGATAGCTCCAGAAGGGCCTGCATGTGGGAGTCATGCATGGACCAAGCCCCATGTGGGGGAATGACGCATGCAAGGCTGAACAGGTGCATAAACAAGCATGACACGGCACAACACAACAACACAACGCGCAACCACAGAAATGAAACCGCACAAGTGTCACGGCGAGCGACCTCAACATCATGCTGCTATCGCTGTTGCTGTGGTACGAACAAAGCGCCTTCGACGACGCCCATGACAGTGTCATCTCGAGGATGAGCGGCGAACGGTGCCACGAAGCTGCACAAACCAACCACCCGCACAAACCACAAACCACAGTCGGAGAGGTGAGTGAACCTGTCCACGCACAGACGCCATTTGACGACCACCAACGCCACCCCAGGGGGGGGGGGGTGGGGGGGGGGGGGGTTGACAGTAGTATACCATGCATAACGACCGTACCCGGCAGCATTTGCCTCAATGGAGGTCACCCAGAAGTCACAACGTAGTCCAAAGAAACCGGGCTTCACTCGAGCAGCCACAGCAGGATGGAGAGCAATCTCAAAATTGGGTGGCATGCGCAGGATAGAGCCGCGGCGGCACGCTGCAAGCCTTCGCTCCCCAGTCAAGTGCTCCACCAACTCCATCACTGAGCATGATGACGTGCTGGCCGCTCCATCTGACACGATTGCGGCTGCGTCCATCACCACGCCGGTCTTGCAATCACCACAACCACGCAACAACGTGTCCCAGCACAGGCCCGGCGCCCATCTGCATTCGGCGTGTTGTGTGTGGGGCTTGGGATGTGCTTCGTCACTACTGTGTGGTCGACGGGGTGTTGGAGACTGCACCTGACGCCCCAGCACACGAGGCTCTCGCTGCGACGGCGGACACGATACGGACGCACGCAGGGGCGTCTGTGAGCCACCATCATCCTGCTCCAAATCGCGCAGGAGAATAGGCTGTCTTCGAATCATTGGGGCGCCCCAACCTGCCAGACGTGACGTCAGCCCACGTGGCCAAAACGGGGAACGCGCACGTGCAGCAGGCTGTCGGCTCCGGTATGGTAGCTGCGCAACCTGGCTGCCGCCTGCAGCCGCAGCAACAACATCTGCAGGAGGAAAAAGTTCTTTGTTCCGTGAATGGTCATCACAATTGCGCAACTTGCCAGCCCGCGTCTTCGTTTGTTGCTTGGCCTGCACCCGCTGCAGCCGGCTGTCGCACCTCTGGGGGGGGTTCCGGGCACCATGTTCAGTCCAAGGCAGTCGAACAGACCGAAGCGACAATTTGTTGCAACAAGTACGACTTCTATCGTGGAATTGCAGCGTCCTGCGTTGCGCTGTGGCATGGGGCTGAGTTGCTGGACCGCGCATGCTTTGCTTTGGCGATCGCTGTGCTATGGCGTTACTGGGCCTTGTCTTGCGCCTGGCATGTTAACATCAGTGTGTGTTGTTTCTGGGTGGTACCGCGCTGTGCGCGTCCTGGTTGCCCCCCTTTCTCCTTGCCACGCTGTGTGTGTTTGCTGCAGATCAAGGCAAAATCATCGCTGCCGCCACATGTCTGTCCTTTCTCCTCTACATTGTGTATTCGACAGGGGAACCTTCGCTAGCAGATGACATGGTGCGCCGCTCGCTGTACTTCCCTCGCGTACCTTGCTTGCGCTCACCTGTCGCGCCTCGCTGGTTGTGCGTGTTTGTCGGTGGGCACTACGAAACAATTCGCTGGTTGTCCTGTCGTGTTGGTGGTGTTCGTGGCGTGGTGCTCGTTCGTTTGCGTGGTGCATCTTCAGATCACGAGGCAGGTTGGCCTTCGCGGCCGCAAGGATTTCAAGCTTTTCTTTTGGTTTGAAGGGCACAAAATTTCTCCATGGCATGACCTTCCCCTTCACCCGTTTGAAGCACCAACACTCCACACCTTTGTGTGTGAAATCCCAAAAGGGTGCGGGTTGTCGCGTGCGCGTGCGCCAAGCAGAAAGGCTCGTTGGTATAACTTCGTGTGCTGTGTTACCGTGACAGTGCCACTGCCAAACTTGAAATCAACAAGGAAGCAGCTTGGAACCCGATCATTCAGGACGTGAAGAAGGGCGAGCTGAGGTTGGTTGTCAGGCGGCGCATGCTTCATGTGGGCGGCTGGTGCTGAGACGCGTGAGTGCTGTGTGCTCCCCCAGACATTACCACACCCCGAGCCTCGTCAACTATGGCGCATTTCCACAAACGTGGGAAGATCCGACGGAGAACACAGGAGACGGACAAGGTGCCTGCCGCCCGCTTCCTGAAGGCTGTTGTTTGCGCCCCTGTTGTTTGCGCCGCTCATGTCAGTGCGGTCCATGTGTGTGTGCTGTCGATTGGCCAGGGGACAATGATCCACTTGACGTGTTGGAAATTGGGAAGAAAGTAGCAACAGTGGGCGAAATCTACAATGTGAAAGTCTTGGGCGCTTTGGGGATGGTCGACGATGGCGAGGTGGACTGGAAGATCATTGCAGTTCGGGACACGGACCCACTTGCCACGGATCCCTCGGGTGCGCCTGTGAGTGTGTTCAACTATGTTGGTGTTGCTTCTCACAGTTCGTTGCATACACAGCCTTGAAAGCTCTCTTGGAGCCAGGATCCCCGCTGCGGAAGCACGTCGACACTCTGACGCAGTGGTTCCGAGTGTACAAAGTACCCGACGGGAAGCCTGAGAACACGTTCATGCACAATGGTAGCCCAGTTTCTGCTGCAGAGGCAAAGTCTGTTATTGATCACGCCCATAGACGATGGCAAGCGCTCACGAAGCGAGCTGTTGACAACCCAGATGAGTTCTGGCTCGGCAGCAGTGTTGAGTAGGGCACAGAGTAACACAAGGGCTGTGTGAATGTGGTGTGACTTGTGGGCGGCTATGAGAATCTTCGGCAGCAGTGCGAATCCCACACACACGCTTCATCCTTCCGCTGATCCTTGCAACGATGGTCAAACCCACAGCTGTTGTCGCCATCGTAGCGCTGCTTTGTATTGTGTGTGGTAAGTGAAACGGTAAGGTTGCGGCGTGTTTGGACACCCCACACTCTCATCCAGGGCCTCACGGGCCATGTGGGCTCCCGCGTGTGCTGCCCATTGGCCATGGCACACTGTACTGTGTCTGCAGCGCAAGCCACCAACACAAGGACAGAGCAAGCTTCCACCCCAATCCCGAGTCCAAATGCCCAGTCAGACTTGCTTCTCCAAGCACCGCTACAGCCACTGCAGCCATTGCTCAAGGTCAGCAAATGCTGCAACAAGACATCCAAGGCTCGCTGTGGAGAAGACTACGACACGTGCCAGAAACATTCTGCACGGGGCAGCTGCGCTTGTCTCACGGACTTCATCATGTGCATGTTTGATATCTCTTGCCCTTGGACGGACTACGCTGGAGCCAAGGCAGGCTGCGTCCAGAACGGCTGTAGCTACTGTGGCCCCAGTACGCGCACCAAGCCTCCCAAGTGTGCCCTCGCCAGGGCCAAGCTGCGTGGAATGGAAGCCCAAGGAGTGTGAGAGTTGCAAGCATCATACCGCCTTGTTGTGGAGTGTAATGTTGTGGAATGTAATACATGTGCTTCCCCGCGGAGCGTGTGCATCTTCTGCCAGTGACAAACTGCCAGGCTCAGAAGACTGCGCGTCCTCATGTCACACGAGTCATGTCACATGAGTCATGGGTGCAGCATGAACAACATACCGGACGCCACGGTTTCGTATGCTCCCGTTCTCACTCACCGCTGTCGTCTGGAGAGGTTCAGTATTGCTGCTGTGACAACACAACACACAAGGAATGCCCGTACATTGACTCATAACGCTGACTCACAGCGTAACGAAATACCAGACTGTGACTCGGTCTGTGAGCGCTTCAGCGCATCTCGTCCATGGTCTGATACCGCTCTTCGGGCTGTCCGCTTGTATGTCATGTGTTTGGTTGCTGCGCGGCGCAGCCTGCGCCAGCAGGCTGCACCACGTGCACAATTCATTTGGCACCTGCGCCACGGTGACTTGCGAGGTTTGTTTACTCAACTCTTCACACTGGGTGTTCAATGCGGCAACTTCGTGTTCTGTAGTACTGCATCACCACGCGCGCTGTTGCTTGAGCGGTGGTCTGCACTGTTGAGTCATCGCTAGTGCCAAGTTGAACGTGCTGCAGCTACGGTCAAGCCTTGTGTACCGGGCTGTGCCTCCCTCCGCGCTGGGAAGTCCCAGTGAGTGCGGTTACAGTGTACATGTAGTGGCGGGGGATGCTCGAAAGATAGCACGTCGCGCAGTTCGCTGTGACCACTCGTTTCCGCGCATCTGGTCGAGGGGTGTTGGCCCAACACTGTTGGGCATGGTGAAGCAGCTGTGCTCGGACCACAGGTGGCTTGGTTGCCTTGGTGGTGCGACGTGCTGCCAAGTACGGACACTTGCAGGTTGTTCAGAGCCTGTGCTGTGCTCTCTTCCAGTCAACCGTGGTGTGGATCCAAGCGCAGGGCACAATGCGGTCCTCCAACGGGCTGCTTGGAAGGGCCACATACAGATTGACCTGTGCTGTGCTCTCTGCCAGCCGAGCGTGGTACGGGTTCGTGGGCACATCAGTACTGCTGCAGACTGCCACTTGCAGTACCTTCCCCCACCAAGGTGTGGATCCAAGCGTTCAACACAAGGGTAGCTTCGAGCTAACTCATGCAGATTGTGGGTTGGCGGACAGGCAGAGAGCGCCACGTTGTGCCAATATATTCAAGTTGTGGGACTGGGTACAAGTTGCATCACGCAACCACTGGTTGCTCTACAGTGCGGAGGCCACACTCAACACGGACCGAACGTATTGAAAATGTTCATGAGCATCGTCAAGCGCCACCACAAATAGAAGAACGCGATCACTTGGACGCGCTCGGCTGAATGGAGCGCGCTGGAATGTCTTCAAGGAAGAATGTTTCAACAGTCGCAGCCACATGCATTGAAACTGGGGTCGCAGTCGTCAAGCGAGACAGCGGCTCTCGTGCGACGTTGGCAATGCTTCCAAAAGCTTCCAGAAGGTAGTCCAGGTCCAAAGGTTGCGGTGTAGAGTCTTCGTCCACAAACGTTGATGATGCCAGATTTGCTTGCGCCACACCTCTCAGCAGCGGTAGCAATGTTCGAGTCATGGCCGCACGAGTTTGCAGCACGGTGTTCATCTTCAACAAACAGCACCACGCTCAGGATCGCGAGGTCACCCCACGCTCGATGGACACCCGCCACACTCACCTTCCTGAAGTAGGTCTGGATCTGCAGGTGCGAGTGGTTAGACATAACATGGGCATGGCTTGCATGAATCACGCACGTTTGTTAGGGCTTCTGCCGAAATCGATTCCTGCAGCCACAAAATGCATGGGTGCGCAAGTGAGGAGTGCCTAGCACTCTAATGACAGCAACGCACCCGCATGGAAGCAATCAGACCGATGGCTTCTACAGTGCTTGACACAAAGATGACGGAAATTGTGGACGGCAGCGTGGCTTGGAGACGCCTCACAACGTCAGTGGTGTGGTCGCCGTGTGCTGGACGAATAACAGCAATCACGGCTCGACGCTGGTAATGGGTTGCGAGTCGGGCTGCCTGAGCGATGCTGTCATGATCACCACCTTCACTGGCCAACACTGCTTTGATGGCCTCGGGGAGGAGAATCTGCCACCGTGGTCGTGACGCCTGCCTCGTGTCGGTGCAACAGCCCACCACATGTCCGCACCTGGAAGGCGAAGGAAGGTTTGTTGGCAATGATAACATCGGCTGTCACATGGGCCGCAGGTTGAACTCGAAAGGAACGCGAGCAAGCTTCAGCCGCTTGGGGATGGTGTTGTCGAAACTGTGCCCAGAAGACTTCTCGCACCAATGCCACAGCCTTTGTTGTGTGGGATGGGGTGTGGGATGGGGTGGACATGGTACTCGTGATACGGAATGGTGTGGAACCCTCACCACGCGCGCGAAAGAACAAACACTGTCGACAACTATGTTGCAAATCTACCACTACACTGCAATGCTACACTGGACTGTACCGCTACCCTTTCTTCTTCTTGCGAGCCTTGTCCAACCGCCGTTTGTCCAACCGCTGTTGTACACCCTTTGGCATTTTAATTTGTGCCATACCAGCTGCTTTCCAGTACCTGCACACCACAATGTTACCACGATGGCCGGACTGCGGCTGCAACACGACCAATGCCCGCCCGTACCCGTATCCGGACCAGAATGTTGACACCGCGACACAAGCACTGAGCACACATAAAAGACACATGCAACAGCAGGCACATGCACACGCACAAACATAAACACGAACACAGAGTGAGTGCCGGTGATGAGGGGAAGCAGAAGAAAGGCACCACAGAAAGTCCACACACGTGATGCACTGGTTGACGAGTGGGGAAGGCCATCCCCAAGCCGCTTCTGTCAGCGCCAGTGTGATCCACCCGAGTTGTGCTGCCGTGTTGAACTGCGCGGGGATGAAAAACGTGGGGATGGGGTGAGAACCTCTTCCTCTCCGCGAGACACGGAAGCACCAAGGCGCCACGACTCCACCCCCCCCCCCCCCCCCCCCCCCGACACACACACCTTGCTCGCCACGGAGGGCTGGATTTCAAACGTTGCCGAGCGTTTAACATCAAAGAACCCCATACCAGGTGGCTTCGTTTTGTACCGATGCCAGAAGGCCCCCGAAACAAGGCCAATGTCACGGACCAACACCAATGCTGCAACAGGCCAGTACAGCAACCCCTGCCACGTCATGGAAGCTGCTAAAGCACCCACCAACACCTTGTCCGCCACAGGGTCCAGGTACGACCCCAGAACGCTCTGAGCACAAGAACATCCCATGCGCCAGACGACCCACGCGTAACAACAACACGCAATCAGCACATAGTGGTGAGGTGGTGAGGTGCGGTGCAATGCCCCCCCACGTCGCACATGCACATGGCGATGCACATCACGGGCGCACACGTACCGTCATGTTGTACTTGCGAGCGATATAGCCGTCAAGCCAGTCACATGCACCAGCCGCCGCAAATCCTATGTGTTAATGTAGAGGTCATCCGTGCGGATGGGGGGTGATGGTGAGGGAGGGGAGGGGTGGGAGGCAACAGCAGCATGTGAAAGTGAGGGTCTATGATGACCGCAACATCACGCATGACGTCGTGCATGTGTCGTTCTCGTACCTGCCACTGCAACCGGGTAGCAGCCTTGGAGTACTGCATACGCCAAGCCAGGCGCAGCCACGATGCGTACCATGGTCAGCATATTCGGCACTGTCCAGATGTGCTCGTTGTCCACCCTTTCAATGACTTTGACTGCAGCACCACTCGACGTCGCACTCCCTTCTTGCTCCTCCTCCTCCTCCTCCTCGTGTCCAACCTGTCGTTGTCGATGTTTCTCATGCTCGGGCGGTGGACGGGCACCTGCAACGGCGCCACTGTGGAGCCATGCTGCTGCGAAACCGAAACCCGCACCTGCGACACGGTGGGGCAAAGCCTGCCGCCGTGCCGCACACATGCTTTGCACCAGGGCTGGGGCACCAATGGTGGTGCCACACTGTTGAAGGTGATGGCAGCGCCTATACGTCAATACACGAGCGCTCGACGGCATGTCCTCCGTGTGGGCTCGGTCTTGGGAGGTCGAGCGGGGCGAGGCTGCGGCTGACATCGCCCGCCATGTTGGACACTGGCCCTTACCACTCCGACCAACGCATGGGCCTTGTGCACACGCACGACGGCCAAACGTGCGAAGCATCCCGGCGTACCAGCCACTGGCGGGCAAAAAAGGGCGAGGCAAGAGACAACAAGAGACAGCTGCGCGCACACCAGCAACCGCACGACACGCAATGGAAAACCAGGACCAAGGCTGCGATTGAGTACTTTTGCAAGCAAGTGCTCACATGTTCGGCCCTGAGCACAGCATGCATTGCACCGCTGCTGCACGCGGAAAGCCAGACAGGTGCACGAACCATGTATCAGGCTGCTTGCCTTCCCGTTCGTGGTTTGTGCCGCACATTTTCTTCATGCCAGCGGCGTGGGTTGGCGCTGCAAGCGGCTGTGGCAGCAGCAGCGCACACGCCGCAGTTCGTGCCAGCACAGCCAGTCGCTGTGCGTGACGCGTACCGAGCATCGGCGCCACCCGTCGCAGCAACCTCCGCTTCGTGTCATTCCATTCGAAGGCTTTCCACAAGTCAGGAACCGCCATCATCATCTGGTGTACGTTTGCCGGTACAGGCTGTTCCATGTGTGCGTGTGACTGACTCAACACCTGGGGGCAATACTTCAGCCATCTTGGATGGGCAAGTTGCTCAAGGGTACACTGCGCGTGCTTGGATACTACGGGTACTGTTTCTTGTTTCGTATTGTCGCGCTGTTGTATTGCGTGTGGCGCTATGGTGTGTGCTTGTGAGTGTGTGCTGTCTGTGGCTGGTGTCTGTCTTGTTGTGTGCTGTTGTAAAATGATGCTGCGTGTGGCATGCGTGTTGGAATGGCGTGCATGTTTCTGAACTTTGCCTCGCTTCCTATTTGACTAACTAGTGTGTTTGATTCTTCGACGCGTTTCTCCGTCGTCTTCACCCCATCGTCTTGGCCCCATCGTCGTGCACACAATCAGCGGCGCTGCCACACGTGAGCGATACTCCTGGCTTCTGTTTCAAAGCGTGGAAGACCAAGCCAGCCAGAATGCATGGTTCCACGGTTCGTAGCACAACCTTTGCCTTGCACGCGCGCCCCGTTGCTTGTCGCAGCATGCGCGTCGCTGCGTGTCGCTGCGTGTTCCAGCGTGGTGCGAGGAGTGTGAGGGCTCTGGACGACTGCTCGACCGCTTCTGTCTGATGCCCCCCTTCACACCCCCCCTCCCCCCCTCTGTCTTCTCTCAGCTCTTTCTTCTTCTGTGACTGTGGCGTATCTCACCCCTTTCTCTGTGTTTCTACGGTCACTTGTTTGTTGCACTGCCCTTGTGTCTGCCGTTTGGATTGCTGGTGTGCCACACACTACTGAGCAGGCAAACTGCAGCTTCCCGACACGTTCCAACAACGGCACGCTCTGATTCTGCTGCATGCTTGGATGGTTCACAATCGCATGAAGGCAGAGTATGACTCTGGTGGGAAGGAGATGATTGAGCAGTTCTTTGATCGCATGTGGGAGGATGCAACTCGCCGTGTGCGCACGCTAGGTGTACGTCCCGCTCAAACCAGGTCGTTGTTGTTGTTTGCCGCACGAGTACAATGTAGTGGTGGCGGCGGGGGCGGGGTGTCTGCACTGCAAGCGCAAGCGAGAACGGAGGGTTTGTCCGTGACCACAAGGCTCTTGCCTGTGTGTGTTTGGTGTGTCTGTGCGTCCAAGCAGGTCCCAGAACTGACTGTCAACAAGCATCTCAAGACTCTTCAGCAGCACTCTTTTGGTGCGCTGGTGAACTACGACGAAGGGTTGGCACGCACCGATGACAAGGAGCACTTTCTGGGCAGCGCTTTGTGGAGGTGAGTCGTTTTTCTTTTCTTCCAAGTTTTGTTTTGATGCGTTGTCGCCGTTCCTTTGCACTCCACTCATGCAGCGTGGTGTGCCGTGCCGGCAACCACCCACCCGATGGCACAGGAACATATTCTCGGGGCGTGATGTTCCCGACGAGCACGTGCTGCTGTTGGCTGCCTACTGTCGCCGCGAGATCGCTGCGCTCCACAAGGTGCCTATTGTGGATGTCTACGCGGGCTTAATACCCTGGGGCCCGGTGATTGGCGACACGTCTGAAGGTGCGCATGCCTCGTGCCGTGATGCGCTGGCGTGCCTGCGCGCTTGGGCTGGTGGGGTTGCGTGTTGGATGCGTGCTGGTGATTCGTGTGCGTGGTGTGGATAACCATTCGGGGTTGCACGCCAACGCAGAGCGTGAGGTGCGCCAGCAGCGCGTGTTGGATGGGGAGTGGAGAGCAGCGATATCAGAAGGAGGGGAAACATACTATTGGCACACTCGCACGCGTGAAACGACGTGGGAGAAGCCAGAGGAGATGGCCAAGCAAGACGCACAGCGCGAAGCTGATGTGGAACGGTGGGAGCAGTTGGCGAAAGGTGGCAAGTCAAGCGCCCCACCTTCAGACGGCGAGGGCAGAAGCACAGAGGAAACCAAGTAGGTGGACCAAGCAATGCACTGCCTGGAGGTGTGTGTGTAGGTGAAACAAGCACCGCCCAGGGTTCATGGAATCGACACAATGGACTGCTTTCATTCATTAAAAAGTAGTCACCACTCCAATTGTAGGCATGTCGTTCGGCACGGCTCCATCTACACACGTATCCCGCCACGCTTCCACTCAACGAGCCTACCGCACCGCACCCATCCATGGGGCTCCACTCACCGAAGCTGGCGCCTCGTTTGCCAGCACCCATTGCCATGCTTGCGTGGCCTGTCCAGTCATCATCTTGGTGGTGTAGGTGCTTGCGTTGGAGCAGCAGTCCTCGTTGCTGCCCCATCGGCACCAGACTCGGTGCTCATGACACAACCATTCGTGCCGGCAGGGCTAGACAACGCAACACCAGCACCAGCACCAGCACCAGCACCAGCACCATCACCAGCACTGCCACCTGCACCAGCGCAAGCACCATCTTCGAGTGTGCCCACCTGTCCTGCGGCTGCCCCTCTCCGACCACCGTCACCGCAGTCGCGCGGGTTGAATCGGCAGGCAGCCTCATGCGCATCTCTGGAGCCCAGCGCCAGGATCTGCGGACACACATGTTGGAGGGCAGTTGAGACTTGGGCAGCCAGCAAGTGACACGCTGCGCAGGCATGAGAATGACCCAGCTGCAGGCAGAGAGTGTCGTTGTCAAAAAAAGAAAGAGAGAGAGAGAGGCACTCACCTGCTTGCAGTACCCCCCACTGCCAGTGGCTGCTTCCCAATCACCTGTGTGTGCGTTCTGCACCACACCATGCTTGCAGTGAATACGTGTTTCCGCAACAAGGTCCCGCACCACACGGTTGGGCATGATTTTGGAGTGCTTCGTGGCGATGTTATCGAGCGGGCACTTTTTTCGCATGTCGATTTGGCGAACAATGCAAGCTTTGCTGCCGCGCGCGCGCGTGTGTGTGTGTGTGTGGGGGGGGGGGCGGCAGGCACCCATGTGCGAAGCAACATGAACATGAACATGAACGGGGAGAAACAGAAACAAGAGGAGGGAGGGGAAACAACAAGCGCTGAGGCATGCACCACAAGCATAGAAAACCTGGCAGGAAATCGTGGGTAGCAGAAGATCCGACACGACGTCACGAGCGCAGAGAAGGCTTCACTCACCAAAAGGTGTGGCCACAGGGCAGCATGTGCGGGTCATCGAACACCTCGAGACATATGGGACAGTGCAGTGGTGCTGACGGAGCTTCAGCGAACACTGTGGGAACGCCCTCACGTGGCGCCAACGGTGCCAGTGTGTCCCATGTCACGGGGCTTCCGTCTTGGTTTCTCCGGACACTGCAACATGACGCACGCACACACGCACACACGCACACACGCACACCGTTCCAGAGACAAGGGGAGACAACAATAACAAACAAGCACACAAACAGCACAGCAAATCGTTCATCCTTACACACCACTACGCGCCGTCAACAGAGCAATGAAAGGCACAAAAGGCACAAAAGGTCGACTGCCGCCACCAGCTTGTGGCACCCGGTAGCGTTGGGTATGGTATCTCACCTGGCCACCACGCCGTCACTTTCCAACATCCAGTAGTGGCCGTTGGTGCCGCCAGACAAACAGGAGCGACACGGACGCACGACATGGTACCCAACCACCTTTCTACAGGCAGTGCACGCAATGTTGCGCACTCGGCAACGGCATGTCGCGATTTTGTACGGCCGGCCAATTTCCACGATGCTCCGGGTCTGCGGACAAGCACGGACACGACGCACACGACGTACACGACACACACGCGACATGGTGATGATTCAGCTGTTGCAGGCTGTAGTGCGCTTGTGAATGATCGCGACAGCAAGCATCACGCGACAGTACGTGGCCACAGCAAGACCCCCACGGTAGCTGTGCTTGAGCAACAGACGTACGACAAGGTCCGTGGAGAACAGGGTCTTGGAGGCGTCTACGACCAAGTACACGGGCATGCCACGATTGCACAGAGGTCGATCACAGAACTTGCAAGCCAGGTGTAGCGCGACGTTTTCATCAAGCACGCCATCTCCCTCAATGCCCATGTCGTCATCGCTGTTGCCACCATCCGCATCACCCTCCCCATCACTGCTGTCATCAGAAGTCTCAAGAACGTCCACATCGCTCCCGCCACTTGCAACAGCTTCAAGCAAAGTACTTCCCTCAAAAAACCCGTGCTGGACCAACAATTCGCTGGAGAACAAACACTTGGGTGAGTAATTGCCAAGTTCGGCCTGTCCCCCAGTGGCAAGTGACGTACAAGGCCGCAGCCACAGCGTCAGGCGCCTCTGCTAGTGCGTCCACAGCTACTGGGCCTGTGGGACTCGCACCAGGAGTGGCATCTTGCGTGGACTGCTCATCAGATGTGGTGTTACCTTCCTCGTCATCCATCGTGTTGCCTTAAGTGGCGGTCGCTTGTGCCACTGCTGTCAAGACAGTCTTGACAGCAGGCCGGTCCAGTCCGTGGTGAAGTAAAATGCGCACATGCCGCCGTGCAGCATCGGCCGTCAGCATTACCGACTCGCTTGCCTCGCTTGCTCCCGTCGTCTGCGTGCTCTGCGGACGGAAGGAAGGAAGGAAGGAAGGCAGGAAGGATGCGAGCGTATGGTTTGTTGTGGCCTGTCGTTGGCATTGCACTGTTGTTCCTCGGGCTTTGCCCCCTGCATGTCGGAGCCGGTGGCAACATTCATGTAGGCATGCGGGCCACTTGGCCGTCACACGATGCTTGGCCGGTCATGGAGGCGAGGTATGTGGTGTGATGTGTGTGGAATGGACCCGTCCCCCCCCCCCCCCCCCCTTGAAGGTGTATGTGTGTGTATGTGTGGTGTGTTGTGTGTGTTGTGCTTCGTTGTGATGAGCATGTGTCGCACATGTCGTGCGTGTTGTTGTTCACTTTGCTCTTGTGTGTGTTTCAGTGAGTTCGTCGCGAGCGTGCAGCCAGAGCTTTTCTGGCCATTCTGGAACCAGGCACTTCGCTCTGAAGGGGGTTCAGGGCCGGGGAATGGGACGTTGTCCCGCAGCTTTGACTTCAACCACGAAGTGGAAGCTTCGGGCTTGCTGTCGCCCATGTCCTCCTCCGTACGTGTCGTGTCGTGTGTGTCGCCTTGCCTTGCGTTTGGCCGCCGCTGGCGGACACAGAAGTGTGCCAGGGGCCATACCACTGTCGCTGAGTGATTGCGTTTTCCTGTGTGTTTGTGGTGGCACCAGGTTATGCATGCCTCCGTTTCGCTCCGTGCCTTTGCACCAAGTGTGGAGCTGCATCGCCAGGTGCGCAGGGCTGTCGTTGTGTGTGTGTGTGTGTGTGTGTGTGTGTGTGTGTGTGTGTGTGTGTGTGTGTTTTCTTGTTGCACCGCGCATCGTCTGACCCACCTCGCTCCCTTCCCTTCCGTTTCTTTCTTCTCGTCGCTGCTGTTCATTTGTCAGATGGGCTTGCTCGCAGCGCCGTCCTTGCCTAGCACGGATGGCTGTCGAGGATCGTTCGGGCTTGTCTGGGATAACGCCCTGTCCGCCACTCCATCTTCACCAGGAACAGAAGCAGAAGTCAGTGGTGATGGGACGACCACAGCAGTGGCCACACCTCCCACAGCCGCTGTCGTGTGCTCTGCTGTCGAACTTGCAGCAGCAGTGGCTAGTCGTGGGGCTTCTTCCCAGCTGCGTGCAGGAGTTCCCGAACTCTACGATTTCGACCATGTGTACCCCTCTGGCACTGACACCGACGCGACCTCCAGCTCTGGCGGCGACTCAGAAGAAGCGGACTCAGACGTGGACATGACTCGTGCACACGATGTGATTGTGGTTGTGTACGGGACCCCATTCAACCCCGTCACCCGCTCGCTGCACGAGGCAGCTGTTGCAGCCGTGTCAGCGGGGCAGGTAGGCGAGGCAATTGTGTCTGCGTGCACGTAGATGGCATGTTGATGCTGATGCTGGTGCTCATGCAACGTGAGGTGCCATGCTGTGTGCTCTATGTGACCGCGTCAATGTGCGGGCGTGTGTGTGGGGAACCAGGTGAAGTACCTGTTCCGACATTTCTTTGACTCCGCTGCAGCGATCCCCACACTTCTGCGCGGTTACGGTGTAATGTTGGACATCAAGAACATGGAGTACAAAGCTGTTGACGACCGTCCTCCCCAGGTACGCTCCACCTCATGTGGCCTTCTTTCTTTGCAGTGGTATGATCGATCGTGTCGGCGTGGGTGTGTCAGCTGGATGGGGAGACTTTGGATTCAACGGGCGACAGTGAGAGCAGCGATGCAGAAGACGATGATGAGGTTGCGGGGATCATGTTTTCGACCTTGCGCCAACGCTACCCAGATCTGGTCGAGGAGTTGAATGAGTTGAAGGCAAGCTTGCGCGGTTTTCCACCTGTGCGTTGCCGTTCGTTTGGTTGTTCAACCGCGTCTCTGCATGGCAACAGAACGAACTCCTCGCCAGCACGGACCATGAAGAACTCAAGGTGCAGGCCCCGCTCCATCATGCATGTTCATGCGGTTTCGTGACGCTTTGACGTTGTTGCAGGTGTGGGACATGAAAGACCTTGGCCTGCAGGCAGTGTCACACATCATGGCGGCGGCAGAACACGGCCGAGATCCTCTGGAGCGACTGGTGTCGGTCAGTGGTAACTTTCCCTCTTTTGCAAGGTGGCTGTCGAAGCAGCCTGTCGATCCCAAGCTTCGGGAAGAGGTCATGCGCAATCAGGGGTATGTGCGACTCTCTTCGCTATGCCGTTCGACGCGCTGTGCCCACCGCACATTCATTGGTTCGATGTAGTCTCTCGATCTCTCCACGTGGAGTTCACGTTCTGCCCCTGTCTTTGTGTCCTCAGTGCTGTCGCTTCCACGGAGAACGCCATTCTGGTCAATGGGAGGCTCCTGGACATCCAGTCGCCCAATTTCAACGTGTTCCAATTGCTAAAAGACCTCGCCGCTGAGACACACCTTGTTGTTCGTGGCATGTGTGTGCACTTGGACTGCGATACCCGTGCCGCTCACTCACTCGGGCTGGCTCACGACAGGAGGCATTTGGACGATTGCCGATCAAGCGAAGCGTGATGTCAAAGTTGCAAGGCTTGCCATCGTCAGCCACGGACGCCGAAGATGTCCGCATTGATGTCCGCAAGGGTTCTCGCGGCGTGCTCCATTTTGTGAACAACCTGGAGAAGGACGATCAGTACAAACGGTACGTGCTGCCAGGCGGTGCGTGTGTGGTAGGTAGCGAGAGAGAAGAGGACGCAGGGTTGACATATTTCTTTCTTCTGTCTCTCTCCCTTGTTCCGTGCTGGCAGCTGGCCAACTGCGGTGGCTACAATCCTGCAACCATCGTGGCAACTTCACTCAGTTCGCAAGAACCTCTACACTGTGGTTGTGGCACTCGATCCGAGGTGTACCATGGGGTGTGATCATGTCAAGTCGCGCTGCGCCACTCACTTCCTTGTCTGTCCTGTCCGTTGCCAGCTCGTATGACGGCCTCTCTGCAGTCCATCAAATCGGCTACTTCCTGAAAGCCAACGCGCCTCTACGATTTGGCTTCGTCCTTGGGGGGCACAACGGACAGTTTCCTTCCTCAACGTACGTGCACAGGCCGGCAGAAGCAGGCACGGACGTGCGATCCGCGCTGACACCAGTGCACACAGGTCGACCAGCGACGCGTTGCTGCCTGCACACGTGGCGTTGCTGTTCCACGCGGCTGTTTCCCAGCATGACACATCTGCAGCCTGGCTGTTCTTGCAACACTTGGCGGCGTCAGCGAACAACAAGATCGAACAATCAAAGGAAACCGGGACGGCCCCACCACAGCTGACACTTAAGATAGCCGTCCGCGCCTTCAAGAAGGCAGTGAAAGAGTCCACCGGTGGGTTGGTCGGTTGTACATTTGACCACGTGGCCCATCTGATCCGTCACACGTGTGCACATGCCGTCAACAGGCGCATGGACCTCTGGGGCTGCAACCAAGGAGGCGAAGCAAGCTCTGAAGGACGAGTCTGGCGTTGGCGCGAAATACCTTGGCAAAGTTCAGCAGGTGTGAACTGTTTTCGTCATTTTTTCATCATGCTGCTGGATGACCAGTGTCCATCCATCGTGCAGTTCATGGACCAGCACGGACTTCCGTTCCCTAGTGTGTCAGTCAACGGACGTTTGATGGACGGAACGGATCTGCAAGCAATCATGGGTCTCGTTAGTCAGGATCTGCGCACCCTTCAGACTCTGGTTGCTAGCGGGAAGATTAACGACAAATCGCGCGTGTAAGTGATGGCGCGGACGTGGTCGCGCCCCTTCTCCAACTCGCGATTTGTCCAGGTACTCGGCACTGTTGAAGAGCACGTTCTCAGTGACAAGATATAACGAGAACGTTCTGGGGCCCGAACGTGTACGTTCCATTCTGCATGCGCGCAGCGACGACATTCTCAGGCACATGGTGGTGTGTCCAGTTCGTTTCACTTGCTTCACCACAAGGGTCCAAGCTGCGCGAGTCTATTCGGTTCGTGTCCGCTCCTCGTGCAAAGAAACCCGCCCACACCTCCGTTATTCTTGTTGAGGATCTTGCTTCACCAACTGGAATTGAAGTCGCGCGCACCGCGCTTCGCTACCAAGCGACCCTGTCGGCTGCCCATTCTCGACTGGCGATAGTGGACTCATCCGCATCACCTGCTGGTCTTCTACTGACGTCGTTTTGGTCACGTGCCATTGAGGTTGCGGCAGCGGGCGGTGATGTGTCCGCTGCTTGCCCTCATCTTGAGGCCGCGCTCGACGCTGCGCTTGCGGTTGCCAACTCTAAGATGAACCCCGAGGAGGCCGCCTCTGCCCTAGCGATGTACTTGCCTTGGGCAGAGTCTGGTGCAGGTGGTGACGGAGACCGCCACACCGAGCATGTGGCCTTTTCTGCGTCTGTCGTTGCTGCATCAGCCCTAGTCGAAATGACCACGCGTTTTGCAGATGTGTTTGACTCTACTGTGACATCCAACGGCTTTGTGGCGGCTCTGATTGTCAATGGCCGCGTCGTTGGCACGCGTGGCAACACAGCGCTTTTCGCGGCCGATGTTGGGTTGCTGGTTGATTTGGACATGCGGCGGGTGCGTTGCTGTGCTCGCAGTGAGGCACACTTTCGGCGCTGACTGATTGCCTTTTACTTCACAGCGTTCTAAGGTAGTTGCCAAGTTGTTGCGGCCGTCTGCTTTCGACGTTGAAGACACAGTCGACGTTCGCAGTCGCAGCTTTCGGGAAGATATGGTCATGTTATGCACGTCCGTCGTTGGTTTGAACCAGCAGCAGCCCCGCAGTTCCTTTCCGACTGACCAACTTCGTGGCAAATACACGTGCGTGCCCAAGTCGCGTTCACGCTATGTGGGCTGTAACAGCCGCCTTGTGCTGCAGGTTGCTCGCGCACCAAGCTTCCGAAGGCACTGATTCGGATGTTCAAGTGTTAGCGGTCCTGAATCCCGTTTCTCCGGTTGCTCAACGAATGGCACCCGTCCTGCTGTTTCTGCGAGACTGGCTGAACGCTGACATTCGAGTGTACTTGAATCCAGGTGGGTGCGGGAGGAAGAAAACTGTGGG
>Ga0213833_1000941_pt1 | contig 23315 bp, 13 predicted proteins | sample SWATP21_FD_160575 | JGI IMG/M metagenome (GOLD analysis project Ga0213833, IMG submission 160575) | Coastal seawater microbial communities from Marineland, Florida, United States - SWA TP2 #1 | ecosystem: Environmental > Aquatic > Marine > Coastal | place: USA: Florida | collected 2016-08-14 | reverse complement strand
TGGTTGTCAAAGTAACAGTGGGTGTTGCAGGTTCGCGGCCGTGTAACGCAGGGTGCCAGCGAGTGTCTGGTGATGCTGGACGAGGATATGGATTCGGAAGCGGGCATGGAGTACCTGATCGATGGGCAAGGTCACCCCGGCGGCAGCGTGAATGCCACTGGAAGCGATGATGACGATGATGAGGATGAGGACATGGACGCAGTTTAATTTCGAATCTTGATGACCCCGTTTGACACAAACACATTGCCAACGCGTAACATACCTTACACACTACACTACACACACACACACACAAACACATGTGTGTGCACGCACATCCTCACACACATACACATACAAACCCATACAAAATACACGTACATAATCACCACAACCGTACGCCCCCCACATACGGCTACTACATAATCGATTCAAGCAACCATGCACAGCACCATTTCTTCAAGCAAGCGGCGCCAGCTGTAGTCGGCCATGTTGGGCGGCGATGGAAGGAATCTCAGCCGGAGGGTCCTCGTGATGCGAATCGCTCACAACAACCAGGTCATTTGCAACAGCGGCATGGGGGTTCTGCTTCTGCTGCACGGACGACGGAAGTTGGTCCAAGCGATTCATATCGCGCACGGGCTTCTTGGCACCAACACAATACACCTTCACGATCAGCGCCAGCAGCGTCACACCAAGCAAAGTGCCGACTGCGACAATCACGGGAAGCATCGCGCGCTGCAGCCACGTGCGAGACTCAGAGGTGGTAGTGTCTGAAGTGACGAGCGTGAGGGTTTGCTGAGGACGATACTCGACGGTTATCGCATCTGAACGCGTTCCAGATATTCTGTCGCCACAAAACACATGTTAGCGGCACTCACACATGTGCCCACTCCGCACACCCCCACCCCCACACACAACATGCTGTAGGACATACTTCGCAGCCAACTCCGGGCGTTCTTGCACGAGTGCATTGGCAAGATTCGATCGACCACCAGCGTTGCTCGCGTTACTCGCAAGAGCTGCGCCTAAATTTGAAACGATTTCGTCTTCAGCACCAGACGGCGGAACTCGCACAGAGAACGAGACAGCAATGCTGTTGGTAGTCCGCACGCGGTCAATGACAATGTAATCCTCTGGAACACCCAAGACCTCGCTCAAATGCTGTACAAATGCTGCAGCGAGTTCACCACGAAAATCGTTGTGTGTGACTGCACCAGAAATCGTTGCCTCGACAGCGACATATTGCCCCGCTTCTCGTGCAGAGTTGTTTGCCACAGCACATACAGATTCAGCGTCAAGCTGAGCGCACACGGTCTGACCATCACAGTCTGACGGATGTGAGCACAGCATACCAACGGCGCAAGGGTCACACGAGCCTCCACAATCAATATCTGACTCGTCCCCGTTGGTCAACTGATCAGAGCAAGTTGGCACGACCTCTCCACACGAAGCGTCACAGCCACAGGCGCTTGCAACAATGCGTAAAGCATCTTGTGGGCATGCATCCTTACAATCCGCGACATGATCACCGTCCGAATCTACATCATTCAATCCACAGCCACACATGCCACCAATAACCTTTTCAGCATCATCAACACATTCGTCCCGAGGTTGACCACCAAAGGCACAGTTGTCCAATGCGCCGTCGCCATCACTATCAACGTCGGACACACCACAGCCACAGGAACCAGCCACAGTCTTGTTGGCATCATGCACACATGCATCCTGAGGTTGACCACCAAAGGCACAGTTGTCCAATGCGCCATCACCATCACTATCAACGTCAGATACACCACAGCCGCAGGAACCAGCCACAGTCTTGTTGGCATCATGCACACATGCATCCTGAGGTTGACCACCAAAGGCACAGTTGTCCAACGCGCCATCACCATCACTATCAACGTCAGATACACCACAGCCACAGGAACCAGCCACAGTCTTGTTGGCATCATTCACACATGCATCCTGAGCTTGGCCACCAAAGGAACAGTTGTCCAATGCGCCATCACCATCGCTATCAACGTCGGATACACCACAGCCACAGGAACCAGCCACAGTCTTGTTGGCATCATGCACACACGCATCCTGAGGTTGACCACCAAAGGCACAGTTGTCCAACGCGCCGTCGCCATCACTATCAACGTCGGACACACCACAGCCACAAGAACCAGCCACAGTCTTGTTGGCATCATGCACACACGCATCCTGAGGTTGACCACCAAAGGCACAGTTGTCCAACGCGCCGTCGCCATCACTATCAACGTCGGATACACCACAGCCACAGGAACCAGCCACAGTCTTGTTGGCATCATTCACACATGCATCCTGAGGTTGACCACCAAAGGCACAGTTGTCCAATGCGCCATCACCATCACTATCAGCATCCGAAGTGCCACAATCACAAGATCCAGGCAACACCTTGTTTGGATCGTCGGGACACTGGTCGTGACAGTCACTGAAGTTCAGTGTAGCGGATTGCACCGCACTGCAGGAGTCCAATGGGAAGAACCCAAGCAGCGTGAAGGTCGGTTGGTCGCCTGTGGAGTCGCCGGTGCCGCAGTCGTAGGCCCGTACGGCCGTGGGACTTCCAGGCTCGGTGTTGAAGTGTTCGGGATCATGCCCTATGTATGAATGCTGCCCGCAAGTAATGTGGAACAGAGCACGGAGGTTGGGGAGCGGAGTAGAGCGACCAGAGCACACCACCGGGCACCCAACAGCCAGCATGACGGCAGATTCAGCACTCGACGTGGACACGGCGACGTATGGTAGCGCGGAAGAGTGAGACCTCGCGTGCACAACCAACTCGCGCCCACCGAATCCTTCCACAGCAGAGTGGTTAGTCACGAAGCCTTGGCGGGCGTGCGGCACGAAGTCGCGAGACAGTTGGGCGGCGTCAGCGTAGTTGCCTGTCACAACATACTGGCGAAAGAAGAAGGTGCTGCCAGGCACCACACGCGGAAAGACATTGATTGTCCACACAAAGTAGTCTCGCGCAGCAGACGGTGTGGAACCGTAGCGAAGGCGTGCGTTGCGACTGGAGGCTCTCCAACCGGGGTCTCCTTCCATGGTGTCACTCGCGTCAGTGCCAGAGACAAAGGACAACCCCAAGTTGTCTTCCAGCGCCAGTGGAGATTGCACTTTGGAGAGGAAGATGGTGTCACCCGCTGCAAACATTGAGTTGAACGTGGAGGCGTCTACCCCGTCAGCTGGGAAAATGTACAGCCACGCACCAGCCCAGGCCCAATGCAGCACGCCCTTCAGATCTGCGCGGTCGCCCGCAGCGTTCACAAACGACAGAGGCTGGCTATGCCCAGTGGGGATTGTGACAGTTGATTGGAGGCGCACTCGAACGGTTAACGTGCCGTGGCTGTCGGTGTGGGAGGATGACTCCGCGAAGCCATTGTTTTTCATCACCACGAGCGCCACCGGTGAGCCATCGGCGTCAACGGGTTGCTCGAAGCTCGTGTCAGGAATCGGCAAGTTTTCAGCAAAGAGAGTGTACCCGCCAGTTTGTTTGAGGTCAGTCAATCCCACGTTTCCAAATGCAGGTGGGCTTTCCATGTGAACTGTTCTCAAACCACGCGTCAATACAACACCACTGAGCAGTGGATCACACACGCACCCCCCCCCCCCCCCCCGCCCCCCCCCCCCCCCCCGACTCCGCACCTGGTGTACCGTCGTCCTTGCTGGCAAGCGTGAAGCTCTTAAATACCGACGGTCGCACTCCTCCCCATGGCATATTGAAGTATTCCCAGGTGTCGCCACCCTGCTCGCCCGACACACCAAAGTGGTGCATCATGTACATGGTTTCAAGCACACCGTTGCCACAGTCGCGAAAGCGGGTGTAGTATATCATCCGCGACGTAAAATTTGTAGGCACGTGAGCGTGCTGACCCCATGCAGCGAATGCACAACTGCCATTCGTAGAGCAATGAGAGGCAAGTGTCGGGGAGAAGAAGGGTTGCTCCACCAACCCAGGCTCTCGCGTGTATGCGCCGGCTTGGTGGATGAAGTACCGCCTTCCGTTGGAGGGGTCGTTCTGGGTCTGATCAACGGCCACCATTTGCCACACTTCGTCAATCCAGGGAGCGTTGGTATGGTATTGCGGCGGCATGGCCTCGCCGTAAGCGCCACGGAACGAGTACACGTTGCCGCCGCGGCCGACCCGCAACTCCCACGACCGATTGCTGTTGGCGTCGTGGTGCCCAACGACGCCAGCAAACAGGGAGGGTTCGAGGTCACGGTACGGTTCCCACCAACTGGTGGAGTGGTTGGCGCCTGTTGGGTATTCCAGGGACGAGTACCCCCCGTCAGGCGTGCAGGCGGCGCTGGACGACGGCAGCATGTCGTCCAGCAGCGCAGCGGCGAGGGTGGAGCGGGAGGGCATCGCGGCACCACCCACCCCCACCACAATCACCGATAGACCACAAAGAATGCGAAGAAGAAGTTGCAGTGCGGCCATACTGCGTGATACGCCGGAGCGGCGTGTGCTCGCGAGCCGGCCCACACGGACAGCCGTGCGTCACGTACGCTGAATCGACGCGTTGTGACACATCATCTTAAAATCAAGCAAACATGGCCCCGCGTGCGCGAGTTGTGCGTTGTGCGGAACGATGATCGATCGGCACAGCACTAGCATACGAAAGTGTTCACTCAAGAAACGAAAACCAAACAGGATTGTCCCAACCACAAAGCACGAGAAAAAACACAGCAGAACAACGGAATTCATCAAGGTGGTGCTTGTGTTGAGGAGTCAATAGTTTGTCACATGGACGCGGTCAATCAACAACGCCGCAGTGGCGCCCATGACGCTCCCAAACTGCAAGAAGAAGGTCATGAACATGCCAGCCGCATCACGGTCGTGGGAAGCCACCTTCTTCGGTGCTTCCTGCATGGTGACAGTCGCCAAAAAGCCGTTGGTCGCGGCAAACAACGCCACCAGCGCAATGGAGGCTGCGTCGTTGAACACGTTTGGGTAGCTGGCACTGTCCGTGTACACAAACAAAGGGAGAAACAGCAGCATCCGTGCCAATGTCAACGCCAGGACTGTCTTGCCAGACACGGCATACATGTGCTTGGGCAAGCAACGAATGCCGAGGTCGCAGACATTGAAGACGGCAAGTAGCACCACGGGCCACCAGTCGTTGTGCTGGCAATCCAACACGCGCCACACAAAAGAGGTGAACAACGGAACAGTGGAGATTCACCATGCCACCACCTCGACCACGTACCCCAAGGCTATCGAACACATCAAATGTCCCCTTGTACGGCAGGTTTGACACCGCGCCAGGCCACAACACGAACGTCGTGCCAAACACTATCACAGACGCAACGGCGTACTCCCACACGGTGCCGCTCACAGCGGAAAAATGTGCCCACGACCCATGTTCAGGGGCTGTGCAAGAAGACAAGAACAAAGCCGGGCAACAGCAACACACGACAGCAGTCGTCAGTCATACTGTGTGGGGGCGCGCACACACACGGACACACAGAAACACAGGCACGGGACCGGCGCAGGACAGCCACATGCATCACGCCGCCGCTACTATGCGTCACGTACCACCCGCTTCACCTTGCTCCACGTCAGGAATCAGAGGCGCCCAGACTCTGCGCCCAGACGAGTGGGACCGCGCAGAGCGTGGCGCACTGTTGACGGCCTTGTCCAGGAAGTACTCGGTGTAGTACTGGTGGTCCAGCCAAATCATGCTGGCACATGCCAGTGCCGTGACGCCGCAGGCAACCAAGTAAAATGCAAGGCCAGAGTGCATCGCGTTGGGCATCCAAACTTTCGTGACAATGCGTGCCGCGGCGGCGAGGAACCCGGCTCCACCCAGGCCTACCATCACCGCCTGCATGCCCGCTCGTGGAAGGCTCGAGCCAAAGCTCACGACACAGGATATCAGGGCCTGCGCTATGGCGCCACTGAGAGCGATGAGCACGAAGGTGATCACCATGGTGTACTCGTGGTGGATGTTCATGGCCACCTCCGGGATGGCCAGCATGAGAAACGCTTGTGCCAGAAGGAGTCCTATAAGTCGTGGAACGACACTGTCCTTTTGTTCGTACTGTTGGCACCGAGGGGGGTGGGGGAGGGAAACAAACAGGCGCAAGCACAGGTATGTGAGGAACCCACATGCAACCAGCTTCATGGCCCCACAAACACACAAACCAAAGTGTGAGACGCACCCGAATCATGAGCACGGCAACGGGAAGCTGGGGGAGGATGTAGGCGCAGGCAGCAAAGTACTCGAAACGTTGGCCCGGGTACAGAACGTTGAAGTAATCACTAGAGAAGACGAACGTGTTCCACGGCATCATCAGCGCAAAGCCCAGCAACACCATCGACAGCCACGCGACTTTGCTGTGCATGAATGCGCGTGTCATGATGTCACTCTTCGAAGACGTGTGGCTTCCGGAGGACGCGGCATCCCCGCGGCTGTTGCTGTGGTACGACGAGTTTGTTCCGTACCGCGTCGAGCCCCCGAACGCACCATCGCCGTTGTTGGCAGGGTTCACGATGGGTGTGCGATCCGTCGGCACCAATGAGGCCGTCACGCCACTGGACCGCCCTGCAGCAGCCCTCACGACGACGACAGCAGGCACGGACGACTCGCCAGCACCGGCACCGGCACCGGCACCGGCAGCACCAGTGGCAGCGGGCGCAACCGGCGACGTAGCGGCGCGGGCACGACTAGCCGCGCCCGCTGTGCCCACAGAAACGACCGAGATGGGGTCGCCGGCAGAAATGGCGGACGACCGGCGGTCTTTGTCACGGGCGTCCGGGAAGGTGCGCGTGTGCGACCGACGGGAGCGGTGTGATCGGTGTGACCGCGCGGAGCGCTGGGACTTGGCCACGGACGCGGCCTTGGCGGGTGGCGCAGCCACGTGGCTTTGGTGGAGGGCCGCTGCGGCACTGACACTGCGGGTGTAGGCGGGGCGGTTGGCACCTGTCCCAGCCACGGCGGAGACCACAGCCGCCGCCGCCGCGGTCCCACCACCGGAGCGAGAGTCCTCCAAGGACCCGCCCGACGTCTCGGAGATGGAGTCGGGGAGGTAGACGTACAGGAAGGCGCCGAGGCGCGGCAGGTGGTGCGCGTTGGCAATGGCCGACGCGGAGCCGTCTCCGCCAGCGGGGACGGTGAGGTCGGCGCCCATGTTGCTCAGCCCCAGCACCGTCCAGTTGGATCCGATGGCCGCGGAGGCGTGCAGCAGCTGCCACCCGGACTCGGTGGTGAGGCGGCCCCACAAGAACGTGTGGTCGCCCTCAAACTGGGTCGACAGCACCGCCATGCTGCGCAGGAGCTGGCGGCACAGCGCCACCGCCGCGTCGCCGCGCCGTGCCGAGGCGCCGTACGCGGAAGCCAGTCGCGACTCGGACGGCAGCGCGGGCGGCGAATCGCCGCCCATGTTGGCGGCGTCCGCGCCCAGGGGGAGGGAGGGGGACGACGGGGAGCCGTACACCGTTGGCATGGGGGCGTCGGGGATGCACTGCGCACGCAGGGCGGCCAGCACCGCACGGAACAGGGCCAGCACCTCCTTGCCACAGAAGTTCAACGGCCGCAGCTCCTGGATGTTGATGCCCAGCGACATGGTGGAGGAGTCGTCGGTGAACATCATGGGCTGCGACAGCGTCTTGGCCACCTCCATGTGGCCCGCCGCGGCGGCGACTTGGGCAGGCGTGCCGACCGTCGAGTGGCCCGCCACCTCCGCGCCGCTTTGGAGCATCGTGTTGATGACGCGCTCGCACCCCAACGCCGCCGCCACGTGCAACAGCGTCACGCCACCGCGGTCGGACACGGAGTTCCAGAACGCGGCTGGGTCGTACTGCGACAGCGCGACACAGTACATGGTGCGGCACAGCGCCACGCAGGTGTCACGCGCGACGGTGATGTTGGCACCCGCGCTGCGGTTGTGTGTCGTCGCACGCGCGCGCGCCGTGGCCTCCACGAGCTCCAACCCCGCCTCACACAGGGAGCGGAACACGCGGTACGTGCTGGGGGACGCCACCGGGTCGCCGCCCCACGAGTCCCACGGCGACGTCCCCGAGCGCCGGCTCTTGATGGCGCGGCCGGCGCCCGCGTCTGGACCGCCGGATGGCGCGTGGGGGGCCGAGTGGTCGTCGGTGGCGGCCAGCAGCCCGGAGGTGCGGCTCATGGCGTCGTCCTCGGCGCCTTCGAACACGATGTCGAAGGACAGCTCCCGCAGGATGTTGGTTTTGCCCTTGGTGAACACGTCCACGGACATGTGGGCGTCGCCGGCGTGGAGCGGCGGGGCTTCTCCGGTGACGAACAGCAGCGCGTCGTAGTGCATGGGGCACGACTGCACTCGGGCGATGGGCGGTGTCCACACCAGGTCGTTGTTGGACCGACCCATCAGCTCCACGTCCATGTCCTTGGGGCCCTTGTACTCGTTGAACGCAATCAGCGGCGGCTTCTGCCACTGCGCCGGCTCCCCCGCCACCACCACAATGGGCTTGGCGGGGCCCGCGAACCGAGACGTGGCGCGGGGGCGCGGGCGCTTGCCACGCGACCACCGCGAGTCACCGGACCGCACGGACATGCCGTCCTGCGACGACACCATGCTGCTGCCCGCCACGGAGCCGGCCGTGGTGGAGCCTGCGCGCGACCGCACCCGGCCGCTGCGAGGGGTTCCACCTCGAGAGGTGCCGCCACGCGATCGGCTGCTGCCGTGGCGCACGCGGCACCCACGGTAGCACATCAGCTCGTCGCACTGGGGGCAGTACATGGCCTCCACCGCATCGCGGATGGTGAGCGGTCCGTCGCCGACGGTGTCCTCCGGGCTCAGGACATTGAATGTGAGCGTGAGGTCCTGCGCAATGGCGGCGGGAATGCGCTCGTGGGGCGGCAGGACGCTTTGAATGAAGTTGATGAAGCGGGTGCCCGGCTCCGGGGCAGACGCCAGGAACGAGTAGAAGTGGCTGCGGCTGGAGAGGTGCTGGGAGTGGTCTGCCCAGGGGTGGTCATCACGTGCCATGTATGCGCGAAGGAGGCACCGCAGCAGCCGCATGGGGTGGGTGCGAACGTTGCGCCGCTGCAGCCGCGGACGGGATGTCCACATCACCTGCAGCACCGCCCCAAACGGCAGCTTCATTTGTCGCACGGCGACGTTGATGCTGGCGTCCTTGTTCCCAGAGCAAAACCCTTGCCGGAACTTCTCCAAAGCCGCCTCCAGGTCACCCGCCCGGCTTGACGGAGCCTGGAACGCCGTGCCCATGCGCGCGGCCGCGTTGTGCCCCCTTGCTTGGCCGGGTCGCGCCCCAGCGCCCGCACCCGCGCCCGCGCCGGCACCCATCCCAACCCCGGCCCCAATGCCAACGCCAACACCAACCCCAGCTCCTGCTGCACCTGCACTAGCACCTGCCCCATGGTGGAGCAAACCGCCGGCGGCGCCAGGCCTCGGCAAAAGCCCCACGCCACTGCCCGCATTTGCTGCCGCATGTGGACGGCCGCCAGGCAGCGCAAAGGCGTCACGTGACGCGGCTCCCGCTGCACCTGCCTCCACTTTTACTCTGGAAGTGGACGTCACGGCACCCGTGGGGGTGCCAGCAGCGGTTGTGTGGGCAGTGGTGGACGCAACAGGTGCGTGCGGGCCCACTGCACTGGCCACGTGCTGTGCCGGTGCGGATGCGGCCGGCATACTGGGTTCCATAATGCTACCAAGCGGGCGTGGCATGCCTGTGGAATCCCAGGCGTGACCCACATCTCCAGAAAGCGCGGGGTCGGGCCCAAGTAGGGGCGCGGATGTGGGTGGCGTGTCCACCGAGTCGAACGCAAACAGGTCATCGAACACCAGCGCCACATCATCATTCATGGCGCCGGTGCCTCGACCGAAACCATGGGAGATGCCATTGCCAGAGTTGATGGCAAAGTTGCCTGAGTCCATGGCGGCATCCAGTTCCTCAATCCCCATGGGGACGTCACCGCGTGGATACGCCATACCGGAGCGTCAGCTCAAATCTGAACTGTTGACGCCGCCGTCACACCCGACGAACCAGGTGACGGCCTCACAGAAGCCACCAGGCGGCGACCAAGCCCAAACCCATGAAGCGGGGGTACTGCACTATGATCGGGTCGTGGTGCGGACACAGGAGGTGGGCACACTTCTACGGCGCGCCGTGCCCAACCACCTGTCACGGTCGTGACAGTGAGTTGGCGGAAGTCGACAACAAACCCAGAAATCATTGCGCGCTGACACAGTCGTGACACTTATCGAATCTACCACAAACATGTCACGCAATCTTAGCACGTATCGGAGCTTCGGGTTTGTTTTCTCTCGGTGTTCCATCGCCCAACTAGTCCGTCTTGCTTTCGCACCCCCAGGTCACACCTTTCGGTGCTGCTTTTGCACCAGACTTGGCTGGAATCACCTAGCGTGGGTCTGTTATAGCCGTGTGTGAGTCTGTCATACCAGGGAGTGGAAGTGTACTTCAGACACGATGAATCTTGGACAGTTGGGCATGCAGATGCCTGGAATGGCACCGATGCCACAAGGAGACTTGCCAGACACTGCGGAGACGGTCTACATCTCCTCGCTATCGTTGCTGAAGATGCTGAAGCATGGTAAGTTTTGGTTTTGCTGAGATATTTCCGCACCTTCCAGTGGTAACGCATGCGTGGACCGATCCCAGGTCGAGCTGGTGTTCCCATGGAAGTGATGGGCTTGATGCTGGGGGAATTTGTCGACCCGTACACCGTTCGCGTGGTTGATGTCTTTGCGATGCCTCAGTCAGGGACCACAGTTAGTGTAGAGGCCGTGGACCCTGTGTTTCAGGCAGACATGATGGCCATGCTGTCACAAACTGGACGGTACGCTCGTTCCAGCGTTGCAAGCGGTCTGCGTGGGTGGCTCACCGCTGGCACTCCAATGCTCCAGGCCGGAACCAGTTGTTGGATGGTATCATTCACACCCAGGATTTGGGTGCTGGCTGTCGAACACAGATGTGAACACGCAACAGGTTCGCCGCATGCACGTTGGGCCCGTGACGTCGCCTGCTTACAAACGGGTCTGGTTGGCTGCAGAGTTTTGAACAACTGAACAACAGGGCTGTGGCGGTTGTGGTGGATCCTATTCAAAGTGTGAAGGGCAAGGTTGTGATCGACGCTTTCCGCCTGATCAACCCGCAGATGCTCATGGCCGGAATCGAGCCTCGACAGACTACCAGCAACGTTGGGCACTTGAACAGACCCTCCATCCAGGCCCTCATTCACGGATTGAACCGCCATTACTATTCCATTGTGATCAGCTACCGCAAGAACGAGCTTGAGGAGAAGATGTTGATGAATCTGCACAAGAAGAAGTGGAGCAAGGGGTTGCTGGTGAAGGACTTTGAGAAGCACACCAAAGAGAACGAAACAAGCGCCAAGGTACGGTCTGGTGGTGGCCACCCTCGTCACCTTCTCGTGATCTGACGCTGTTTTGTTTTGCAACAGAAAATTGCAAGTCTCACGAAGGGATACCACACACGTGTGGTCGCCGAAGAAACAAAGGATTTGGAAACGCTTGCAGTTGAGAACGTAGGAAAGGTGGACCCGAAGAAGCGATTAAGCCAGGAAACCCAAACGCTCATGGAGTCCAACATTGTGCAGTGCCTAGGCATGATGCTTGACGCAGTTGTGTTTTAGTTCGCACAGCCAGGGCTGGGGCTCTTGATTTCAACTCAACAAGCCACCAGTTTTAGGGATTATTTCATCTCATGGACCCAAACCGGAGGCACCTCATCTACAAACTCCGTCTGGCTTGCATACTCGTGTGTGCCCCTGCACTGAAAACACTTGATTGGCTTCGCCAACAGCACAAGTTCACTGTGCACATCTGTGGTGGATTGGGGAAGAGGTTGCCAGCCGCGCCGTAGATACACGGGAACCGCTTCGGCAACTGCCTCAAGCACGCCGCACACCCGCACTTCACCCGGTGGCACCAACACCCCGGCAAAGGGGCTTCTCCCTCCCTGGATGCAGCGAGAGAGTGATGTGCCCCAATGGTGTAGATCACTCAGCACCCAGGTCAGCGCGTCGCGCCCCGGTGCACAAAGGGTGACGTCCAGGACGAGAGTCACCGCGAAAAAATGAGGCATCGCAAACGCTTCGACATGGGAAGCAGATATCCCGACATACGCGCCGTCTTCTTGAACAACAATAACCTTTGTGTCCAATGCTTGGAGTTTTTCATGAACATACACGGGAGAGACAGTTCCAACTGACCCGATCAAGCCCGGGTTAGTACGTGTCGTAGTGAATGTGTGTGCAATGACAAAACAGCCACGCACAGTTTGCAACAGCGGTTAGAGCCGCGCCCACGATTTCTTCGCCTTGCGGTGACAGCTTGACACCTGTGTCACATATCGTTTGACCTGGGAACACGAATGCGTCCGTGAGCTGGCCTGGTGTCCACACCCCAAGGCGCCCACAGCAGCACATACAAGATGTGTGGGGCAAGGGAGCACACCCTTGGCCGGGGTTGGGAGATGTGGGCCCTCCCGCAACGGAGTGGGCTGCCTGAGCTCGATCAGAAAACGGCCATACCTGCTTGGCTTGAGCTTGAAAATCCGCGAGTTCTCGTGCCGCACGGACACTGTGCAGCTCAAGGCGCATGTTGGCCACATCTTCCTGTGCTCTGGTGAGCATAGTCAAACACTCTTGCTTGGCTGCCTCTCGCTCATTTCGTGCATGGGCTTGCATTGACACCATTTCTTCTCTAAGTTGTGACAGTTCACGTTCCAGGCGCGCAGCCCGCTCGTCACATTTGCGTAGAGAGTCACGAGCCACGGCCAAAACTTCGTCACATCGTGCCTGTATGGCACTTCCTTCGCGGCGAAGGCAGTACCACTTCCATGCTAACCGCAGAGTGACTAAGATGAGCCCGCACGAAACACCGCGCCAACTGGCCAATCCGAGAAATGTTCGAGACATTAGCGCAAGCAGCTTTCACATTCTCACGACAGCTATTCTGGCGATCCAGAGCGCGTCGCAGTGTCACACGCGATCATCCAAGCTTCTCAAAACGTCACGCCACTTTCACACAAACCAAGCAAGCATGCCACCGTGATCACCCCACGCTCGGGCAGGCCTTGGAGGGCGGGAACGAAGAGAAAACGCTTGTGTTGCACTGGGTTTGTGCCTGACACGGACAGCGCACAACTGTGAAGGGTAGTGCTGGTTGAGTGTGTGCTCCAGTAGTCCTCTTCACAGCCGGTGCCATGGCCTACACCAGTGCTGCCATCCAGCAGCGAAACCAGGAAGCAACTGTGTACTGTGGAAACCTTGATGACCAGGTGACGGAGGAGATGCTGTGGGAGCTTTTCACACAAGTCGGTGTAGTAGTAAACGTGCACATGCCCAAGGACAAGGTGACAGGCGTTCGCCAGGTGCGTGCGTCAAGCTGTGTCGTCGCGTGCACCCTTCTGTTTCGCACCTCACCCGCCATGCTGCTTCTCGCCAGGGCTACGGGTTCGTGGAGTTCCGCACAGAGGACGATTCAGACTACGCCATCAAGATTATGAACATGATAAAGCTGTTTGGCAAACCGCTGCGGGTGAACAAGTCATCCCAGGACAAAAAGAAAATGGACGTCGGCGCAAACTTGTTCATTGGTGGCCTCGCCCCAGAAGTTGATGAGAAGCTGCTTTACGACACATTCTCCGCGTTTGGCACCATTGTACAACCACCTAAGGTTGGACAAGTGCACGTGTGCCTTCCCACGTGCTGCAGCCAGACCGCTCACGTTCCGAGTTTGTGGTTGCGTGGTGGGCGGTTGTGCAGGTCATGCGTGACATGGAAACCGGCGGTTCTCGGGGCTTCGGGTTTGTCAACTACGACAATTTTGAGTCATCAGATCTTGCCATTGAGTGCATGCATGGGCAGGTACGTGGGTGAGCCACTTCGCTGTCACACGATTGGATCTTCACACCGCTATTTTTGTTTCAGTTCTTGAGCAACCGTGCCATCGTCGTTCAGTACGCGTATAACAAAGATTCGCCCGGCGAACGACACGGATCGGCTGCTGGTAAGACTATCTACTTGTGTGATGATGTGGTGGGATGGTGGGATGGTGGAGTTCGTTCTGACCGTCCGTTTCGCGCCCGTGTCAACAACGCACAGAGCGGCTGCTCGCGGCAAAGAACGCCCCGGGTGGTGTGCCGCAGAAACCCAACACGCTTTTTGCTGGCGCTGCTGGCGAAATGCCGTCTGGCCCCGGTATGATGCGAGCAGCACGTCCCATGCCGCCGCGTCCGATGATGCCAACAGCTCCTCGCGGCATGCCTCCCATGGGCATGATGGGTCCGGGCATGCGGCCTGGCATGATGCCGGGAATGATGCCGATGGGCATGCCAATGCGGCCACGGCCCCCAATGGGCATGATGCCGCCGCCGCCTCCACCTCCTGGCCCAGGAATGTTGCCCCCTCCTCCTCCAATGGGTATGCCGCCAGGACCTGGGTAAGCGGAGCCGTTGCCTGCCTGTCTGCCTGCCTGCTTGCCTGCCTTGTGTGTGCAGGCGGAGAACTGACATGACTGCCGTGCTGTGGTCCGTGTGATGTGATCGTTGTGCTATGCGTGTCTACAGCATGCCGCCCCCTGTGCCGATGATGCCGCCGCCTCCTCCACCACCACCGCCTGCGTAGTGTTGCAGCTGGTGTAGGTGGCGTCACACAGAAGTACACTTCCAATATCAAAATTACCACATTCCAGCCGTTTGTTTGATGCAAAGCTTGCTGGGCTTGTCAGTGTCCGTACGAGGGTTTGACTTGACAAGCTGCCAACACAACTCGTTTCCGCGTGCAGTCGCGGAGAAGAGGTCGTTGGAAGACCCCTGTACCCTTACCTTGCGGTAAAGCAACCGTGAGAGGTATTTGAACAGGCAACAATGTCTACCCGCCACTCGGCATCCAGCGGGGCTGCGGGAACAGTTCAGTCGCGTGTGTCCGTCAGTATCCGCATTCGACCGCTGAGTGAACGTGAGAAGCGCGACAAGCAACGCGCGATCTGGGCCCCTCACCCAAAGCACCCACAGAACCACATTTGCTCCTTCTCCAAAGACAATGAGCCTGTCGCTGCCAATACCTTTGCTTTCGGTGCGGTGCGCCGCGCACCAGCAGGGCGTGTTGCTGGTTCTCACCTGGGTGGTTTGTGCTGTCACAGACAACGTCTTCGACAAGAAGACAACAACTCGCGATATCTTTAACACTGTGGGACGTGACATGGTTGGAGGAGTGGTGACCGGCTTCAATGGTACGTTGCTTGCCCTGGCTGGCTTGTGTTGGTGTGTGCTGGCGGGTGCTGGGGTGGTTTTCTTCATCTCACTCCTGAGTCGCCCCGTTCTCGCGTGCTCCCAGGCACCATTTTTGCGTATGGCCAAACCGCAGCCGGCAAAACTTTCACCATGCAGGGTGCTGGCAAACAGCGCGGCTTGCTGCAGCTGGCATCCGAGGAGATGTTTGCACGCATCGCCGACACGCCTGACCGCGAGTTCCTCATCCGGTGCTCCTACGTGGAGATCTACAACGAGCGCATTCGCGACCTGTTGCACCCCGACACACCGGAACTCAAGGTGCACGAGAGCGTCAAGAAGGGTGTACACTTGTGGCCTCCTCCACAGGAGATGATGATCACGGACCCCAGCATGGTGCAGTCAGCGTCGAAGAAGGGGAACAAGAAGCGCTCCGTCGGTGCGACGGACATGAACGCCCACTCCAGTCGCTCCCACACTATTTTCCGCATCGTCGTGGAAAGCCGCGAGCGCAAGGATGATCGCCGCACGAGCGAGGATGACGTGGACGCCGTGCTTGTGGGTACGCTCACCCTCGTTGACCTGGCGGGTTCCGAGTCCGTGCGATTGACGGGCGCGGTACGTTGTTGTGCAGTCAAGTTTCACGGTTTCGCAGACCAGCGTCCTCACCCCGCACCTGACTCGAATGTGCAAACATCGTGGTGGTGTTGTACAGACCGGCAAGCGTCAACGCGAAGCGGGCAAGATTAACACATCGCTGCTGTCGCTGTGCGCAGTGTGCAAGGCTCTGGCGCGGGGAGAGGGTCACATTCCCTTCCGCAACTCTACGCTGACGCGCCTGTTGCAGCCCTCCCTGTCTGGAAACACTCGCACGGCCATCATCTGTGCCGTGTCTCCGGCGGAAAAGTACTTGGAAGAAACCAAGAGCACCTTGTCGTTTGCAGGCAGCGCTTCGGCGTTGGTGACCCGTGTCAAAGTGAACGAGGTGATGGACGACAAGTCAATGATCAAAAAGCTTCACGCAGAGTTGCGCAAGGTAGGTTACATACGCACACACTACACTACACGAGCGGGGGAACAAATTGTGATTGGGGCACCACACGCTTATTCCTGCCTCCTGTATGTCCTGATGTTGCAGCACAAGGCTGACTTGGAGGCCGGCAGCAAGAAGCTGGGCGAGTTGGAGGAGATGAAGAAGCTGCAACGGCAAAAGATCAAAATGTTGGAGGCGCAAATGCTGCGTGGAGCTCGCCACACCACAGGCAGGAAGCGTGCTCGCGAGACATGGTGCCCCGGCACCTCCCGCGAGCTCGAGCGCTTTCGCAGGGGCATAGAGGATGGCGAAGGCGCCGGCGCTGGTGCCGGTGCCGGTGCCGGTGCCGGTGCTGGTGCCGGTGTCGCGTTGACGAAAAAGGAGGCGCTGTTGAAGTTTGTGCCCTACTCGCAGGAGGATGAAGAAGTGGACCGCCGTGTGTCACGCATGTCGTTCGCGCAGCCCGGCAGCCGGCCCTTCACGCGCCGCCGCATCTCCGAGGAGGGTGCCTCGGCGGGTGACACACCAGCCGGCGCACCATCGTCCGCAACCGACGTCGCCATGGGCGCTGCCTCCAACGCAGAGCTGGCCTCTGTTCGCGCGGAGCTCGCCGCCCGCGACGCCGAGCTTCAGGAAGCCAACTCCCGCATGCAGCAAACGCTGGACGGCATCGAGGAGCTGTCGGAGGAGCTGGAAGAAGCCAAATTGGAGAAGCAAACCGCGCTGCATGCCAAGGGTGTGCTGCAGACGCAGCTTGAGGAGCTGCAGGCACAGCTGCAGGAGGCTCAAGAAGAAGCCGCTGTCGCCGCCGCTGCAGCAGCCAGCCGACCAGACATCGCGCATGCCGAGGTCCAGGCCGTGATGGAGGAGGAGACGCCAGCCGCAGCTGCTGAGACCGAGGAGCGCGGCACCCAAGCCAACGGCCTCGTCGACGACCTTGCCGCCGCGCAGCAGCGCATCGCGTCCTTGGAAGAGGAGGTGGCGGCCGCCACGGCTGCGTCCGCGGCAGCGGGTTCCGCTGCCGCCACCGCCGAGGACCAGGTGAAGTCCACCCAGGCGGCGCTCGCCGACGCGCGTGCCTCGTACGACGAGATGCGGATGCGCGCCGCGAACCTCGAGGCCACCCAGGCGGCGGCGGTGGAGCAAGCGGAGCGAGCCATTGAGGAGCTGGCGCTGCGCAGTGCGGAGGGGGAGGCGGCGGCGGAGGAGTCCGCGCGCGTGGCCACCCAGCTGCTGGCCACGCAAGGTGACGTGGAGACGCTGACGGCCAAGGTGGCGCGCCTGGAGGCCGAGGCGCAGGAGCACGCCACGGAGCTGGCGGAAGAGGTGGCGCGCTCCGAGGAGCTGTCGCAGGACCTGCAGGAGGTGGGCGACTCGCTGACGGCCGCCACCGCCAAGGCGAACGCCGCCGACGCCGCCGTTGCTGCCGCCAAGGAAGCTCAGGCCGCCGCGGAGGACGACACGGCGGCAGTGCGCAAGGAGCTGGAGGCCGAGATCGAGGCCCACACCACGGCGCTGGAGGCGGTGGCCACCGAAGAGGAGGCGCACGCTGCCACCAAGGCGCAGCTTGAGGCGGTGCAGGGCGACTTGGCCACCTCCGTTGCCCAGGTTGCGGAGCTGCGCTCCGAGTTGGAGCAGGCGCAGCACGCGCTGCAACAGCTGCAGCAGCAACAGCAAGACCAGCAGCACAGTGAGGACGCCGCGGCCACTGCTGCGGCTGTGGAGGCCGCGGAGCAGCGTGCCAAGGACGCGGAGGCGGCCTTGGCGACACTGCGCGAGCAGACCATGGTGGCGGCCGATGCGGCGGAGCAGGCGGAGGAGGATGCTGCGGCGGAGGCGGCGGCGTTGCGTGCCGAGCTGGAGCAGGCACAGCTGCAGGTGGCTGCGGCGAGCGAAGCGGCCGATGCCGCGGTGCAAGAGGCCGTGCAAGAGGCCACCGAGGCACTCTCCGCGGAGCTTGCGACCGCCAAGGCGCAGCTGGAGGAGCTTGCCCAGCAGCACGAACAGGCGCTGCAGGAGGCCGCCGCCGCTGCTGCCGCTGCCGCTGCCGCTGCTGCTGCGCAGGAGCAGGAGCAAGAGCAGGAAGCAGAGCCGGAGCAGGAAGCAGAGCGGGAGCAGGCAGAGGATCTGCCCGAGCAGGAGTCGGCGTCCGCAGACGCTGACGCGGCCGCCGCAACCATTGCCCGCCTCGAGGCGGAACTTGCCGCCCTGCGCACCGCCGTGGACGCCGCGACGCACACAGCCACCGAGGCGGCCGAGCGCGAAGCCGCCGCCAAGGCCTTTGGCGACGCGGCGGCGGCGCGCGCCGACGCGGGTGAGGCACGCGTGGCAGAGGCCGAGCAGGCACGCGCGGGGGCTGTGGAAGCCCTCGCCGAGGCCACCAGCCGCGCCGACGCCGCGGAAGCCGCCGTGGCGGCGGCACAGGAGTCTGCCACCGCGGCCGATGCGGCCGTGGCGGCGGCTCAGAGCCGCGCGGCGGCGCAGCAGGCAGAGGCAGAGGCGGCGTGTGCCCGGGCCGAGGCCGCTGTGGCGCGCGTGGAGGAGCTGACGCGCGACCTGGAGGCCGCTCGTGCCGCCGGCGAGGCTGCGACGCAACAGGCGGAAGCGGCGGCGGCAGCCGCCGCCGCGGCCGGCGCTCGTGCCGACGCGGCCGAGGCGGCAGTGGCGGCGGTCGAAGCGGAGCGTGCGGCGGCGGTGGCGGCGGCGGCGGATGCCGAGGCGGCGGCCGGGGCGGCGGCGGCGGCAGACGCGGCCACCGCACGCGTGGCGGCGCTGGAAAGCGACCTGCAGGACGCCCGCAACGAGGTGGGACAGCTGAAGTCGGACCTGGAGGCGGCGCGCGCGGGCAAGGCCGACGCCGACGCCACGGCGCACGCGCGTGCCCACGACCTGGCCGTGGCGCAGGCCCGCGTGGAGGAGCTGACGGCGGCCACCGAGGCGGCGGCCACCGACGCCGCGGCGCGTGAGGGCGCTGACGAGCGCGCCAAGCAGGCCATCGGGGCGCTGGAGGCGCGCGTGGCGGCGCTGAAGGAGGAGCGCGCGGACGTGACGGCCCGTGCCGAGGCGCTGGCCGGCGACCTGGCGACCGCGACCGCCCGCGTGGAGGAGTTGGAGGCCGTGGCCGCGGCCGCCGGGCGCGTCGCGGAGTTGGAGGGCCAGCTGGCGGCGGCCGAGGCGGCGCGTGGGGAGTTGGACACGCGCCTGGCACGCGCCAAGTCGGCGCGGGCGGCGATGGAGGAGGAGGCGGACGTGGCGGGACGCGCGGCGGTCGAGGCGCGCGCCGCGGAGGCCGCCGCGACGGCGCGGGTCACGGAGCTGGAGGCGGCGCTGCGTGCGGCGGAGGAGGCGAGCGCCTCCGCCGGCGTGTCGGCCGGGGAGGAGCTGGCGGCGGCGGAGGCACGGGCGCGGGGCGCCGAAGCCGCTGCGGCAACGGCGACGGCGGAGGTGGAGCAGCTGCGCGAGCGGTTGGCCGGCGAGGCGGAGGCACGCCGCGCCGTGATGTCCCGCCACGCCGCGGAGGTGCAGGAGGCAGCGGCCGCCACGGAGCGCGCCGTGGCGGCGGCACAGGCCGAGGCTGCGGCGGCTGCGAAGGCTGCGAAGGCTGCGGCGGCTGCGAAGGAGCAGGAGGCTGTCGCGGCGGCCACGGCCACGGCGGCGGCATCGGCGGCGGCGCAGGAGCAGGTGACAGCGGCGGAGGAGGCGCTGGCGGCGGCCACCGCGTCGACCGAGGCACTGCAGGCGTCGTTGGCCGAGGCACAGGCCGAGGTGAAGGCGGCGCGGCGCGAGGCGGCGCAGGCGGCCAAGGCACGCGCCAAGGCGGAGGGCCACGTGAACGACCTGGCCGGCGACGTGGAGCGCGCCAGCAACGAGATCGACCGCCTGCAGGAGCTGGTCAACCGCAACGGCGACGCGGTGATGGACGCCAACTGCGCCGCGGCCAAGGCGGACGCGCGCGCGGCGGCGGCAGAGGAGGCGCTGGGCGAGGCACAGGACAAGGTGCGGGTGCTGCAGAAGCGCGTGGACAAGCTGAACAAGGTGAAGCTGACCAACAGCCAGCTGAAGCGGCTGCGCGCCATGAAGGAGGAGCGCCACGCGCTCAAGATCCAGGTCGGCGAGATGGCGCGCCGCCACGCGGCCCTCGAGGCCGACCTGGCCGCGGCGCTGCGCCGTGCGGCGTCTGTGTCCGACGCCGGGCGCGTGCAGGCCGCCGAGGCCGCGGAAGAGGCGGCGCGCGCGTCGGCTGCGGCGGTGCACGCGCGTGTGGTGGAGGCACAGCGCGAGCGCGACGCGGCGTTGGCGCGCGCGGCGGACGCGGAGGGCGCGGTGCACGACATGAAGGAGACGGTGGCGGACCAGGCGCGGACCATTGATGCGCTGGAGGAGGACGGCGCCCGGGCTCGCACACAGGCGTGCCGCGTGACGGGCGAGGTTGCGGCGCTGAGCAGCACCGTGGCGCACATTGCGAAGGAGATGGCGCAGCGCTGCGCGGCTGCTGCGGCTGCAACCGCTGCCGCGGGCGGCCGTGATGGGGACGCGGCGTCGTCGACGTGGGCGACGATTGCGGCGCAGACCGCTGCCGCCACGGAGCACGGAACCGGCGGCAGCAGCGCCGTCGACCAGGCGCAGGCCGCCCTGCGCGCGCTCCTGTCGGACCTCACGGCGTCGCAGCGACAGGAGGCGGCGCTGCGCAGCAACGTGGTGTCGCTGCAGCGCCAGCTGGAGGCGCTGGACGCGGAGGCGCGCTACGCGTCGGAGCTGCAGTCCAAGTTGGACGACGCGCGCGACGCGGAGCGCAGCAACGAGGTGGCGGAGGTGCGCACGCAGCTGGTGGCGGCCCAGGAGCAAGTGCGGCAGGCGGAGGCGCGTGCGGCGGCGCTGGCGAGCGAAAAGGCCGCGGCGCAGCAGCAGCTGGATGCGTTGTCTCGCGAGAACCTCAAGGTCATGACGGAGCTGACGGCGCTGGAGGAGCAGGTGGAGGCTCAGCGCAAGCAGCACCAGCAGCAGCACCAGCCGCAACAGGCTGCTGGTGCGACTGCTGTGCACCCCAAGCCTCTGGAGGCCATGATGGACCAAGAGAACGCGCATGCGGTGCCGTTTTCGGCGGTGGCAGGGAAGAAGAAGAGGAGCAAGGGCTTGGGTCTGGGCGGCGTGGCGCAGAAGAAGAAGGGGCTGCAGCCGTCAAAGCGTCCGCTGCGTGACACCGCCAACATCATGGGCCCTGAGGAGGGTGGCCTGGGTGACGACATGGTCATGGCGGCGACCAAGGTGAAGCAGGCGCGCATGACGGCGACTCCCAAGCAGGCGGCCGCCGGCACGCGTGTGTCTTCGTCGCTGCTGAACCTCAGCGGTGGGCCGCAGGACGACGCGGCACCCGAGTGCAACCAGCAGTAGATGGTGATGGCGTGTGTAGGAAAGAAGACGACGGGGGCTGCGAGCGTGGGTTTGTGTTTTATTCTGTGGGGCGGGGCGGGTGGAGAAGAGTGGGTGGCGAGTGGGTTGCCATGGCTGTCACGTCACATGCTGTGTGTGACGTTGCGTGGCGGTCTTGCTTGTGGGCGTGTGGTGATGGACACCACATGTCCAGGCGCGCACGGGTTTGCCTCCCACCACCATCCAACTTGTTCATGAAAATTACGTTACTTTTGGATTCTTGTTTCGATCGGACCCCACTGCTCAGCAGTATCATTCATGCAGTGCAAACCGCTGGCTGTGCGCAGCACCAGCTCTTGTGGCTTGTATGTATGCCAGTACAACCACGCACACACCAGCAGCTGGCGAATCCCACGCTCAACCACCAAAACACATGTGTTCACACACACGCGCTTGCTTCAGAGAACCGTTGTTGCCCTCATCGGATGTCCAGGATGGGCGTTCTTCTCGACAGAAAACTGCAGACCAGCAGGGATGTACAGATCTCCTACTGCGTGCACACGTCATCATACTAGCTTCAAGGAACGTCCCTGACGTAGGTGGTGAAGTCCTTCACAATACATGTGCCATGCTGCGTGAAAAACGCCCATATTGGAGTGCGCACCACCCGAGGTGTCCCGGGTGCGTGCGCTCAGCATTTGCCCGTTTTTGTACATGCGCGCGTACCTGTATGCCAGGCCTCCACCATGCATGTCGAAGGTCATGATCATGAAACAAACAAGCAAGTCTCGCTCATCGTCACACACTTGTGACATTCAGTAGAGTAGACCCCCTGCTTTGTGTGCGCAGTTGGGCAGCATTGTTTGTTGCGTCTTGCGTGGTGTTGTGATGCTTGCATTTCATTTGTTGCTCGTGCTGCGGTCGAGGTGGCCTCATGGTGATATCGGATATCGGTGTCAGCAGCATGGCAGGGTGTGCAATCAAAACTGTCTTTTGTACACTCGAACACGATGATGCATCCGCGAACACGGTGGTGGCTCTCGGAAATACAGCGCCAAAGAAAAACTAACACCAGCTTCACAGATCACGAAACAAACAACTCGTAAGTTAGTCCACTTCAGAGATGATGGGGCCGTCGCTGCGTTCCTCCGCCGGCGGGGAACCAGAGGCGCCACCCCAAGCACTCGATCCAGGGAAGGCTTCCCCATCACCAGTTGGCATGCCACACGAGCCGCCTGCGCACCCAGCCGCATTGGCCTTGCCGCTGCCCGAAGCTCGGGACAGCACTGGGCCCACGGCGGCTTCGACCTCGCGCTGCTTCTCCTCAAACTCCGCCTTGGTTGCCGTGTCGTGGGCGTCCAGCCACTGCATGGCGTCACGCACCACGCCCTGCACGCGGTCTACGTCTGCCGCGCTGAAGGTGGTGGCGCTGCCGTCATCGCCGGTGGCCTTGACGGTGGACTGCAGCTGGAAGAGGTAGTTCTCCAGCGCGTTCTTGGCGTCCACACGCTCACGGTTGGCCGCGTCCTCTGCCTGGTGGTCCTTGGCCTCCTGCACCATGCGGTCCACCTCGGCTTGACTCAGGCGCCCAGTGTCGTTCTTGATGGTGATCTTCTTTTCCTTGCCGGTGGACTTCTCCACTGCCGTGACGTTCAGAATGCCGTCCGCGTCAACGTCGTAGGTCAC
>Ga0213833_1000940_pt1 | contig 23330 bp, 28 predicted proteins | sample SWATP21_FD_160575 | JGI IMG/M metagenome (GOLD analysis project Ga0213833, IMG submission 160575) | Coastal seawater microbial communities from Marineland, Florida, United States - SWA TP2 #1 | ecosystem: Environmental > Aquatic > Marine > Coastal | place: USA: Florida | collected 2016-08-14 | reverse complement strand
CCCCCCGCTTTCCTCACAGGTGCTGTCTGGGTATACAGATCAAGCTCAAGCACAATGCGTCTGTCCCCCTGCCGGACTACTCCAGCGTGAGCGTTGGCGCGCCGGGGTACAAGCACCCGTACGATGACGAAATTCGTTCCTTGGAGTACGTGCCGGAGCAACTCCGAAGACGCGAACCGGTGCGTGGTTGTTGGTAGCGCTGTGCACGACACTGCTTCCTTGAGCTTGTGACCATTCACTGACACACTGTTGAGACTTGGTCGGTGCGGGGTGATGATGCAGGTCATGCCGGGGTCACTTGCTGATGTTCCATTGTCGTGGGTGAGCACCCCATCGCAATTTGAGGCAATGCTGAACGACTTGGAACAGCCTGGGGTCACTGAGCTGGCGATTGACCTTGAGCATCATTCTTTGCATTCATACCTTGGGTTCACATGTTTGATTCAGGTGAGTGGTCGCGGCGGGTGTTTTGCTGTGCTGTGTTGTTGTGGACAAGGGTCAAGCCAAGCTCACTGGGTGGTACAATACGCGTGCAGTTGTCCACACGATTCCATGACTACATCGTTGATGCACTTGCTTTGCGTAGCGCTATTCCGGAGCTCAACCGAGTGTGCTCTGACCCCCGGGTTGTCAAAGTGCTGCATGGTTGTGACAAGGACGTCATTTGGCTCCAGCGTGACTTTGGCGTGTACCTGGTCAATGTATTCGACACCGGACAAGCGGCACGCGTTCTGCAGTTCCCCTCGTTTGGTTTGCTGCACCTGCTGCAGTCCTATTGTGGCGTAATTCCGGACAAGGCCTTGCAGGTGCGACGCGTCCAATGTGTCCGATTGTGTTCTGCGTTCGCCGAGCCTTGCGCTTGCGGACACTGTTGTCTCATCTGTCATGTTTGCAGAAAGCTGACTGGCGCATCAGACCCCTGTCATCTGCCATGAAAAAGTATGCTCGGGAGGATACACACTATCTTGTGAGTATCGTCGCGTTGTGACTTGTTTGGGCGGACGCGCCATGTGTTTGCGAGGTGTGGGAATCGTCACATCATTTCTGTTTTGTATTTTTTGGGGGGGTTCTGTGTCCAGTTGTTTGTGTACGACAAACTTGTCAATGAGTTGCTGGACCGGAGTACTTCAGAGGACGGCAACTTGTTGCGGAATGTGCTGGAGCGCAGGTGTGTGGAGCTGGTGTTGGGCGTGTGTTTGTGGGTGTTTGGAGGGTTTCAGATTCCTCATGCTCCTACACGTGTTCAGTGCGGAAGTGACACTCAACACATACCAAAAGCCGGTCGTGACGCCCGAGTCTCACATGAGGCTCATGGATGTGGTCGGACTGGGCACGGTACGTGGTGCTTCCTCTTGCTCGCAAGATGTGTGGTGGGTGAGTATCCCTCACCTCGTAGAGCTTTCTCCGCCAGGCCTCGGCGCAACAGCAGCAAGTGTTTGCGGACTTGTACGCGTGGCGTGACTCTGTTGCTCGTGACATTGACGAGAGTCCGGTGGCAGTATTGCACCATCGACCCATGGCGAAACTAGCCAGGTCCATGCCGGTCAACACGCAGCAACTGGTGGTACGTGGGTGTTCCGTGCTGGGGTTCGCTCGCGTCCCCCTTGACATGCATTGCCTCGCCCATGTGCTTACGTACACCTTTGGGGTGCACCACTTGGGCAGGAAGCGTTGAACCCGCTGCCGGATCATGTGCGAACGCGCGCACAGAAGGTGCTGCAGGTGATTGTGGCGGCCAAGAAACGGACAGCCCCTGGTGCGGCTGCCAACCCTCTTTCCGCCCGGCGACCCACTGCATCCAGTCCCCATGCCTTCATCTCCTCTCGCCCAGCGACCCCTGACGTGCGTCGCTGGCACGTCCCCGTAATGCCACCACTGTTGTGCTGACCCTGCGTGCTTGTCGTGGTGCGCGTGCGTGTGTGTGTGTGCGTGTGTGCCGTTGGGTGTGTGGCACGTGCAGCATCGCTTGAGTGGCATGCTGAGCCCAACTCCTTCCCCAACCCCATCGGCGGAGCAGTTGTGCAAGGAGGCAGGATGGATGCCCCCGCCAGACCCTCGCCAACCAGGCCGCACCTCTTTGTCAGCTTGTTCGTTGCCATGGCAGTTTGCGCGTGATCGGATGGTTGCGGTGCCGCTGAGCGTGGGGGCCTGACACGGTTGTTGTGTGTGCGTGTGCGCGTGTGTCTCTTGGTTGTGGTGGCACCCCGCTTCCATTGTGGGGGGCACTTTTTTGCTTTTCACCCAGCCCCATTGAGTGTCACCTTGTTCGACCACCACCGCACCGGCGTCACTGTGGCAGGCACAACCCCAGAAGAAGACGCCGAGGGCCGCGCCATCCGCGCTCGCATCACTAAAGCCCTGCGTGACACCCTGCGTGCCGCCCAGGAAGCTGGCGCCATCGACGACGTGGACGAAGGATCCGATGTGGACATCCCGCAGCCGCCTGCGCTGCCGCCGCCAGTCACCAGCAGCGCGGCCGGCGACGTCACCATGACAGACGCGTCTGGCGGTGGCGCAGCCTCCCCCAACCGCTTGGCCACGCCACGCTCCCTGGCGGAGATCTACCAAATTTCGAACCGCAACCGCAAGCGCAACAAGAACAAGAAGAAGCTCAAGGACACCGCGTCGGGTCGAACGCACGCGCAGTCTGCACCACCACCGCCGCCGTCCAAGCACCGCACGGCCGCTGGTGCTGGCGCTGGTGCCGGTGTCGGTGCTGCCAAGGACGAGTCTGCCGAGGACTTTATGAAGCGGATCGGGTGGACAAATGAGGACCTGGACACGGGCGCCGCCGGAGCTGATGCCGGTGCGGGTGTGGGTGCAGGTGCCGGTGGTTCTGGATCCGCGTCTCGTGACGCGGAAGCCCCGAGCTTCAACTACGGACGCGCAGTGTCCGCCCGTGCCGGCATGGGCGCCACTGATGCCAGTGCAGGCGGCAAGGGTGCGGCGGGGAGCGGCAGCAACAAGTCGGGGCGCCAAGGGCGCGGGCGTGCTGGACGTGGCTCCAAGTCCGCCAAGGGTCGCAGTGGTGGAGGCGGCGGCGGTGGGGCCGGGAACCGCAATAACCCATACGCCGCCGCGTATGGTGGTGGTGGTGGATCATCTGGCAACAGCAGTGGTGCGGCGTCGGCTTCGCGGGGCAAGTCCGGAACGACGCGTCGTCGAGGTGGGGCGTACAAGGCACGCATGCGCCATGCTGGTCAGAGAACGTCAGCATCAGGACGAACACGTTAGGTAGCATGCATCCATCCGCGTTCTGTAGGGGAAGTAGTCTGTGTTGGGCTGGCTGCGACGGTGTGCTGTGAGGTGAACAACACAGGCAGCTCGTTCATGCAACAGCATTGCGTGTATCCTTACACACTTGCGTGTGTGTGCAACACTTGCGTGTGTGAGCAACACGTGCGTGTGTGTGCACGCGGGCCAGTTCTATAAGCCACATGCAGTGATGTACAATCAATCGCAAAACAAATAGAGGCATGCATGCTTTGTTGATGAATATGGGTGACAACACCGACGCGAGTCACGCGAACTCTCATTCTCAAAAAACAGAGATGAACGAAACTGCATATCCATGCAAGCACATCGTGGGTAGACAAACGACAGCGACAGACAAGTGCGCGGGGGCCTTCCAATGGCGCCCGTGTGCGTCTGGGGTGAAGGTCTACAATGCCAAAGTCCGGGGCGGGCTTCGATATTGGAAGCGGACGAGGACAGCGAGCAGGATGGGCGTGTGAGAGAACGGGAAACGCAGCGACGAAGAAGGGAAGACGGAGTGCACTGGCGCACGTATCCTCAACCTTCTCCACAACCGCGCCCCTCACGCTCCAATCCGCCTGCTTGTCCTGTTGCTCCAATGCGGTGCCCCGGAAGGCAGCTACAGAAAAGAAAAGCTGCTCGATAAGAACACGGCTTTGATGATGGAGCCAACGTACTCAAGTGGGGGAGGGGAAGCGGGAAGGAGTAGAAGGAGAGGAGATACACAAGCAATAAAGGAAACCAAGGGACGCACCAACGGGGGTGATGATGGGTCACAGCGTGATTGTCACATCAACACCCCCAAAGCCAGGAGGAGACCGTTTAGTCGAACTCCGGCAAAGGGATCTTGGCTACCCGCTGGTAGCGATGGCTCGAGTACTTCTTGCGAATGGCCTGCAGGGTGCTGCTGCCGTTGATGATGGCGACCATGTCGTTCACACACGGCTTGAGGGTGGCCTCGCTGTACTTGGTGGCACGGTGCATCTCCGAGCTCCACTTTGCTGTGCCGTGGGTCACCTTGAGTGCCATGTACACCGCCGATGCGGCAATAGTGGAAGGCAGGTACTTGAGCATCTTGTACTCCATCAGCGTGCGCTCTGCGTAGTATCGGGCGAGGAGGTAGCTGCGGCGGTCGTTCAAGCCAGCCAGCTTCACGAAGCGGCACAGGAACACCCACACGGTGGGCACAGACAGGCGGAAGCTGAGGGTGCTCAGCATGGAGCTTTCGCACGCCAGGATCTCCTCCTTGGTGTAGGCACGGTCAGTGAGGTACACAAAGTCAGCGACCTCCGGGGCAAACATCTCCTCGTACTTGCTGGCCAGCAGCATGGCGGTGACACCGACGAGCTGCAGCTTCTGGCGCAGCACAATCTTGCGCTCCAGGAAGCGGTCAATGATGTTGGCTGTCAAGTACAGGGTGGGCATCTCGAACTTGAACTTGAGGTGGACCTCGACAAGCCAGTCCAACAGAATGCCGCGCATCTTCTCGGAGATGTCCGTCTGCTTGGACATGTAGTTGGGGTTCGGGGCACGCACGCCCTCGGCCTTGCGGTAGTTGTGGTACATCTCCCGCACATACTCGGTGCACGCCTGGGGGTTACGCGCCTCCATCTGGTCAATCTTGAACTCGTATGTGGCGCTGGGGGGTGCGGGGACGATGGCCTCCTTGGGAGCATGGGTCTTGTCAGACTTGGTAGCCGTTGATGAGGCGGCCTTGCCAGTCTGTTGGGGCACACCGCAGGCGCACCGCAACACCAAGCAACACACACATGATTGCACACAAATGAGAAAGATGCAACGGGTGTGGGGAGCGTCGGGCGGGAAGTGGGGGAGGTGCGGCGCGTGGTCAACGGTTGGCAGTCACGAGAGTGCCGAACACTGTCGCACGCGCCACCACACCGCCACCACCGCACGGCAGCCTGAACAAGCGTAACTCACCCGTCCATAAGCAGCAGCATGACGGTTGGTCACGTCTCCAAGGGCACGGCGTGGGCCTCGGGCCTTTTGAGCAACGTTGGAGACGTTGTTGGTGCGGCGACTGTAGTACGACTTCGCAGTGGTGGTGGTGGTGGCATTCTCGTCTCCGGCGTGGCGACGGGTCTGAACGACGCAGAGAGTCACACGTGAGCGAAAGAACTGCATAAGACGGGCACGAACAGGCGTGCACACAGACGGAAACGGCTCTCACCCTTGATGTGCGGTCCATACTGGCGGTGAGTGTGGTCAACGGGTCACAAAGACGAACGGCAAAGGCAAGCTCCGGGAACCAAGCAACCCGGGCGAACAAGAGTAAGGATTACACAGCAGCGACACTTGTGTCGGAGCTGTTGGAACAGTGGGAGGTTGGAGGGAACGGCGCGCGACGGGGGAGGTCAGGTGGGGGAAGGCACGCACAATGTGTTGTGGCTCTCCAAGAACGCAATCGGGCGGCCGCTTGGCGCTTCGCCAACAGCTACATCGAACGTCACGCCAAATTGTACACATATGCGAACATGACATGACAAATGTGCGCCGAGACTCGTCGAGTGTGGCACAAGGTCTCAAGCAGCGCATGTGCAGGGACAGACTCGGTCACACTGGATTGCGGCGTCAACCCACGGTGCAAGTAGGTGGAACCAGCTCGCTTTGTGAACAACAGCTGTTGTGGACAAAGAAACAGGGGGAACGATGAAGATCAAGACCATTTCGCGCGACGCGCAGCATCACACCCGAGAATGCCGGCGCGACAAGGTGAAAGTGTTTCGCAACGCAGATCCCCGCCTGCACCCGATGGAGAAGGCCCGCGAGGTGCGGTAGTGATTAAAGCACAATACTTTGTTGTTTATGGGTGCGTTGTGAGGGCCTTGCGCTCACAGACATGTGCACACGCAGTACCAACGCGCGCTCGTGGCAACCAAGATGGACCGCATGTTTGCAAAGCCGTTCATCGGAGCCCTAGATGGACACTCGGATAGTGTGAACTGCTGTGCCACGTCCCGCCATTCCCTGGTACGTTCACTTTCTACCCGTTGGCATTGGCGGCCTTCCCTCAACACAGCTTTTCCGTCGCTGGTGGTGATGTCTGTCAGGTGGCGTTTGTCAGTGGAGCATGTGACGGCGAGCTTCGTGTGTGGGACTTGGCACACCGCAAGTGTGTCACACACACTTACGGTCATGCCAGATTGGTGACGGGTCTTACGTTTGCCAATGATGGCCAAACGTTCTTTTCCTGTGGCGACGACAACTTTGTGAAGCAATGGGCACTGCACTCAACCGTTCTGCCGGACGAGGAAGAAGAGGAGGTGCGGCTTTACGTGCTGCCCACCTGCGTGTGGCTGTGGTTCGGTTCGCTGTTGGAGTCGAGTCACCTTCGAATGGCTGTTGCGTGATTCATTCGTGTCTTTGGCGACCACAGGCAAAAGCACGACACACAGGCCACGATGCAGACGTAAGTGTTGCTGCTTTGCTTGTGTTGTTCGTTCGGCATGTACACGAGTGGCTCTTCACCCGCCCTGTGGTGTGTGTATTTTACTCAGCCGCTGCAAACTTGGCAAGGACGCAAACCGTTTCAGTGCGTTGTTGTGCCAGAAACAGCCATATATTGAAGCGTCGTGTGCTGTGTTCACGTCTCACGGTCATGTTGTGTCGCAGTGCCATGGACCACCACTGGAAGGAACCCATGTTTGCTACGGCCAGCTCCACATTGGATGTGTGGGATCACAATCGTTCCGAGCCAATTCACAGCTTTGAGTGGGGCGCTGATTCGCTCATTACTTGCAAATGGAATCCCGCAGAGGTAGTGTGGTAACAGTGTTGTGGCATGTTGGGAGTTGTACTGACACGTCCCCGTTGTCGTTGTTGTTGTTGTGTAGCCTGGCTTGGTCGCCAGTTCTGCATCAGACCGTAACTTGGTGCTGTATGACATTCGCGAAGCTTCTCCCATTCGTAAATTGATCATGGCTGTGCGTCATTTCTTGTGAATGTTGTGTTCTGGCGTATGGCTCACTGGTGGTGGTTGACACGTCACAGCACAAAACAAATGCCATCGCATGGAATCCCCGCGAGCCGTTCAACTTCTCCATCGTGCGTGGGTGCATGCACAGTGTGACACATCACAATGTGTGTCATGACAACAAATGTTGTCGGCTTCTGTCCTTTTATGTTGCATTTCAGGCAAGCGAGGATTCACAATGCTACACATTCGATATGCGCAAGCTGGATATGGCGCTGATGGTGCACAAGGACCACGTCTCGGCTGTGTACGTGTGGTTGGTGTCTCACACCTACTGAGTTTTCCGTTGGTTGGTTTGCCCAGTACTGACAGATTACTGTTGTTTTCTTTTCCAGCATGGACCTTGCATATTCCCCCACTGGCAAGGAGTTTGTTACAGGTTCATACGATAGGTCTGTTCGCATCTTCAAGGCGAACAAGGGGCGAAGTCGCGAGATGTATCACACGAAGCGCATGCAGCGGTGGGTCGACGTTATGTGCGTTCTGTGTCAGTGACACGCGTCCTTACCTCCTTTTGTGTTGTGTGTGCAGGGTGTTTTGTGTCGCGTACAGCGCCGACAACCGCTTCGTCATGTCCGGCAGTGACGACACAAACATCCGTGTGTGGAAAGCGCGCGCCAGCGAAAAAATGGGCAAGGTATGTACTTTTCTCTCTCTTGTGTGTGTGTGCGCGCGCGCGCTCTTTCCTTTGTGAACACTCTTCCGACGAATCGCGTGGCCGTGCGTGTGTGGCACAGATGTCCAACCGCGAACGCGCAAAGAACGACTACAACAAGGCCCTCAAGCGTCGGTTCCAACACATGCCAGAGGTTCGACGCATCGATCGTCACCGGAAAGAACCCGCCGTGCTGCGCAAAGCCAAGAAGCAGCGACTCGTCATGGAAGCGTCAGAGAAGCGCAAGCAGGCGAATCGCGAGCGACACAGCAAGCCAGGCACCTACAAGCACAAGCCCGAGCGCAAGCAACAGATTGTACGAGAGGTGCCGTGAGTGGCGACGAGAGTTGGTGTTGGGCTGGGCTGTATTGTGTGGTATTATGTTGAGTCCCATCCGGAACGGAACAACACCACAACCGTGTCACAGCACAACGAAATCAAATGCTCCTGGTGATCCAACCGCATCGTCAGAGAAGCGTGCCTCTTTTCACAGAGGTTTCCACGCGAGCTCGTCATATCGCTTGGTACCCTTTGGCAGCATGGCATGAGGAGACACTGCAACGTCAGTCGACTCATGCGCATACTACTTTTCGTCAAAGTACCAATACCCAAGGCTGGCAGCACAGGACGCTTGTTCAATGGTGCCCATGTTGGACGCAACCACATGTGACAGCTTTGCCGAACATCATGGTTCCAAGGCTTTGGACAAGCCTACACGATGTCAAGCAGACAGCTCTCACACAGCATAGTGGCATTGTCTAACACGGGCTGTCTCAGCACACGCAGCCAGGAGCACACCCACCCCAGGTGAGAGGACACACTCACACAAGCTTGGCACAGTGCCTGCAACCCTACACAGAAGCTTGCGTACCTCGCGCCTCATCCAGACTTTGGCGGCGGTTTTGGCAAGTCCCCCATTCCCTTGATGTTGGGTCCACCTCCACGACCACCTCCATGACCACGGGCCGAACCGGAGCGCTGTGTGGCACAGCACACAGAGGTGAAAAGAAACACCCGCGTCGAGCGGCCACACAAGCCAGGGCTCACACCCGACACCCAAACGTCACGTCACACACCTGCCCGCCACTGGTCCTGTTGCCACAGTGCCGAAGAGCAGAGAATACTAGGAATCCGATCAGTACGTAGAAGGCCCCGACAGGCCCAACCGCCAGGAACGCAACAAGAGCGGCCGCCCCCAGAAGAACATACAAACGAACACGTCTGCCGCCCACGCTCACTTCCTGCCGCAGGGAGCGCTGCAAGTATTCTTGGAAGCCGCCGCTGCTTGGCGCCGACGACGATCCAGATGCCCCTCCATCCTGCACCACGACGCCGTTCACGATTTTCACCATGGCTGACTTCAGCCTAGCTAGTGCTCGTGCTGATGGAAGTTGAAGTGCTTCACAATGTTGTAAACATCAGATATATACCCCACATGATGATCTGCTACACAGCACGGCCGCCTCCGCCAACCCGCGCGGGGACCGACGCATCCGCTGGAGACCGACGGCGGGGGGAGAGCACCTCCCCACGAAGACGGGAGGACAGTCCCCGCACAGCTGACAAAGCGTCTCGTTCCACTTGCGTGAGTGGGCCAACCTTGGGCAGCGTTCCGTCCAGCAGGGTGACGTACTCCTCGTACTCCAACAGCCCGTCACCTGCACACCAGCACATGCTGTGAGGAAGAAGAACCTCAAGGTTCGATAGTTTCAAAAGGGTTGAACCACCCCTCTGGGAACCATTGCCAAAACGAGTGCGCACACCACCACCACAAACAACCCCAAGACATACCATCCGAGTCGAAGGCCGCAAACACCAGATCCACTTCCTCGTCTGTGATAGGATGGTACGCACGGATAGATTCCTTGAACTGAAGTTTGGTGACACTTCGCCCTGTGTATCCAAACTCTTGGATGGTCGAGGCCAACGAGTCGATCTGCGTCGCGAGCGCGCTCACGGCATTGACTCGGTCCATGGAAGGCATGGTCGCACGGGAGTATGCCGAGTAGGCAGTGAAAAAGGCCACACCCAGGCCTGCGCTTCCGCAGCACACCCATCCAAACAAGCCCGGGAGGGTCTCAAGCCCCGATACTGCAATGTGGGTCCCAAGACAAGCCAACGAGGGGAAACATTTCGACACACGTGTGAGCCAACGGACCTGACTCCACAAGAGGGTGGCAACGCGCACACGCGCACGCACGTACGCAGGTTCATGCCGAACAAACCGGCAACAAACGTCCCCATCCCCAGCCCAGTTGTGAGAATGGCTAGTTGCAGGTTAACGTGGATTAAATGGTTCCGGTAGTTGTTCATGTGAATGTTCCTGAGCACACGGGAGGGAGGGGGGAAATGGTTGGGACTTCCACAAGACAGACAACGACATCCAGTCCAACGACGTACATCATATCTTGCGCCGACTCAATGGCGTATAGAAGTCGGTGAATCGTGGTGTGGATGTGAGAGATTTTGCCATGGTAGGTTTGCAGCAACATCTCCACTTCGGTGACCCACTTCGTCTCTCGCGCTTGGAGGAGGGCATCATTGAGTGGTTCACCTGCCTTGCGAGCATCAATCACTTGCCGTTGGAAGCGCAGGCACAACTTTGACATTTCATCATCATCCTGGCACAAAAACGGCACACCACACAACAATGGGCAACATGAATGAGGCTGTTGGCATTGTTGGATCCCCGTGGTCACGACTCGTACCTCGAGCAACGTGTCAAGTGAGTGGAGCAACTCGACGGTGGCGTCACGAAAGGCAGACAGCGACTGGCGCAACGGAAACACTCGTTGCAGCTGGTTTTCATCGGGGATGTTCACCGAAGCACTCAACCCGCTGAGCAGTGTCTCCACAACCGGAGCACAAAACAGCACTCGGCGTTCATACTGCAACACAGACGCGCATCGGGCAGAGGAGGCATGAGCCGCAAACGGGACCGCACGAGCACACATGACGACAGAGCTGGCACCTTGTCACAGATGGACGCAAGCGTATGCTCCATCACAAGCAGTTCAAACGCATTCACATCATCAAGGTCAAGCTCCGACTCTTCGACGCTGGCGTCGTGGCACAGGTCTTGCAAGCCAAGGTCCTGCAACACTTCAGGCATCGTTTCAACTGGCATGGGGGACCCCGACAGCTGCTGCTTGATCGTTTCGAGCGCACGCTTCTTCTTGCGCTTACGCGCCGCTTCACGGCGTCGCTCGAGCTTCGCGACACGGGCCTTGATGTGGTGCGAGAGCGAGCAAACGAACTCATGGGAGGCCGATTCATCCTCACCGCGAAACACCACCACCCTGTCCCGCAGGAGAATCGCGCGCACGTGACTCAGGGCCACCAAGATACAGCCCTTACGCGGTAAAACCGACGGTGGTTGCTTTGTAGCCATGGTCACAGTGTTCAAGTCCCGGGCGTGCAGCCGTGTGGCGGCTAGGACATCGGCCACACGGGCGTTGTGGTGGCGCATTTCACCGTCCTCAAACACCACAGTCACATTCTGGTGTGACTGCGAACCCAGCTTGAGGCGAACCACGCTCTCACGAGTGGAAGGATCGTGGTTATCAGGGACTGGGATGGCTGGATGTGGGGGATTCGCGGCGCTCACACCAGACACGCCTCGCTTCCGCACGCCGAACCAACATCGTCGCCCGCACAACCCGAGCTGTCGCGGTGCACGGAAGCTAGCCACACGACACACTGCGCCTGACACGGGCAAGAAACGTTTCGCAGCGCGGTGAAACAGGGCCACCGCTTGGGATGATGTGTGAGCCATGGCCGCCAACCTGACTGTGTCACCGGACACGTGCGCTGGAACTGATGCACCACATGCAACGCAGGGCTCAAGTGACGTCCATTACTTCGTGACTACTTTTGTAATTCTGGCGTCGGACAGCCTGAGACGAGAGACTTTCACAAGTGTTCTGTGTTCTTCGTCGCCAACAACAAACAGCACAAAGAGCTGTGCAAAAACGCAACTACGCCTTAAAAGTCTCCTCTGCTACATTCGGAACCTCGAATCCAGGGGTTCCGACATCCAGTGTGAGTCGGATGTTCATGGCTGCCAACTCATTGGCCAGGTATCGGAACACATACGGAAGGTACATGCTCACAACGTTGTCGCCGTTGCCACACGTTAAGCAATGGTTGCGGTTGGCGGTCATTGCTGCGGAAGCCAACCCAGCAGCGGCAATCGTGCTTCGCCGAGACGTGGCCGCAAGCAACGAACCACAGCCCTTGCACACCAGGGCGATGTGGCGATCCGAGCAGTTCAACAACCGGTCATTCAGCAGGAATGCCGAGCCGTGTGATAGCAGCGAGTCACGCTCCATTTCCCCAAAGCGGATTCCTCCGTGGTGCTTGCGTCCCTTCACTGGCTGGCGTGTGAGGTTGTTGATTGGGCCAGTGGATCGCACCTGAGCCTTGTCTGAAACCATGTGACGCAGTCGCTGGTAGTACACGACACCAAAGTAGATGTCCGCGTGGAGCTGCAAAGCCAAGCAAAGAAAACGAATAGCAACAGATTGGGTGTCACAGACGAGTACACGCAAGCGATACAGTAGACAACGCAGCAGCAAACACACCTCTGTGCCATTGGTGCCACTGTACAGAGGCTCACTTCCATAGTAGTTGTACCCTGCACGGCGAAGCTGCTCGCCGAAGTAGTCGACCACACGCTGCTTCTCGTTGAAGCGGAAAGGTGTGGCGTCTTGGAAACGTCCATGCAGTGCACCGGCCTTAGCAGCCATGCTCTCCACCAACATTCCGATGGTCATGCGCGATGGGAACGCATGGGGGTTGATGATAATGTCAGGAGACATTCCAGACTCGGTGAACGGCATGTCTTGCTGCGGAAACAGCACAGACAGGACACCCTTCTGTCCGTGTCGCGAACTGAACTTGTCTCCCACAATGGGGTTGCGGTTGAAACGCAGCTTGATGTTGACGCACAACAACTCCTGCGACGTGGTTCCAGAGCCGTTGCCAAGCAGGCGCACCTCGTCCACATATGCAGGCTCAGACGACTTGTGACGGCCAATCTTGACCTTGCCGGTCACAGCATCAACCACGACATACAACGGGTCGCCTTCTTCCACACGCAGCCCAATGGGCGGCAGCCCATCGTCGTCAAGGGACTCCGCGATCTTGGCGGACATGTTGGCCGTGTTGCGACGGTCACGTGCGCTCCTTCCGCGCGCAGCTGCGGCAGGGCGCTTGTTGGAAAACCGCCACGGGATCGAGCCGGGTTTCTTCTTGCCGTTGTCAGTCAAGTCAACTTTCTGCTCGTGCGAACACACACGGACATGCACGACAACACATACACACACACACACACGAAAACGTGAGGGTACAAGTGGAGAAAGGGGACAGACAACCGCATCGCGCTTCCCACACAAGCAGTGGCACACACACAACAACGACAAGGCACACGCAAGCATCGACGTACGTGAGACTTGTACACGGTACCATGCCCGAAGCCACGCTCGTAGGCACTCTTGTTGATGATCATGGCGTCTTCCATGTCAAAACCGGTGTACGCAATCACAGCCACAATGGCGTTCGTGCCAGCAGGGTACTCATCCATACCGTACTTGGACTGGGCCTGGGTTTGTACAATCGCCGCTTGTGGCGTTTGGATGCGGTACACCTTGTTGTCAACGCGGTGCGTGAACGAGTGGTACGGCGTACCCATGGTTTGCTTGGCCATTTGGCACTGGTACATGTTTCGTGGCGACTGGTTCAGGTCTGAGAAGGGCGTGAGGCTGGCTGCAAGGGACAGCATGCTCGTGGGACTCAGCTCGGCGTGTGTGGTAACACCCTCGCGCACATCCGCGGGCAGCACCGCGATGTCCATGAAAACCTGTGCCATGGGGCCAATCAACTCCACCTTGCCAGTTTCCAGCTGCTTGACCGGCCGGATCATGCGGGCTGCCGCGGCTGCCAAGAACAACCCCGGGAACGGACCACGCAACTGCTCCTCGTCTCCGCTGTCATCGCCACCATCCGCTGCACTGGCTGCACTGGCGACGCTCGAGGCGCGTTGACGCTTGCGACGAGACGCCTTGTCATGCTTGCGCGGCGCCGTGAGCGGCGGCAGCAGCGCAACTTCCAAACTCTCGGGCACAGACTTGTGGCCATCCACCTTCAGGCGACGCAGTGTGCGGGCAATGCGCTGGCACACTTTCAGCGGCGCGCCACCGAGCACCCGCCCGTCCAACATGACGGGCAGGAAGTCGTGGGGCATGGTGGTGCCTGTGACGGGCTGCGGCATCATGCCCAACCCGGCCAACAGCTGGGGCAGGCCCAACGTGGAGGGCGGGTGGGTCACCACACGGCAGTTGGCTGACAAGTGGTTGAGCAGTCCACAGGGGGCACCATCGGGCGTGTGGACGGGGCACATGAAGCCCCAGGCCTCGGGAAGCAGCTTTCGCACCGCCGTGGTCTTCATTTCCGTGAAGAACTGACCACGATGGACGGAGCGGAAGTGGGTGACGAAACGCAAAAAGTTGATCTTGTCCGCCACCACGGTGTAGCCAGACACCTGCATCATGTCCAGTCCCGACGTCGACACGAGGTTGCCCGTCGCCAGCATGTAGTACGCCTTGCGCCCAATGTCTGCTTGGCGGTCCAGGCACCGCTTGAAGTACGCGCCATCGTAGGCATCTGGCACACGCTTCAGGCGCACGTCGCGCTTCATCAACGCTTCCACTCCCACAAGCATTTCGGCGATCTTCTCCTTGATGAACATGGTGTAAAAGTGCCCCGCGAGCAGCAACTCCTGGTTCATCGGCGAATCGGGGTTGTCCTCGGCCACATCGCCCTTGACGAAGCCGTACAGCTTGCGCAGCATCAGGATCAACAGCTCGAACTTATCCTCTCCCGAGTCAAGGTGCACCAAGACGTACTCCGAGAGAAGCACGCGGCCAGCTTGCACATCCGACATGGAATCAGGAATGTCCTGCACCGACCGGAACCGGGCGCCAAGGTACGCCAGCACTTCCTCACGGGAGTTCAACGAAAAGGCGCGCCCAGAGCGCAGCACCAGCTCCACTCGATCGGCGAGGTGGGTGTTGTCACGCTGGCCACGCAGCACACGGTCGTAGATCTCACGGTCGGTGGTTTCCTTCAGCGCCCGCAGTACCAGGATGACGGGGATGAAGAACTCTTGCTTCCGCATGCTGAAGCGCAGGGTCGCGTTACCGTCGTGCAGGTAATGCAACGTGACGGTGATGCTGGTTTGGTCACGTCGTGCGCATCGCATCGACACGGCCTTCGTTGTGAATTCACGACCACGCTTCGCAAACGCGGAGCGGGTGGTGGCCATGATGTGGTTGCGTCGCGGCAGTTGCAGCATACGGATGATACGCTCAATGCCGTTGCAAATGAAGTAGCCTCCAAACTCACAGGCTTCTTCGTGTACCTGTGTCAGGGCCTCTGGGTCCAGAGTCGCCAGGTGACACCGGGAAGACCGCACCATGATGGGCAGGGTACCACACCGCTTCTCAAACCGCTCGATTTCGCCGTCACCCACCCGCCGGCACACTGTCACCATAAGCGGCGCCCCATACGTGGTGCCCATCTCACGGCACTCGTATGGAAACAAACGGGCATCCGCTGATGCGTCGTTCTTCATGGGTGTGCCCACGTTGGCTTCCTCCACCCAAAACCGCACCCATGGCCCGTCCTCTTGGAGCTGCACTTCACGGGGGCTCAGCAGCTCCACAGCAGTGGTGAGGCCTTCGTCCAAGAAGTAGTCAAACGAGCGAATGTGGGCTTCTGCCACTTTGTTCAACTCGTGCACAGACTTTCCAGGCAGCCTGTGCGACCACACGGATGGGATGCGGCCACGCAGGCGGTTGGTAGCGGCCTCATCGGCCACACGCTCGGTGCCTCCACGACGAGACTTCTTCTTCGCGGACTTGGGTTTCTTCTGTCGTTTCAGCTTGCGGGCGGACTTGGGCGTCCGTTGCGGGACCGTGCTGGGGCTGGATTCAGCCATGTCGACGTCCTCGCCAATGGTAGCCATGGTGACAGGGTGGCACAAACGTCCCCAACGCTCGCGCCAAGCTCACCACGTCAAACGAAGTCACCTGGCCTGCAGGTACCCTCTGCCAAGCGCAGCAGATGCAGGTCGAGTAGTGCAAGCACACAACGGTCCACAGGCCCGCCAGGCACGCAGTGTGTCCCGGCTGACTGTGCTGCTGGCTGGTTGTCGAACGTGCTCTCTGCGCACGCTGCAACCATTGGCGTATGGTATTTTTGATACATATCGTTATGGTCAACATAGTGCACATTTACCAGGCACAAGTCGGTCGGAGTGACGCCGGTGTGCAACACCACTTGCTGTGCGGACGTGAACAGCAAGCACCATGCCGTCCCTTCCAGTGACGCTGTATCGTGGTCTGCTGCGTGTGGCCACACTGTATGATGCCCACCCTCATCTGAAGGCGTTCCTTCGCATGCCGCCTGCGTACTTTGCGGATGCAGGCCTCGACAAGCCGTCTGAGCAAAGCAAGCTGCTCACAACTCAGTTCACGGCCGATTACTTCGATGGCTACCGGTTCTACATGGCGTGTACGTGGGTCTCTTGGCCAAGGGTTGCTGTTTTACAATCACGCCGCTGTTCTGTTCTGTTGATAATGGCATGGGGCTCGTGAGGTGGTCCGCTGACTGCGTCTCACTGGTGTTGGGTTTCGCTCGCCAGCTGGCAAGTCGCTCGTCACAGAGGTGCAGCGCGCGTTCGTCGCGGCGCAGAACCAGCCCGAGCTGGAGCCTGCCTTTCTGGAGTTTGGCATGGACATGCTCAGCCGTTTGCAGTCCACGTTTAGCGTTGCCGGGGAGGCTGCTCGTGAGTACGGGCAGCAGCCGGCCCTTCCGAGCTTGGACGAAATGAAGACTGAGATCAGATTGATGGGCCCTGGTGCCGCGCTGTGCGTATGATCGGTGGATCGGTGGTGGCGTTTACGTGTGTGTGCTATGCGTGCGCGTCTGTGCGCGTCTGTGCTGCGGTGCGGGAGGGTGGGGAGGGGGTGGGTGGGGGGGGGGGGGGGGGGGGGGGGGTGGGGGGGGGGGGGGGGGGGGGGGGGGGGGGGGGGGGGGGGGTTCGGAAACAGCTGACACGCACCCCTCCTGTGCGTTGGGTGTTGGGCGCGTGCTGCTTTGCTTGCAGCGAACCTGGCGCGTTGCTGGTTGAGCACCCTGCCTTGACTGGCCCAGGCCGTGGTCTTCACTTGTTCTCCGGCGGCACGCGCCAGTCGCTGTCCACGGTTTGCATCAACAGACCTGTTCCCGCGACTGTGGGAAGCGTGTGGGAGATGCCTGACCCCCTTGGTGACAACCCACTGTTCATCGGCGGGGTTGACGAAACCACTAGTCTGTTCGTGCTGCACCCATATGGCGACCTTCCCGGTTCGACACCGTTCCTGGACAACCTGTTCATTGGCTGCAACATCAACGAGGCGGCGGAGAAAGTTGGCGAAGGCGAGGTGTGTGTGCTATGGGGGTCGGAGTTTGACAGCGGACTTTGTTTTTGGCGAATTCGTTTCACGTCTCCTTCTCACCCTTGCCCTGCTGTTGTGTGCTTTCAGGCTGAGCGTCAAGATTTCAAGTTTGTGGCAGGCTGCAACAAGTACGCTTCTGCGTCTGACATCCCTCCGCACTACTTCCTGGCGTCCGGACCCGGGGTTCCGTTGGTGGCACTCCTCCCGTCACTCAATGCATCACACGATGACGGCAGCGAGGGCGCATTTGGTGCTATGCTTCACAGTGCAGCGACGTGGTCACACGTCATGCGTGGGTTTGGCGGAGAGCACGAGGTGTTTGCTGATGTGAGCTGGCATATCATGGCGTCGTTCAACCTCAGTATCGGCAAGGTGGTGGAAGTAGATGACGCGCACGCCGAGGATCCTTGTGCCCCAGCGAGTGTGCACATGGCTGAGGAGGAGGCGGAAGGTGCTGATAGTGATGACAGCGACTCCAGTGACAGCGACTCCAGTAGCAGCGACTCGAGTGATAGCGAGTCCAGCGATAGTGAGTCCAGCGATAGTGACAGTGACGCGGGTTCACGGTAGGGTGGCTTTGTAGTTACTGCGAGTAGTCGCAACCCATCGTGATGTTTTAAAGCTGCAAAGACTCTAAGCCTGATAGAGACTCATCCGTGGCAACTGTTCTGGACCAAACATGCTTCATCAACGGCGCTGGAATGGCCACTGCAGCTCGAGGCACCGGTTTACGCTGGGGACGGGCTGTGGGTGTGCCGGTTGTGCTTGCAACAGGAAGCGGGGTTGGCTGTCGAACCGCTTGGAAGCCACCGGATGGGATTGCAGCCACAGCGCGAGGCCCAGCTGCCGCAGGAGTAGGCACAGCAGGAGGCACAGCAGGAGGCACAGCTGCACGAGACGACGTAGACGAAGGTACAGCAGAAGCAGGCACAGCAGGAGGAACGACGGGTGCGGCTGCAAGGGGAGGTGCCACGGTCGTCGTAGTCGACGCGTCACGAGTGTGGGGAGGCGGTACACGCTTGACGGCATCGACACGGGTGGGGCCAGCCGATGAAGAGGGGCGGGAAGAGGGGCGGGAAGAAGGGCGGGAAGAGGCTGGCGAAGTTGTTGTTGTTGTAGCTGTTGTTGCTGCTGCTGCTACTGTTGTGTTGGACACGTACGTCTCCAACTTTCTCATTCGTCGCCGAAGCACCTCCATTCGCAGCGATATGGCCTTTGCTGCGCGAAGGTGCTTGTTCACAAGTTGTGGAGGCCCTGGTTCGGTGAACAGCTCCAAGGCGGTCCCATCGCTGCCAGCGGAGTGGGGCTCCAAACCACGCGCCTTCCTTTCGTTTTCCCCCGCTTGAGGCGGCTGCTTGTCGCCACGTTGCTGCTTCCGTGCGCGGCTGTCACGCTTTGATTTCTTGCGTCGGTTCGACGCGACATGAACCCGTGCGCGCTGCCGGCGACCCAACCAGTACCGCGCAAGGGGGCGCATGTGGTGAAGCACATGTGCGGGGACTGTGGCGGAGGGTTTGCCCTCCAGGGCGGCAAGGAGGAAGGATTGGAGCAAGGGAGGTGGGACGGCAACTCGACGGAGCGTCTGCGGAGCCAGCACGCGCTGCACTCCGTGGGTGAAGGGTGCTTGGCGTTGCAAGCTGGCTTTGGCCAGATCGCGGAGCAGTAGTTTCACAGCCCTTGTATGCTCCCATGGTGGTTGGTTGGACGCCACCTGCACAGAAGAGTGGCACACCACGAACCCAGCACGGTTCTCCTTCTTGAGACATTCAGAGTGAAATGGAACAAGGTCGCGCCCAGCAAACACGTGTACCTTGGGCATAAATTCAAGTGCTTGGAGCAAGGAAAGCACGTCGTTCGCGGCGAGACCGCTCGAACTATCGACTCCCAACGTCGCAAGGTAGGCGTCGAATTCTGTCTGCAGCACTCGCAACCGGACTTCCCGTCGCGTTCTTCTCGTCATCAACGCAGCAGCGGCAGCAGGATGTTGGTGTTCACCACGCAGGGAGTCGTACGTATCACCTGCATGCTTGTAGTTCTGCGCCCGAAGGTGGCCTGTGGTTGCAGCCCTGTCCACAGCAGCGGCAGCGTGGTCAAACGCGACGTTCGTAACCCACTGTCCACAGACTTCTTGCACCGAGCTGCGACCCGCCGCCAACAACTCTACCCCCTCCCCCCGCGCACCTTTTCAGTTCCTGCGCTACACGTGGCGAAGGAACAGGCGGTGGCAACCATGATGACGCCCGAAACACACGCCTGTTGTTCCGCACCTCGCCTCCCTCAGCTTCTCCTTCTCCTTCTGCTCCCCCTTCCTCCCCCTCTTCATGGGTCGGTGGGGTGGGAACGACCCGCCGTGGCGGAGACGCAGTCTCCAAGACTGGGTCCCCACTAGAGTGCTGCGGGCTCCAACTCGCATCCTCACGGGCTTGCCGTTGGCGCCGCCGGGTGGCCAGCGTCTTAGACCGCGGCGACATCGCGATGGGCGCATGACGAACGGCACTGTCCAGGCACATGCGTGCGCGCGCGCGTGCGTGCGTGTGTGAGTGAGAGAGAGAGAGAGAGGAACGGGGTCAAGCCTGGGGCATCGCCAGACACTACGCGTGCGCGAGACAAAGTGTGGTGCTACGCACAGTTCATTGTTCCTGTTGTGGACAAGTTCAGAGCGTCGTGCTTCTCGCAGAGCGGCCCAGCCAATGAGCCGGTCCTCGATTCTTCCCCCTCGGTCTTGGCCCCGCTGCTTGCGCTGTCTTCGTCGCTGTGGATGAGATGAAGCGCAGATGTGGGCGTCGTGGAGTGTGAGCGCAATGTCCAAGCTGGTGTTGAGCTTCCAGTCAACCAACTCACCACCCTCCTTTCCCGACGCTTTTGTACACGAAGTGCTGCTGCGTCCTCTTCAGAAACCCACTGGGCATGATCACGCATCGTCTGCAGCCAATAGGGGACAGCGTTAGTGGGAGTGACTGCTGGGGCTTCGGCCTTGAGCAATCCACGACGCATTGCATTCACAGCCCCAGTAGCCAACACACCTCGTTCGTTTGTGCTCGCAACCAGCCTCCGCGACTTTCCATGTGCCTTTCGTTTCCAGCTCGTCGCGTTCTTCGCCGATGTGGTGGTGCTGCTCTCTTCCTGTGGTTAGAGCTGCCATTGCTGGTGGTGGCAAGGTGCGCACGAGACCGTGTTGGCTTCACCTCGTTGGGAGTGGCACCACCACGCCCGGGTGTGCAGAAGGTGTCACCAGCTGCTGCAATGCCAGTGTCACTGCTGTTTGCGCTGTCAGTGCCCTCAGCATCTCCAAAGCTGTCGTAGGTAAGCAAGGATTGCATGTGGGGTGACGTTGCTTCCATCGTGGCGGAGTGGCAACATGCGCTCTGGAGGAGCGGGCGAGGTGCTTGTGGAGAGGGCCGGCCACAGTGCGTGTGCGTGTTTGGGAGTGATGCAATGATTGATTGGAAACCAAGATTGGAACGACAGTGGGTGTCTTACGTGACCAGTCACTCACTCGGAACCGACGTCCGCAACCACAATCGGGAGACCTCGGACTGCAAGCTCGCGCAGAACATCCAGGGCGATGTCTACGCTTCCTTCGGGATCCTTGGTGTCCTCTTCCTCCTCATCCTCACTGTCAGACATAGGGCGTACGGCCAATGTCTCGATGGGAATCCATTCACGAGGAGCAGTGGTGAGCAGCACCTCCAGCAGCGGTGCCGTGGCAATCTCGGCCACAATGCGGGTTTCTTCGTTCCCAAAGTACACCCGAGAGTTCTTCACTGGCGTGTAGCTGCATGCATACAGAAAAAAGTGAGCCACGCCCATGGTTAGATTGACTCTGACAAGCACAGCGCAGAGCATGGAGGGAAGGCCACGTACACAGCAACTTCGCTGCCCTCGACACACATCCAGTGGGCGTCTGGTCGCAGGACGCGCACACGTGGTGCGTCTGGAAGTTTTGCCCCTTCACCTGTCAGCGCTGCCAAGGTGTTCGCGATGGCTTGCTTCTCTGACGCCGAAAACCACAGTGGGAGCCGTTGATGCACGAACTTGCGCTGATGCTCGTCAAAAGCCGCATCCAACGGGAGGTACTGCATGGCTTCTCCCACCAAGGCTCGGGCCATGGTGGCAATTGCGGTTTCTCGCTCCGGGTTACTTCCTTGGCGTGAAATACCGCACACGTCGATCATGTCGCGTGGCACTGAGCGGCGGAACGACGGGTCTCGGTCCACTGCCACTTGCATCGCCGTGTTCACCGCGATTTGCAACACGTCCGCCCTGGGCAGACCACACCACAACATAACAGCATGAACGACCACGGTTTGGGTGGGGAGGAATCAATGCGGCACGGTCGCACATGAGCATCGGTACCTACCAGTTGTTGTGCAAACCGGTTGAAATGGTAGCATGCAGTGAGTGCACTTCCTTCGAGCACCGAGCTTGGTGAAGCCAGCCTCGTGGAAAGTACAGCATGTCACCGGCCTGAACTGTCACTTCCATCAACGGTTCCTCCATCGACTCCTGTGACACAGACAACCGACAGCATGACGCACAACTTCTCACACGCGTCCAAACGTTGGTCCTCAGCACAAACCTGGGTGAAGTTTTCGCTCGAGTAGCGGGGAAGGTACTCAGACTCATTTCGGGGCGGGTACCTGTTGCGGTTCGCAACGAAGCGTTACCCACATCGCCACAAGCAAGCAGGCCGTTGCATGCGGCAGAGGACGTACACAAACCAGTTCTTCTCGCCCTCTAGTTGCACAATAAAGGCCTCGATGTCATCGTAATGCGGAGCAAAGCCCTGTGATCCCTTCGGCGTCAAGTACCTGCGCACACCCAGTGGGCGTCACGTTTTCCACAGTGCGGCGCACGCTTCAATCCAATCATGCATCTGTACGTACGTGTTGCACCCGGAGAAACTTCCCCATTCGTGCTCCAATGCAGACAGCAAGTGCCAGAGTGGATCAACATGCTCCTGCGGACGCAGCAGGCGAATGCTGCACTGCTCAGACTTGTGTTGCTGCGTCCACACCTTGTCATGCTTCGCAATCCCCGTTCCATTCAGGGTGGACCGAGTGTTGTTTTTGTAGCTTGTAACATCAATATGGCTCCCATACTCCAGCATTCCCCGCTTGAGCATTCCTGTACACGAGAGAATCGGGTCAGTGCTGCTGCCAGCAACATGGCAACATGCGCGCAAGACACACCTTGGATGTCATCTGACGACAGCCAACCGTCGAAGTAGGCGGGGTTCTTTCTCTTGATGTACAACGGCTTCTTCTCATAGTACTCAGCGTAGAACTGCTCAACTGGCATGGGGGCAATGAGCCACTGAAACAATGCCTTTCCGCGTGCGCTGAGTGTCAAAGTTTCGTCATACAGCAACTCGAACGGTCCCTTGCCCTTTGGTGCGTGATATGGCGCCTCTGTTTCCAGGATCAGTCCATCATCCTCACCATCGCTGCCTGAGGAACCGGAATCGTCTGAAGGAACTGTAAGTGATCGCGCTGTTGTGGAAGCGCCTGCACCAGCACCCGCACCAGCACCTGCACCCGCGCCTGTCGCAACATCAGCTTGCTCTGCGGCAAGCCGAGCCTGCTTGGGTGCCCGGCCGCCCTCGTTACGAACCACCTCCTCTTCGCCAGAGCTCGGGCGGGGGCGCTTTGTGGAGGTATCCATGCCTGCGGCTGGCGTGCGAGACAACAAGCGGCACACAACAAGGACACGTCATGTGATGAATACATGCATTGTCACGAAAAAAATACATGCACCCTGAAACTTACAGATCCAACCCCTGGCATGTGCGGGACCATAGCTGCATGGCCCGCCACGAAGAGCAAGTGCAGGCAAGGCAATTGCGCTTTGTGTGTGGAGCAAGTGACCGAAAGCGGTGTGCTCATGCGCGCCTATCGTACACGCGCGGTTGCCACGAAATGTCCGGCGT
>Ga0213833_1000939_pt1 | contig 23338 bp, 24 predicted proteins | sample SWATP21_FD_160575 | JGI IMG/M metagenome (GOLD analysis project Ga0213833, IMG submission 160575) | Coastal seawater microbial communities from Marineland, Florida, United States - SWA TP2 #1 | ecosystem: Environmental > Aquatic > Marine > Coastal | place: USA: Florida | collected 2016-08-14 | reverse complement strand
GCGACACGGATATCTCTACGCTGCTGAAGCAAGTCGATGCTTCGTTGCGCACAGGTTCCAAGGGCGTCGTGTGTGACTTTTCGCCAGACGAAGAGTCATCCTTCCTCTCTGAGGTGCTGGTTGCCGCAAAGAATGTGGGTTTAGACCCCACCAATGACTCCTTAGTGGATGTGGTTCGCTGGCTTGGAAATGACAACGCCTCTGAGGTACGTTTTGTGTCTGGTCGTTGAATGGCGTCGCAGCGTGTGTTGGGTGCAGTGTGGTGAGGCACGAACGAACCCGATTCACACGGCGCTTGTGTGGTGATCAGATTCCTCGAGACTTGATGGGGCTGGTCTGTGCCATGTTGGACCGCTCAACGGGGTTGTCAGCACCCGGGACAGCCTATGCCACAGATGACATGTCACAGTCCGTTTTCGTTGCTTTGTGTGTGGATATCTTGTCTGTTTCCTTGCAAGATCTCACTCGGCCTTTCTCTTTTTGTGTGTTCCTCAGGCTTCCGCGAGTTATGGGCAACAAGCTCATCCAGTTCATCCGCAACTGTGACGCGGTGTCGGCTGATGGTGATGATACCGCCAAGGCAGTCATTGCTCGGTGCGCCGATTGTTTTGATGTTTGTTGCATCGTGTGGCGCACTTGGTTTTCAACGTTCGTTGTCCGTTCCCCCCCCCCCCAGATTGATGCGCTTGGGCGTTCTCCAGGTCGTGTTTGATGACCTCGTTCACAACCGCCCCTGCGACGTCAAGGCAACGGTGGGCTCTCCACAGGATGTGTTCGTGGAGAAGGGCAGTGCCCCGGCACGCCCGCTGTTCCTGGACGACTCTGACGATGACGGCGTCACCACGCCTGGTGGTGGAGCTGCAGAGGAAGACGCGGGGCTGTCCTTGTCCTTGTCGGCCGTGGACGGTCCGTGCCGAAAGGACGCCCAGTCTGTCGATGTGAGCACCTTTGACTTTGAGCACTGTGGCTTCACGTTGAACGCTGCCCTGATGACACACCCGGTGTTCGCGGTGGACGACGAGCTGAGCGAAAGTGATGACGAGGGAAGTTCAACACCTGCAGCAGTCGTCGCTCCAAGCGCTGACGTCACTAGTGGCGGCGAGGGCGACACCTCTCCTGAAACAGGCGACCATCCGGCTCCTGATACCGTTGAAGTGACGTCCCCAGCAGCTGTTGACGTCGACGCTGTTGGCGGTACCGAGTCTGGTGCTATTGTTGTGTAATACGCCACCCTGCATATATCAGCATGCTCTGTTGCATGGTTGTCATGGCTCTGGTGTTTCTGTTGCTGTGTTCTCTGGTTGAATTGACTCACAATACCCCTCATCTTCAACCAACATTCCTGTGTATTGGCTGTCAGTCCGCGTGCCCTGTCCCATTTGGCAAGCGTGTGGCTGTGATTGCCTACACCGGGCATCGAGTTCACGATAGCACACTTGTATTGTCATGGCAGCAACGAAATAACTGCGCAAACCGAAACAAAAACAACGCAGCCACACTATTTGCGCAACTGCTGGGAGGCGGTTCCCAACTTGTCCACCACGGCAGCCACAAAATCAGTTGTGGAGGACTGCCCACCTTGATCTCGTGTGCGCAACTCCGGGTTCTACAGTCAAGAACAGCACGCAACCATCAGGGACGAAACAAGGATCAAGCGGAGCGCGCACTCACAGAGAGAACTTGGTAGAGTGCCGCATCCAGCATGTTGGCGTAGCGCTCCAAACGGATGTGGCGGAGCATCATCGAAGATGCCAGCAGAATACCTGGTTGGTATGACGATACGAATTGGAGACGGAAACTTCATTGCCCCTCTCCACCCCATCCACACACCAATCCACCGCCAAAGGACTGCGTGTGCCAAACGACAACCGTACCTGTGGGGTTCACCACATTCTTTCCAGCAATGTCTGCGCCCACATGTCGCGCGCCTTGTTCAAATACAGAGGCGTGTGGCCCCAGATTTGCACCACCACACACGCCCACTCCGGCTGTCAACCCGGCCACAGCTGCCACAGCAGAACGGCATGAGCAATGACTCCCTGCTAGCGGCACAGATCCAAAAGATACAACTGCGCACCATTAGCCAGCAGACTTCCGTACAGGTTCGGAGAGACCAGGACATCGAACTGTTGAGGCCGGGACACAAGCTGCAGCAGGAGAGGAAACCAACAGTTACAAGCAGGTCGGGCCTCCAGATGACCAGATGTTGACGTACTTCCATCATGCAGTGGTCAACCACCAACTCTCTGTATTCGATGCTGGGATACAGCCGCGCCTGCTCTCGGCATGACTCCAAGAAGAGGCCATCACCGAGCTTCAAGACACTAGCCTTGTGAACGGCTGTAACTGTTCGTCGATCATTCAAAAACGCATACTCAAACGCGTACTCTGCAATACGGCGCGTTTTGGCGCGACTCGTCACGCGAATGGTTTCAGCAATGCCAGGTGCGACTTCGTGCTCCATGCCAGCGAAGTCTCCCTCGGTGTTCTCACGGATCACGACGATGTCGACATCTTTGTGCATCGTGTGCGGGCCTGTAAAGGATGCGCCGAACTGGTAAGCACCACAACAGCGACGTGAGCTCGCAACAACGCAACGGGACTGACCGGGGACTTCGAAGCTGTGCACAACATTGGCGTAGAGATCCAGATCCATGTACAGCTTCTTGTTCGGACTCTGTTTGGAGCCACGCCCAATGGCTGCCTCCACCAAGAGGATGGATATCACACCTACAAACGATGGTGCGCAAGCATGGTGCAATGTGCACTCACCTGTTTCGAAATGCCCAACAAGACCATACCCAGTGCGTTTGAGAGACTCAATCGCTCTCTCTGGCAAAACACCAGGCTCATGGTCGATCCATTCAAAGCGCAACGGTGCACCTGTTGCCGTGACCACCTCTGTTGCTGCTTTTAGCAACTCGGGGCCGATACTGTGAACCACAGCAGAAATGGCAAGGGTAAGATCGAGCCGTCAGTTGCACAGCTCGCAACACCACTTTGCACGTCACGCACCCGTCCCCAGGAATTGCGGTCACGGTGTTTCTGTCACCAGCTGCCACCGAAAAGCACCGACAATACGCATGTTTTATACCTGCAGTCGAATGCCCGGTCAGTAACCGACGACAAACAGCGGCCAACATGCTTAGCTGCTGCGCATCTGCGAAGGCACTAGCAGCTCCGGAGTGAGCTCAGACAGACACAATGATAAAAATGAAAGATGCAAACAAAAGAACACACAACAGCGCAGTCCGCTTTGAAACCCAAGCGCTGCTGTGCTGGCATGATTTACACGACCGCAACAATTGTCCGCAGCACGTCACGCCCCCAGCCTGAGTGATTTCACACCCCAGCCCACTATGTGGGCTCACACATCATGCCTTGGGTTGTCGTCACGCCCCCGCCACCTGTTACTAGTTTTGAATTGCTTTCTGCCAGTATGTGTACTCGTCGTTGGGATCATCAACATCACAAGCCCGCCAAAGTTGCCCGACACAACGCAAGCGGCAGGAGTATGCGAGAGGCCTGAACCTCGGCGTGGCAGGCTGGTTTAAGTTTTCACAGGTCCAACTTGGCTCGCGATGTCAGGTGAGGTGGGGTTGCCGGAATGCACGATGTGATGCACTAATCGTCATTGCTGTGTGGCATCAGGGGCTGGGTATGATGTCGGGGCTGTGGTGGTCGAGTTCGGGTCCGCCACAACGAAGATAGGACATGCTGGGACCGTGAACCCTGCATTCTATGAGCCTACGGTGTGTCGTGGGCCAGGTGCCGCACGGACCAGCCCCTTGGGGGGGCTCGTGTTTCCTGACTCGGACATGTGGTTGTGTGGGTTGTGGCACAGGTGTACTGCCAGTCGCTCCCCGCTGCCAGCCCGGATGGTACGCCAGCGTGTCGCCATCTCGATGTTCATGTTCGTTTGTGACACCGCTTGGCACCATTATCTGCATGTATCGCAGATGACGTCGACATGGGCAAAGAAGAAGAGCCCGTGGCGCCCCCGAAGGAGGCGGTATCCCTCGACTACATGACTGTTGCCCCTCAAGTTGAGATCCGTAGCCCCATGGCTGAGGACGGAACAGGTGCGATGCCACACCTCTCTGGGCTTTGTGCATGTTGTGTTGTGGTGCACACGTTTCTCATAGTAGGCGTGGGTGCGGGTGCATGGCACAGTTTCGGAATGGCATGTGGTGGAGAAGATGTTTGAAGCGGCCTTCCAAGACCGAATGCACGTGCGCCCGCAGGAACACCCGATGATGCTTGTCCAGGGAACCTCGGCCACTCGTGCCACAAGACAAAAGTGGGCCGAGCTGGCTTTTGAGACGTTTGAGACACCGGCGGTTTTCTTTGGTCATGGTGCAGTTTTGGCATGGTACGTACGCCCTGTTTCGTCGATTGTGTGTTGATGATGCATGACCTCCCCACCCCGACAGTTATGCCAACGGACGCACGTCCGGTCTGTCTTTGGACTTTGGGCACCGTTCAACTCGTGCGGTTCCAGTCATTGACGGATACGTCATGAAGCCAGGTGCGATCTCCCACCGATGTGTGCACCAACCCAGAAAGCGATGACCCAGTGTTGTGGTTGCGACGTGATCGCCAGGCATTCAACTGAGTGAAGTTGGTTCTCAATGTATGGACAAGTACTTTTCAAAACTTTTACAGTCGTACACACCTAGTGTGAAGGCTCGCTTCTGCAAACAAATGGAAGGTGTTGCCGTGCACCCTTCGTTTTATGATTTCCACATGATGGTGGGTCGGGGTTGACTCTTGAACTTCCACTTCGCTGGCTTACCCTTCTTCCACAGACAAGTGTGCGTGAGATACGTGAAGCAACTTGCCGAGTTTCTGATGCTGCGTGGATTGAGTCGTACGTACTTGCCCTGGGTTTTGTCTCTTCCAATGAGTTCGAGCCATGACGTTGTCAATGGTTGTGGTGTCACAGCCCTACTGTCAAGGTCCCGGCTGTACCATTTGTTCTTCCTGACGGTGAAACACTCGAGGTGTCAGCTGATCGCTTCCGCATTCCTGAACTACTGTTCAAGCCTAGCCTGGTGGAGGTATGTCGTGGAGCTTCACCTCGTTCGCACTGTCGCTCATGTCTGTCTGCAACAGGGCGAGAGTTTTTCGGGGGCAATGTCGGTGCAAGATATGGTTTGGTCCGCCGTCATGACGATGGACAGCGCGTACACGAAGGATTTGTTTGGTTCGTGACCGCCTGTGGTACAGGCTGCCACGTCGCTCATTGTGTGTGTGGTATGCTGGTGGCTGGCAGGAAACATTGTTGTCAGTGGCGGCAACAGCTTCTATGAGGGGATTGGCGCGCGATTGAACCGAGAGGTCGGATACCTGGCCACGGTACGTTGCTGCGAGGGTGTGTAGACCACTTGCGAGGGTGTACGTACCTGCTCACGTGGCATCGTGGTGTGCAGGCACAAGCAAACCGCATCAAAGTTGTCACAGCACCCCCGGCGGAGCGCAAACTGTCAGCATGGATTGGAGGATCCATCTTGGGTTCACTGCCCGGATTTCATGATATGTGGGTGACACGAGCAGAGTATGCTGAGCATGGCGAGGCCGTGGTGGAAAGAAAATGTCCGTAGGAGAGCGCAGCTTCACAGCAAACACAAATGATTGATTTTCACGGCGTGGTTGTTAAGCACACGGCAAGGCGAAGGCACACACACTTCTTTGGGCTGCCTGGATAGAACACACGACTTCACAATACTGGACACCAACACAAAACCACATGCAACTGGCAATCTATGCGCCTTGATCACACATCACCGAGACTGCTGTCGTCCACCTCCTGACATAGCGTGAGGGTTCCGCGTAGTTTTCGCTGCACCAGCGCCGGCAGTTGCCCCGGTACCTGTGCCAGCGCCTGCGCCTGCGTTGGAAGTGCGCCGCATCGGAGCGCCACTCTGTGATGCACTGCGCTTCATACGGTTGAAAAAGTTTGACTCTGTGGCTTGTTGCGCAAAGTGGCTTTCGTCCACAGCGGTGTTGAAGTCATAACCAGTATCTGGCAAACAAGGCGCGAAGCGAGGTCATGCATGGACCAGGGAAAGAGCGCACACAACCAGTGACGTACGCTCAACTTGTGACAGGTCCACCACACCAGCTGCGTCATCAATTGCCACGTCATGCGTGGTGGGAGTGGTCGGGATTTCATTCATCGGGTTGAGCACCTCGCTCGTAGCCGTGCCAGCAAGAGAAACGCGAATTTCGTCCTGTGCCACGTCAACGATGAGTTTGATTCCACAGCAATCAGCGCATGCACCATCGCTTACCACTGGCATGTTGAACTTGTACCGCTCTGCCAACACTTGGCCTGGCACTGGGCAAAGCGAGCGCACGAGACTGAAGCAACACAGAGCAACAAGGTGAGCGATCACAGGTGTCTGCCACAACGACCGAACAAACCACGTACTGCATGATGACAACGTCAAAGATAATGCAGGAGAGGGGAACCAGCACTAAGAGGAACCAAAACGTCGGTCTGAAGGAGCATGCACCAAGAATCAGGTGGGAACCACAAGGCTAAACGCAGGCCGCAGCACACAAGCGTACCGAGAAAACATCACAAAGGCTGACCAATAGAAAGGTGGAGTTCCAAAGGCCATCATGTTGTACAACACGAGGAACAAGAAGTAAGCGGCAATGGAACCGAAGAAAAAGAAGTGATGCCAGAAGGTCCAAAAGCGAGTTTCCAGGGCGACTTTGTAGTTCATGGCCATCAGCAGACACGAGTAGATCGTCGTGCCCTTCACATACAAACCGTCCATCTCCCCGCCCTCGGACCACGATGGAAGAAGGCAGTTCAACGGCAGGAAGTACGCGATCAACCCGTGTCCAATCGCATTGATGATCCAAATCATAAAGCGCCACACGTTGAGGTCCAACCGCCATGGGCCCGACACATACAACGCCGGGTTCCGCATCGACAGGAACGGATTGACATCAATATCCGACACGCCGATGACGATGATGGGCATCGCCAGGAAAAAGTTCCAGCCAGCCATGACGAACGACTCGAACAGGGTTGTACCGCTGAAAGTGTTGAAAAAGTTGAACAGGAACAAGACGATCACGAGCGCGATGTTCTTGTAGAAGGAGTACAAGATGACCTTGGCAACGCGCTGGTAGTTGAGACGGCCATGAACCAACAGCAGTGGCTTGAGGAAGCGGAACTGTGCAATGGCATAGTCCGATGAGTTCACAGCCTGCACGCCTTCTTGTCCGGAGATTCCGACACCAACGTGGGCCGTCTGGATCATGTTCACGTCGTTCGCTCCATCACCTGCACAGTGCAATCACGACAGGCAGGGGATGAGGAACTACGTTCTTCGAATATGCGCACTGCCACAGCGCCGGTACATACCGATGGCAAGAGTCAGGGGCTGAGGCTTTATTCCCTTGCGAACAACCTTGACGATAGCAGCCTTCTGTGCAGGGGACACACGGCAAGCCACCACGGCTTTGCAGTGCCTTGCAATGCTCAAGAACTGCGCTGTCATCTTCACACGCATCGTGGTTTCCGTTTCAGAGTATACCTTGGCAGCAACCTCATGGCGGTTGATCAGAATACAGCCAAGAGCCTTTCCATCAACAACCAGCGCCAGTTCCGTGTTGTTCGACTTGGATGAGGCAAGGAATCTGAACGAAGGGGGTGAAAACCAACAAATCGAGCCCGGCATTTAGCAACGGTGGCACCTTCGCTGCATTAATACTGCACCACCTACCGTTGCAGCACGTTCAACTGCGCCTTAATCGCAGACTTGTTCGACTGGTTCAAACAAATCAACTTCATCTTGTTGGTGAGAAGCTTGCACGCGTAACCAATGTTGATGGCCGTTTCTTCTTTGTCGCCGGTCAGGACCCAGATCTTGATGCCTGCTGTAGCAAGATCTGCGATACAGCGCGGCACACCTTCTTGGAGCTTGTCTTCAATGGCTGTCGCGCCGACAATCTGCAGGTTGACCTCCACCTTTTCCGCCACACGCTCCAACTTCGCGGCGCGGTCGACCGTGGAGTTGGCTGCACGCTGGTACGCCTGGTTCCAAGCAACGTACTCCGCGCGGGACAGCTGCCTCCGAGCGAGCACCAAGGTGCGGAGCCCCTCAGATGCAAACATGCGCAAGTGCTCCAACAGTCTGTCGTTCTGCTGCGCCAGAGCCCGCTCGTACATGACAGAGTCGGCGCCTTTGCAGTACAAAATGTACTTGCCATCCACCTTCACCACGACGCTCATGCGCTTTCGGGTGGAGTTGAACTCGTTGACATTCACGATTTCGTACGTGGAGCGCCCCGCACCGCGCTGAGACTTGCTCATGTCCACCGTGACAACCGGCCCCGGGGTCAAAAAGTCATACCCGAGACACTTGGCAGCCTTGACCAAGGCCTCTTCGTCGGGAGACGCCGCGCGGTATGTCACCTCGCCGGTTTCCTTGTTTTTCTCCGGGATCACTGTGTGGCACACAGCGAGCAGCGTCAAAAACTCGTGGATCATGGCCCCACGACGACCTCCGGCACGGAGATGCTGCAGCAATCGTGGGTCGTCGAAGTGGATGCTGGGGTTGTAAATGGCCTGGGCCTTCTTGGCGTTTGACAGCTCTTGCACCTGCGCCGGAGACAAGGTCCCTGGCACGGCTTTGACCTCACCGCTCTGGCGCTGGCGCTTCAGCGCAGCGCGCCCGATTTCGGTGGTGCCGAAGCCGTACGCGATGCCGTTGATGGAACACTTGCGGAACTCCATGATGTTGCGCGTCAGGGTTCCCGTCTTGTCGGAGAAAATGTACTCGATCTGGCCAAGGTCCTCGTTCAGGTCAGACGTCCGTGCCTTCATGAACTTGCGTTCGCCTGTCGCTTCATCGACCATGCACATCGCCAAGTCCTTCTCCATGAGCTTCGCTTGCACAACCTTGATCATGTCCAGCGACACGTAAAGTGAGATGGGGACCAGGTTGTTGAACAGAATGAGGAAGGTGACGAAGGCCTTGACCACCGCGAACATATCCAAGTCGGTGCGGGCACCGAGGTAGTACAAGTCCAAGCCACGGTCTTGCTCGTTCTTGTTCCACTGCCAGTACATAAACGTCGATACAGCGCACAACGCGAACTGCGTGACAAAGATAATCACGATGCACTTGTTCACCATGCGGTACACCGCAGACTGCTTGAACGGCGCAGGGCGCGAGTTTTGCATGATCTTGGTGTCCATGCCAGTGAACACCACGAGACCGAGGATGTACTTGCAGCTTCGCACCATGCACCCGCGGAGAATCACGTTGGAAGGTCCGATAGGAGACTGGCGATACGCCTCGCCTTCCCCCAGGTTCATCGTGCCAACAAAGGTGTACAACGATTTGTTGGGAGTCTCGTACTCGATGGACCCCTTCATGTTGCCAGCCTTCACCAATTGTTGTTTCAGAACGACGTCACGGCCGCCAGGTTCTTTCAGGCCAATCAGCTCAGAGGTGGAGCGGAGAGCAACACGCCGCTTCAGATTAGTCTCGCCGTCAAGATTCGAAGTCTCCGTGAAGCAACGACCTTCTTCCTCGGATGACGCAAGTACTACGAGATCCGCAGGCACCTCCTCCCGATCACGCACAACCAAAATGTCGCCGGCACGCACATCTCGCCACAAGATTTTGCGCTCCACACCACCTCGAACAACTGACGCCTTCCGCGCATTCATTCGAGCGTCGGCCTTGTGTCGCTTCAAATCTTCAATTCCTTGCTTGATCATAGAGATGATGAACACAATCGTCAAAGGGGTGATCGTTGTATACGGGTTCGTCGGCGACAAGTTGGTGCCGACCTGTGGACACAGCGTGAGCAGGGTTCAGAAGCAGCTGCGCACCCGAAACGTACTTGCAGCGAAGAAATAACAAGGAAGTACACATTCGCAACAACACGAAAGAACTCAAGGAGGTTCTTGGGAATAAACCTGCGCATGGCGCAGCGTCCGTGAACCACACCGTTGCAACTTGCGATCGATGCACCTACGTACGACAGCACGGTGTATTTCGACGTGACAACCGTGTTACCATCAAATCGGTCTTCCTTCCTGTGAATCAAGCTCTGTGTAAGGAGAGAAAAACAAAAAACGCGGCGCAGGCGCTCGCACGAACCTAATCCTCATGTTTTCTTCCGCGTTGTTCAACAGAATGTTACGGAGCTTGACACTCCCCGTGCTTGGCGGCTTCTTTGACCCCTCGCCCCGCGCTGTGAGTTCCGTCTGCGCGTGCACGTTGGTGGTGAACAAAACAAAACACACGGGCTGTATTACCTCGGTACCTACCATCTTGACGAACTCGCCCCCTTCCTTCTTCTTCTTTTTCGACGCCATGGTGCAAGAGGCAGGCGGGAAAGGGCTGCACAACAGACCCCAGCCCTCAACAGGATGCCCTCACTCAGGCCGCTACCAACCACAGTCAGTTGGTCATGGACCCGTGCACTTCGTCCAACTTATGCGTGTCGCCCACAAGCCTCTGTGGATACGCAGCTGCAGGTGAAGGCGGACGCTGGACACAGCTGCTCAATCGACCCAAGCAGCCACGAAAAGATTATTTTTCGGAAACGAAATGTGTCTATTAGTTTTACACGACTATGCCCCGAGTGCCCCGCATGACATGTGCTCGTCGCGGCTCAGTCCACTCCACAGCGCCGTAACCTCCTGAAACTTCAGAGTGGCAAGCAACGCGAAAATGTGCATGAGGGAGTGGCCTGGCAAGAAGTCAAATGTGCCAGGCCGGATACGTTCGGGGAAGTTGGTGGCGTAGAAGAAGCTCGCAAGCCCACCCAGCAGATAGGTGAAACCCGTGCCCACGACCATGCTGTGAACAGATTTATGCGCAAATTCGTCGTACGCTTCCGGGAAGGACTTGGAACGATTCCATTCAACAAGCACAGGGAAACCCGAGGAAAACACCTCAATACTGTAGGTGATAGCATACAAGACCCGCTTGCGCGGATTGGTGCTGGGACCAAAGTTAAGCACAGCTGCCAGAAAAGCCACGGCAGTCGACAAAGATACAAAAGTCGTTTGCATGACAGGGTCACACCGAAAGCACTGGTGCATCGATGCAACAAGCGCACCACCGATAAACACCGCAATACCAACGCGATCCATCTTGAACAGCAGCCGGTACAAGGACTCCGAGTACGGCGTGAATGTGTGTGCAGCAGCACTCACAAGGAAACCGAGACCTGTCAGCAAAGCCTGTAGCGTCACTGTTCCAGCGTACTGGCCGTCATAGAGTTGGTGGGCGACGTAAAGGAACAGCAGGCCGCCAAGCAGGTGTGTCCAAATGTTCAGCGTCTCTGAGTGCAAAAACACCACGCTGCGCACGCACTCCACCAGGGAGTACTCGGCTCGGTGGTGGGACAAGACCCACCGATTTTCTGTCAAGTGGCTCGGGAGCTCGTGGAAGTCATACACCACAGGCTTCCGGCGAAGGCAGCAGGACCAAACGCCTTGGCGGCCGCGCCGAGCGGCGGTGCGCGGCGTCATGACCATTTCCGCAGGCACCAGACGCGGGTATGGCAGTGGTTGAAACACTGACACACCGCCACGGTCTCCTTGCGTAGCGACATGGCGCTCGCGTGCAACCGTCCTCATTGCGTGCAAGGCACTGTCCAAGCTGGCCGCAGCCAACCAGCAAACCACGATTGTAGGCTGCGCAAAACGGGAGAAACACTTCGCCACGGATTCGGACGCTGGCCTTCGGTGTGTCGTTGCAGTCTGTCCCAGCAAAGATCCGACCGGTTCGGAGCTTCTCCTCCACTGCAACCGACAACATGACTGAGAATTCCGTCACCGCTCCAGACACCATGTGTCGTCCAGGCAACGGGGTCCTGGAAGGATGCACGTTTTCAGAGCGGTTGACTGACACTGCGTTCGTGGAGCTTCGTTGCACCCTCCGCTGGTTCAATGAGTTAACTTGTGCTCCTGTGCATCCAGATACCTGGAAGAGCATGTGCTGAAATGGGAGGGTTTGATGTACATCGCTTTGATATTTTTGTTCCTGTACATTGCTCGATGGACATACAGCCTCAAGCTGTGGCTCTTGCACGGCAAGGAACTGAATTTCAGGTTGGTGATCATCGCGTAACAATGCTTGTCTTGTTGCTCATGGTGTGTATGCAACAGTTTATCGACAGGCTTTTCGCATGAGCTTACGCACAAGGACAACAAGGCCTTGGCCCTGTCTTTCTCGGGTGAGTCAAGTCGGTTGCTGGTATCCAAGAAGCGTGTTCTCATACCTCTCCATGCGTGCAGGCTATCTCTTTGCCACAGGCCTCATTCTGTGGTCGTCTCTCACGGACCTGAACGGCAGTGTTTTGACCGATCTGGGGTATGTCATCGAATGGCAAGCAGTTGGTATTGTCTTCCTCGAGGTTGCCAGGCTTGTCAACGACAAGCTCGTGCTGTCAGCGGGTCCGTGTGCGCTGCTGTTTCGCACTGGCAGTGGCCACATCTGTAACGTCTGGTGCTACACGACAGGGCGTGTTCGTGAGGAGGGTCTTTCCGAGGCAGGATTTGACAACAATGTTGAACTGGTAGGTTTCAGTAGCTCTGGCTCGTGTGTCCATGCACTCACAGCCCCTCGTGCTTCGTAGGTGCGCAACAAGAACCTTGCTGTTGGCGTTGCAGAGGCTGGCAGCTACATTTCGTCGGCGCTGGTGATCATGGCCTCCATTTCTGGGCCTCCTGGCACGTGGTGGCAAGACCTGGTCGGCTCCACGATCTGGTTTGTGCTGGGACAGCTGGCCTTCGTCCTCTTCTCTCTGATTGTGAACACAAAGTTCATCACATCGTTCAACTTCTTCTATCAAATCAAGAAGCAAAACACTGCCGCTGGTGAGTGCGCCTGCCCGTCTGCAAGTGTGTCATGGTAACGTGTCGTTCGTCGCAGGAACGCTGTTTGCCCTGTGGCTTATTGCGATTGGCAACCTCATTTCCAACTCGATTATCAAGGTGGGTCAGGTGGTGTGTGCATCCTTACCCTTCTATGTTCTGATCGGAAATTGCACGTCTCTTTCAGTCGGATTCCCTTGTTACTTTTGGTGTCTGGTTTGTCGTGGGTGGTGTTGCGCTAATTGGGCTTCGATTCTTGATCGATCTGGTGATCATCCCCACCGCGACGTTGAATAAGTGAGTTCCCGTGTATTGTGTGTGTGCGCATGACCTCTAAGCCATGGTATGTGCCAACAGTGAGATCAAGCGAGACCGCAACCTCGGCGCTGCGTTGCTTGTGGGTGGCGTTCCGGTTGGTTTGAGTTTCGTTCTCAACACATTCTTGCCCGACACCTGCCTGAATAACACGTGACGTGCCAAGGGGTTGCAAGATGGCTGCTGTGGCATTTCAGCTGTTGGTGTACTTTCTGGTTGGCATTGTGCGAACAAGTTTGTGTGTGTGTGGCTCGTGTTGCATGGTTGGAACAACAAGTACTTGTTGAACGTTTGTGAAAACTCCACCACCCCCACGACGGACACCAGGCATGCCAGGTGCCACACACAGGGAACCACCCACCCACATTTCTCCTCAACTATCTTTAGAAACGAAAAGAGACAGTCTACAACTCAGACTCAGTCTCGTCGTCGTCCTCGAGGTCGTCCTCCTCCTCAGCCTCGGCAGCGGCGGCGGCCTCGGCCTCAGCCTGCTTGCGGGCCTCCTCCTCGGCGGCGCGCTTCTCCTCCTGGATCTTATCGAACATGGCCTTCTCGTCGGCCTGGCGGGCAGCCCAGGTCTCCTCAGCAAACTCCTCGGCCTCCTCCAGGCTGTCGGTGACGATGATGTCATCGAAGATGGAGCCAGCCTTCACCTGCCAGAGCTCGAAGCCCACGGCACCGCATGAGTTGCAGACGTGGTAGACGGAGTCGTCGTAGAAGTAGTCCGGGTTGTCGATCATGGGGTGCACCCACGGGCCCTCGTAGTCCGGGTTGTCGATCATTGGCGCCTCCCACTCGCCCTCGAACTCGGGGTTGTCGATCAGCGGGGGCTCCCACTCGCCATCGTCCTCATCATCCCAGTCCTCGGGCTTCTCAGCCTCGGGGTCGGGGATCTGCTCGGGGATGTCATCGTAGCCCTCGGGCTTCTCGGCCTCAGGGTCGGGGATCATGGCCTCATCAACCCAGTCGGCGGGCTTGCTCTGCTCGGGGTCCTTGATCTTCTTGGGCGGCAGGAAGGCCCAGTCGTCGTACAGGGAACCGCTCTCGACGCTCTTCTGGTCGACCTGGATCTCGTAGGTGTTGTCGGGGTGCACGATGAAGGTGTACAGGTGAGACAGCTGGTCGGTCTCGCACTTGACCTCCTTCTTGGTCAGCAGGTTCTCGCCCTTGTACGCGAAGATGGCGTGGGTACGGCGGGTGCCGGTGCCGCAGATGTCCGGGCCGAACATGATGGAGTAGTCAGTGTCGCCACCGAACGTCTTCTTGTCGAAGCCACCGGGAAGCAGCTTGATGTAGGCACCACCGCAGTCGATCTTCTGCTCGTGCTTCACAGAGTACTGGATGATCAAGTCCTTGCCCTCGTTGTCGAACTCAGTGTCCAAATCAGCGGACAGAGAGTAGAAGCGAGCGTCCTGAGACGTCTGGATGCCAGTGTCGTCCTCGTCGGCGTACCACTTGCCGGCAGTGCGCACGAACTCGCCCATTTGGTTGGACGGCTTCCACTCGGAGCCGACAGTCCAGCGGTCCTCCCAGGTGTCATCATCAAAGGTCTCCTTGAAGTACACCTCAGCGCTGACAGACGCCACAAGCAGGGCGAGTGCCGCGATAGCAAGAGCAGCGCCCTTCCCAGCCATGATAACCGAGTGGTGACAAGGTTGTGGAGTAGGGGTGTCTTCACAGAATGGGGTGATGTGCGCAAAACACACGCGGGTTTGCGCACTTGGATTCTGTGGCCGAGCTGATCCGCCCGCGATCTTCCCGGATTCGTCATGCCAAGTTGATAATGACGGTTTAGTGACATAGTTTGTTCCCGCACTTGCTCGGAAAGTGGTGTGAAGAATCCTTTCTTGTGCGCATCCGCGGAAGGGATCCGCGGGGCTGTGGGCTCCGTCCGGTGCCCAGACCAAGTATCATTCCAATCCCAACCCAATCCCTCACACTCCCAGCCTATCGAGCACTTCTCATTTTCTCTCTGTCACGTTTTGCCTGTCAACTCGCAACTCGCAGAGCAAACCAACGTGCCGCCGAGCAAACCTCAGTCACCACCGCGCAGCCTGAACCATGGGTGCCGCTTGTGTTGGATGCTACATGCTGCAGCCCAACGAGCAGCTGCGAGTGAACTCCTGCACGGATCGAAGCGTGATCAATGGTCCTGGGTTCAAGACGGTTGGCTTTGGAAAGACCACCACACGCAATACTGGCCAACTGCTCGGTCCAACGCAGTACGCCGTTTTTGAGAACACGCTCACGGCCGAACTCATACAAGTCAAGGGACCGCAGCTGTACTTTCCGGGGCCTTACGACGTGCTTCGTCATGTCAAGAACGCAGTTGTTCTGAAGCAAAACGAGTATGTCAAGCTGCAACACTCAGAGACAGGCGCCATCCGTGTGGTTCGTGGCGAGTGTGCGGTGTATCCAGCCCCACTCGAAACGTACTTGAAGCCGAAATCACGAGCGCAGCCGCAGAGTGCCGATGGTTTTGTGTGGAAGGCTTTCACCATTGATCTTGAAACCGTGCGTATCTTCATTCTCTTCTGCAACACGTCTCTGTTGCCTCACCGTGGGTGTTGATGCAGGCTGCACTTGTGCGTGACTCGGAAACCGGTGTGCTGCGCCTGGAAACGACGCCGGGACTGTTCTTTTGCGACTTGTACGAAGAAATCGTTGACAAGCGCCCTCTTATCCGCCTGTTGGACCATGAAACTGTGATCATCAAGGATAATGATGGCCGCTACACCTTCGTGGATGGCAGCAACGACCCAGGTGCCGTTGTAGCCATGCCGGTCGATGCTGAAACGCCCTCGCTGCCTGGCAAGCTGCCTGGCGCCGTTGCTGAGCGTGCAGTGGGAGAGTCAAAGGCCTCAGCTCAAGACACTGAAGATGGCTGCGGGCGATCATTCTTCCTGCCGCCGTATCACGAAATGGTGCGAATGATGTGGAGCACAGGGGACGAGAAGAAAACTGTGTCGGTACGTGCAGTGTGCTTGTGACACGCAACTTTACCCCCTCCGTATTTCTTATCGAAGCTTTGTTGCAGTTGGCGATGGATCGCATTGATCGACGCCCCATGTTCATGAACTACAAGTTCCTGTGCCGCACATCCGACAACGTGGAGTTGTCGTTGAAGGTCACCTTTTTCTGGCAGATCGTGGACGTGCCATTGATGCTGAAGTACACCAATGACCCACCTGGTGATGTGTGCCATCACGCTCGCTCCGCGGTCATCCAAAACGTCACGAAGGTGACTTTGCAAGAGTTCATGAAGAACTTCAACACCATCGTGGACCGTGCGATCCTGGGGCGTGGTGATACGTTCTACGAGGAGCGCGGTGTGAAGATCCACACTGTTGAAGTGCTGCAGTTCCACTGCAAGGACGCTGCTATCGAACGTGTCCTGCAAGCCATCATCCAAGAGAGTACCAACCGGATGAACCGTCTGCAGCAGCAAGAAAGCGAGAACGAGGTGCGCGTGCACCGCCTCCGTGGAGAAATTGACGAAGAGCGCCTGCGTGGAGACTTGTTGGAGATTCGCCATTCCCACCACCGTTCCGAGGCGTTGATGGAGGGCGAGGCTGAGGCTGATCGCTGCAAAGCGTTCATCACAGGCATGAATGGCGTGGTTTCCAAGGAGGAGGCCGTTCAGATGTTCAACACCTTGCGCAAGGTGGACATTATGTCAAGGTTGGCCAAGGGGAAAGCCCACATGTACTTCACCCCGTCGCAATGCGACTTGAGCGTGGAAACCCATGTTGAGCCTGGCGCAGGCACAGGCGCAGGCGCAGGCGCCGGTGCCGCTGGCGCTGGTTCTGGTGTGGGCGTTCGTGCAGGAGGCCGGGCGTAAATATTTGTTATAGCCTTTGATTCCGTTGTGTGTTAAGAGTCCTCGTGTGTTCTAGCTAATACTGTCGTGAAACAACTTCCTATTCGTGTATCACACAGTACAATCCCGCAAGAGTCCACTTGATGTGGTCTTCCTTAGTCATAGCCCCGGAGCTGGTGTCTGGATGGTGACGAGACTGTTGTTTGACCTGAAGCACACATCCAACTGCTCAGAACGGCGCACAGAAAAGACACCAACCAGGCCTGCGAACCTTCACACACAGCTTGAGCAAGCAGACGCTGCGAGTTTCAAGCTGCAGGAACACAGGACATGGATAGACACCGCGCAGGGGCATGATGCGGCCGCCTTGAGCACTTCCCGTGGTTGACCAGTTCGTGGAGACTGAAGGCGCGGCGGAGGGTGTCACGGTGGGTGTCAAGGCGGAGGAGGGCTGAGCAATTTGCTTTCCTGTCAAGCGAACTGCGGGCAGGAAAGTCGTGCCTTGGTCTGGACGACTTTCCTGAGGTACATAGCGTGGCACAGGTCAAGCGTACGGAAGCACTCGGGTTCATCACACCGACGAACCTCGACATATGACGACGTTGCGTTCCAATTCCCTCCAATGAGTCGCAAACCAGTACAAGTGACGAAATGTACCAGTTCGGACAAGCTGTGCGAACTGAAACGGTACGGGACAGCGCGGCACAGTTAAGACGAGGGCGACCACGCATGGGCCGGGAGCGTTCCACGTACGTTAATGGAGTGCACACAAGCTCAACACAGTTCACTTCCCAGCCTTGGCTTGATGCCACAACCTGCGTAACAGCGGCCAAGAACTGCGACGGGCTGTGCAACCCCGGCAGCCAAACCTTTTCTGGTGTCGGGATGCCGCGTAGGACGCAGTCACACCAGCTTGTGAGCATGGCTGCGCGCGCATGAAGCCAAGTCCAGAACTTCGATAGCACCTTGGGTACCCACACTTCCCCGCGCCACACTGATGGAGCTTCGGCGGCAGCAAGGGCAGCCACAACGCTTCCAACGTCATACACCCCACTATCTGGGTTGGTGTTGTCTTCAAGGGCAGGCAAGCAAGCAACAACCCGCAGGGTGCCTCGCACAGTCTGCAACAGGCGGTTCAAAGAGACCACCTCCGCTTTCAAGACCGTAAGGTACGGGGTGTAGACTCGCAGGTCGCTGGTGGAAGCACCGGGCTCTTGAACCACTGCAACGTCATCGAATGAGGGCGGTGGAAGCGCAACTGTTGCAGGTACATGCCCAAGCATCCCTTCTGCAACCTCACGCATCCCAACGACAGGAACACCGGAATCTGCAGACCACAGCAAATGAGCTGCGTCGGCTTGGTCGGCCACCGGTGAAGTCTGAGGTAGAAGAATCGGAACACTGTGAAGCAGTTGTGCCGCTTGAACAGCGGCTTGCTCTGCAGCAGCAGCGGCGTGCACACGCATCACCAAAGGCGAGTCGCCGGGCAGTGCGGCCACCAGTTGCTTGAGCGACGTGTTGGCATGGGCCGCTATGTCCGCTGGTGGTGGCAAGTACACTCCAGAGAACCTGATTTCCGTGTGTTGGGGGTGAGTGAACGCAGACAGGCAGCATCCCTCACAGAATCGACACATACCGGTGACCACTGGACTCTGGCGCCAAGGCGAAGTGTTCCGATGTGGCCAGTGCTGGTGAAAACAAGTGTTCCATGTGTGCCGCAACAATTGCACGATCCTGGGGATTCGTGACGTGTCCTCCATAGAGAACCTCACCAATGATGTATCGAAGCATGTCCCAATCAATGTCTCCGGTTTCATTCGTTGACTGTTCATGTGACTTTAGCACCCGTACCGCAATATCGAGGTCAGCTTTTCCGAATGGATACTCGGACGCAAATCCCTGTGAATTGAGGCAAAGTGAGCTGCATACGTGATCAACAAACCCATTGTCACCTACATGTGACCCGAGGCGGCATCTTCCCATCAAGCATGCATGGAGCCAAGCAAGAGCAAAGCGAATACGAATGCTGGTGGTGGAGACTGTCGGCGTAGCTGACACAAGTGCTTCCGCGGAGGTACTTGTTCCTCGAGCAGCGTCGTCATCGACAATGCCCACAGCTTCAAGTGCGACAAGCAACGAGTCATGCATGCTCACTGAGGCTTCATGAACAACACACGTTGCCTGGCGCAGCAGAGACTGTGGCATGGCAGCTGGGTCATCAACCAAATCAGTTTCTGGAGTCTCAGCGATCAAGAACAAGCGAAAGTCGTGGTGGATCGAGCGAGATGCAGTAGATTGACCACCTGACATCTGAGCGATCAGCTTCGCCAAGCGGGGGAGCCACAGTGGAACCAAGTGAATGTTGCGCAGGACAACCCACGAGCCCCTGGCGGCTGCGGTGGCAAGCATCTTCTCCGCGACTGTACTCTGTCCTTGTCCAAGTGACACGCTGCGCAGGGTGTGACAAGTCTGAGGCGAGGTGTTGCGAACAGAGTAAGATGGTGACATTTCTGAACGCCAATCACTGCACGCTGAACCATAGCAGAAAACGCACCGCCATGGCATGCTGTTCAATTGCAGTTGCCGGGTTGGTACCAGGGGACTGAAAGTGCAACACAGGGGTTTCTGGCGATGAATCAGCAAGCACCTGCGAACGAATAACGAAGGAGTTACACTCTTCGTGGATCGTCAAGTACGGGCACGGAGAACTTGCCTTTGCTGGCTTCCAAGCTGACACGACACCCGGCGCAAGTGGGGCAGCAAACTCTCCAAGTGACTCAGTGACAAAGTTCCACAGAGCTGGTTCCAGTCGATCGGGCCGCACTGCTGCCAGAACACACAAGCGAGGCAACGCAGGTCGTGTGTGCCAGTCCTGAAAGAAAATACACACACTATGATTATTTTGAACTGGTGGAGTCGCCTGTGAGGATACGTACCAACGGCATACGTTCCACCTCTGGTGTGGACGATCCAGCCCATTCTCTCCATCTCGCTGCAGCTTTGATCATGTCAGCACCAAGCATTGCACATGACGGGAGGCAACCCAACGCAGTCACACGGCGCCATGCAGTGTCTGTGAGCCACGCAAAGGGGCTTGAATGGTGTGTCTGGTCACCCGCCGATCCTCGCATCGTGCCCTTGCTTGCGACAGGACCAGATAGAGCACCCCGCGCGATATCAACCGCCGATACACTTGCGGTGCCGTTTGTGACATCCTGAAGAACCACTTGATGTCAACAATCCAACTCCACGTGGACTACAACTCAACACCCAACGTGCCTGTGAGAAAAGAAAAGCCGCCTCGGCTGCATCAAACGTGGAAGCACCATCGACCGCGGCACGCGTCTGCAACTCTTGGAGCGTCATTGCCAAAGCAAACACCAACCGATGCCTCGAACGCAAGCTCCTGACGGTGTAACGAAACACCTGTCGTTGGACTGACAGCCGAAGTTGTTGTGCAAGTTCTGCTGAGTACGGGACCGGCTTGGCGTCGCAGTACTTGGCTTGGCCTGAGTCCTGGGTCCGCGGAATCAACAAGTCTTCTTCTTCCCCGCTTACAATTGAGGACACCGAGTCCGCTCGAGGCAACACACCCAACCCAGGAGTACGTCGCCGCCACTCTTGCGACGCCATCGAAGAGGCTGACATCGGAGAGGCAACGCGCCCCGTCACAACTGGAGATGTTGTCATGGTGCTGCTAGGGGCGTGGGGAGACCCAAGCCGCCACATCGGCCCTGGTGAAGCGTCGGGCACCACGACACTACCGCCTCCAACCACCCCATGTCTGGCTCCAGCTCCAACTCCCGCTCCAGCTCCCGCTCCAGCACCAGCGCCTCCAGCAACCTCGCCGCCCCCCGGACCCACTTCCGCGGCTGTGGTTTTGCTTGCACCTGTCGCAAGGGAAGGTTCAGATCCACTTGGCCGCGACAGTTCGCGGATGCGGGGTCCGGGACTAACGACAAGTGACCGGCTGCTGTGCCTGGAACGGCTCCGTTGCATGATTGCCAGCGCACGTGATCGGGCGTTTCGAGGAGATGTCAGTGAGCCCAACGACGCTGGTGACAGTGATCCACGAGAACGGGACGACATGGGGCTTGAGGCTAGCCCAGGAACGCCCACAGTGTCACGCAGCTTTGAACGCGCAGTCTCCAGCGTTTTTTCCACGCCATGATCAAACAGAGTGAGGAACCTAGAGCACAACAACTGTCAGCGAACACAGTACAGCAAAGAGCACAGATAGCACAAAAACGGACGCGCTGAGTGACATCTGGTACATGGGTGATAGAGAGCTGAGCCGATTGATGATGCTGAACAATGAAGCCATGAAAGCGGCGACATCACGGAACCGGCCGAACGCTTCTTGGAGCTTGCTTTCTGTAGCTTCCGTTGCGACCACTTCGCTGCTGATACAAGCCGCTGCTTCTCGAGTGATACTTAGTTGCTGCACAAGTGGCCCGTCAGATAGAATGTCACCTGGAGCATCCGTCAGGCGACGTAACAAGCTATCTTCGTGCGACTGGAGCTTCGCTCGTAACGACGCCAGCCGCGTGCGGATGCCTGCATGCTGACGGGAAAGAGCTGGCTGTGCAAGCTTAACAGTGCGAGCTAGCACTTGCTCAGTCAGCGCGTCTTCTGACAGGTTGAAGTTGATGAGTACCACGTTCGCTTGAGTTTCTGGTGGGAAACGTGGCGCGGGATGGTTTGTGGCGAGAAACAATCTAAATGACTTGTGAATGGGAATGAGCTCTCCGCCTATGTACCTGACAACGCCGGTGTCAGTTCTCAGTATGTACTGATATCACAGCACGAAACTGCACGTACGCGTAAGCTTTGTCTTCTCTCCGTATGTGTGGCCCTGCAACGAGGCCTCGAAGCTGACTTGGAAGCTCTGACCCAATCCCATCCACCAAGACAACTTCACCCTCTTTCGCAGCTTGCGTCAGCCTTGCTAACCACGACAAAACAACCGGTGTAGGTTCCACACTCCGCGCACGTGGGGACTTCATAGCAACACTCGGAAGTTGTAATGGCAACGCTGAAGGTTGTACCGCTGACTGACGCTGTGCTCTGCGTTGAATCCACTGCTGCGCGGCCAGCGACGATGGCGTTGTCGGTGGTGGGACCACGGGTGTTCCACGTTGACGACTTTGATCGGTGGGCAGGTTTCGAAGCAGATTTGTTGCTTTGGAAGCATGGGGATCGTCCAACAGCGAGTCAACGGAACGGCGTCTCGAGAAGCGTGGAGCACGCGCGTCGGGTCCCGTGCCCAAACTGTCGTCATCACTCCATATACTATCACTGTTCACGGCCGTGTCAACAGCCAGGCCACCTTTAGTGCGAAGCCGAGATTCTCCCGTGACTGATGAAGTGGTTCTAATCGAGTCGCTGCTTTGAGAGCGCTTGATAGACATCACTGGACCCTTTGGCTTTGCAGCGACATGTTCTCTTTTGCTTTCTTGCGTGGTTTCCATCGGTTGTGAGCTCTGGTCATTGGTGGCACTCTGCCCGACCTGTGCTTCAGCGTCGTAGTCAATGGAGCCGTGTTGGGCAACTAACGGTGACCCCACTTCGGGAACCAGTGGTTGCACATCAATTCCCGGCGACAGAGCAACCAACGTGTCCCCACCCGCAGCAATGTGGCACCTCAGAAAGTGAACAGCTTGTCCTTGAGGGTCCACAAGCAAGGGGTACCTGTGAAGGTGTCATACATGAGGAAAGTGTGCGCGAACACGTGCAACACGCAGTCACGTCGGGAACGAACCTGCGCGCCCGTGTCAGAATCACGGCGTTTTGGGTGGAAGCACCATCATTCGGGAGTCCTTGGGCACGCCACTCTTCCACCTGGGTTGGCTTGCACAGCTGTTCGACAACCGTGGGTCCTGAAAAATGGCTGTGAGGAGATAAGCAACGACAATCCAACCCTTTCAGCCCACCTTGCTTGCATGGAAGGTGCAACTTGTTCAGCCTCGGCGTCCATTGTCGTGCAATGAACTTTGTCCGGGCATCAGAAGCAAACGGCCCGGCATACGTGATGAAAGCAGCACACAGGATAGCACTTCCAACCGACGTATGCGCATCTCCACGCAACGCTGCAAGCCTAGCGTTCCAACGTTCTCGTTCGCCTGTAAGACTAGAAACGAGCACACTGGCACGTCGAAGCCTGGCGCCCAGCTCTTCAGCTCTTGCTACGGCAGCTGTCTTTGCTCTTGTTGCTTTGTCAAATGCTTCAGCAAGCTGCTGTAGTTCGCGCTGCAATGCCTCGACACGCTTCTCCGCCTGGTGAAGCACCGCAACAAGCCGGTTGGGGGGGGGGGGGGCAAGCAACCCAACAAGACGTG
>Ga0213833_1000936_pt1 | contig 23403 bp, 31 predicted proteins | sample SWATP21_FD_160575 | JGI IMG/M metagenome (GOLD analysis project Ga0213833, IMG submission 160575) | Coastal seawater microbial communities from Marineland, Florida, United States - SWA TP2 #1 | ecosystem: Environmental > Aquatic > Marine > Coastal | place: USA: Florida | collected 2016-08-14 | reverse complement strand
GGGGGCGGCGGCGCCCCCCCCCCCCCCCCCTTCCCCCCTTCCCTTCTCACCCGTAGCCCTGCTGCCTGTTGCCATGCGTGAGTCGTTGCACAGCCGTGTGTGTGGCGAAGTTTTCTGCTACACCTGTGCCCCGGCCCCTGCTGCCGGCATGAAGAGGATGTGCTTGGAGTGCCGTCTCATCAAGAACTCGCGCTAGTGGAGTGGAGAAAACGTGTGTATGTGTGTGTGCGGTGTGTCGAGTTGTATGTATGCTTGTGTGTGCTGGCATACACATGTGTGCTTGGGTGGTTCAGTGTTGAAATAGCCAAACATCCCGTGGAGTGAAGCGACAAAAGTGGTTTGTTGCGGGTGCTACCGCAGCGAGATGTGCGCGCGCCCGTTGTAGAACTTGCCGTTGTGGAAGCTTCCCTCCCACCTTACTCCCTCCGGATCCGTATAAACACCCTTGCCATGCATTCTGGCAATCCCATGCCAATGTCACAACCACTGTGAGGGCTGCACGAGGGACACACAGCAAGCGCCGCACACGCACTTATTCTGCCGCCAGTTTCCCACGTATGTGGCCCCGTCTGTGAAGGCGTACTCGCCCTGCCCATTGAACTCGTTCGCTACAAACTTTCCCTGCAATCACAGGCACACAAGACATGAGTTGTTTCGCCCCGAGGTGGGAAACAGGAGACGACGCACCGTGTACACTGCACCGGAAGCAAACTTGAAGGTGCCTGCCGCGCACGGTGCAAGCAACACATGAGGCGGGTGTTCTCAGCTTATATGCCACAGAAACACCACCCCGTAGGACCACACCTTTGCCGTGCATGGCATCTTCCTTCCATTCTCCTGTGTACGTCTCAACACCGTCCGTGTACATGCCCTTTCCGTGTCTCTGTCTCGCTCCAGACGCCTCTACATACTCCCCTTCTGCAACAAATGAAGCGTAATGAGGACCAGGTAGGCAGCCAATGCACAGCCCGCCTCTTGCAGCGGGAACATACCATAGCGGCTTCCATCCGGAAACACAAAAACGCCGGTTTTTGACATCCTGACAGCACGCCAGCGAACCTGCGTGCTCGAGCAAGCAAACGGGCAACCAACAGCAGCTTCGCATGATATTGTGACAGTGCGTGTATTGTTCGTTCCTGTTCGATAATTTGTAATATGTGTATTCGTTTGAGCTAAAAGGGTGGAACTGTGACATACTATTTCGGACATTGAATTCGGGGTCGGAATCGTGCTGCTGCTGATGTGTGTGCTTGCTTGCTGCTGCTGCTCTTGCTTCTGTGTTGGTGTGTTGGCAGTTACCACCTGTGTCAGGATGTCGAACCCGCGCTCACCCCCCTTCCCCGTGATCAACCCGCAGCCTGGTTTCTGGGAGTCAGTTGACAACATGACACCCAGCGAGCGCATGACCTCGTTGTTCGCCTCGTTTGCAGGTGCCGCGATTGGCATCTACGCCGGTGCGTACTTGTGTCTGGCTTGTGGCTGTGGTGTTGGTTCTCGCTCCAGACTGTCACATCATAACGTGTGCACTTTTGTGTTTATTGCGCCTACTCGTGTGCGCGCTTGTACGCTTCGTTTCGCCCCATGTTAGGCCGGATGCTGAAGCACAAGGCTCTGTCCCCTCTCACGATGGGCGTGACATTGGGTTTGACTGGTGCCACCGTTGGAATGTTCAAGGGTGCAATTGGTGGCTACGAACGCTTGAAGGTGGGTGACAACTCTCTGCTATTGGCAATGCCAATGTGGCATCTCGTGCAGCAATGTTTTGAGGTTTCGTGTGTGTGTGCGATCGCCATGTGTATGCGGCCAGGGATACGCCAACAACGGCTTGCCAGCTGTTCACCCAGAGTTCCAGCGGTTCCCCGTTGCGCCTCGTGCTGCTATCGAGACTTTGCACGTGAGTAGTCATCACACCGTTGGCTGATGCCGTACCTTCGTGCTAACTTCTTGACTTTGCAATCTGCAGCACCTGGACAAGTATCGCAAATGAACAGGGGGAGCATAGGTCTACGTTGCAGCGAAAAGAGTGTGTTGCCTTATGTGTCAGAATGTGTGAGCCGATGAGTCGTTTGAGTATGTTCAACAACAGCCACGTTGTTCCATTGTTGCTTTCAGTTTCATTCCTTCCAGTGGTTTTCGCTGCGCGCTACGCGGTCCCATGTTTCCCGAGCTGCTACCCTCCCAACAGCTCAGCCACGCTGAGTTACGCAATGTTTGTTTTTTTGGTGTTTCCAGGGCCGTATGATGTGTGCATCCTATGGCCAGCACCCTCGATCGAGGTGTTCCACGGCACCAACCCCATGCACTAGGCACCGCTGTTTCCTCAGCTCGAATCACCTGCACGATGGCTGGTCACAAATAACGCCCTGATGTCTCGATGCTCTTGCACAACGTACCGGAACTACTGTCCAGGACGTCACTCTGCCCGGGTATGCATTGTGACACCGAGGCGGCAGCCAGAGGGGGTCATTCACAAAATCCAGAAAAAATGTCGGGCGCACAGCGGCTTGGCCTGGTCACACACGTTCCGTGCTGCCGGGTGCCTCCACAGCCAGTCAACGCGCACACACTTTCCAACGTCTTCCTCAGTTTTTTGTGTGGATGGCACGGTTTTGGTTGGTGCCGCTCGTGGCGGCGGCACTGCTGCTTTGCTCGATCCAAGCGTCCGCTATGTGTTCGTTCACACAAACGTGCTACGACGGCAGTCTCGACTCGGGTTGTCACGCCGTGCCACTCACCCAGGAACCTTTTCCAGTACGCGGTGGCTGTTGCACAGAAACTGTGTGTATGTGTGTGCGTTTGGGTGCAGCTCATCATGGCTGTTTGGGGATCCCAGGCCGACGGTTGGGCCTTGCCAGTCCAGTGTCCGCGGTACAAGGATAGCGGCTGCTGCACAGAGGAGCAAAACAAGTATCTCTTCATCAACTTCATCCTCATCCGTTCGTTGTGTGGTGTGTGGTGGTGGTGTGATCAGCCCCTTGTCGCCATGTGCTGACAGTGTATGGGTGTGGGTGCTACATTGCAGAGTCGGCGTTTGGCACGGCAAATTCTGGATGCGATGCGTGTTCACAAAACCTGAAGCGTTTCTGGTGTGAGTTCACATGCTCGCCCAACCAGGCCGACTTTGTCCACCCCTTGGGTTTGGTGAATGTCACCGATCCTGTCAGCCACACTCCAGATGTTACTGTCTTGGAAATGACGATGGATGTCAGCACGTCGTTTGCCTGCGAGTTCTATGACAGCTGCAAGAACACGCTCGACGCACGCATCACGGAAACGATGCATACGTGTGATGGGTTCCTGGATTACCAAGGACAGTACCAAGCTATTGGTCGAGGCAACTACATCAACTTCAACTACACCAACAGCCCGACCGCACTTCAGTTTGACGCTGACAAGTGCACCAACTTCACCGATCAGACGACTGGCGAACAGGCCAGCTGTCCGTGTGGCTCGTGTGCGGCTTCCTGTGCCAGCGCACGAGATACGTCTGGCTTGGAACGGTTAAATGAATTGGCCAGCATTGATCCGTTGCATGGAGCTGACTGGCTCGCAATTGGCATTGTGTATGGCAGCATTTTCGTGCTATCTGCTGCCTTGGTGTTTTACCGCTGGATGCGCGACAGCCGTTCCAGCTCTGCTTTCGTAAGCGCTGCTGCTTCCCCGAAGGGCCGCGGTTCAACAGCCCCGCCAACTCAAGGATTTGCGGATGTGTTGCCTGATGTCAGCAAAGGGCAAGACGACGAGATGATCACTGGATAACAGGTACACCTGAGGACCCACAATTGTGGCAGCAGGATCCTTGTTCCTTTCTCGTTGTGTACACGTGCTTTTGGGCTTGCCCTTCATTTTGCACAGCTTTCTGTCGTTGAGAGTCTTGCGTGGATGGGTTGTGTTGTCCGTCGTTCAACAAAACGAAACCACGCTTTGTATTCCGTGGTGAAGTGATGTTGACACGAACGACGTATGAATCTCAACATTCGAGTCCATGAGTTGGAGTGGCCGCAGTCGTCCCCATAGGGCACTGTCTCGTGGGTCACAATCCGGTAACAATTCTGGATCCGCAAGGGGGCTGCGTGCACCCAGCCCCATTCGGACAAGTTCTCAGCGCGCACTACGTGGTTCCAGTCGCGTACGGAGAAAGCCCACACACGATGCGCCCAGCACTTGGGCTGGAGTGCTTCCCAGCAACGGCACAAGATCCACAACCCGGGTTCAGAAGGGTAGCGTTGCAGTGGTTGCCCCAAACCCGGTTGTTCTGCCTGACAGCCACGCCACTGTGCATCCGCCCGCTCCTGTGAGACACGTGCCTGCGGGACCAGTATTGACCTCGTCAGGTTCCTGTCCCGAACCACGACAACCTGGGCACCCACCGCTACCATTCACGTCTTCACGAAGCATCGGACATGGTGCGAGTCGTCGTGCATTGCATGCCCGGAGTACTGCTGCTGCAGGGAGCGTGCCTTCCAGGATGCAGGATCCCTCGACCAAGCTGACACGCTCACAGCGCCGCTCCAATCGCTCACAGAGAGCACCTTCGTCTGCACCACACGCACCAGCGCACAGTTCCGCCACGCCTCGTTCGAGTGCGTTCTTGCATGGCTGTTGTTGGTTGGATGGCGCCCTGTGCGATGTGCATGCTCTGTTGCATTCGCGCTCACAGCAAAGCCCTTTGTCTTGGTTCTGTTTGTACGTGCAGAACGACAAACGAGAGCACCCACAGGGCGGCGCCAAGGATCATTCCGAGCCGCAAGAGGTGGACACACGGTTGTACAAAAAGCATTGGGTTCCACCACCACGCTGAACGCCGCGGCACTGCAGGTACGCGGCGCAAGCACCTGTCATACCCGCATGTACGCGTAACCCAAAAACACACGTGCAGGACCACGTGCTTCGGTCGCTCAACCTTGATCTGAGCCTCGGATCCGCACCACGCAAGCCTCTGCGGCGTAGAGGTTCCCGCCGCCGACAAGGCGCGCCCACCACAAGCTCCTCGGCACCTCCAGAACCAGCGCAGGGTGTGCATGAACCTCTGGTTTGGGCAGGCGACGACGACGGAGGTGGTGGCACTGGTGGAGGTGCCGCCCCCCTTCGACGGCGCGCCGTGCGGTCTGTCAATCGCATTCAGCAACGCATCGAACGTGATCGCATCCGCATGCACCGCCTCGCTGGTGGCACCCCCACCAGCAGCCGGCCGTCTGCCAGCGGCAGCCGCGGGGGTGCAGGTGCCACTGGCAGTCCAGGTGCCCCCTTGCCGGAACGAACGGGGGCACAGTCACAACTGGACACTGCGCCTGACTTGGACTGGTCTCAGGAAGACTGGGCCTGCACCAAGTGCACCCTTGTCAACGCGGGCCGCGTCAATACGTGTGTGGCGTGTGGCTCCGCACGGCCAGACGTGGGAGGCGATGTGCGGTCCATCACGCTAGCACAGAAGCGTGGGTTGGTGGCTCGCCCTGCTGCAAAATTGTCTCGCAAAGACTGGGAAGGCATTGCTGCCAAGGCAGGGGAGAGGGAGGAGCACATTGGTGATTGTGCTATCTGTATGGAGCCGTTCGGATTGGGGGAACAGGTGCTACTGAGCTGCAGTCACATGTTCCATCGCCAATGCCTCGAGAGCTTTGAGCGGTTCGTTACCGTTACCGTTGCCGTGTGCGTGCCTTGTTTGTCCTTGTTTCCCGCGTGACGCTGTGTGGGTGCAGTTTTGCTCAAGCCACACAACGCACATGCCCACTTTGCCGAACTGCCAACTACGAAAAAAAGGCTACGGTGCTTGGGGCCAAGGCACACAGACAACAGTGTGCCACAACCATCCAGGCTCATGCCCGTGGCTTCGTGCAACGAAAAAAGTATCATCGCCAGCTCCGAAAGGTGTGTTTGTTAGCGTTGCCGTGCAACTGAATTCGTTCCAACTGTGTTGTATTTTGTTTTGTACCGCCGTGGCTTGACTGTGCCTTTGTTTTGCTTTTTTGGTGCGCGTCATGGCATCAGTTGTATGCATCAGGTGGCGGGAACCCGGACCTGCGCCGAACGTTCTTGGCGCATCGGTGCGTGCTGTGGTCGTGCCAAATAGCAGCATTGCCCCTCCCCCCTCCCAACGTAATTTGTATTGTGTGCTTTGGCTATTTGTGCTACAGCCTGGAAGCTGTGGGAAGCAAAGCCGAGCGTGCGGTGAAGCAACGAGAAGACGCCTTGGATCGTTTGTTTGCCCACCTTGACTCGTGCGTTGTGCGTTGTGTGACACCGAGCGAGCAGAGGTCCTCACACCCACCCACATGTCACCACACCACACACAGAGAGGTAGCCAAAAGTAGAAACATCATCAATGCACATGCACGAGCCATGGCTGAGAAGGCTGGCCCAGGTTAGTGAGCGCAGCTGTCGTCCTGCATCATGCGAACAACGTGCTCACGGATGTGCTGTGGCAGATGCCTCGGGTGTGATTCCTGGAGTCGGTCCTCAACTCTCACTTGACGACTGGGCGAAGATTGAAACCTCGGTGCGGTGGTTGAGTCTGTGGTGGGCGTGGTGGTGCAAGCATCTCATGGGGGCGTGAGTGAAAAAACACCACAGGCCATCGTTCGAGGGACCGAAGATTGTCCCATTTGTATCACATCGCTCGAGTAAGTGGGACTTCTGGCTGCTGCAGGTGTTGTTGGAGTCGCCCCTGACGCGTAGTTGGTGTGGTTCGCAGCAATGCAGACCGTGAGAACGTGCTACTGTCTTGCACGCACGTGTTCCACCTGAGATGCATTGAAGCATTCGAGAAATTCAATGTATTTGAGCAACGGCAGTGCCCAGTTTGTCGAGCGAACTACCAAAAGCGTGTCATGCATGCATGACGGACCCTAGCTTAGCTAGCCCGTAGACCACACAACATGTACAGTGCCATCACCTCCTCGAGTCAAAAGTCTTGCACTGACAATGGAGAGCCGCCGGATCGGCTTCTCTGGCTTCTGCGGCCACTTTGGCGCCGACGACTCACACTCTTCCGGTCGCTCAGAACACGTGAGCCATCCACGCCTCTTTCCACCAAGTACAACACTTTGCCGGCCGGACCAAACTGGTACTCTTCGGTCTTGGCTCGCTTGTACGCCTTGTGATGTTGAAGACAGCTGGAACACACAGCAACAACGACATGAACGTGCGTTGCTTCAAGTTGCCGCCATACGGGGGTCAAGAGGGGAGGTTCATACCTTGTGGCCAAGAAATCAACCACCAAGGTGGCCAAAGCGAACATCGCAACGGAGGTGGAAAGTTGCAGGAACAACGCTTGGAGACTAAACTTGCCCAACTCCCCTTGCTGCACAACCTCCAACTTGATTCCTGCCTGCGTCCGCACCGTCCTCTGCGAGCCGCATGCCCAGAACATGTTCATACTCGCTTGCACCCCCGCGGACGAAACACAGCAAGAACAGTACCTTTTGGGGAAAGGGTGTGAAAATCTCCTGTGAAGACTTGCTTTTGGCTCCCCACAGCGCAGAGATGTGGTACACATAGGAAATGGACGAGCGAGGTCCAGTAAAAGGATCGGTGTTGGAGTACACGATGGACATGGTCAAGCTGACACCATCGTATCTGACGCTGTGGGAACTTCCACTCACGGTGGAATGCCGATCGAGATCCACTCCACAGCCCGCTGGTTGTGCCCAGTTGCAATTGCACCGCGCAACCAGGCCAACAACATCAGCTGCAAAGTCAGCACGCACAGCACCAAAACGCACAAACTATCACGTACATCCAAACGACGCTGCATCAAGCAGCTGCTTAATGGTGAAGTACTCTTGTCCTTGTGGAACGCGCGTTCCGTACACCCGATCACTGGCACAACAACACGTCTCACCCAACGTAAGAGGTTGGATGGCCCGGCCCGCACACAAAAGGCAATCGTGGCCTCACCCGTTGCAACTTTGCAGGTATCCTTTCATGTTGGCGATATCAGCCTGCGCAAACAACACGCCCAAACATGAGGCTTGACGAAGCTCGAGTTTGCCCGCAAGAACTCCCGTACCCCAAGTGTCGGGTCGAGGGATGACTGAACACTGTGCTCAAACAGAAGCGTGAAGCGCTCAATGTCGGAAGTGAACATAATGCGTTGGGCGTAGCGCGTGCATGTTCCTAACCCGCCCTCGTCTGGCAGCACGCCTTGCACGACACTATCCTCTTCAAATGGAGCATCAGACGCAGGGTCACAATCGAACGCGTACGTCTGCCGGCATGAGCCATCTCCGGGGTTGCTGCACACCAGAGTCTCGTTGTTTTCGCGCACCCTGGTGGTCATGTACATGGTGGTCCCTGTAACTGGGTTAACCTATCGTAGGCCCATTGACAGAGAACAAGTCGTGGTCAAACCCAAGACATGAGCGCGTCCACCTGGCCCGAAAGCGTGTGCGCACCACATTGAACTCATCCCAGTCCACGCATGTCTCTTGTTGCACCGCTTTCGAGCTTCCAGCGTACTGCTTGCAATACGGCTGGGCAAACATGGCGTTACAATCAGCCAACCTTTCCACTCACACGGTGGTCGCACGTACAAGCGTTGTGACATTGGAGAAATTATACGAGCAAGGTGGGTAGGCGCTTGTGGGTTGGCATGTGTTCGCGGTGGGAGCCTGGAGATTGAATCGCACAGCCCCTATGGGCTTCTGTGAAACAAGGACCGATGGTGAAACGACTGGGATGACAGCAGCTGAGCAATCCCTTGGTAAACACCCACCGCAAACTCCAAGTATTTCGTCTGATACAGCAGCGGGAACACAAGGACATAACCCAGAATGGCGAGCAACAGTCCCAAGTGCATGCCTCCCAGACCAGGCGAATCTATTTGCACAAGCTAGACAAACAACCATCAGCACCCGACAGTGACACAGCATCGGGCGCGCGCACCAACCTTGACAGTCGTGTACGACAGCAGCTTCTTGGCCTTTTGCCGAAACACAGGATATGGAGTGTGGCACATGATGACAACAACCACCACACAGGTTTCGGTGCCCCACGCTGTCCACAACTCTTGTGAATCACAACAGACAGCGGTCGATTGGCAGTGAACCGGGCTTGAAGCACGCAATCCACAATGTGTTGAATATTCATAGTTGTTGCCCCTACAGCAAACCGGGACCCCTTCTCTTTGTTCTTTCGCTGCTGTGCTGTTGTGGAACACATTGACCACTCTCCATCGCAACATGAACTGGACCGGCGGATCACGCTCGCGCACGAAAGTTGCAAAGCGCCAACGCGCGCGAGCAACATTCTTTACACAGCAACGCATGAATGGAAAGCGGCGAAAGCCGAGGGTGCCGGCAGCAGTATCGATCCAGTCTCAGGTTACCATCTCGTGCTGCACATGTAGTTCCACATCTGACCTCTTGTGAAACAGGACTTGCTTGACATGCGCCAAGATATGAGGTTGAAAAAACAAACAGGGACGTTCGTGTGGAACACACCGTTGGCGACGCCCCCTGTGAAACCAACAGTGGGCTTGGAACTGACTCCGCCAAGAAAGCGAACCAAAGGCGCATCAAGTCGACCAGGGACACTCAGATCCCAGGACCAAAGTGTGCTGTTCATCAGTAAGTTGGGTGGCACTGTTGCTAGCGATCCGTCTAACTCACTGCTGCACTGCGCTGCAGAGTAGGTTGCCTTTGTGCGTCATGTCGGCAGAGTCGACACTCAACAACACGAACTGTGGTGTGCAAAGTGATGGGGAGGTGAAGGAAGGCCACCCTTCCTCAGATTTCCACCAACAACTCGAGTGTCCATCCCAACACTGGGGTCAGAGCCTGCGAAGCTTGAAAGCCGAGGAACATACTGAAGCAGTCGTTTCTTTGCCCGCCGTGGTGAAACTGCTGGAAGAGCACAGCGAAGAAGACGTGGAAGAAAGCCGCGCTGTGGAAGCAAAGATTATGAGTGCCTGCAAAGTGTACGGTCTCAATAGCTTGTAGCATTCGCAGCTTCTAACAATGGTGTCCCAGGCATGACGACCGCGAGATGTTTTCAGCTGTTGAGGCCCTGACCTACGAAACGCTTCTGTTTCTTTCAGAGCCAGCGATGGAGGCAGTGATTGTTTTTCTGATGACACGGATCCGTCTGGCCTTGGTGCATAGGGCGACAGCAGTTTCTTCGGAACTTGGGTACGTTGGCGCAGTTCCAGCCGTGTTCATTGCAATCAACCCTATGAATAATTCGCAGGACACTCTTCAAGCTGCTCAGAGCCATTGTTCACGGCTTCTTTACGCCGCTACTTCTACTTTGCTTGGACCGCCCTGAACTTCCGACCTGTACCCCCGATCGTGCTCAGTCACTACTGTACTTGCTCAATATGCTTCTAGGGCGGCTTCACAAGCTGGAAAGTGCAGAGCGCGACTGGTTTCATCTGATTCGCGACTGCGAACGCCTCAAGAAGAAGTACGAGCTGCGGAAGCAGCTGCAGTTTCACAGCGCATCTAGCGCAGTTCCACCACCCAGCCCGTTTGCCCAGCACTTTCAGCATCACCACCCACCACGTGAGTCTTCGTGGGCGGGGAACGCGCCCCGCTCTGAGATCACGTCCTGTCTTGAGGCCTCAACTTCGTCGACAGCCAAGAACGTCCCCGGTTCTGAGGCCACGCCCAGCCCGTTTGCCCAGCACTTTCAACACCACCATCCGCCACGTGAGTCTTCGTGGGCGAAGGAAACGCCCCGCTCTGAGATCGCGTCCTGTCTTGAGGCCTTGACTTCGTCCACATCCACGAGCGTGCCCCGTTCTGAGGTCACCTCCCGTCGTGAGGCCTCCACTTCGTGGACACCTCCTTCTCGGGTTCACGCTCCAGTTGGCCGCCCCGAAGGCGCTTTCTTGTCTCGTCAGCACAAGCCCGTGTCCCCATCACCCATGCCCTTTCAACGCGGGGACAACCCACGAAAGGTTGGCACGTCTTCAACAGGCCTTTTCGCGACGATCAACTATGGAGCTCTTCCTTCCCTCGGACTGAGGTCCCGACGTGTGTCCGCTGGGCCACCCACGACACGCACGTCTGGCCGCAACACGTCTGCAAAAGCGCTTGCTTCTACCAGATCCTCAACAGTGAGTACGACAGTGGCAGCACCCACACCAGTGCTTGTGGGCGAATCCAAGCCCAGCACAGACTGCCTCCAGCTTGTTCCCTACTCGGGACGTGGCCACACACTCACGGATTCGAACCTCAAGCCTGCCCACTCTGGGGCAGCTCAGGGACCATCCAGGTCTCTGGCTACCAAGCGTGTGCCTGCCCACTCTGGGGCAGCTCAAGGACCATCCAGGTCTCTGGCTACCAAGCGTGTGCCTGCCCACTCTGGGGCGGCTCAGGGATCATCTAGGTCTCTGGCTACCAAGCGTGTGCCTGTCCACTCTGGGGCAGCTCAGGGATCATCCATGTCTCTGGCTATCAAGCATGCGCCTACGACCGTTGTGAAGGTTCATCGCTGGACCATTGTCGAGCGACTTCTTCCCAGCGGCTCAACTGAGGTGACTCGCCAGTGCGAGCAGTGGACATCAAAGGGATGAACACTGCAGGATGAGTGCAGTGTGAAGTTGATAGAGCTGAAACGTGTGCAGGACACAAAATTTACATGGTCGTCATAGCTATGCAACAGCCAATGCAAGTGACAGGGCCTAGCCCCGTACCTCCCTAACCCACGCAGGGTATGTCTTGTCCCACGTACTTGTGAGACGCTCCATCTATCGCCACGGCAAGCAAACAATGTCTACACAACGGTCGTCTGTTGCTATGATTGGCTTCGTTGCTATCCTTGATCGCCGCTTCATCCACACTCGGCGTCACGTCCACAGGGTGAGCCGGAGCGGAGACGACGTGGGTTGTTTTGCGTGCTACCATCGGAATGACACCTTGGCGGTGGAAGGGCCACGGTGTCACCTGGGAGAGGACTCGGCGTTGGTTGTACACTCATGCTCTGCCCAGAAGCTGGGGACCCGTGCGGCGGAAGCGACGTCTGCCCGCCGAGCACAAGGTGTCGCAGGGTTTCGATGCCCCCGACCACGTATGTAGGCAGCGAGCTTGCCATAGAGGCAAGAAATACCATACTACCACTTGTGTAGCTACTCAGTGACCCCATGTGGTAGTGAATGCCCGCTCGCTGCGCGTACGCACGCATGGTGTGCACCAGGAAAACAAGAGCAGCGAGATGGCCGAGTCGAGCAAGGAGACGGGCCGCTCTTCCAGGATGCCGGTTGAGGATGGGAAGCATGGAAAGGAGGCGCGCAATGACGGAAATAGGAGTGGAAACGAGTCTGGAACCCCACATCGCTAGGAACAGCAGTGCAAGATCCACAACGGCGTCATGCTTGAGGCGGGATCCTGTGAGGCGCTGAGCAAGAAACAGCTGTGAGCGCAACCACAAGCCGCAAACGAGCTCATGGCTTCCTTGTACCTGGATAGCCTCGTCTTGTTGAGTAAGCTGTGAGTGTTGCTCAGCTAGTTGCTTCTCGTACGTGCTGAGAACGATGTCCACATGCGCCGTGCGGTGCGACACAACGTGTTGTAGCTCGGCCAACTCTTGTGACTGGGTGACAACATCTCTGGCACACAACATCCACAACGCTAATGAAGTTGCAGCACAAAGCAGCCGACTGCCGACTGCCCCATCCTACCTGGACACGACATCCAGCAAATGCTGGGCGCGGTGCACCGCTTCTGCAGTCATCTTGGACGTGGTTTCGAGTTGTTGGATCTGATGGTTTGACTCCGTGAGGCCCGTCTGAAACAATCACTGCGTCAGAACGATGTGTCGCCTTTGCCCAGACTCAACACCACCCCGACTCAACACCACCCCGACTCAACACCACCCGACACACCCGAACAAGCGACAAGTCCTTCCCAAGGCGCCTGGCCTGCAGTGCGTTCCACATGCCGAGAAACAGCATGCGCTGCAGAATGCCGTTGTGAGACGAGACGCGTCATACAATGAACAACGGGGACCAAGAGGCGATCAGCACAAAACGCACAGAATTGAACAATGCTTGGCGACGAAGAGCTAAGGCCAGGTGGCGAGGTTGCAGCCCAGGCTCCGCAGGCCGCGCGGAGATGTCACGCACAGCAGAGCCGCCAAGAGATCTCAACGCCAGCGTGGCTGTGGCGATCGCTGGGCATCGTGGCAGGGGGAGGAAGGACACGAAAATGTTATAACAAGCGCCTTCTCACAGAAGCTGCCGCACACACAATCACGGCGCCGGCATGCTTCCGTCATCAGGCGTGACGAAACCTCACCTTGAACTGTGCGAGGATTGTTGGAGCTGCGACTGTGCGAAGCGTGCTGCTCGGTGCCTTCCACGCCAACAGGCGTCCCTGTGTTGCCATCGAATGCTGACGACATAATTTACTCAACAATGGAGTTACACACAGCCATTCATCCAAAGGGCATGCTGCAAAGCGTGGGTGTCATTGAGTGTGCAAGTGCAGGCACGAGTCTTCGGCGTGTCAATTGCAAAACTGAACCCCGCCAATACAGCCTTGCGCACCACGACCCACACTCCACCCTGTGGTGCTGCTTTCCAGCTGCACTGCGGCTGCACCGGTCAGCAGGCTGGTTTGTATTGTCCATAGTGGGTGCAAGGTTGAAACTAGCCGCAGGAACGAGAGTTGTGTGTTCGCAGAGCTGAGTTCCTGCTTTCCAGGCGTCAGTTGTTCCGCCAATTCCGGCGTCGACGGTCACACTCGCTCGTGCCGACCACTGCCCCCCCCCCCCCCTGTGTCCCTGGAGGCCACCACTGCTTCCACACAGCCATGTCTGCATCTCGCCACGGTCGAGGGTCGCGGCAGAAGAAGTCTCGACAGCGACGCAGCGTTGATCCGGCGTTCTTGGGCTTCCAGTACGAGTCTCAGGCTGATGTTGTGCACCAGAGCTCCCGACCCCGACGCGGCAAGTCGTACGGGCGCGACATCAAGTACCGCAAGTCTCAGTTTTTGCTTGCGAAGTGAGTGTCACGTGTGCGGTGGCGCGGTGCACTCGGGCTGGCGTGCATGCAACCACGTTGTGGGTACTTTTGCTCGCGTCTTGACGTGCGGTGTGTGAATGTCCCGCTCAGCTTTCGCCTGCTTGTCAAGGCCAGTGCAGATCTCCGCGGCTGCCGCACCAATCCTGATTTTGCAGTGAGTTGGAAGGACGTGGAACAAGTGCTCCGGTACGACGTTGGTTCCTCGGCTCAGCTTTCACAGTGCCCCATTTGCCTCGACGCTCCGTCCCCTGCCAAGATCACCAAGTGTGGACATGTTTTCTGGTATGTGTGGTGTTGCCACTTTGGTTTTTTCCGGTGGGGATGAGTCACTGATCGTCGGAGGCGGCACTGATTGTCTTGGCAGTTGGGGATGCATTCTGCGCTGCATGGACGTCGGTGACAAGCCAAGCTGGTGCAAGTGTCCTGTGTGCTTTGAAGGTGTGCACGCTAGCACACTCCGCAGTTACTCTGACCACACATGCACCACGTTGGAGGGACCCGAGCCAGGCTCGGCGGTACCAACGACGGGAGTACGAAACGCACTCATGGGCAAAGACAGCGTGTCTATTGTTCGACGTGTGTCCAACCGCAAGAAGCGGGGCCCGTTGGTGTCGTCCAGTCGTGGATTCCATCGGGTGGACTCCCAAACAGTCAACGTCATCCCTCGGCACCCTGTTCCGGCGCGCTTCGTGTTGTGCCACCGCGATGGCAGCAGCACCATGCCCACACCTGTCCGCGACGCCCCAGAGCCGAGTGTGGACTCGTCGCTCGCGGCTGTTGGGGCAGATGCGCCGCCGCACGATGCTACGTTTGCGTTTGTGCCCAAGGTGGGCTCTCCTGGTGCTCGGTTCGCGCGCATAGTCATCGCCACTCCGCAGTACATGCAAGAGCTTCTGCGGGCAGAAATGCTGCAATTGCGTGCGCAGCTGTCCATCACGGGCCAAGAAGAGCATGAAGCGTCGCAGTCTGCCCGGGCGTTGCTTTCACGTCCCAATACCTACGATGTGCGTAACCGGTGTGTCCAAAGACGTCGGGAACAGTGTGCAAAGCCGTGGCTGACCGCGCTTGTTTTTGTTGTGTGTTCCACGCAGCCCCTTGAGCTCCAAAAAACGCTCACCTACTTCTCGAGCCTCGCAGCTGCCTCCGCAGCGTCAAAGTCAGTTCTGCACACAGCCATTGCACAACTTCGGGACCGGTACGCGACGCTGCTCACCTCCATGTCACACCCTGCGACCCCCGTCCGCGACACGCCTCAGCCTGCCACGCGACCCCCTCCCACCCGGGGATCCACCCGACCCGCAGCGTCCACGTCGCCACCAGTGAGTAGCGGTGACGGATGGGACGACCTTCCGTCACACGCCCCCAGCGTCCTCCTTAAACCCGCCCCTCGTGCTTCTGTACCGCCCTCTGTACCCACCCCAGCCCCTACTGCACGTGCCCCTTCACCATCTGGCTCCCTCCCACCAGGCGCGAAGGGTGTCACCCCACCTGCTGTGCCTGCACCAACAGCCGATCCCACGGCTGCGAGTGCGATTGCGCCATCAGCTGCTGTGGTTGCCGAGCAGCCGGGTGACACGTCAGTCAGCGTAGGTGACAGCGACAAGGTTGCCACTCCGAGCGCACCCCCTCCTTCCAGGCTTCGTGTGTCTGCTGCCTCCCGTGTGTTTGTGCCCGGCAAGGGTCTGGTTCGCGCGGACAGTGCGCTGGCGGCTCCGCCCACGTCCACACCAGCCAACGCTGGTGTCGCTGACGGCTCTCCAGCCCCGACAGGTGCCAGCGGTGACGAGCGTGTTGCTGTAGTTGGGTCTGGGTCTGGGTCTGGGTCGGGGTCTGGGTCCGGGTCTGGGTCTGGGTCTGGGTCTGGGTCTGTGTCTGGGTCCACCCCGACAGGCAAGAACGCAAATGTGTTTGCCGGGCATCTGTACCAGCTTCACTCTGGAGATCGGGTGTTCTTGCATCCGTTGACGCTACGTGCCTTGCGTACAGCCTTCCCCAGAACCGCTGACCTTCCAGCCACACTGGAAGCACCAGCCTTGGAGTTCACTGTGTACAACTTGACAGCTGAGCAGCGCAAGAAGAACACACAGCTTGCCCATCTCCCGGTACGTCACGTTGTGTGCCCTGTGTTGCTGGGGCCGCACGGCGCGGTGTGCTGTCGTTCCTCACTTCGTCTGTCGGTATTGGCAGTTGCTTGCCACCATCGTGCTGTGTGAGCTCGACCTTCGAGGCATCGTACCCCAGACCGCACTGAACCACATCAAAGCGGAAAGCAACCGCCGGCAGGCCTCCCGTCGCAAGGTTCTGCGTGAGCACCAGCGAGAACTGGACGTCCTGGCTGCGCAAGAACAGCAAGCCGCCGCTGCAGAGAAGGCACGGGTTTCCGCTCGTTTAGCGCGAGAGGCTGCGCAGCGCGAAGCTGCTGCGGCGACAGCGGCGGAGCGTTCCGCAGGTCGGGGAACGGAGGAGCATGCCAGGGACACTGCCGCAGGTGGTGACGCTGGGAACCCAACGGACGCCCCGTCTGGCGGGGGTTGGAACTTTGCTCGGGTGGTCCAGGCGTCGGGGCATCGTGCAATGTATCGCTCTCCGCACCTGGTGTCGCGGTCAGCCCAAGAAAGAAGAATGCAAAATCAGGCAAGACGGGCGAGCTCCCGCGCACATGCCACAAGACGGGAGAGTGACGCAAGGAAGGAGAGTGATGACGCAGAGGAAGACGACGCCGCTCTTGTCGCCGCCTACGCCCCACCAAGAGACTCGGGCGACTCCGCATTCTCTGCGTTCGAGATGGCCATGGCTAAGCGCGGCAGTGCTGGCGCTCCAGCCAAGACTGGCGCATGGGGTGCTGGCGCATGGGGTGCTGCGGGCACCGCAGCTCGGCCCAGCGAAGGTGTCAATCCTGTGGCCGAGGCCCAAACGGCGCCAGCAGTGCAACCGACGCCCCCCAGCCGAATGGGAAAGCGAGGGAAGAAGAATCGGAAGAATCGGAAGAAGAAGAAGAAGGGTACCAAGATTCTATTGTTTGGATAGACGACGACGTTGCGGGGCACAACACAGTCACGCAAGGTGTTCACGAGCTTGCGAAATTAAAACAACAACAGATCTATCGCATCGCTGATTGGTGCCCGGGGTTTATTACCCCAGGTGGCGTTCACATGACACACACTACGCAAACGCTACATGATACAGCAGCACCCCTTTGACCTGCGCTGGTACTGTGACACGTACGTGAGCTGGCGGGTATTAATGGCACCACGTCTGCAACGGAAACGCAACAGCGTCACAAGAGGTTGTTCTTCACCACACCATCCAGACCCCAAGGCGTCTTGCAGCACACAACGCAGCCTTTGAACACAGCAGCAGCAGCAGCAGCAACATGGCTCACCGATGACTGCGGACGAAGTTGACAGCTTCAAGCGGTGACATGCCCGCTTCAATGAGCGCTACAGCGACAAGGACTGGCGCGCGTCCAAGTCCCGCAACGCAATGCACCGCGATCGATGGAGGCGCTTTGGACTCGCTGTCCGATGCCTTCTTGGGCGTGAACAAGGAGTCACAAAGCTGCAACCACGAAGTAAGAATGTGCTGCGGGGGAGGATCGCCATCTGTGAACGCCAATTCCTGTGCACACGAAAGCACCACACATGTCGTTGAGTTGAGCCACACCCCTTCAACGAGGTGCGCCACCCAAAACCAAACGTACGTGCACCTCAACGCCTTGCGCAACAACAGGCGCGGTGTCGTAGGAAGGCTTGCACGCGCGCACAAGATGCGTCACATTGTACTTGCGAAACTCCTTAAGATAGAGCTGCAGGTTGCGGTCGGTTGGCGCGTCGATGATCAGGAAACGACGGCCTTTGTACTCCAAAAAACTAGGCTTGTTAACGATCTGGCAGGCGGTGAGTCAGAGCGCCTCGTGAGAACAAGAACAGTGCAACCAACACACACCGGAACGCACTGCGCTCATGGCGACGAGGAAGTGGGTGGAAAAACTGCTGTCAAACGCGGGGAAAAGACGGGTTGATCACTCCAGCATGCTACGTCGTCCAGCACCAAGGTGAATGATTGGATTCAGGGGTGTTGCGCGGGGCAAGCGGGGTGAGCGCCGGCAGAAGTAGAGGAATCGATGTCTACAACCCAGGAAGAGGTGTGGACCATCAGGCGGGCGGGTCGGACGCGGGTCAAACAAAAGACGGCGGCAGTCCCAAAGCAGATCGTTACATGGGACGTGGGAAACTCAAGTGAACAACAAGGAAGAGCAAAGGAAAACAGCTACATGCAGGGTGTGTTCGGAACACAGGTAAACGAGGCCAGGACGGTTCCGCGAAAGCAAAGAGACCAGCAAACGCCAATCACCAACTGTGGAATGGTCCAAACTGACGTGACTTACTACTGGGTTTTGACGTGATGTGGCGTGACGCTGATGTGCCTGCTTGTGGCGCGACTGCTGCTGTTGTTGGCCGTGGTTGTTGCTGCTGCTGTGCAGGACAGGGCGGCCGTTCCACTGCTTTCTCGAGCCTAGCGGTGCTTTCACGATGGGGCGTGGGAAGCGATCTCGCAAGAACAAGAAGGGAAAGGGTGGTGGTGGTGGGGATGACCTGAAAACCGAGCAGCGACTCCAGGCCATTCTCCTGGCCGATTCCTTTACGGAAACATTTCGCCCCATCACACGTGAGCAACCGAAGGTGGGTCAAGTTGCTTGTGATTCACTGTGGGCGGGAAGTTTGTCCCTTTCTGTGGACACAATCTAATGTCATGATGATGTGATGCGATGGTTGCAGGTGCTTCTCCCGCTTGTGAACGTGCCCATGCTGGAGTACTCGCTCGAGTTTCTTGCCTCCAACAACGTGGAGGAGGTGTTTGTGTTCTGCTGCTCCAAGGCTGACATGGTGAAGGAGTACCTCGTCAAGTCCAAATGGAACGTTGTTCCAGACGAGGATGAGTCTGATGACGAGTGCGAGGGCAAGGCAGGGAGCTCTGTCGGCCCAGACATCTACATTCTCACTGCCCAGTCCGTCACGTCGGCTGGTGATGCCTTGCGTGAGATCGATTCCATGGGAGTGATCCAGTCGAACCCATTTGTGCTCGTCTCTGGTGACGTGATCAGCAACATGGACTTGAATGTGTGTCGTCTCGAGGGCCGCGTCGTGCGCTGTCTGTCGTGCTTGCTTCTCATCGCTGTTGTGTGTGGGGTTTGTTGGCGCGCAGAGTGTGGTGGAAACGCACCGGGCTCGTCGCAAGAAGGACTCGACCACGTTGATGACCATGGTGTTCAAGAAAGCGGCCATCAACCACCGCACGCGTGCCCTTGATGATGACCTTGTGATTGCTGTGAATGATGACACGAACCAATTGCTGCGCTACGTACGTGTGTTTGTTGCACCGACACCGCCTCAACTCTCACCCAATTTGTTCACCGAACAACACGACACCAGAGTGACGACATCGATGTTGATTCTGTGACCATTACGCAAGACTTTATTGCTGAGCACGGTCGTGTGCGCTTCCGCTATGACGTTCTTGACTGCCACATCTACGTTTGTTCTCCGGAGGTGCTGGTGCACTTCAGCGACAACTACGACTATGCTAACATCCGCAACGATTACATCCACAACGAAGTCCAGAACGCCGCACTTGCTTGGCGCTTTTTCGGACACTTCATTGAAAACGAGTACGCCGCGCGGGTACATGATCCTCGAACATACGACGCAGTTTGCCGCGACATCGTCTCTCGGTAGGTTCATTCCAAAGAGGGGGAGGGGACCAGGTTTGTGCATTTGTGCTAACCTGTGGTGCTACACATGTGCAGGTGGACATATCCGCTGGTTCCGGACACCAACATTGTCGCGTCCACTCGCTACCGTCGCGCACGTGATGGAACGTACAAGGAGCCAGGTGTACGGTTTGCTCGGTCGGCACGTGTGTCTGGAAACTCTGTGGTGGGCGCAAACACTGCTGTTGGAGCTTGCGCAACAGTCCACCAGTCCACGATTGGCCGCAACTGTTTCATTGGGGACGGATGTGTCGTGGAAGGCTGCTACATTTGGGACAATGTCACGATTGAGGCAGGCGCCACTGTCAAGCACAGCATTTTGTGCAATGGCGTCGTCGTTCGAAAGAACGCGTCGATTGGCCGGGGTAGTGTTGTTTCATACAACGTGGTGGTTGGCGAAGGATTTGCAGTGGACGAATTCACGCGCCTCACGTGTGTGGACGTGTCCACTGGCGACTCGTTTTCCCAAGTAAGCGACGACGGCTTTAGTGTGTCGTCAGGGGAGGATGGTGGCAGCCACGACAGTTCCCCCGATGTCGACAGCGCCGGCGGCGCCGGCGCCGGCGCTGGTGCTCCTGATGCACCCCTTGAAGAAACGGGGTCCAAAGTCTGGAACGCAGCCCATGTGGGGGAGGGTGGCGTTGGTCGCGTGTATCCCGCAGACGGTGAGAGTGATGAAGAGGGCGATGACGACGGCACATGGGACACTCCGGCGGACGAGAGCAACCCGACCACTTCCAGCACAAACACTGCGCGTGTGGCCTCCCACGCGGTCACGGCGGTCGCTTCAGCTCTCCGAAAGAACCCGGATCGTGCAGAGCCTGTGTTGCGCCACGTGATGAAGCAGGTGGGTGGTGCCCGTGTGCATGTACCTGTTCTCTTTGCCGTTGCTAAACGCCGCGTGCGTGCGCTATCGCACCACAGGTGTCCACCTTGATGGGAGCCACGGAGGTGGCGGCGGCACGCTCACTGCTGTGGGACAAGGTGGAGTTCGATGATGAAGAGGATGAGCTGAAACTGGATGGTGCCGGCGAAGATTTCTCCAACACCGTGCGAGACATGCTGCTGGGTGGAGCTGAGGTTCGTGCTGTGGTTCTCCATGCCGTCGGGCGCTTGGGCGCTTGCAGTCTTTTCACCTCCTTGACACCGCTTGCAGGAGGGCCATGATACGGATGCAATTGCTTTGGAAATCAGTTGTTTCCGACACGCGGAGAACCGCACCTTCTCTGATGTGGCCGCCGTGCTGGTACCCGCGATGTTGGATATGGTGCCAAAGCAGGACACGGTACGTTTCAACGCTTGGGCATGTTGGTGTCCACGTGCCAATTCACATGTGTATGTGCGTGTTCCACAGGCCCCGCCTGTCAGTGCATTGCAGGGCATCGTAATGAAATGGGGCCCATTGATCCGCAAGTTTGTGCACAGTGCGATCGATGCCTCGACCGTGGTGGAGGCAGTGTACGACTATGTTACCCTTCCCCAAAACGCCCCTGTGCTTCCACTGTTTGGTGTTCTTTTACTTACCTTGAACAACACGGAAGCAACCTCAGCCGCTGCGATTCAGTCGTGGGCAAACGATGTGGAAGAAGGTGACGATGCCCAAGCAAAGGTGAGTGTTTGTGTGTATGAGTGCGCGTCAAGCGTTTCCAACGTTTTTTGGCTCGATTCCACAGCGTGTTTTGGAGTTGCCGTGGACCCAACGCTTGCTCCAGCACCTGGCTGAAAGTGATAGTGAGGACGAGGACGATTCCTCAGGCAGTGAGGACAGCGGCAGCGAGTCAGATGACGAGTGAGGTTTGCCGCATGCCGTCTCAAACCAACAAAGTGTCATGCATTCACGATTTCCAGAACTTTTCCGGTGACGTGTTGTGTCGTGTGGTTTGTGGTGCAAGGTTGCCAGCGGGTTGTCATCGACGCTTGGTTCGCGTGTTGTAGCAAAATGTTTGAGATCGATGAACCAACCATGTCAGCACTTCGTGTGTGGGGTATGCTGGTGATGGTGATCTTTGTGTCCTGGAACGTGTACCGGAACATCAACGTGTTCAAGGTTCGAAGTGTAGTTGCTGTGCCCCACCATACAAGCCTGACCAGTTGCCCCGTGCCAATAGATCATGTACTTTTTGTACACAAGGACGCCAATTGGATCATATGTTCACAACAAGGCGTTGGCAAAGTCGCGTGGCAAGCCTGCTCACCGCAAGGACAACGTTGTCGACTGCGGTGCGTACTTGGCGACAGTGAGGCGATTGCATCTCCAGCAACTCACCCGAACAATGTTGTGGCAGGCTCTTACGTTGTGCGCTCCATTGCCTTCCTTGGTGACAATTACTCGTTCTTGATTGAGGATAAAGCCACACAGTGCGTGTGGGTGGCGTGCCTAGCCTGTTGTCGTCGGGCACCCGCTCACCTCGCTCAACATCATGACGCGTGCACAGCAAGTGTGCCCTTGTGGATCCCGCTGATGCCCAACGGGCCCTGCTTGGGTTTGCCACGCATTGCAAGGATAGAAACTTGACGGATGCTGGCCTTGAGGTTGTGTTGACAACACACTACGTACGTTGAGAGCAGGCAGAGTGTGTCGAGCCACCACCTGATGTGTCCTCCCGATTGCGTGACGCATTCTACCACACAGCACATGGACCACGCCGGGGGGAACAAGGCGCTCCGCTCCAAGCTTCCCGACCTTAAGGTCTACGGTGGCCATGCCGAGCCTGTTTGTGGGCGAACGAATGCCTGTACGACAGGATGTGCACATGCTCATCCCTGCTCGCGTCGCGCGATTGTCTGACATGGTTGGCGGATGTGTGCCACAGGCCGCGGTGGCGACACCATCAAGATTGGCTCCACGTCTGTTTCTGTGATGGAAACACCATGCCATACAAAGGTACGTTCGCACCGGCACGTGGCGCCGCGTTGGTGGGATGGGATGACGGTGCTCACTACTGTCGTACGCACAGGGTCACTTGATGTTCTACGGTATGGCAGCCAAGCATCATTCATTCGTGTAGTGTTGTGTTGCGTTGCGTTGTGTTGTGCATGACGCCCCTCCTGACATGTGTGGGGGTGTGTGCGTTGCAACTGCGTGTACCAGTCAAGCCCAGTGGCAGTGGTCGGGGAAGTTTGTTCACAGGCGATGCGCTGTTCGTTGGCGGCTGTGGAAAGTTCTTTGAAGGAAATGGGGCGCAGGTTCGCTTGGAGCGGATTGCGCACTCGCCGTCATGTAGTCACCGGCGGTTGATGCACGTGTGCTACTGATGCAGATGGCGAAACTGACAATGGAGGTGCTGCCTGCGTTGCCTGGTAACACGTATGTGTTCTGTGGACACGAGTACACGCTTGAGAACGCCAAGTTTGGGTCATGGATTGAGCCCGCCAACACGGCGTGCCAGGCGCTGGTAGGTGTTAGTTTCATGTATGCTTGTGGAGTCACCGTCGCTGTTGTAACGCGCGCGCTCGGCGCTGCCTTTTCCAGTTGGAGAAAGCCGAAAAGGCGCAGGCTGACAACGTTCCAACCGTTCCTTCGACGCTTGATGAGGAAGCAGCACACAACCCATTCATGCGCCTGGACAACGAGATGGTTCGAGCCGTACGTTGCCGCAGCAGAAGGGTGTTGGAGGCCATCGTGTGTTGTCGTCATCTCGACCGGTTTCCATCGGCGGCTTACACGTGT
>Ga0213833_1000934_pt1 | contig 23441 bp, 37 predicted proteins | sample SWATP21_FD_160575 | JGI IMG/M metagenome (GOLD analysis project Ga0213833, IMG submission 160575) | Coastal seawater microbial communities from Marineland, Florida, United States - SWA TP2 #1 | ecosystem: Environmental > Aquatic > Marine > Coastal | place: USA: Florida | collected 2016-08-14 | reverse complement strand
GGGGGGGGGGGGGGGGGAGGCAAGGCCAGAAGCGTGCCGCAGCCACGCACTCATCAGGGTGGCCTTTGTCGTCAAGGGCAGGGACCGTCGCCGCGGAATCGCCCTGGCACAACCACCACACACGGGGATGATGACGCGCAGAGCAAGGCCCCCACACGTTTGCCACAACGAACCTTTTGATTGAGCAAAGTGATTTTGTCCACAAATGCAAACTTGCCCGCGGCCCGGCGAACCGCGTCAATGTTTTGAAGCGCACGAATGGCCTGTTGTGTGAAAGAGACACGTGGGGAGGCATGGTGATGCAGTCAGTAACCACCCTGGGAGGGAAGGCAGGTGGTCACAGGTACACGATACCTGTTCTTCTGCCCCAGGAGCCTCCACCGGTCCAAACTTTTCTGCTTCCCGCAATAGCGACTCTGCACGCTCTTTCTCCTGAAAGTGAGCCCCGGTGGCGTCAGTCACAACCTTGTGTTGAAACGCAACACCCCCGCGACCCCAACCTGTTGGATAAAGCGATGTGCCACCCTCATCTGCTCAGCCTGCTCCTCCGTGCCAGCAGCCACGGCACCAACAAAACCGTTCCACTTTGTTGTGAGAAGCGTCCGTTCTTTCTTGCCGACCGCAAGCTTGGCCTGAAGAAGATACACACAGCAGGTGGGCACATCGTGTGGCGTGAGACCCGCGTCGCTGCCGACAAGAACACTCCGCACTCACCCGCATGCGTGCTGCCTGTGCGGGAGATGTGATGGGAGTTCGATACATGCACCAATGCACCCATTCTTCGCACGCATCTGGATTCACGGCGTGCAACGCCTCGCCAACTTCCACTCTCGAAACGGGGTCCAGAGCGCGGGCAGGATGAAGATCGTACCTGCCCGGGCGCACACAGGAAGCACTCAGCACGCTGCTGACACGAAACTCGTTGAAAGCACAGCACAACGCGGGCACAGGGATACGTACAAAAGGGACAAGCCCCAGGTTTTCAAACTTTTCGTGCGTCGCCATTGAGTGAACCTGCGACACAAACTGGGTCAGATCAGGGACACAAAGCGAGCACCAAGCAACAACTCACAGCGTGCTTGCAGCTCTTTTTCTCTCCGTCGCCTCCTCATCTGCTTGGCGCTGCATGCGCTTGAGGTGTTGAACAAAGGCCTTGCTTCGTCGTAAATCCGCCCAAGGGTCGGTGGAGTTGCGGTTTGGGGCTGCATACGCGTGAGACTTGCCTGGAGGTGCCAGTGTGAACACAAAGACATGGTCAAGCCAAATGGAATGGTGCTCAGGAGCATTCAACATCGGCTAGATTCAGCGTACCCTGCACAATCGCAAACATCGCTGACGACGTGTACGGGACACTAACACGATTTCCAGCCAGCATGTACTGGTTATTGTGGCGCCCCGTGGTGGTGCCGTTGCCTGAGTACATAAAAGGGATGCTGGAGTCTGAAACCATGCGCCTGGCGATCACCAGGTCCACAGGCAGCTTGATGCGGGCCTTTTTCTTGACGGAGCTCCACTCCTTCCACTCTCGTTGTGCCTCGTCCCAGTGTTTCCGTCGCTGTGCCGCAATGACATCTTCTTTGGCGGTTGCGTCTTCTTCCGCCCACTGTGCGCACGGGTGCGCACGGTCATGGGTCACACCACATCATGGGGAATGAGACACCACACACCTTGGTTAAGATTCGCAGCGCCTTCTTGGCCGGCATGAGCCACTGCCCCATCGCCGTCCACGTCTTTACAAGGTGTTTGTGATACCTGAAACAAGCCCGTCAGAATGCCCGGCGTGCAGGGTGGCCACACACAACGTAACGCACGCGCGGTTGGCAGCCAATTGCGCAGGTGACAGCGGTTGAGGCACGAATCGGGCCCGCGGCCCAAGACCCGGCACCTTCTTCAGCTCCGCAGAGGGCACAGTGTAGCCCAACATTGGAACAACATCAACAATACGACCGAATGCGTCACGGTTTTCCAGCGCTACAGCAGTCGCGGGCGTCACCCTCACGTCGCGTAGCTGTCGGCGGCAGGCCTTGGTCCACTCCACCCAAGCCCGGCCCAACGGGCCGAGTGTGGAGCTATCAGCGCGTGACAGCTCATCCAAGTTCACAGCATGCGGCCTGCCTTCCTCTTCTTCTTCTTCTTCTTCTTCCCCTTCCTCGACTTGCTGAGGCTGCGCACTTGCATCCCCCTCCACACCCTTCCGCTCCACCGTACCCTCATTGTCATGTGTGGCCACCGAAGAAGCAGACCCGCCATCGCTTTCTTGGGGACCTCGCAATGCATGCTCCTGAACACTCTGAAGCGCGAGCCCAACCTGGTGCCAGCCAATTGCGGGAGGCACGGTTACCACTCACGCTCACCCGAACGCGACCAGCGACACTTCACGAGACGCACCGCGAGCCACTGTTCGTCGTCATGGGCACGGCATCTCCACGGCACAGACTTGCAGTTCGAGTGTTCTTGGTTCGGCTTATGGGTAATATTACACAAGCAGCCACGGCCAGCTCGCTCAAGTGTCGTCGCAGCGGAGCCACCACGTCCTTTGGGAACTGCACACGGCACCAGCAACCATCGTGACACTCAAACCGAAGCACGCTGTGCGATTGATATTAGGGCTTCCAAACATACCTGCTCCGCACTGCTTCACTTCATACATGCTGTTCAACGCATCTTGCGCTTTGATGAGGACATACTTCCTGGAAAACGCAGCGAATGCAGCTCGAGCCTCTTGCGATGTGTACGGCACGGAAAACTCGTGCGCCTTGAACACATGGCGCGCCCCGCGTGTCTTCAAAATGCTGGCCTCACCGCGGTGACTTGCGCGCCACTTGGCCTCAAACGCATCTTGCATATCAGACCACTCTTGCCACGTCAGCGCGTTGCCTTCACGTTGCTTGGCACCAGATGTCCCTGTTTGTACGGCCACAGTCGCCGACAGTGGCCGCCGTCGGCCACTCGATGAAGGGCGGCTCGGTAGTGCCGTAGCAGACAAACGCTGGCTCGCCATGGTGGAACACACCAATCTACTTCGTGTGACTTCAGTCACGCTGTGCCGATCCTCATTCCACGAGAGGTGCAGGCACCGTGTGAGCAGTTCGCTTGAACGCGCAGTTCAAGTTGGCATAAAAGTACACTTGAAGGGTGTCGAGTGTTGCGTGTGTAAGATCGCACCGACAGCCAATCCAACCCGGTTAAATCAATCAATCCGGTATTGGCGAACATCAGCACGGCACTGAGTGAGCGGAACCGTCTGTGCGTTGCACAACGGCAGCTTGGACAGGTCGCCATGGCCGACGCAATGGATCCGACAGTCGTAGATGATGAGGAAACGTGCGTGATGCGATGAACCAGTCCGCTGTTCCAGAGTTCGTCTCACTGCGAGCCCACCTATGTGGTTCGTCGTTCGCAGGGATTCAAGCGAAGAGGATTCGGAGGACAGGCTCAGCGTCTGGTCATACTCCAGCGAAGAACCTCCGCAAGGCGTCAAGAACAAGCAGCTGTGGAAGATCCATGCAAAGCTTCTACGAAAGGCTGGGCTTTCATCTGAACATGCAACCCTGTTCAAGCTCGACCGAGTGACGGACATTGGCCATGCCATGATCAATCGCCTGCCACGTGGCCGCCCTGGTCGAGCTTCTCGTTTGGTCGAAACCTTCGAACCAGCACCGAAGAATAAGGTACACCGCTCGATGACGTATGGACCTTGGCGTGGATGTGAATGAAGTGGTCTGTCGCGCGTGTGTATCGGCAGGTTATCGCATTGATCACAGATATCATGGCGGAACCTCGAGGGCGTGGTTTGAAGTGCTTGCATGGGACAGACACAGATGGGTACACAAAGAACTTGAAAGGCTGGAAACCGCCAAGAGAGCAGCGTCAAAGTGCAGGTGTGGTTCCCAAGGCCGTGATGTGTGGACGCTTCACCCGTTTCTCATTGGTTGTTGCATCCAGAATTCGTCGATATTTGGAAGCGCCAGCTTGTGCGGAAAAGGCACAAGCACAGCCGCGTCATGCGTGCCAAGATTCGCCGGCGCCACAATTTGGAGCTGGCGGCCGCAGCAGCCGGGGAGATGCTTCCGCCTCCGGCGTGGGAACTCAAGTATCTGCGCAACCAGGCTAGAGAAGCGGCTGAGCGACGCAGTGCGCTGGAAAAGTGCGTCGTAGTCACCAAACCTGTCACGACGTTGTCACATGTCATAACGTCTACCGCCTGTGTCGTGGGGTGTTGGTTGGACACCAGGCAAGGAAAGTACGATGAAGACGAGCATGCAAGCGACTCTGGATCGGGGTCTGGCGCCAATATGTTCACTCACGGGTCCGACGATGAGAGCCTTCGGAGCCATGAGAGTGGTAGTGACGACGGTGGACGCCAAACAAGAGACCGTCTACAAGCCCGCCCAGAAGATGCTGAAGATCCTGGCGAAGTAATCAAACGTATGAGCAAAAACAACGGACCGTACAAGCGAAAACCACGGAAGTGGAACTGGAAACGGGACGCGAAACGGAAATATGATCAACCGTGAGTTTTCTCCTTGCTCCTGCCCTCATACCTGTGCCATTTGGTTGTAATGGCGCTGTGTTCTTCCAGCGAGATACCTTATGACCCATTCGATGATGAAGACACGAAACACAGAAAAAAGTACCCACGCGTGTACATCAAGCACCCTCGTGGGAATGTGGTGTGGAAGCATGGGGACAAGCAGTACGTGCAATGGCTCTGCACGGCAAAAGGTGTCTCGTACATGAAACTAGAGGTGGGTGGATGAGAAAAGGGGCTCGGGACTGTGCTATATCAACTCACATACAGTGACTAACCCTGGGGTGCCGCCCATGCAGCTATTCAACGGCGTCCACAAGGTTGCTGTAATGGCACCGCGTCGGAGCAACTCCAACGGTGTGCATTTCGTCACTGTTCCCGAAGAGTGGGGTGAAGGACGTGAGTTCCGCATAAAAGTCTCAGCTGTGGACGACCCCAGTGTGTTCGCGTTTTCCCCTGCTTTCTTGGCCATACTGCCTTCCAAGGTACGCCCGTGTGAGGCACTCACCATCGTCGCTGACACTCATTGCGCTTCACACGTGACGACAGGCCGAGGTGAGGCGGCGAGAACAACGGGCAGCGCGACAGGAAGAAAAACGGAAAGCTCGCGTAAAGAAGCAGCTGGGTATCACGTATGAGTCTTCCGATGAGGAGGACGAGCTTGGTCATCACAAGGTGGTGACTTCATGCATCGGCAGTCGCCTCGTCCCGCCCAAACCAAAACGTGGATTGGAGGTAAGACATCAACATCGATCCATGGCCACGGCACCAGATGTTAACTGTTGCTGGTGCTGCCCATTCACAGGGCAAGTTTGTGGCGAAGCAAAAACCCAAATTCAAGTACATTGTCAATGCAGATGACTATTCCAACTACACTGGCGAAAGGAACAAGCGTGGGAGACCGCACGGATTTGGGTGCGTATCACTGTGTTCTTGCAAGGTGATGTAACGTCACGTGTTGAACGTGGTGTTTGTGGCACCAGAACACGAACGTACATGTGCACTGGCGGCCAGTACACAGGTGAATGGAAGAACGGCTTGAGGCATGGTCATGGCATGCTTGAAATACCTCAAGGGGTCAAGTATGATGGAGATTGGGAAAACGATAAAATGCATGGACAAGGAATACTGATCCTGGCCAATGGCACAAAGTTCGTGCTTAGGTACCTCGTTTTGCACCCTCCTTCGCAGTAAAGGGTTTATTGTGTGTTGAGCTACAGGTACACCGGGACCTTCGCACACGGAAAGAGGCATGGGCGTGGAAAACTGGAGTGTGGGAACGGGTTCAAGTACGAGGGAATGTTTAAGGAGGGCGAATTCCATGGTCACGGAACTGCTATTGGCGGAATGGACAGTGGAGTGGCGTACACAGGGCGTTGGCAGAGCGGCAAGGTTTGTGGAATGGGAAGACTCACGTTTGGTCAAGGTACGTGAGAGTTGACGTGGCACCCATCATCCTTGTTGTGTCCTCATTCTTCCTTTGCTCGTTGACAGGCGAAACAGAACAAAGAATTTGGGACCGGCGTTCATTTGGCAGTTCGCTTAAAGGCTTGTACTCGGAGCGTGATCGAGCAAAGGCTGAGGCACAGGCCCGGTTTGACCACATCAATCGTGTACACAAGGAGCTCTTGGTAGGATGGGAAACTTGCAGTTGGTGGGTCGTGTGGCTACTGTCATGTTGTTAACCACTCGGTGTGCCGGAACGTCGGCGACAGTTGGATGATTTGGTTTGGGAAACGCGCAAAGAGATCCAGAAAAAGAAGGCCGAAGAACGCGCTCGTCTTATTGCGCTGTGGAAAGAGCAGAAGAGGCAGGAGACACAAGAATACAAATGGGCGGCAAAACGAGCAGCCAGGGCCATGGCATCCGCAACGTAGCAATGGAAAAGTGCTAATTCCAGTGAACATTGCGCCAATGTCACCCTCAACACCCATCTCACTGGCTACCATGTTTCTAAGTTGTGGTAGTTGTGGAATGTCGGCATGACGTCACCTGTGACTGAGTCAATGATTGAAGCAACCTTTTCAAATGCAAGGGTGTCCTCCAGATCCTCCAATGTCACACTGGCTTCTTGAGATAAAGCATTCACGTCTGCACACATCCACATCGCTTCGACTTTATTGGCGCGCACCTGCACACACGAATCAAGTCAAGGGCCGAGCAGCGCGTTCCTCACACGCAACATGCACGCCCCACCTGATACAACGCAAACACATTCCCCGACTCTTTCCACATGGACCCCGCTGAAGGAACCAAGCCCTCATAGTGAAGAAGGTCAAGGGCCCATGTGACGGAATCATCCTGTTTGCTTTCAAAAAAGACGCGTGCACCGACGGACACCTTGGGCTTGGGACTGTGGTCGATGATGGAACGCGCACTGGGCAAGCATGAAGGTGAGCACCCTGTTCCACGATACACACCCACGAGGCACATGCAGCACAACAAGACGTTGCCTCCGCCACGAACTCTGCCTCAAAGGCCTTGAAGCTAGGGTGCAACCGAGCGTTGGTGATGAGATCGCGGATCTGTGGACAGTGGGGTTGTGGGGTTGTGGACGGGGGAAACAAATGAGCTCACACTGCACCAAGCGCGAAAAGAAAAGGGAAAAAAAAATCCAGCCTCAGCAACACTCACTTGCAGAGTATCAGAGTTGAAGCACTCGAGAAACCATTCCAGCTTGCTCTTGCTGGACGGCATCCCCCACACTTCAGCTATTCTCTCCGCCACCTTCGCGGCAGTGAACTTGAAGGCACTGGCGGCAGGTGGGGACTCGGGGGTGGTACCATCAACATCAACATCCGCAGCTTTGTCTGTCTTTTTCTCATCTCCATGCTTGGAACGTTCGCCGTCCCGAGCGCGGTCGCGGTCGCGGTCGCGATGGTGGCTTCGCCTTCGGCTTCCGTGACCGTGGCGCTGACCGTGGCGATGGCGTCTGCTCCGGCTACGGCTACGGCTCCGACTGTGGCTACGACTTCGGCGACGATGGCGCCGGCGTCGCTTCCCACGGCTATGGCTACGCCTCCTTCTGCTATCCCGCCTTCTGCTTCTGCTTCTGCTTCTGCTTCTGCTTCTGCTTCTGCTTCTGCTTCTGCTTCTGCTTCTATGACGGCGGCGCCGTCCACGGCTCCTGGAACGGCTGCGTCGATGTGACCGCCTCTTGGCCCCACTTGATGCACTTGGCGAGCGATCATCACGTTTGGAACGTGGCTTTCGTCGTTTGGGGGACCGTGAACGGGACGGCATGGCGAACGTGGAGCTTTCAAGTCGAACGTTCCGACAGCATGACCCGCATGAAGACTTCATGCAGACAACCACAGTACTCTTTTTCGTACTGGAAAGTGACCTACTGCTTCGCGCGAGGCTTCAAGTTGTCCGTGCGCCGAGCCGTCGTCATCGTCGGTAATATTTGGATCTACGCCGCGGCCCAAGCCCTCGTTTGCTGTGGAGAGGAGTGGGAGCATGTCGGACAATCCTTGGGGGACGCGGAGGGGTGCGGGTTCAAAGGCTGGTACGGAACCAGCGTTTGTCTCCAGTATCCCGGCCTCGCGTTCGTCCCACCACAAGGCACGTGTACCCAGATCGCTTTCGCGCCGCAGCACGCCGGCTCCCACGAAGCACGGGAGCAGAGCACGCTTTGTAGGTGGAGGCAGGGGCGCACGTGTCGAGACAGCTGGAGCAGGTGCGGGCGCAGGCGCAGACAGCGGTGGTGCAAGCAGCCAGCCCAGCCCAACTTTCCAGTCACGGTTCGGCTCGGTGAAAGCCTGGACTCCTGCACGAGGTGCCAGTCATGGCAGGAGTTTCGGCGACCGTGGTAGCGAGCGACGAAGTAGTGGTGGTGCGGGAGCAAGTGCACGCCCATATGCTGTTGGACGCCAGGGTGAAGCAGAAGAAGGTGCTCGCATAGTTGCAGCTGTGGCTTGGCGCAGCGTTGGAAGGTCTGACGTTTCTGTGTGCGCTTCATGGCATCACAAACGTGACGTCAGATGCTGCTGTTGCCGCCGATGATACTGCTGCTAACGCATCAAGTGGCAGTGGTGATAGCACACGTGCGGTACAGGCTGCCAGCAGCGCTAGGCTGCAGCGTGTGCTGCGTGAGTGTGACGATCTTGTTGAGGACGTGTATTCACGCGAGCAGTCGCTGGTAGAGGCACTTCGCATCGCAGGACTGAAGCGGGGCCAGGTTTGTGGTTTGTGTATGTTTGCACTGCCTTGGTAGTGCTTGCAGCCGGGCGTATTTGGGGTGTCTCGTGTGCGCCAGGTTGGACGTGGGACGCTCCGTGCCGTGTTCACTTCTTGGTTGTTGACTTACATCGCATGTTGGCTTCACGGTGGCTGCGGCTGCACCACAGGAAAATGCCTTGATTTCGGATGTGCACGACTTGCGTGAGGCACGCGAAGCGGCGACCGAACGGTTGAAGGAGGCCGCCACAGCGGCCGCAACCCGCTTGCGAGCGTGCGAAAACCAGCTCGGGAGGCGCGATCAGGAGTTGGCAGCTGCTCATGCTGCATCGTTGTCGCTGAAGGCCCGTATCACGACCCTACAAGAGGAAGCCATTGCACAAAAAAGATATCCTTTGCCTCCATCCTTTGTTTTGTTGGCGTCGGGCGGTGTGGTGTGTGCGCTGGTTGCGTTGTGCGTGCTGTTGTCGCGCGGGTGCCGTGATGCGTGCACTGCCGAGTACTTGTCCATCGTTGTTGGTTGCGTTATGGGACGGATGGCGCTCAATCGCTTGAGCCACCAGAGGTCCCTTTCATCTCGCATGGTGTCTTCGTTGTTTGGGGTGTGTTGCGGTTTTGTGTTGAGCACGGTGCATGAAAAGCAGCTCAAGCAAGAGCAAACGCACCGAGCCACAGCAATTCAGGCTGTGCAACAACACCAACAAGACTGGCGCCGCAAGCAAGTGGTTTCGATGAAGGTATGATGCGTATGACGTTGTACCCGGCAGCAAACGTCCGCCTGACGGGTGTATCTGCGTCGGTGTTCGTGTGCTGAGCAGGGGGAACTGGATGCCCGCATGGAGAGAGTCAAGAAGGCGTCCAAGGCACAGCAGAAGGCTATGATGAAGACAGTTGTGCAGCGGTTACAGGAGGAGTACCGTGCCGCTCTGAAGACCCACACAGCACAAACACACAAGGTACATACGCCATGGCTCCAGTTGTGTTCGAGCTGCTGACGTTCGCCCTCCTGTCTGTTCTAGCTGACTACCAAGATAATGGAGCTGGAGGTATGTGTTTAGCCTTGCCATGCCCGCCATTGTGTAGCAACCTTCACATAGATTTTGCTTTGCTGAATGTGTGTGGCACACAGGACGATGCACAACGTCAACGCCGCGACCTTCATGAGGCTGCCAAGTGCGTGTCCTGTTACGTTGGTTGGTATTACCCCCTGTGACATCATGCTGTGTTGAACGTGGGTGTTCGTGACAGCCACGCTGCAAAGATGGAGACTGTTGCAGAGGAGTCGGACAAGCGTAATGTGATGCTTCTCAAGCGTTGTGAGCAGCTTGAACAAAAGGTTCACAGGAGTTGCTGTTTGCTCGGTCTTGCCCTCTCTCACACAGTGACAACCACGTGTTTGGTGCAGTTGGTGGAGTTACAGCAACAACAGCACATCAAAGAGCTGGACCAGAAGACGTCAGCTGAGATAGCATCCATTGTACGCGTGTGGCGCCTAGTGCACGTTGTACGGGTCCGTCACACTGCATGTGCTGCATTGGTCGGAACAGAATAGCAAGAAGCAGCTTCGAGCCGTCCAGCTGGAACTTGATCAAGCCAAAGACAAGCTAGCCTCTCAGCACGAAACTCACCGCGTCACGTTGCAACGGGTATTGTAGCGTGCTACTCTGTGCGTTCACTGTCGGCGGTCTTTATCTCATGCCTGGCCTTCCTTCCTCAACGCGTCGCCAGCTGGAAGACCGCCTGAAAGACGTTCTTGGAAAGAAAGACGCAGCGTTGGACCAGTTGAGGCTGCAGTTGAACCAGCAAACGCAACGGTACGCTCCTTTGGCTTCCACACCGTGGCAATATGTGTGTTACACTCTGGTCACCGGTTTGCTGTTATCGCTTCGTTCCCAGTGCCATTGCTGCTGAAAACATGCTACAAAGACTTAGCCAAGGACTAGGAGTCCAGCAGAGTGGAAGCAGATAGCCCCTCACTGTGGATCGAATGCAACACCTATCGTTCTTTAGCCACAACACACTCTTCGCAGCAACATCAAAAACAATTCACAAACTGGCTCTGGGGGTCTCAGTACTGCTCCGCACACCACCTACTGAGGTTTCATGATGCTCTTGGTGAGGAGGCGTAGCCTTGTTGCTGTCAACAGCATCTGGGTCACTCTCGGAATGGATAAACGTTCCACCGTAAGCCTCTTCCCCAGACTCGCTGCGTTCACCCTCAGAAACATGCCGAACGGAACTCGACAGGCCTCGTTGTCCTTCGATCTCCGAGTTTGCACCAGCTGCCACGTTCGTGGTGCCATCATCTTCGCGGCCACTTGATTGGGAACCCTCATCTGCTTCATCACTATCGCTTGTCGTCGCGGTGTCGGTATCGGCCGCGCCGGCTTCCACAAGCCTGCCATTGTCACCGTTGTCCCCACTAACTTCTGCGTCGCTTCCACTCACGCCCTCCGCGCCGCTGCCTTCACCGCCACTTTCATCCCCACTTTCATCCCCACTCAAACTCTCACTGTCACTCGCTACCCCGCCTTCGCCTGAGCCATCGCGCTCCATCTCTGAACTGGCGTCCGTCTCGCTACCATCCCCTGCTGCATCGTCTCTCTCTCCACCCTGCTCATACTGATTGAGCCTGTTGTCAGCATCGCTTCCGCCACTTGAGGCCGACTGGTCACTGTCAAAACTGCGTGCTGCTGCGCGCCGATACATTGGCTGGGATTCGGTATCGCTGGCCCCCGAAAAGCTGCCAGCATCCCCACTCTGGTTCCTCCCTGTGTCATATCTTTCGTCCTGTCCCGGTGCTTGGCCACTTTCCTCTTCCTCATCGCTCGAAGACAACAAATCCACCACTTCTGCTTCATTATCTGAAGAGGCGGCAGCAGCGTTATCAGAAGATCCATCGGCCTCGCCATCAGAAGAACCATCGGCCTCGCCGTCAGAAGAACCAGCGGCCTCACCATCAGAAGAACCAGCGGCCTCGCCATCAGAAGAACCAGCGGCCTCACCATCAGAAGAACCAGTGGCCTCGCCATCAGAAGAACCATCGGCCTCCTCATCAGTCGATTCGTTGGCTTCGTCGTCGGAAGAGGAGGACGGGTCAACGTTCCATATGGAAGACGGAGACTGACGAGGATTCGTGGTGGACTGAAACGCAGGGCTGGGCGACGACGGAGGGGCCGTTATGATGATCGAGGCATCTGGAGCAGCGGGAGCTAAGCCACCACCTGCACCAGCACTCGCCTGGATGCCACTCCCAGCACCAGCGCTCGTGTTGCCAACTGGTCTTGCCTGGGGTTTTATTGCACCAGTCTGGTTCTCGGTCGGAGCGGTGGACATCGACCCATCCTCCGCTTGGTGTGGCATGTCGCTGCTGGTACCAGGCAGCATGTCTGCACGACGCTGTTGCTTTGCTTGCGGGGAAGGGGTCGAGGTTGGGGGTTCGACGATGCCAATCGCAGCGTTCAATGCTGCGCGGATGCGGCGCACAGATTCGGCTGGGGTGGATGGCTCCGCATGGCGCGTGGCATCAGCGCTGCGTGAGCGCAGGTACTCAAGTGACTGTTGGGAGGTCTGACAACAAAGCCAAATAAAAAAAGCCGACGAAGACAGCAAACAGTCGAACGCAGCAGAATGAGCACCAGCAGAACACAGGCACAGCCATGGGGGAATGCACAGCGCCACACACACCCGACGCAAAGGAGTGTAAGCTTGACCAACTTGCGGGGTGGGATGTGGTTCGTGTGTGCTTTGAACTGGCGAAACAGCTGTGTCGTACACCTCTGCTGGTGAGAAGTGAAACCGGCCAGCACAAAGAGGCTACCGCGCGTACCGTAGTCATGAGGCAAATGTGGAGCCAGGCTAACTGCCGCCGACGAAAGTGCTGTGGTGTGCAAGAGCGACCCATCAGCCCCACCCCATTGCAGAGTTCATTGACAAGCACGTGTGCCGTGCCATGGCTTGCTACGTTCGTCACATCACGCAAACCAGCTGCACCCAACAACCCACCGATTTCGTGCCCGACGTGCTGCATCATGAGGTTTGCACTGTGCACGGCGTCACGCTCGTGCTGAGCCTGTTGGACGAGCACAGCTTCATATTCCTGCCATGCCACAAACCAAAAAACAAAAAATGCACAGGCGGACGCACACACGCATGTGAGTGCTGTGCCACCCAACAACTCAGCAGTCCAACCGCTGTCCGTCCATCGTTATGGATCGAGGCGTACAGGTTCATGGAACGTGCGAGGGGGCACGGGCGACATGCGGGCGAGCATGGGGTGTGGAGAGTTTGCAAACGATGACGCATCAAGAGTTCTGGGTGAAGAATACAATGGCATCGACGGCGAAGCCGGGAACTCGGGGCTTGCGAAGTTCCCCCTGCGTGCTGCTCCGTCAAGCTGCCTCGCCACGGCGTGGTTGCGGCGGCGAAGGTACTTCACCGCGTCACGCTGCCTTTTGTACACCACGTCGATGGAAGGAGATCCACCGCTGCTTTGAAAGGACTCGTCCCCCGCCGTTCTGTGTGGAGGTGCCGCGAACTCTCGCGTCCTGGGTCGCTTGACTTGCACCGGCGGTGCAGCCGATGCTTGCCCGCTCGTGGAGGTGGGGGCGGGTGGAGAAGGTGACCGGCGCCGCTTACGCTTTGGCGGGCGCGAGGAAGTGGAGACGGAGCCATCGTCTACGTACCCGCCCAGCCAGCTTCCGACAAAGCTGGCCACCCGTGACAACATGGCTGGGCCACCACGGTTCGCTTGGTTGCCAATCAAGTGTCCACACGCGCGCTGTTCAGTCTGCATTCAGTGACGCCGCCAGAACTGACAGTTCCACGGAAAAGTTCTGAAGTCCATGACAATTGACACGATGTGTCCGACAATGTGTTGTGTCAGTGCTGTGGCCGTCACTCAAACACTCTCTCAGCCAGTGACTCCGCTTCACTGACGCGTGCCAAGTCACCTCGGGGCAACCGCACTCGCTCTGTTGATGTACTGTGCCCCTGCCTGTGGACGTACTATTTCTCCACTGCGCCAGTGATAGAATGGCGGGTGGCGGAAAAGCCCGTTCAAGGTCGAATCTGGGCAAGACAGAGCGGTCGCGCCTGTTGCGCTGGAAGTCACAGGATGGCCCTTCTGTACGGTCACTCAGCTTCAGTTCTCCTTTCGACTGGCGTTCTGGGCCAGAGCGCTTCAAGCTGTACCATGGGGAGGTTGCAGGTGGGTGTTGGGTTGGGCACATGCACACCGCTAACTGTCCCGCGGTCTTTTCGCCTCAACTCTCCATGCACGGTGCCCCCCCCCCCCCCCCCCCTCCCCGCGCCCCCCCCCCCCCCCCCGCGTGTGTGTCTATTTCTTGTCAGGAAACTTCGGATTCTGGGTCACAGTGTGCTTCACGATTAATTTTGTCATGGGCGCGGGGTTCTTGGGTGTGCCCAAAGCGTTTGTCGAGTCGGGCTACATTCTTGGTCCCGCAGTCATGGTCTGCTGCGCGCTCGTCTGTGACATCACCAAGAACATGGAGCTGGAGGCGTGCGCGCGTGCCGAAGCTATCACTGAAGTGCGTTGTTGCATTGTGTTTGGCCACGTTCTACACGCGGCGACACTCACCGTTGTGGCGCTGGCAGTATCGCTTGACAGATGCTGGTGCAGCGTCAATCGATGTGGAGCGCAGCGCCGCGAACAGCGGCGATGGACCGCGAGACAGTGGCTCGATTGTGTTCCATGCGGATGTTACTCGAGCCGCCGCGTTGGCAGCCACTGAGACGCCGCGCACTGCTCGCCGAAGAGCGTGGCGCCCTCGATACCGCATCACTGCACGGAAATTTGAGGTGCCCGAGCTGATGGAGGTGTTCTTTGGCCGTGTAGGCAAGCTTGTGTACGTGTCATCGAGCGCTGCATCGCTGTTTCGTTACATGCAGTCATTCATGCATTTGCGGGTGTGCTCGCGCCGCGACTGTTTCGTTGTGCAGCTACACCCTTTGTTTGTCGCTGTTCATCGGCGGAACACTATGGGCGTATGCGTCAGTGTTTGCGACGTCCTTCTCTGCCAACATCCCGATTTGGTTCTTGAACCACGGAAACGTTTGCAACGCGGACGCAAACCCCAAGGAGTGCTGGGGTAACTTCCACATCTGGCTCGCCATATTCTCGGTCATCGTCATTCCTCTGTCGTGCACCAACCTAAAGGAGCAAAGGGCGTTGCAGGTGGGACCGTGGGTGCGGGTTCTGGTTCGGGTTGGGCTAGTTTCGAGTTGCTGAGATGCTGGTTGTCGTGTTGTTACTGCTGCCATTGCTGGTGCGCTGTGTGGGTGTACATGCGTGCATTTGGTGGTCTTCGTCTGTGTGTGATGGCTCAGGTAATCATGGCGATTGGTCGATTCACAATCGTCGGTCTTTTGTGCGGCACAGTACTTGGAGGCTTTGCGTGTGATGGCGTTTCGTTTGCCACATACCCTGCCGCGACATCTACAGTGCAAGCGGCTCGGCTGTCCGGGTTTGAAACAGCCGTGTCAGTTGGTGTGTATGCGCTCATCATGCACCAAAGCATTCCCGTGCTTGCAGAAGCTTCCAGGAAGCGGGGCAAGCCCCTAGCAAACGCGTTCGGCATGGCGTTTCTTACAACATGCACGTTCTACATGCTAATTGGTCTACTGTTGGCGTTGTACTTTGGAACCAACGTGGGGCCGCAGTGCAACCTGATGTGGGAGCAGTATGTTGGCTGCGTTGCGAAGCCCGAAGTTGGGGGACTACCCATCACTGCAGATGACGCAACATGGTGGGCACGAGCCATTCGATGTATGATCCTTCTGTTTCCGGCAATAGATGTGCTGACTGCGTACGTGTTTCGTGTGGGCGCTCGTAGTGGCTTGCCCACTGCTCACACACTGGTGCGCTGCACTGCTTTGTGGTGTTTGCATGCCACATGCGTGCTGTTTCGCTCCGTACCACACAGTTCACCACTCAACGCGATTGTATTGGGCAACTCCCTGCTTTCTGCATGGGCTGGAGACGCCACTCCCGCAATGGAACGGATGCCACTCGTGCGAAATGCTTTTCGTTTGGCAGCCGCCACTGTCCCCATCCTTGGCGCCTTCGTCGTGTCAAACCTGGATTCCATCCTCAAAATCACGGGCGTGGTCGGGTTCGTGCTGGGTTTCTTTGCACCCGCTGCCCTGTCGATTCGCTCCGCGAAAATGTGCGTCGACACGTTCGGGGCACAAGTCGCAGGGCCTGGACCCGCTGCGACGCCGTACCGACATGCGTTCTACTTCCGTTACAGCGAGCATGTTGTTATTGTGCTCTTTGCGGGTGTTGCGTTGTGGGTGTTGGCGTATGCCATCCAGTCGGACGTGTGACGATGGTGATGGTGTGGGTTTCGGGCTTGATTTGCGTTCGCGTGCAAGTGTGGGGGAGCATGGGGGCTCTACGAAGAGAACACACTTGTTTTGTATGTTGCTGCACACACATGCTGTGTCGGCGGTCACGAGCTGGTTTCTTCGGCGCCTCTGGCCACTGCTGTCAGAACTGGGAACAGATCTGGGTTCAGCATGTCTTTCGGGGCCAGGCCCAGATCTGTACTTGTTTTCACTACGCTGTTGATGGTCTCGGGTGATATTGCCACAAACAGAGTTCTGCACACGTGCGCAAGATGAGAAACGCTGGCAAGCCGTGACACGGCATGAACACACGTACTGCAAGGCGCAGATTGCATTCCGCACTCGTGCGATCGCCAAGCGTCCTGTTTTGTCCGTCACCTGGCAACAAAACAAACACAAAACAAACGAACAAAAACAGCGCATCGCACTGCGTGAGACTCGCGTGTGTCACCCGATCGCAACCCCACCTACCCGCGTTGCTTGGTGTTTCTTTCGTGCTTCCACGCTTTCTGCCAACCCAGACGTGTCTTTGGGGAGCTCACTATCCGGTACAGTTTCTGCCAGCCACACGCACCAACAACGTCAACAACGAACGAGGTGTTTTTGTCTTTTGCTGGGACAATCAGCACAACAACCACGCACCAGACAACCAGATGTTGCCGTTCTTTCCTAGAATCGCGTCGACTCCACATGGCAGAGTCACAAAATGCTGCACAGCACAACAACAACACCAAGGTCCATCGGGTCAGATCAGCATGCAACGACAGCCCCCAAGGCGTGGTGTCGAACGCTACCTGCTTACACCTCACCACCAACGCAGGGGGTACGGTGACAAGTTGTCCATTGGCAAGCTGGCAACATAACACACGTGAGAACAGGAAGCATGTAGACGCAGCCACACAAGCGTACCTTGCCATACTTCAACGACCGTGCATGCAGCACCATGGCACCGTCCTGGTAGAAACGATGCACATCCGCCTGGACACGAAAACACCAACAAGCCCGTCAGGCGCAACCAGCTGCACACAAAACAAAGCGAGGAGTGCCACCATACACTGATCATGTCGTTCTCCACAAAGTAGTCACGCATTTTCAGCTGATCTGCGAGTGTTCGGCGACGCTGAACGCCCCCGGACAAGTTGATGGACGAAAGCAGAAGCACGGCGTCCTGGAGTTGGGTGGAGCCATAAGCAGCAGTTGGTGACAGAGACTTGACATCGGCACAACGCACAGCCATGCACACCGCCCTCTTCGCGAGAGATATGTGGGAGGACACGCACCTGTCGGGCATTGATGTCCACCTTCCACCGCTTGGCTCCCACCTCCACGACCCTTCCCACCACGACGTCCCCGATCTCGCCAACATACCTGCCAACGCCAACGGCACCAATCAGTGCATGCCAGACGAGACAAAGCGCCAAACAAAAGCAGCACTGAGGAAAAGAAACACAAGACGAGGACTTGCGTTGCGCGAGCAAGGTACAGGGGCCGCATTGTGCGCACACCGCTGACGCAACTTTCCCACCCACACGCGCACGCACGCACCGAGACTGCAGGGGTCGAACCGACACCAGCTTGTTCACGCGCTCCACGATCCCTGCAACACTGGCTACTAGGTTGCCATCCTCAACATATGTTCCGTGTCCCCTGTTGACGACGCCAAGAAAGCACAGTTTCAGCTATGGCCTCGGCTCTGGGGGTGGTTGACACCTGCACGCACGCACCTCAAGTACCCGGCTTCGGCAGCAATTATATCGCCAGGTGTCACCACCACGTGAGCTGTGGACAACGTTTCCGCTGCGCCAGTGGACAACAAGCCACTACCTGCGCCAGCGCCGAACCCTGCACCCGTGCCAACTCGTACACCACCCGACTGAGACATGTTGGTAGCCACAAGCAAAGGCAGGAGGAGTGGAAACTGAAGCGGCACAACCGAAAATATTGCATTCTACTATTTTTGGCACCCCGCCTCCGCGCTACGTCTCTTCCCACTTGCCAGATATCAAGTTAAAACGCCGGCTACTCACGCTAGAGCGCGATGAAACTTGAGTTTCCCCACCGTGATGATCGTGGTGGAGTCGGTGGTGACTGCTGCGGCTCCCCCCGGTGCGGCGATGACGCTCGTCGCGTTGCTGCCGTCGCAACAACAGGCGCTCATCGCGGGCTGTCATGGGGCGCGACGAGTCCGAGCTTCCCACACTCGCAGCCGTCGCAGGACGCGAGCCACTATCAGCCGTTCCAAACAACCTCTCACTGCGAGAGGGCTTCTGGGAAGACCGCCCGTTCCTACTATCGCCAGTGCCAGTGCCACCCGTGCCGCTGTCGCTACCATCGGCACGCCTGCCGCGCAGACGGCTGGGGCGGGCGTCATTGCGAGCGTTGGCACCATGCTCAGACCCAGCGCCGCCTCCCCCACGCCCCCGCGGTGCAAATCCATGCCGTCGTGGGGACAGACCTGGTGGTGATGTGGCGGGGATGCGGGGTTCCGCGTCGGCTACTGCGTGGGCGCGGCGCGCCTTCGATCCTCCATCCGCGGTCAGCGGACGACCTGACAGCAGGGCCTCGATGTCTTGGATTTCACGCGACACACGCTGCAGCTGAAACCGGTGCTGGGTCAGGGCGCTGCTGCTGCTTCGTGTGGTGTCCCGCGATGAGGCGGGCCTCCCCGAGGGGAGAGAGGCTGCGCCGGCAGAGGACAACGGCGGGGTGACGACGACACGATTGTCATTGCTGGGCCGCCGCGCCGCCGCAATCGACTGGCGGCGAGACCACTGGAACTCCGGCAACTCTGACTCCTCCGACTCCTCATTGCCCGCTGCACCCGCCCCCCCGTCTCCGCCCGCGCCGCCGAACAGCGCCAGCGCCTCGTGCAACCGGCGCTGGTGGACGCGCCGCCGCCTCAATTCAATCTCCAAGCGCCGGCGCTCCCGTGCAGACAGCGGCGCGGACAACCCACTGGCGTACGACTCTGCTGTGGCAGGCCGGACGTACTCGCGGCGGCGACGTCCCTGTTGGTGGCGTTTGTCCACGTCACTCCCTGCGCCACCATCACTGCTGTCCTCTGTGGCGCACGAGTCCGAGCTGACGCCACGGCTCGCAGGACTTTCGGACCGAGGTCGGCCGCGGGGCACATTGCGACCACGGCGTTCGCGGTGTTCACGGTGCTCCCGACTGTCACTGGCACCACGACTGTTGTCACGGTCTGCATGTGCACGCACACGCGGTTGGGCGGCAGGCTTGGCTGCCTGTCGAGGCAACGGTGGTCGTGGACGACCCGAGCGTGCGGCGGTGTGTGCGTGGTCTTTCGCCTCCCTCTCCGCTGCTGACCTGGCATCGTCCTTCCGGTGCTCACGGGGTGAGCGTTGGCTCTGCTCGTGTGTTGAAGCAGCAGAAGCAGCAGGCACAGCGACAGAGGTAGACGAAGCAGGCACATGGCGCTCAGGCTCCGCAGCTCGCCTTCCTTGCTTTGGTGCACTTGTCGATCCCCGTGGCACCTCCGATGGCTTGGTCAGTTCCGCTGTGCGCTGTTTACTTCGAACGCGCACACGCACCACTCCAGCACTGCTCCCATCCTGACCTGTGAACCAACTGCGGCGGGGGAACAGAGGAAACACCAAACCAATGGCCTCCAGTGAGAAGAAGAAAAAAACACCGGAGAGAAATGGTGGATGGCTCGCACTGCGGACACACCCACCCGTGTCGACGCCCATGGGGAACTCCAGCGCCGCTGCGCCGGTGCTCTTCTTGTTGCGCATGTGGAACTGGCTGCTGGACATTGGCAGCGCGACCGCCTTCAGCATCTCCGCGGTTGATGTTGCTGTTGCTGTTGCTGTTGCTGTTGCGGTGACGGTGCTGCTGCTGTTTTCCCTTCATCTCACTGTCCCCACCGTCTTCGTGTCGACCAGCCACAGGGCGAGTGGACGCCTTGTCACGCACCTCATGACCGTTGTGCTGTGGCGAAACATGCGCGTGTGCAGCCTGACTTGCATCCACCCCATCGCACTTGGACTGGGCGTCATGGTCGTCGTGATCGTCGTGGTCGTCATCGCGTCGCGGATGGTGGTGGTGGTGGTGGTGATCATGCCGCGCGCCACTTCGCGATCCGTGCTTTCGCGAGGCTGCCTTCGGTCGCTCCGCAAGCCACTCAAGAATGGTGCGGAGGGAGGGCCGGCGGGCGTGGTTCTTGTCCAACAACACACGCACCAGGCGACCCAGGCCCCCCGAGTAGTGGTTTGGCAGGGGATCATACTTGCCGGCGTCAATGGCTTTTGCCAACGCAATCAGGCCAGATCCTTTGAACGGCGGGTACAAAGCAGCAAGCTCGTACCTGTGCGTCAGTGTGGACGAGGAAGCGGGTGAGGGAAACAGCAACGGCCAAACACGACGCGGCGGGCCCACAACAGCACACGCACAAGACAACACCTAAGCTCCACACGTCTGTCTTCTCGTTGTAGGGTTGGTTGTCCACCAGCTCAGGGCTGGCATACAGAGGTGTGCCGTAAAACGTGTGGAGCATGGCAGTCTGTTGTGAAACCTCACGGCCCACACCTAGATCGGCAATCTTCACGGCAATCGAACCATCCGGCTGAGACACCCGCAGTATGTTCAGCGTCTGCTTCCATGTGCCCCCATCACAAGTACCGTCAATGCCATGTCAATGACCGTGAGCGGCCTCACGTGCAGCACATACACCTGACCGACCTTGATGTCGCGATGCACAACGCTGTTCTCATGGAGAAACGCCAGTCCCTCACATATTTGCGTGAACATGGACCACACGGTCTCTTCAGAGTAGTACTGGAGCCGTCGGCGCCGCTTGACAATGGAGTGGTACAAGTCTCCACGATCAGCATACTCAAGAACGACGTAGCTGGCAGAGCCACACACCACACCGGGACCCGGTCAGGCCAGTGCCACACACACACACCACCCCACAACACGAGCGAAGCACAAGCGCGCCGCGTACAGACAAGAATGGGAGTCATTCCAAAAGTATCCATAGCACCGAATGATATTGGGATGGCGAAGCCGAGTCAACAGCCGCACTTCGTGGAGAATGTCTTTGTGACGCCCCAGTTCCGCATCCGTGCGGCCCTTCAACACGAACTCCTTGCCTGACGGACGGTGCCGGACGTGATGCACGAAGCCGTTCGTGGCCCGATACAACTCCTCCAGCACAATGAAATCAGGAAGTTTCCACGTGGTGGCGTCACGAGAACGACGGGACCCGGCGCTTCGAGGGGGTTTACCCGGGTCCACGGCCGCAGCAGAGACAGCCTTGTGCGCTGCCGATCCTGTGTGGCTGCCACGCATGCCTGGAAGCATGGTGACCCGCTTGGATTGGTCCCCTCCACACGCCCCTTCAGATGTAAATAACGGGAGGGTGTGCTACGACATCACTCAACGCGAGCTGCATGCGCCATGAGGCTGCATCATCTGCTTCATCTGTTGCACTTGCAGTCCAACTGACGACTTTGAATGCCTACAATTGAAAATTCGGTGCGCCACCCTGCGCGAAGTATCATACTTCCTGAGTATGCTGCTCCGCAACGAAAACACGGAGGAACAGCACCGTTGCATCTCCTCGCAATGTACACAACGCAAACGGAATCATGGTGAAACAAGTGGTGCGACATCACCACGAGACACAACGCTCGCTGCATCGTCCTCTTCGCCGTCCGTATCCAACACATCTCGGGTATCGGACCCGGCCAACGCATCCACACCACCACCCAGCTCAACGTCTGATCCGGGCTCAGACGCTGACCTCCAGCGTGATGCAGTAGCAGAACCATCAACAGAGGACGCCGCAATGAGCTCCACGTTGTCTCCTTCATGCCCTGATGGGCCAGTGGTGCCATGCGCGGCACCGCGGCGTGTGGCTGCCCAGCGCGTTGCGGGCGGCAGGATCCACGAGCAGCACGTGTCACACGGATCGACGACTCCGGGTTTGGGTTGGAAAAGAAGGATGCCCACACCCACGACGGTGAGGATTGTTCCGATGGCAAACATGACCTGGCGGCATCGGCAGTTGTCGTCATGGCGAAGGCAAGCCAAAAGCGATGAGTGCACAATTCAAACAGCCACTGCCTCTTGAGACGGCACATCACACGTACGATTTGCTCGGCACTCAAGTTCATGTACTCGTCAAAGAAAAACTCCCCTCCCAGTCTGGTATAGTAGATCGCCATGCCAACAAACACACGGCCAGCAGTGTCAACTCATGCGGCTGGGGCAGGCTACGAGACTCGAGAAAGCACCACGCACACAGAGGAGGTGATCCAAAAGGCTTGGTACGTTGGAACCACGCGCAGGGCGTCGAACTTGCGCAGGCCGGCATTCAATGTGGTGATTTGAGAAAACAAGCACGTCTGCGAAACACCCAAAACAACCAAAAACAAAAGCAAACACAACAAGCAACCACACATCAGCCGGGTGTACAATCACCAGACACGCTGGAGGCGCCCAGGCAGCGCGAGGCGCTGAAGCTTCCCAACATCGTGTTCGCCAACGTACGGCCATCGCGGCGACCATCACATATGTCACCACGTGAGTGAACGCATCACTGCCTTCAAATATGGCAGATTTGACGAGCTCCACAACCGTCTTGGCAAGCATGACAGACTGCCCACCAAAAATGCCGGCAAGTCCGCCGTAACAGACAACATGCAACAGGTGCCAAGGCAGTTGCTTGCGTTCAATCAAACGGGCGACCATGAAGAAACCCGAGAGCACGCCAATGGTGACCAGGGTATACAAGATGAAACTAGGCTGCTTGAACAGGCGGATTATCGCGGGAAGGTCGTACGTTGGCGTGTCGTGAGTGGAAAACATGACTGTGGACGTCACACCCAGGAAGATCACAACCGTGGCCATCACATTGCGCCTCGTGATTTCCTCGCCATGGAACTTAGGAGCCAGGAGAATGTTCCAAATCAGACTGAGAGCACCCAGTGGGGCCAGTTTCGTCTGCAGCACGAAACGCACGAGTGTGGACACACCAGTGACTCAGCACATCACTCGTGCAACGCCAGCAACCCAGCAAAGCGCCAGCTCAACGTTCCGTTCACCCACGCACCTCAGGCGCAAGACCAAAGGCAACAAAATCGAGCAGAGACCCCGAGCAGATAAGCAGGAAGCCACACAACCACAAGGGTTGCCGGAACGGACTCCGACTGCCGCCCCGCACTTTCTCTACGTGCATGGAGTGCTTCTGCATGTTGATACCCAACGTTGACAGGAAAGAAAACACAACGGCAATCAAAAACCCTGCAATCCAGTGGTCAGGTGGCGCGGCTGTTGTGTTGTGTGTGAATGTGTGTGTGTGTGAATGTGTGTGTGTGTGTGTGTGTGTGTGTGTGTG
>Ga0213833_1000932_pt1 | contig 23527 bp, 37 predicted proteins | sample SWATP21_FD_160575 | JGI IMG/M metagenome (GOLD analysis project Ga0213833, IMG submission 160575) | Coastal seawater microbial communities from Marineland, Florida, United States - SWA TP2 #1 | ecosystem: Environmental > Aquatic > Marine > Coastal | place: USA: Florida | collected 2016-08-14 | reverse complement strand
CACACGCTGTGTTTCCACCCGATGCGCCGACGTCCGTACCGGAAGGACGGTATGCGCCGCTGCTGAAAGCAGCCACAGAACACCTGACGCCATTTGCACAAGGTGAGCATAGACATTCAAGTCCATTACAAACATCAGCAGGGGCAATGCTGCGCCAAGGTACAGCGGAACAAGTTGCACGCGAGGATTGCCCGTCATGATCTGGCACGACAGAGAGCACGACACCAGAGCCAAACCACCGCTCCACGTGTCAGGGTAGGTGTCCAAGGCAGCAACAAACAGTATTGTCCCTCTCTTGCCCGGAAGCTGCTGCTTCTTTTACGCAACACCGCGAGAAGAATGGGCGAGAGAGATTGCAACCCTTCCTCACCTGTGCAATACAAACGAGGACCAGGGTGGTTCCCATTTGCTCCGTGATGTTGTAGGAAAACAGGAGCATTACCACACCCAGCGCTATCTCCAGCATACTGCTGATTCGTGTATCGAACGGGGAGTGGTGCACATGGATGCTGGAATCCGGCATCGTGGATGTGACAGACACGCGACAACCGGCGGTGGCTCTGAGGAGCTGCACTGACGTGCGCAGCAACGGCGGAGGCAACCACAAACGTGGCAAGCACGATTCGTACTACGATGTGGGGGTCTGCCTGACGACCACCCTTGTCGTGTTCAGTTGTGTGGCCCTCGTGAGCGCCCAACCAAGCTCAATGCCGGGGGGTGGGGGTTCTGGCGCGTTCATATCACTGAAAACATCAGATATGTACCCATGACGTGTACGACGGATACTCACGTCACTCGTCAAGCCTCACGCAGCTCACGGATGCACTGCTGCAGCTCTACATTTGCGCGCTGAAGGACTTTATTTGCCCTGACCTGGCGATTGAGCTGCTTTTGTAGCTCTTGCATGCCTGCATGTGAGTTGGCACTTGCCAGGGCTTCTGCTTGGGCCGCAACCCGCTCCGCTTTGGCTGCACGGCTCTGTGCTGCCGACGACACCTGTTGCAGCGCCCGTACCTCCTCCTGGTCGGGCCAAAAGAAACATCCATAACTTCCAGTAAGACCTCTTCTAGACCACACATTCAAGCATAACACCTTGCCGGCCACTGACGGCAGCACAACATACCTTCGCTTGCGACAGTTCTTTCTGGCATGCCCGAAGGGCATTGTGCATGTCACGCAGCTGTGTTGATAAGAGGAAAAGGCGTGGGCACAAGAAAGCATGAAAGGCCGGCACGTGCAGGAAAGTGCATTGTACCACAAAACACTCATGAGACGGTGTGCGCACGGTGGTGGGGTTCATGCTCGATCGCGAGCGATCTCCACACCACCCCGCACCCCAATCCCACGCCTACCTGGGAAGTCAAGTCGGCACGCTGCTTGTGTAGCAGCGCGTAGGGCGTGCATAATCCGGGGTGCTGTTGATCATGGCTTTCCACACTTCTCTGTCTTGACCCTGTTCTTGACCGTTGTGGTCCAGGCGAGGGGTCTTCCTGCATCACGGGTAGCCGTGGTGTCACGCCTACAGACAGAACGGTGCCCGTCGCAAAATCCACCGACTCCACTGCCTGTGGCAGGTATGCGGCGTGTGGAGTGACGCCACCAAAGCCATCGCCGCCCACAATGGCACCATCGCTGTCTGTTGTTGAAGCGTTTGCCTCGCATGCATCTGCAACCCCTGTGCCCTCTCCAGCGGTGCACGGAGTCATGTGTGCTGTCGACGGCAACTCCTCGGGCTCCCACGGTTTCTCACCATTCCTCAACCCTTCTTGCCATGCGGAAAAATGATTCCAAGCACCACAGGCAGGTAGATGCAGTCGCACATCAGAGCCGTGGCAAAAGAAGCAGCGGTGAGCATGCACAAGCGCAGACGTTGGCCCAACTGACGAAGCAGGCACGGCCGAGTGAGGGTTGAGATGTGTCGGGGAGCGCCTCCTGGGCACGATCGCAGTGGGTGTCACCGGTACCACACTGGAGGTCGCGCGGGATGGCTGTGCTTCCGGTGATTCAGATACGGTGGATAACTTGGGCCGTACACATGTTGTGGTCGTTTCACTGGCGTCACTGGCACCATCCACGAACACCTGTGCGACGTCAGCGTCACTGCCGTGGCTGCCACTGCTACTTTGGCCAGAGGATGCGCTGGCATTGGAGCGCAGCAGTCGCAGGAGGGCTGGGTGTGTGGAAGCAAGCTGGCGTCGGAGGGAAGGGTAGCTGAAGCAGACGCCAGAAATGAAAGAGACCAGTTCGGACCACAGAAACACGACGCCAGAGAAGACGCCAAAGGCGAGAACGATGGCCGCAACGAGGACGATGTAACCAACACTGTTGGCAGCGAACAGGCTCCATTCCTCAGGAATTGCCTGCTCAGTTTTTGGTTCCATTCGAACGAACACTCAGCAGCGTCAGTGGATTGTGATGGCAGCAAGCACAGGCCCGGTGGGTACCACGGAAGCACCGCTATGTGCCCGTGCCAATGGACCCCGTTGCAAGACGTACCACACTCAATATCCAAAGCAGGGTGAGTCCCAAGGCAAAGTTGACGAGGAGCCAGCGCGCTTGCTTCGTGACCAGCACAAGGAACACAGTGAAACCACCGCAGTGGGCCAGCCATGTGAGTGCCGTCGACTCGTCGACAAATCGTAGGCCCTCTGGGATGGATATCCAGCCAGCTACAGTGAAAAATATCCACGCCAGGATGGCGCGAGCCCACACCCGCCGCTGCTGGCGTGTGTGCGGCACGGATACAACGGAGAACCCAAGGCTGTGTTGGAGCGCCTCAGGAGTGCTGCCTTGCTCCTCCATGTCAAACGCCAGCTGGATGTTCACACGGCCCAGGCGGTGATGCAGTGCAAACCTGAGCGAGGTGGGGAGAACAGTGGTCAGGGAGGGAGTGGGTGTGTTCGAAAAAGCATTCCGTGTCGCACCTTTCACGTGCAGCTTTTTCCGTGGCGTACGCCAAATGGTTGAACAGGTACATGCTGGGCGCCAAGTACACCACCGTCAGGAGGAGTTCGGGCCGCGAGATGGGCTTCACAAACACCACCAGCCACAAGTAGCTGGACACCAGGATGCCAGAGCCAAGGAACCCCTGGAGGTACCTGGGTGAAACAAGGGACCAGCCATGCAGAGTGTGTGAACCAACCAACGCACCACGTCCCGCGCCACGTGGAATACGCGCGCGGGAAGAACGCCACGCAGCTGAAAACGATGGGGAGACAATGAACGTACTGAAGTGGTGAGATTTTCGGCAGCGTGTAGAAGGCGACGCCGTACAGCACAAATAACGCGTCCCACTGGGAAAGGCGGGTCCGGTGGAACATGTGCATGCCGACAGTGAGCATTCCATACACCACACTATCAAACAGCACGAGCCGTTGGTGAGGTTGTACGAGGTCAAGACTCATCAAGGCGAACAAGATGAGCTGAGTGATACCCAGCCCAAGTCGCAACGGTCGTGTGACGTTCAGTTCAGTGGCGGAGGTATCGTCGGCCAGGTCTGCGATGTGGAACGCCACTTGGTACAAGACAGACACCACCAAGCTTCGCTTCCAGATCAGTCGTTGCCTGGGTTTCCATGGTATGGTACAGACAACACATCACAGACACAATACCACACGTTAGTGAGCCAGCAGCCTCGCTGGCACTGTGCCCTGAAGCATTGCAACAACTGGGCGCGGGAGTCGCTGCCGCACCTGGCCACAACACGAGCCTGAAACCCGCGCTCCAACTCAGGATCTGTGAACTGCAGGGTGTACTTGTTCAAGCGCACCCGTACATGTTGCTTGGTGGTTGATGCGTCGACTGGTGGGTTGGTTGGACCAGCGTCCGAGCCGGTCCGAGCCAGACGTCGCATGGGCACAACTTGTGCTGCACGAGCTGGCACTGTCGTGAATACAACGGCGCTGCTGGACTAGTGAGAGTGCACAGTAACAGATGATCAAGCCCGCTCATCCAGCCGCGCCGGTTGCCGGTTGTGAGAGCGTGCGTGCGGTCATGGTGTGTCGGGCTGCAGGCTGATGACGCAGCGTCACGCGACGACAACTGTTTCTGAAAATCGGAAATCATGAAATGCTATGAAAAAGGGGCGCAACAAGCTCCAAGTTGGCCTCCAACACAAGAGACGCGTATTACTGGGACCAACGAGTCGTTGGCAACGACACCGGATCAACGTGAAACCGCCAACAACCTGTGTGACAGACTGTGTCGTGCGGCAGACACGGACAGTGTCACACGGTCAACGGTTCCGTAGCCGCAGGAAACACACTGCACTCTACAGACTAGAGTCTCTTGTATCGCAGACGTTGTTGAGACGAAGCTAGAAAGTACCCACGTTCGAGGCTAACACCGTTCGAACTTCTGATTCCGTTGCATCCGTGACTCGAGCAACCTCATCGCCGTTTCTGAACACCACCACCGTCGGCATGTGGTTGTATGCAAGCTGCAGAGGCGACACGGCAAGCCAATCGTGTTAGCAACAGCAGACACAAAGCACGCCAAACACCAATGGTGGTTGTTGGTCCCACCCACGAATGTTCGGTTCGCCACTATTGGTCATGGACCATGGCATGTGGCATGTGGTGGTGGTCCCCAAGCCCCCGCAAATGCCAAGTCAGATACACGACGAAAAAACTCACCGTGAAGGTGCCTGCTACTTGCGTTTTCTCCCACGCATTCATCGGGCAACAGGCGTAGCATTTGCCACCCAGAAGCTTTGATTCCTGTGCCCGTACAAGATCAGACGCAACTCGCTGCATCTGGGCCTTGAACTTCACACTGGCCGAAACCCAGTCGCTCCAGAAGTACATCACCACAGTTCCCGCTCCTGCCTTGGGCACTCGCCCGCTCGTGACTTCGGCCAATAGGCCTGCGGAAGAGTCACCGCTGGTGAGCTGGTGCAACGCATCAGTTTCCTCCTCTGCTTTGGACATGTTGATCACGCCGGAGTGAGCAACTTCCAGTGCCGTGTGCGGTGCAACGGCAAAAGGTCCAGTGCCGTGTGCGGTGCAACGGCAAAAGGTGCACGCACAAGATCCACTCAACCGCTTGATTGATTTGATCATGGGTTCAAAACAATGTAAACATTTGCAAATGTACAAACAAACGCAGTGCGGATGCCACGCTGCGGACGCAAAAGCACAAGCCCTGCAGCTTGCGAGCTGTGCATCATGGAGTTGTTGGCTTTCCAGCTCTTGTCCCTGGGCACATTGCTCGCAATAAGTGTAATTGGCGTGTTGCTTCCGTTTTTCTTTCCCACTGGAACTAAAGGCGACACACTCCTTTCGCTAGGCAACTCGTTCGCTGGTGCGTACCGCACACGTGGACACACGTCCACTGATAGCCAATGGGGCTGTATTTCTGCCCACATTTGTGCCATGTCGAGCGACACTGTTTGTAACGTGGTAGTCATTCTGTTGTCGTTGTGGTTACAGGTGGTGTGATGCTGGGGGCAGGGTTCTTGCACATGCTTGTGGATGCTTCGGATGACTTGGCAACCATGGAAGAGTTCGGCTCAACCACGTACCTTCCCCATCTTCTGTGTGTTGGCGGCATCCTTATTCCGTTTGCACTCGAGAAAGGTGGTTTGTTGTGTTGCAGTCCGGCGGAGGGTGACAGCATGCGTGATGTTGATCCGGTTCGTTGCGGATGGCGAGCGGGGGCACTTGCGGTTTGTGCCACATCTCACACCGATGACTGTGCTGCTGCACAGCTTCACCATCCCGATGGACGGCACCGATCGAATTCAGTGGCACATTCCATTGGATTGGACAGCCGCTCACAGATGCACACCTCCCTTGCTGCGATGAAAAGGCGCTTGCGCCGTACTGAGAGCGACTACGGCGCTGTTGAAGGTATGTTCGTGCTCATGCTCGCCGCCGTCCGTCGACGGAATTCCTAACGTGGGCTTGTTTTCGACACGTGCACTGCGCACACTCACACACATATTGTGCAGCCAATCGGAAATCACGTGGTGCGCTTGGTGGAGTTGGCACGTGAGCGCGACGCGTCACTAACTCCGGGTGCTTGCTGATGCAGATGAGGGACTACTGGACGAGTCGACAGTACCACCGTCTGTTCGATTTGCTAATTTCATGGTTTTGGTCATCTTGAGTATCCACAGCGTCCTCGCCGGCTTGGCTGTGGGAGTTGCCGGGTCAGCGTCAGGGTTTGGAATTTTGGTTGCTTTGCTCGTTCACAAGGTGCGTCGGGGCAAGCCGCGACACACACAAAAACTGACACCACCGCAACTCACGTCAAACTGTAGTTGTTCGAGGCTTTGGTTATGGGTGTTAGCACTGTCAAAGCTCGACAAGGCTGGGCGACGCGTGTTACTGAGATCGTTATCTATGTGTTGGCGACACCCATGGGAGTCGTGGTTGGAATTATCATTGCAGGTGCTGTTGTTCTATCGCTGATGGCACAGCCAACAGTTTGCTCCTTTGTTCCCCCCTTGACTTGTGTGCGTTGCTGCTGCAGCTTTCGGCTCAATCCCATTGCACGTCGTCGGCATCATTGTCGGGCTGTCCAGTGGCACTTTCATCTACATTGCGTTGGTGGAAATCATGTGCGAGGAGTTTGACCAAGCCACACACCGTGTTGTCAAGTTTGTCATGTTTGTTGTAGGTGTGCTTGGGATGGCAGTGCTGGGTGTGTATGTGTGAGCTGTGGTTGCAGCCGAGCGGGAGTACCCCGCAATTTTTGTGGGTAGAAAGTCATGTCAATTTAACCCAAAATCGAATGATTCGTGGAGGTGGTTTGTGTGGTCTGGCGCTTGAAAGTTCTTGCCTGCTTGCAAACAACGCCTCCCATTCTCTCCCACCGCCACTTCCTTGGAGGTTTCGTGGCCGAGGGTTCGTATTGGGAGATATTTCAACTGGCATAAGGCGAGGACTAGATTCTCCATGTGCCTTTGAGACAGAATTTGCAAGGTGTATTTGCGGTGCTCTCTGACCGACCCCTGATTGCCATCTCGGGAACGGCGGACCAGCTTGCCGCTGCGTTTCTTTTAGTTTGCTTCTTTTCGTTCAGTTCTGTTTGAGACAATGGCCCGTGTTGCGCGCCATATGACAGCAACCGCTGTTGCGGCCCCTGCTTCACCGCAGCGCGTGGCCTGTGCTGATGACGTGGTGATGGATGACGCGGTCATGATGAAGGACGAGGCGGTCGCAGTGGGTTGCTCCCGCGACATGGATTCAATGGGACCAGCTGCAGCAGTTTCACCGGTCTCAGTCAGCAGCGAAGATCGATTCGGCGACTCCACGTCTGACACAGGTATGTGCTCCTGCTGTTGCGTCTTTTGCCTGCGTGTCACTCACACATGCATAATGTGTGCTCTTGCAGTGATCATTTTCGATTGGGACGACACGCTGATGGCTTCTTCGTGGCTGGCTGGCAACAAGCTTGGACTTGATAGTCCAAGCGTCCCGCGTCACATTGCAGAGCACATGGCATCACTGTCCGACAGTGTCTGCCAGCTTCTGAAAGAGGCCATGAAACGGGGACAGGTTGTTATCATTACGAATGCTGAGACTGGATGGGTAGAACTCAGTGCAGCCAAGTTCATGCCTGCTGTAGCTCCTTTACTGCCCCGTGTTCGGGTTGTTTCCGCTCGCTCCACGTATGAGCGCATGTTCCCCGAGTCTCCATCTGACTGGAAGGTTGCCGCCTTCACGAACGAGCTGTATGCGGCATTCGACGTCAGCCCTGCTGACGCTGCTCGCCGCGAGGTGACAAAGGCCTTGCGCCGAAAGGCGAGGGACATGCACGTCATCTCGTTTGGTGACTCCGTGTACGAACGCACTGCGGTGCATGCAGCCAGTGCCCGCCTGACCGGAGCGTCACGCCACCGCGTGCTGACGAAGAGCGTCAAGTTCGTGGAGCGCCCCACCGCTGAGCAAGTGCGTCGGCAAGTGGATTTGGTCCGCGGATGTCTGCATGATATCTGCTCCCACGACACTGCACTTGATTTGATGCTCACCATTCAGCTCCTGGAGCAGCACCAGCAGCAGCAAGAGCAGCAGTAGAGTGTGGCGTCTTGGGCTTTGCACTCGCAACCAGATGGACTGTAGCATTCTTCCTTTTAGCTTTCAGCTAACACCAATGTTTTAACTACATCCCAACCAACCCAACAGCTGCATCACACCCATGACTATTCACGCCTCGATTGCCGCTCCCGGCCTCGCATCAGGAGCGCGTAGTGAGCGAAGTAGTGCACGCACAGTAGGAACGTCCATGTAACTGCCACAGACAGCCCGTCCCACATGGAACTGCGCCGTGGGATGGACTGTGACAGCACAAAAGCGCATGAGGGGTGACTACAACAAGTGAAAGGGAACAACGCACTTGAATTAGTTTCCAAGTTCCGCTTGCACCAACGAAGAAGCCGATGAAGTTGGCCAACGTTAAGACAACGCTACTCAAGGCCGCCAGCTGAAATGGAGCGTGGAAGCGCAATTGCACAAGAAACCTGCAAACAAGGAAAACCTCAATGACGATTCCTATGGACGGCAGTGAAAACAACCACCATCCGCACCGTGGCTGCCGCGGAGTCGTGGGCGTTGCACCTTCCTTGTGCGCAGAGGCAGGCCAAAGCGCAAAACCCAACGCTAGCAGCCAGGCCCAAGTCAGAAGGGTCCAGTTCATGTCGTGCCACAGCGCAACGAAAGTGAACACAACCCACACGTTCAACACGCGGTGTTTTCTGCGCCAGTTGGAAACCAGCGTCAACACAACAACTACGGGACTGATCGCGTGGCAGGTCACACATGGCAGCGACGCGATGTGCGCACCTGGAACCACCCAAGGGAATGTACAGGTACCGAACAAGCCATTGGTTGAAGGAGCTGTGCCATGAGCGCCAAAAATCTGAGAATGGAGGCACATTGGTGAGAGCGGGCATGTGTGAAGACGAGCACGGCCTTCTACGTGGTACAAGACTGTGCATCATGACAAACCGGAAAGTGATCTGGAACTGGTGTCGATGCACCGCAACATGTTCTCGGGACAATCCACGCCATCCAACAAGGACCAGAGCCGAAAGAACCTCCAGACCACCTGGGTGGGGACTCAAATGTCAGTAATGAAGGCACCCACCATTGTGGGCGCGGGTCGGCAAGCGTACGTAGAATTTGAGCCAGAGCGTGTGGACGGCGACGTAGGCGAAAGCAAGAAGCTGTCCCAAGCTAAATCTGCGGCGCCAGAGAGTTTTGGAGCCGACGATGGCATACACTGGGAACCAGTGCAACCACCACTCAAACAAGACGGCAGCACTGAGCCACGTCGCGGCATACACCAGGATGGATCGCTTCGTGGGCACCGAGTGCTCAGAGGACTGGCCGACCTGCAGCCGCACACCACACCACGTCAAGGGCAGGCCACCGAGGTGCCACGAAGGCGGGGGAAGGGCGTACATGGTGCAGCCAAGAATGGTACGGCATAATCGGACCGGCAAGGTAGAGTGGGGTGTAGAACACGTAACCCACGAACGGAATCAGGCCGTAGTCATTGGGTTGGCTTTCTGCTTGCTCGCGCTTGCTAGCACCACCACGGCTGAAGGAGCCACGACTCTGATTGAGTTGTGCTTCGCGACCTGTCGCTGGAGCATAGAGCGCCCCGCTTTGACATGCACTGTGCTCAAGAGTATGCCAGCATCTGTAGCCACACGCTACCGTGGTGAGAGCAGCAACGGCGCTCCGGCATGTGGGGCGGCAGCAGCGGGGGGTGGGCGTACCGCTCGAGACTGAACGATAGAACACGCAGCAGAACGAGGTTGAACGCAGAGCACCACGAGTAGGGACCGTTCATACTATCTAGATGTTGAAGTGGGGGGAACACAACATGGAACCTGAACCACGTCCGCCGCCATTCGACGAGCACCATGGCAAGGAGGCATGCGCCCCAGATCAGGCATGAACCAAAGGAAACAATGCCACCAACGCCTGTTGTGCAGGCACCGGAACAGCAAGACGTTGTCACAGCAGTTTCAACCCCAAGGAAACAGGGACGCCAGCACACGTACGACAGGTGGCGAGATAGGGTCGGCTGGCGACCCAACTGACACCATAGCCAAGGAGAACGAGCAGCAGCAGCACGAGAACCGCTGGGCCGTGCAGATACGTCGCGACACCGACTCCAACGGCAGCGTAGAAGGTGGGGCGCGCCCTGAAGAGCGGAACAGCCGCACCGGTCCTTGAGGAGGAAATGAGCCGGAATGTGTGGCTCGCAACAAGGAAAACACATGCCCCGCCTGCAGGAAGTCATCGTGGATCAGAAAGCTTGCCAAGCAACTTCAACGTGTACTGGACCGCGCATCGACGTCACACACCTATGAGTGCACCAGCATTGGATCGCAGAGATCTCCACTGAGGATCAGATATGTCTTGTTGCTTGGCCGAGGGCAACAACCAGGATGCCCCTCGAGACAGCCTCGCGGAGCAAGACCGTGAGTTGTGACACCCTGCTCTGAGGGTGGAGGAAAGGTCTGGAAGCGCCACACTGAGCACCACGATGGCAACCAGTGCGTGGATACACGCCAACAGCAATGGCCAGCGACCCCATGACTGCAGTACCCTGAGGGCTGGCGAGGCCATGGTGCGCGCCGTGTCCACGAGTCGTGACTCACGACACGGCAGGCAAGCGCTGCAGTGCAGCGTTTCGACACATTTACAGAATCCATAACCATGTTTTGCACGCTTGACAACCGTGGCGTGCTTGGGGGAAGAGGACACCACACCGTCCCCGTTGTTGGCAGTGCGGAGGCGACGGGCCAAAGGATGTCGTCGTGGAATAGTTTTGTCGCTCGTGGGGTTGGTGCGTTGCGTGTGGCTGGGCCTGGTGGCGCCCACATCGTGGTTTGCTTGCATCGTGCTGACCAGCTGTGTGGGGGCGCTCGGTCTTGTTCCATGTTGCAGCCCGCTACACGTTTGAACCGACAGTGGACTACCAGATAGCACTGGCAGAAGGTGATGCGGTTGTGGTGTTGGAGGAAGCCGCGGGGTGGCTGCGTGGATACATCGTGACGGACGAATCGAAGCTCGACACGACGGATCTCACGGCTGTGCCTGAGGATACCCCGACGGGCGTGTTTCCTGCGTCCTATGTGGAGCTGCAAACCGAGGATGGCGTAACCGCTGAGAACAGTACCAAAGCTGCTGCAGACAGTGTCAAGCGCTGGAAGGAAAGGACCCAGGAGCACCAGGCGCGCACCCTGCTTGCACGGACGGAGACGGCGCTCCGACAGTGGCGAGACGACATGGCCCAGCTGTTGCGGCAAGGTGATGTTGTAGGCTATCATGGCATGCGCACACGCATTGCAACGTTGCTTGAGTGGCGCCGCCAGCTTGAAAGTGGCAGTACAACGGGCTTCGACAGGGGCGTGGTCACTGAAGCAGTGCTTCGGCTGGTGGAAGCTTCGGGGCATATGCAAGAGGGGCTCATCGTTCCGACACGCACCACCAATGTGCCGAGCCAACAGTCCGCTCCTCAATCATATGATGCTCGCCAGGCCAGCATTGCAGCTTCGGCTGAAGCTGAGGATGCCAGCATTGGAGCTGCGGGCGATCCTGCGAGCGCCAGCGCCGGAACACCGGGCGTTGTTGTGGCATGCGAGTCCAACACTGGCATCATCACGTTGTGCGTTCTGTTTCTCTCGCACTCAGCCAGGCTTGGTTTGCGTTGCCTCGCTTTGCGTTGATCATTGTGTGTTCACCCGGCCTTGTTTCTGTTGTGTCACAGGTACGACATGCACCGTACGATGCAAGACCGAGTCGACGCCGGCATCCGCATTCCCATGACCGCGTCCGAGCAAGTTGCAGCCAGCCGGAATGAATCAAAGCCAGATGACTCCGACGCCATGCACGCCGGGATTGGCAAGTTTTCATCCAGCGGAATGAGCTCACAGCCTTCGGTAACGCCCACAAGCTCAGGTGGTGGAGGTGGCAGTGACCCGGTCGTGCAGCTGCTTCTCGAGTACCAGCGCGTGACGGTGGATGTAGGCGAGCCGGTGAAGCTTTTCTTCGCGCTTTGGCGTGTGGATCCTGACGCAACCTCTCCTGCCGGAAAGGCATATGAGGCTGGCACAAACGCGTCTGGTGCTGCAAGCGCCGCACCAACCCATTCAAGCAGCAACACAACGAAAAACCCAAACCCCGATGCGCAGAGCGGTGGCCGCTTTCTCACGGAAGACTATTGTGTTGTGGTGGACCCCACTGGTGACGTGCACCCGCCCTCACTGGCAGGACAAACCAAGACTCTGTTCTGTAATGTTTCACGCCGGGACATTGACGAGGGTCTAGTGTACGTGGTGTGGTGGTCACCAGGTCTCCAGCAGGCTAGTTACTGACCCAAACCATCACAGGTTCCTCGTTGTCCGTGGTTTCCGGTTTGGGACTCTGGTGGAGGGCAAGAAGAAGGTGCGTTGCCGCAAGTCAGTAACAGCTTTGTGCGGCGGCTTCCATTAACGACGGTGGTTGTTTTGCGTTGCGTGTCAGAAACGGAGCAAGGCGCCTGCCATGCTGAGACCACTGGGATGCTGCGTGTTCAAGATCCTTCCTTCTATCTGGTATGACTGGGCACGGGTTATTTGTTCGTTTGTCCACCCGTAAAGGATTGCCTGCCATGCTGCAGCCGACTCGCAGATGGCGCGACGTGGACTCCTGCGAACAGCGTCGTTCAAGCTCTGTCTGACACAGGCACTGCGGCTGCACCGCCGATGCAAGAGTCCTCTGGCTTGCAGTTTTGGAAGCCAGGCCGACGGCATGAGGAACACGGGTACGGATGCCACTGTGAGCTCGTGCGTGCGTGCGGTAGGTTCCTGCTGGTAACTTGTCGCGTGACTCACAGCTTCTTCGGTTTACATGAGGTCATGATGCGAGGCGTCGACCCAGCGTCCGGGGTGATTGCCCCACAACCCAAGCTCACGGCGCTGACAGTGAACTTGCGAGTGCGTACTGTGGGGGCTTGTGGTAGGCTCCATGTGTGCTAAGTGCGACTTGTGGGCGCATGCAGTGTTTTCACATGTCAAACGAGCAGCTGCTCTCTAGCTCTCGCTTTAAGCCGCTTCTTGATGCTGGCACGGCAAAAGGCTTCGCCACACGCCATATCTACTTTCCTCGCCTCCGTGCAGTGGACGTGTTCAGTGCCCGAAATGAGCTGTACGTGCCGGTGTTCATGGTGATACGTTTGGCAGATGTTCATAGAACAGCTGTACAGGTTTATCACTCTTTTAGGAGCCCAGGTGTCGCAAGACAAGAAAGTGGCGGCAAAGAACGTGCAGGTCGGTCCACTGTATCACAACGTTTGCTTGAACGCTGTCGTCACGCATGTGCATTGTCAGATTCGCGCGTATGCCCGACACGCTGATGGAACACTGCAACCATGTTTGAGACGCGGTTCTGCCCAATCAACAACGCTGGCGCCAAGCTATGAATCTGCTGTTTACTATCACAACAACAACCCCACGTTTGCGGAAACGGTGCGTGCACTCGGGCACAGTCTGTCTGCACCAGTTGTAACATCGGTTGCTCAGTTCTGCTTTTGCATTCCTCGAACGGCATCGAACGGCTTTGAGACAACACACCTGGTGTTTCAAGTTGTACATGTATCTTCCTCGCCGTCCAAGACGCATTGTTTCGCGTTTTCGTTCCTGGAGCTTGCAAACAAGGCAGGCGTTGCGATCGCAGACGGCGTGCACGAGGTGGGTGTGTGCGCAAACGGACCGTCAATCGGGCGTGCCTAACAATGCTGTTTCGTTTCAGCTCAAGTGTTACAAGCCCTCGAAGGCTGTTGTCGAGATGAAGGGACCCCCCAAGTATCTACCCGATGCCTCATCTTTCACACAGCGGTCTGACATCCTGCGCATACATACGCGTTTGGTTTCATCGTTTGTATCCTCGATTCCAGCTGTGCATGAACTCAAGACGTGGCGCTCCGCCTCACATACCACAGTATTGCAGGTGGGCTTAATGGTGCTGTCTGTCTAACTGCGATGTGACACCACTGCACGTGCAGGCGCTGATTCAACTTCACGCTTTGGAGGACAAGGATGTCGGTCGTCACTTGAATGACTTGTTAGATGCGCTTGTGGATTTGTTATCTGCACCGGACTCTGTTCTGCAAGAAACATGCTCCACCGGAACCCCGGACGAGGCTGCATTGTTACGCAGAGCAGGGTTTACACTGTTGGTTTCTTTGTTGGAAACACTCACTCGGGAGCGTGACGCTGCGGATGGAGCCTCCTTTCGCTTGGCGTTGGACACGTACTTGGAAACACGTTTTCATGCGTCCACCCTGCATGAGGTACTTGTCCACAGTCTTGTGTTGCCGGTGTGTCTCATTCTCTAACTCGTGCTTCGGGTGCCTGCAGACTCTGGTGCCCTTGATCATTCGGATTGCGACGCAACTCTGTGATGGCGATGTCACCTCGTTTGTTCCCGACGAGAACTGTGTTTCGCGGGCATTTGCGGCAGGTGGCACGCGTTCAATCAAGGCTGCTGCGTTGGCCTCGCGTACCTGCCTTGCCACCATCTGGAGCTTGGACCAGCTGTTCAACTTTATTGTGGGCTCATTTCAGGTAAACCTTGCATATTGCAACCGGAGTGTGCAGCTCTCATCCCGTTGTCACGCATGTGCAGATGTCATTGCAGAAGCTTGGTGAAGATGACGCTCAAGTTCGAATTGCTCACCAACGCAAGTTCAAGCAAGCGGTTCTGGTAAGTTTGGCCGCATTGTATTTTGAAGTAGCCACGTAGCCTGACGTAGCCTGACGTACCCGCCAACAGGATGTTCTGGGAGTCACGCAGCGCATCATGTCATGTGACATTCCTCACTCCAGCAATGCTGGAGCGCCAGCAGCGGCATTGATTGGGGCTTCGCAAGCCCTGGTGCTGCACAAGTATGCTGCCGTTTTGAGCACCCTCGGCACTGTGTTGAGCGTACGTGGACGCTGTGTCGTGCGTTCTGTTGCTTCATACTGCTAACGCGTGCGTTCTGCGCAGCCTACGGACATCGGTGTCGCAGCGCGAAACTTCGTCCAAAGCGTTGCCCTGACTGCGGAACTCTCCACTCGCAAGCTGCTGTTGATACGGAGCCTGGTGCACTCCGACCTTTTCCGACAGCCTGGCACGCGCTCCGAGGTGTTTGAAACCATTGTCCGATTGGTGATGGCCCATATCAACGAAAGCAACGACGAACGCGCGATTTGCATTCTGGTGCTGCGCGAACTTGTGCTGGCTGTTCAGTCACTGCACGTTTTGGTTGCAACTGATCTGATTTGGTTCCTGTCGAACGTGCTTCCGGACTTGACCAAAGCTGCTGTGGACATGCTGTTGGGAGTCGATGCGCAGCCCGTGATCGCACGTGTTGCTGCGGCGAGGTTAGGCGCGTCGTCCGCGTTGCTTGGAAGTGGCTCTCCTATGATCAAAGCCTTGCAGCGACTTCATGCTCAGCATGTTACTTTTGTTGCCGCTGTCCGCGCGGATTCAGTTAACTTGCACCGCACCGCGGTCACTACGTTTCTCGGAGTCATGCACATGATGACGCCTCGTCAGGTACAGTTGGAGTGCACACAGCCCATGCACCTGCGGCATACTGACTGGTCATTGTCCATCCGCCACCTCAGCGCCAGCATTATCTCAGCAGTGTTTTCGGCGACAGCGTCGAACTGTTGAGTGCCTTTATGCATCGCATGTTTCAGCTGGGAGCCTTACTGGTGCAACATTCTGTGTCCGTGGGTGTTTGCGCACCTGCATCCCGGCCCTGCTCATCTGTTGCTTGCTGTCGGCAGGTATCCCAATGAGTGGCTGATGATGAACCACCTCACACATTCCGTGTTTGTGAAGGTAGAATAACCAGCGAGTAGCTGTGTGCTGCGTGAAGGCACCTGTGTTCACTTCCACATACATGCGTTGCAGGTTGTGGCCTGGCTGTCTCGTGCAGTTGTCACGCACTGTGCTGCTGCAGCTGAGAGTGAAGCGGAGAAGTGTCAGGATGCTGTGGCACGAGCGGCAGCCTTGTCATCTGCTCATGGAGCTGCATCCGTCGACACGACTGCGGCCCAAACAGCTGCATCAGAAGCGAAAGCAGCTTCGTTCAACGTGGATTTGGTTGGCAAGTTCTTGCAGGTGCGCGCGTCTGCAGACACACGTTGTGTGTTGCTTGCGCAGCACATGTTCTCAGTGGTTCTGGAACTCCCCAGCTTGGCACGTTGTTGTTGCAAGCTCGCCTGTTGAATCCAGCGATTGCGGGTCCCTCGTGGAATTCTGTGTTGATGGATAGGTTTGTGTCGGTTTAGGTGTGGGCACGCGGCGTCTCTTCTCTCACACACGGCGTCTTGGGACTTGCAGTCATCGTGGCGTGGACTTGCGTCCTGAAGTTAGTTCAGCGGTGATGTTTGTTTGGAAGCGTCTGCGACGATCCCGGCTTCAGCACGCAGTTCAGGTTATTGGTCCCTGCCTCGAGCTGAGTCACAGTGATTGCAGTGCCGTTGTTCGCTTGGCTCGCACAATCGCACTCGATACTGCCCGTACAGAGCTCAGCGTCTGTGGTTCTCTGCAAACGGTAGGCGGTTCATTCTGTCTGCCTGTCATGCCCAGCTGTTGATGTTTTCATATCACGTTGCTCGTGTCTGCAGGTGGAGCGGCTTACTGTGGACGCCATGGACATGCTGGTGACTCGGGGTGGTCCCAAGTTGCGTCAATTGGCAAACGGACAATTTCTGGAGCTGCCTGCTGGTGGCACCACCTCGGACACTGCGGCTGCGGTTGCTGGCACCAGCGAAGCTGGGCACCAACTACCTTCTGCGTCAGACCTGATCAACTCCCTTTTCTACGGCGACGAGGAGAGCTGCAAAGAAGATCCCAATTTTGCTGACCTCCTGACTCATCCCACTTTCGTGCGCTTCGCCAAAGAGATCAAGTCACTGTGAGTCGTCGCCTGGTAGTATTGGGCCTGGGTTGGTGCTTTGTTCGCTCCTTTGTTCGCTGCGCGCGCTGACTCTTGGGTGCGGCGCCTTGCTTGTTTGTGCAGGTACGCCATGCTGCGTGCGGTGACAAAGTGCCCAGAAACTGCCGACTTTGAAGACCGAAGAACAGAGGCATCGTTGGCCCTCATCCAATACCTGCGCAAGTCTCACCGCCATGATTTGTACACCCGGTGCGTGCATGATGGGCACGGCGCGCGCGACGCGTGGAATACCGTCACAGTTTGCCTGTTGCTGTTCGTTCTGCACCCAGCTATGTGCAAGTTTTGTGTTCTTTGCATTCCCGTCTTGCCAACAAGGCTGAAGAAGCAAAAGCCTATCTCCTGCACGCCGATTTGCTGTCATGGAGTGACATGGATCGCTTACCAGCTGTTCAAGACCATAACAACAAAGTGCGCAGTGTGTCGTGCCGATCTGTCATGCACCAAACTGTGTGACTGACTGCTTGTTGACCTGGTGCCTGCCAAATGTGTTTGGGTGTCCGACAACGCGGCATTAACCAATCGTAGGTTCTTTTCTCTGCCGAAACGCCAGCTCGACGGCTAGAGCGCGTGTTCCTCCAAGCTGTCGACATGCTGGACGCTGCTTCGTCGTGGGAAGATGCTGTTGCAGTTTGCAGCAAACTACAAGAGCACTACCACCGCTCATATCGATACAAAGATCTGGTGGGCATTCTTCAGCGGCAAGCACAACTTTACGACAAGGTCTGGTTGTGCAGGGAGCTGGCACAGAACGCTGTGCAGTTGGTGGTTGGCTTGCTGTCTGCTGACTACGTTCGTTGCAGATTTCCTCCAAGGACCGGTTTTATCCGGCGTACTACGCTGTTCAGTACGGCTGTGTTTGTTGATGTTGCCGTTGAAGTTGATCATGGTTGACTCCTGTTGTCCCCCCCCGCGCGCAACCACCACAGATTCTTTGGTTCCGGCATCCCGGCCGCACTAGCCAACAACGACGCAGGGTTTGTGTTTCGGGGTGGGAGGTTGGAACGTGTCATGGACTTTGAGCAACGCCTCCGCCGTGTGTTCCCCGGCATCAAGAAAGTGTCTGCCGCGCCCACTGAGGCCGACCTTGCGGCGCATGACATGTGTACGTTCCTGTCTTTTGTCTGCGTTCTTGTGGCACACTCGTGACGTCAGCCTTGCCCTTTCCTCATGCTTTTGTGTCCGCTCCCCATGTTTGTTTTTGCTTATTTGTGGCATGTGGTGCGGGCAACGCACATACGCAGTCATGACACTGGTCACAGTGACTCCTTGCCACGAGACGGACATTGTTGGCGACCTGCACGATTCCTTTCGTGCCACTGTATCTGAGCGTGTACGCAAAGCCCTCACGTTTCACTCTGTGCGCGTGTTCACCTCTTCGCGACCGTTTCGCAAGCGGAAGACCAAGACGGACAACGACTTCTTGGTGCGCGTGTGTGTGCCCGCGTTTTGTAGCTCGCAACACGTTTGCGCCCGCACGTCCCTGTTGTCTGTCGCACCCGCATGAAACAAGTGCCACGGCGGCATCCGCCCTCCACGTTCTTTGCCCTGACCGACTTCCTGGCTGCCTGTGTGTTTTCCTGCCTGCCTCCTTGCCTGCCTACGCGCTTGTGTGCATGCTCACCCGCCTCTACAGGACCACTGGGTGAAGCGGACGTTCCTCACCACGCAACACCAGTTCCCGTCCACGCGCCGTCGATCCCCTGTCGTCCGCCGAACGCAGGTTGAAGTGAACCCTCTCGAGGTGGCGTGCCGTGGTGTGGTGTTGAAGACCTTGCAGTTGCAAGAGATGGTGGAAGCCAACCGCCACGTGCCAAACGGTGGAGCCTCTCAAAGTTTTACCATGATGTTGAATGGGATTGTCGACGCCGCTGTCAGTGGCGGCGTGAAGAATTTTGAACCGTTCTTGACCCGCGAGTAAGTGGGTGTCGCTGTTGTGGCCGTGTGACGCGGCGGCGGTTTGGTGGTGCACTCGTTCTTCACGCGTGGACGACCGGTGCTGTCTGTCAGTTTCACTCAAACGCACCCCGAAATTGCCTTGGACATGGAAGAGAATCCTGACAAGGCCCGGTTGTTGGGCGTGTTGACGCGTGCCTTGGGAGAGCAACTGTGGGTCGTCCGCATTGGCATTCGTCTGCACTCTGTGAAGTGCAGCAAAGACATGATGCCCCTGCATAAGCACTTGTCGTGTACGTATCCCGGTTTGGTCACGGGCATGCCTCGTCGAGTGAAACGCCACGCCGTCCGTGCTGATGTGTAGTGCGCTGTCCGTGGGTGGGTTGTTGCAGCGCGCTTTTTGGCAATGTCCAAGCTGCTGACGGGGTTGGGCGTCGTGGAGCGCCGGCCGACACCCACGCCGCCGTGTTGATTGCGCCGTGTTGATTGATTGCACCATGTTGATTGAGGTGTGGAGCAGTGGAGTCAGTGTGGTTGTCGTAGTCCTGGGTCGTCGACCTGCGCGGGAAGCGGGTGCGGTGCCCTGGAGGAGTAGTGGGAGCGAGGAGGAGGGGCTTGCCCCTCCACCAACATCATGTCGCACGCAGAGCCAGAGGACACACTCGAAGAAAACACTCTCCTTCCTGACAAGTCGACTCTGTGGTGTGTGCGTCGTGTGCCTGAATGTGCGTGTGCGTGTGTGTGTGGTATGAGAAAGGTGTGGGTGGGTATGAGAAAGGAGCAACGGGGACAGCGTGGAGGTCAAGCGGTCTATTGTTTTGTTTTTTTGAATCGACACAACAGGCAGTGCACACGAAATCAGCGCGCCAGCGCACAGAGCCACAAGGCAGACATGCCGCTGCGCAGCAATCAATCACCCGACGACGACGCATTGACGACACGACGATTACTTCGCGACGCAGCACCCTCAGCACCCACAGCGCCTACTGCTGCGGCTGCTGCAGCGGCAGCGGCAGCGGCGGTGTTGGGGCGTTCGTGTCCTCGGGATGGCACAGCAGCAGTAGCAGCAGAAGCAGCAGCAACAGCAGCGGTGATCGCCACACCGTTCCGCCCGTCTCGATTCGCCGCATACGCCAACGACGTGGGCACCTCAACACTATGTTGTGTGGGAGGAAGCATGCTGTTGACCGCCGGCGCACCAGGCGTAGAAGCGTGCGCCTCTTCCTCCGACACCGACACGTGGCCTGCCGCGGCAGCCGACTGGGAGGCCAGTGTCGGCGTGTGTGGAGGCGGCGCAACAGTGTGCTGCTTCGCATTGCTAGAGTCTTCGGGTGCCTCCGTCCCCGAAGGGCGGCCGTTGGGCGCGCGGAAGTGGTACTGGAAGAAGCACGTCCGGCCACGGGACATGCACAACGGGAGGTGGCACAAGGAGCACATGAACGTCGTGCGGTGCCCCACTTGGCGTTTCTTGCGGTTGGGGCCAGGCAGTGTCACGGAGTGGCGGCAATGGGCACACCACTTGCTCATGCCTGGGGACGCCACGGGGACGTGGGAGTACTGTGGCGAGTTGGTTTTGCGGAAGATCACGCCACGGGGTGTGGACAGCATCTTTTTCAGTTGGCGTGTGTTGCTTCGTAGCGGCAACACCACGTCCTCATAAAACCCAGTGTGTGTGGAAGAAGGAAAGGCATCGTGCGCTGGTACTTGCACCTGCACTGGCGGCCACACTGAGGCACCAGCCGCTGACTCGGCTAGGGCGTCACCATTGCCACTGCTCGCCAGCGGCGGCTCATCATCCCCCGCAAGCGAGGAGCGTTTCCTTTTCCGTGCGACCGCGTCGACGAGCACGTTTGGCTGTGTGGTCCCTGCGGCCACCGTTCCTTCTCCAGCTTCGTTTTCCCCTCCCCGTAGTCCAGCTGATGCTGCGCCTGCTAGTGCTGGTGCTGGTGCTGGTGCTGATGATGCAGCGGCTTGCCCCGCAGCGGTGCGTGGAAGGTGCCGCTCCAAAAACACGACGCGCCGACGTAGGTGCTCGTTGCGACGCTTCAACTCGTGCACAGTGCCGGCCAGTGCTTCCACGCGCGCACACAACATATCCAGGGGCATCGTCGGTGTGGGTGCCGCAGCGGCAGCAGCAGTGCCGCTGCTACTGCTGCTGCTGCTGCTGCTGGTGACAGCAGGTGCTGTGGAAGGAGCCACGGCAGTTGCAGCTCCCGTGGACATTGCAACGCGGCCTAGGACAGGTGGCCGGCCACCCGGCGGGTTGGGCGTATCCTGAGAAGTGAGAACACTCCGAAGTCGAGGCGTGAAGAAGAGGGGAGCAGCGATTCACGGATCCCGCGCCGGTTTCGCGATTTTGGGCACCAAGCACCCGCGCGAAAGTGCAAGTGACCTACAGCGTCCGAACTGGAACTTGTGGCTCGCTGCTTCTGCAGCTGCAGCGGCAGATTATGTGTCACTGTTTCGTCCTTTTCCCTCCAGTTTGCAGCACAATGTCTGCTGCTGGAACCGTTGCTGAGCGTTGCTGCCTGGTTGGTGTTTGGAAGAATTGCCAGCCCTCGTACCCCTTGAGGTATTGGTGTGCAGTTGCCACGACACGTGATAGCTTTGTTGTGGGTGATTTGAGCGCCACATCTCTGGCGCCGTGTCCCCTGCGCTGGCTGGCAGAGATTCAGGTTTGGTTGGTGGCGTCCGCACGCCGTTATGATGTCCGGAGCTGGTGAGGACACACCGGCTGACACACCACCAGCAATGCCGCCGGTACCACCAACTATGGACACTGCGGCACACGCCTCAGCTGCTACCCCGGTTGCCCCTCCCGTGCCACCCGCTGGTGCTGGTGCTCCTGCGGGTGGTGGTGGTGGTGCTGGTGCTGGTGCTGGTGCTGTTGCTGGCGGTGACGCTACTGGTGCGGGTGGTGCTGGGGATGAAGGCAACGCGACGGCACTCGTGCCTGCACATGGCTCGGGCGACGGCACCACAACGATGTCGCCATCCTTGGCGGCCGAGGTTGCCGCGCTGCGGCGGTCGAATGAAGCGCTGGCGAACACCCTCAACACGCTCCTCCCCGGCCTATTGTCTCGCTTCGATGCTTTGGAGGACGCCGTGGCGACTGTGGCGCAAGCGCAAGCGTCATCTGCACAGCTGCTGCAGCGCTTGCTCGTGAGTGCTGCCACAGGCGGCGTTGGCGCCGGCGCTGGCGCGGGCGCCGTTGCACGCGGTGGTATCATGGCGTTGCCGTCCCCCGCGACAGGACCACAGCGTGCGGTGCCACGTGCCAAGCCTGCCAAGCCAAACGCCGGTACGCTCCACCTATGGACAGGTACATGGAACATGGGGAACGACGATACGCTGGAGCACCTTGACCCGGAGAGCGACTCCCGCCGCATCAGCAGCTTGTTGTCCACGTTTGCGCCGCGTGGCTACGACGTGTATGTGCTGTCCGTCCAAGAGTGCCCGGGGGACGGCTTCTTTGCCGCCTTCGAGGAACACACTCGTACGTTCATGCTGCCGCTCAACTCTAAACTCTACCCCGCCCGCGAAGACGCCTCGACGCAGGTCCGTGCCTACCCACCCGATGATGGGATGGGATGTGGTGTGATGCGCATGCAGTGAAAGCGCGGTTGCTGTGTGTCGGCCGAGATGGTGTGCTTGCTCGACTCGAGCATGTGGGGGCGCTGTGTTTCCTCACGCCGCAAGCATGTGGGTGTGTACTGTGTACTGTGTACTGTGTACTGTGTGTATGTTGTTCCTCGACTCCAGGTCCGCAGCCGGCGCATGGGCCATGCCATCAACGTGGGGCAGCTGATGGATGACATTGATGCCGGCCTCGGGCCTGACCCGGTTGTTACAGCGTCAGACATGCTTGACCGCGTGCGCAGCGGTGGTCACTTTACAGGCATGGCGGTGTTTGTGGCGCCGGTGGTGGCTCCGTATGTGCGGCTGCTGGGGGTGTACAAGCACGGGTTTGGCACGCTGGAGGGCAGCCACGGCGGTGTGGGTGTGGCGTTGGGATTGTACGACGTCACTGTGGCATTCGTCGGGGCGCAGTTGTCCTTCAAGAAGGCAACAAAGCGCCGGACGGAGTACATGGACTTGTGCGAGCGCCTGGGGAAGAAGCTGGGTGGGCGTGGGTTCCAGTTGAACGAGCAGTTCCACCACATTGTGTGGATGGGCGACCTGGGCTACAAAACCCACACACTGAAAGCAGACCAAGCTGTGCGGCTGGTGTCCCAGGGTCGCCACCGTGAAATGATGGTGCGGTTCGACGAACTGAACCGGGACCTGGAAGACCGCCGCATTTTGTACGAGTTCCACGAGCCCAACCACGCCCCTGATTTCATGCCCACCTACCGCAAGCACACGACGCGCTGTGAACAGCGAGTTCCCACCTCCAGCTCCAAGTGGGCCAAAGCGACGTACAATACCCAGTTCCAGGAAGCCTTCTATCTTGGTGGCCGGTGCGTGTGGGTGTCGTGGTTGCTGGGGTTGCTTGGTTGCTGGGTGTGCTTGGTTGGTGTTGTTGCGTGCCGTGGGCGGCGTTTGGTGCTATGCACACTCCCCTCCTACGACCCCCCTTGTGCTGTTCTGCCCTCCTCACGTTGATTTTCTTTGCTTTGCTTTGGTGTTCCCCTTGTTGTTGTGCCTCGCGTCGGCTGTCGTTGGCTGCCCCCCCCCC
>Ga0213833_1000931_pt1 | contig 23548 bp, 42 predicted proteins | sample SWATP21_FD_160575 | JGI IMG/M metagenome (GOLD analysis project Ga0213833, IMG submission 160575) | Coastal seawater microbial communities from Marineland, Florida, United States - SWA TP2 #1 | ecosystem: Environmental > Aquatic > Marine > Coastal | place: USA: Florida | collected 2016-08-14 | reverse complement strand
GCAGCAGCAGCAGCAGCAGCAGCAGCAGCAGCAGCAGCAGCAGCAGCAGCAGCAGCAGCAGCAGCAGCAGCAGCAGCAGCAGCAGCAGCAGCAGCAGCAGCAGGAGGTGCGACGTACCGTGCACAATGACTGGCAGCAAGTGTGTGGGTAGAGACTGTGGCATGTGGATGCGGATGCGGATCTGGTTGCCATCACGGGTTGCAATCTTCACGTCCTGTATTTGCACGGTTTTCAGTTTTGGGCCAAACTGCGCCGCCTTCAGTGCAATGATCTCACGGATACTGCCACGGTCGCACGCACAACGAGACAGTCACACAGCCAGACAAACGTGCGCGTGCGTGATCACCCAGGTGTCCCTATGTCATTGCCATGGTCTGCAATGGACGACACAGATGCACACACATGCCAATCAACACTAACGCACGCTCGAACAGCCTCCATTTCCTCCGCTGGCACCGGATCGTCGAATATGGACAGGTATCGGTGTGTCAGTGGCCACTTGACTTGCAACCACGTCTTGAACTTGAACCGCCATGAAGACCGCTTCGGCTTCGCGCTTGCAACCACTGCATACGCTGCAAGTGTTGCTCCTGCCACACCACAGGCGCACGCGATGACAGTGGAGCGCTCCATGACTGCCAACGACCAAGCCCCACAGATCGTGCTGCAAGCCCGCAGTGCTTGCACGCAATCAGATAACAAAACTAGCACAATAAGATGGCGTGACAAATTTCTTGCGAGAAGACCCTTCGTGTTGTTGTGGAGACACACACAGCGAGGTCGTCTGATCAAGTTGTGCAGCGCCTCCTTGAACCCCGCAACATGGCCATGTCGACCGGCACGAGCGATCTGGACCGTCAAATTGAGCAGTTGCGTAACTGTGAGCACTTGAAGGAGAGTGAAGTGAAGGCTTTGTGCGCGAAGGCTCGCGAAATTCTGGTTGATGAAAGCAATGTGCAGCGGGTTGACGCACCTGTAACTGTACGTCGTTTCCCCCGCGACGGTGCAAGCAGTGAGACCCGAGCCTGGGTACTCCAAATAATGGACTTAACAAGTCTGGCCCCCGCTCTTGTGTGTTCTCACGCCGCCTGTGTGTGCCTTGCGTGGGGTGTGTCTGGGTTTGTGCCCGCCGCAGATCTGCGGTGACATTCACGGGCAGTTCTACGACTTGGTTGAGCTGTCGAAGGTTGGAGGCGAGTGCCCTGACACCAACTACCTGTTCCTTGGAGATTTCGTTGACCGTGGTTTCTACAGCGTGGAAACATTCCTTCTGCTGCTGGCCCTCAAGGTGTGCAGGGTGTGCTGCCTGCCTGTCCCTTCCACATGTCTGGTTTGGCTGGGTGTCTCCACTTCGGTTTTCTCAACTTGGTGCTTTTTCTGGCTGTTGCACGTTGGTTCGCTACGTAGGTTCGCTATCCCGACCGCATCACACTGATCCGTGGCAACCACGAGAGTCGACAGATCACGCAGGTGTATGGGTTCTACGATGAGTGTCTGCGCAAGTATGGCAGTGTGAACGTGTGGCGCTACTGCACGGAGATTTTCGACTACCTGTCCCTCTCTGCCATCATTGACGACAAGATCTTTTGTGTCCATGGCGGCCTGTCTCCGTCCATCAACACCCTTGATCAGGTGGGTGTCTTTGGTGTCGTTGTGCTGCTTGTGTCCACTGTGGCTCACCCCGTCCTGTGGTTGTGGCTGGCGGGTGTGCTTGTGTGTGGCATTGTGTGCGCGCGTTCGGGCAGATCCGCATCATCGATCGGAAGCAAGAAGTCCCCCACGATGGTGCCATGTGTGATTTGATGTGGTCCGATCCAGAGGCCATCGATGGCTGGGGGTTGAGCCCCCGGGGTGCGGGTTTCTTGTTTGGAGCCGATGTCGTGCAAAAGGTGCGCGGTGCACCTCAATCCGAGCGTGTTGTGTTGTGGTGTGTTTTTTTCCTTCTTCTTCCTCACGGGGTGTGTGTGGGTGTTCTGGATGGTGTCCCGCAGTTCAATCAAATGAACGGGCTTGATTTGATTTGCCGAGCGCACCAGCTGGTGATGGAGGGGTACAAGATGATGTTCGATGACCAACTGGTGACCGTGTGGTCTGCACCGAACTACTGCTATCGATGTGGAAACGTGGCAGCAATTTTGGAGCTCGACGAGCACTTGGACCGGCAGTTCAAAGTGCGTGTTTTCCCCCCATGCGCCGTGTTGGTTGTATGTGGTTGTGTGTGTGCCATGTGCGGCAGGCCTGTCTGTCTGTTCTCTTCTCCTTCTGCGCACATCCTCACCACATTGCTTTTTTTCTCCTGTTTCTGCGCTGTCTACGGCACAGATTTTCGAAGCAGCGCCCCAGGAGTCACGTGGCGTTCCGTCGAAAACGCCTGCCCCAGATTATTTCCTGTAAATCATGGCGTTGTGGGTGAAGGAGCACTACTCAACACAACAGTGTTTCTTTGTTGCACGGTGCCTGGTGCCCGTATCGTTCGATTCATGATCCTGTGTTTTCGTTTTGTTTTGTGGACGTGAGGAGTTGTTGTGTTGGCGCCGACTTGCGTGCGTTCGTGGCTGCTGCTGTTCGCAGCAGCACGAGTGCTCTGATGTGACTGTGATGTGATGTGGTGTGAGGACGTAAAGAGTAGTGATGTGGTGCTTGTTTTGTGACGTGATGCACAGTGGCGCGGGTTACGACATGCAAGCATACACAACACATGATCACCACGTTTCCATGCCAATGCACACCACCTGTGCCCCTGCCGTCTCGCATGGCGCTAGCTGTCTTGGAACCCTTCTCGCATGGCGCTAGCTGTCTTCGAACCCTGCATCCGGGTGCGGAAGGCCATCCCCCACCGGAAAGGGCTGTCCTGCCGACGGTCTTGCGTAGGTCACGGGGTCATGGAAGCCATCCAAGAAGGACTGGGGGTTCTCATCCATCCCACCACGCAAACGCATGCCCCCATCAGCTGTATCGCACACACAGCGACGCCAGCAGTGGGGAAGCACAGCAACAGCACACACCTGCAGAATGTTCTCTGCGGCGAGTTGGTTGATCAGAGTACGTTTCTTCGCAGTCACACCCATGACCTCAATCTCTGCTCGTGCGTCTTGACTACTATAGCGTTCGTCCCAGACAACCACCGGAAGACGCAACTGTGTGATTGTGGTACGTCCGTCAGCCACACGTGTGAGAGAACACACGTCCGAAGCAACGCGAAGGAACGAAGGAACTGTGTCAGAGAGGAGCACAGTCAAATCCACCGCTGCGACGACCACACTGCACGCTGACGAACCCCACCAACACGCTGTACACGCTCGATTGCTTCAACTGTGGCACGACAGCGTTTCCCCCGTTGCCCACTGGGAAGCAGCGGCCATCCAAACACCTGGCACATGCCACATCACGGACGGATGGCAACCACAGCAGCAAAGCAAGGGTGACCAACACATGGACCAGTTGAGCGGCGCGCGCACGACGGAACAGTGCATGGAGCAACCAACACCCACAGCATGCGTCGTACCACACCAGTGGCAGAGTGTTGGGCGGCAGCAGCCACAATTTCCTTGGCAACACGGTTCTGGTAGTCACCTGGCACACAGTTAGCCGGCACAGTTCCACGACTGGTGAGCACAGGCGCAACTTCGTCACACGATGGTCGTCGAAACGTGGATGTTTGTGGGGTGAACGGCGCGGGCTGCGATGGATAGGTGGACACACACGGAAAGAAAGAAAGAAACAAAGAAGAAAAAGAAGACAAAAAAAACGGCACGCCATGCACAGGGGCATGCGGGCGCACCAACGAGCGCGCAAACAGCACGCGCCGCCTGCGACGTACGCAGTTGTCCTTTGGAGCTGTGTCCAGACGCCCGTACCACCTCACCCACTGCCACCGCGACTCGACAAGCAGGGTCTGCAGTTATAGCCAGTCCTGTGCGCTTCTCTCCATAATCCACGCCCATGATACGTGGTGATGTGTTGCTCTTGTCCAGAAACACACGGGCAAACTCTCTCAGACTGAGCACACGGGGCATCGTCACATCAGGGCCACGCGGCGGCACCTTGTGTATGTGCAGGCATCTCCACTGCCACGCCACACCAGCCGTCCTTTGTCGGGAAACACCCCACAAAGGCCGCGCCGCACACCGGGCGAGTGGCATGCCCATTGACGTGCTGCGCTGCTGGCTGCGAGTGCACAACTAATGGACGTTCGGGTAATTCCATGGAGGAAAATGGCTCCACACTATTTATAATTAGTAACAAACTGCTCGTGCATGGCACTTCATAGTGACGCTGTTCCATGCAGCGTGTAGTGAGGCAGTGAGCTGGTGGTGTGTGTTTCCGTACCACAGTTGATAAGACTGTTGCCATGTGGGTTCGACCTGACGCTGACGTGCGCTGGAAAGGTCAGTCACGAACGCCCATGGCGTCGCTCACATCGCGATGCAATGCCCCCTCCTCACTCACGCGTTCGCTGTGTGCGTATGTACTGGGTCAGGACCATTTGCAACGTTCCAGCGGATCTTCTCGATTGCGTACTTGCTCATGGCGTTGTCAGATTGGATGCAGGTGTGGATATTTGTCGGGCGCTGTCGCACTTGCCTTATCTTGTGATCTGTTGTGTGTCGTGTCACCATTCACACCCACTTTCGTGCGTTTTCACCCACCCACCCTTACGCACGAACTTGCGACATGCATGCAGGGCCCATACTTGTACGAAGTCTACAGTCGTCACGGTTACACACATCAGGAGATCATGGCGTTCATGGTGATAGGCTTCGCCTCATCGTTGGTGTTGGGCACAATGGTGACGGGTGCTGCAGATGTGCTTGGACGCAAAGCCATTTGCATGGTGTCAGGCGTGCTGTTCGTCGCCTCGTGCGGTGCCATGCACTTCACCTCCAGAGCAGTGCTTGTGTTCGGTCGAGCAGCGTCGGGCGCAGCAACCACCATCCTCATGACGGCTTTTGAGACCTGGATGATGCACGAGCACAACAAGGTGCGCGGTGGCTGTGGCTGTGGTTGTGCCCGCCGCACGCAAAGTGTGTGTTGTGTCGCTTGCGCTGTGGGTCAAGATGCCACGCGAATGGCATGGGGCTTGGCCGTGGTTTTTGTTTGTGGAGCGACAGCTTGTTGTCTGATGCATGCATGTGCGGCACACGTGCACAGGCTGGGTTCCCTCCAGAGCGTGTGAGTGACACGTTGTCCCTCATGGCGTATGGCAGTGGTGCCACTGCGATCGTGGGTGGTGTCTTGGCGAATGGGGTACGTGCGCGTGTTTTTTTTTGTTTTGTTTTGTTTTGTTTTGTGTGCATGCTCTTGTTTCATGTCCACTGCCGTGTTTGTTGCTTGAATCCACAGCTGGTCGCATGCTTTGGCTCCCCTGTTGTTGCGTTTGATGGTGCAGCTGTGGCTGCTCTCGCGTCGCTGGTGTTCATTGCAAAACGCTGGGATGAGAACGTGGGCACACACAACATGCGTGTGTGTGATACTGTGCGTCAGGCATGGGGGACAGCCGTCTCGGGTACGACATGCACACCAGCCATCATCAGCCACGGCACAGTGTGAGGGGAGTGGGTTGCGTGCTCACTCTGCGCCACGGTTTTTGTTCACCAGATGCAGGTGTGCGTGTGGTGGCGCTGATGCAAGCGTGCTTCGAGTCATCCATGTACATTGTGGCGGTACTGTGGGCCCCTGTGTTGTCCGATATGACACCCTACCTGTCCCTGGGCTTGCTCTTCGCACACCTCATGTTGTGCAACATGCTTGGCGGTCTGGCGTTCCAAGTGCTTTCCAATCGTGGAGTGTCTGTCGTCTTCTTGCTGCGTGTTGCACTTGCACTCTCGACGGCAAGCCTGGTGTTGGTCTCGGTTGTGATCCAGCTGGCGTACCTTGTTCGTGTTGCTGCCGTGTGTATGCATGCACGCACCCTTGAGTTGTCTGTGCGTGCCGTGTCGCGGCGTTTGGGCTCACCCGCTCCCTGTTTCTTGTGTGCGTCTTGCATGTTGTGTGTGCGTGTGCGTGTGCGTGTGCGACGTGCCATGGTTGGTACCGTTGTGGATGTTTGGACGATGGACGTGCCACATGTTGCAGAAGCACACGTTTGTCGCCATGGTGGCATGTCTCAGTGTCTTCGAGGTGTGTTGTGGCCTGTACTTCCCCAGCATTGGTACCATCCGTGGCCATGTTATTCCGAGCCGCGTTCGTGCATCCGTCACCAGTTTGTGTCGTGCGGGAGTCAACGTGTTGGTCATCATACTGCTTGCCACGGTGCGTTGTGTGTTCGGACTGAGAGCAGCGAGCGTCTGTGGCTGTGTGTAGTGGTGTGTGCATGTCTTCATGCGTGCGCATGCGCCGTGTGCTGCAATTTGTTTGTCTTGTTTGTTTTTGTCTTCGTCACCTGCATGCTGACTTGGCGCTATCTCCTTGTGCTCGGTTGCTGGTGACCGTATTGCGACCAGAACACCCAGTTGGGAGCCTCGTGGACCTTTGCAGTGTGCGGGTGCCACTTGTTTGCTGCTGTTGTGGTCGCCACACACCTCCCCCACGCTCGAAGTGCCCCGACCAAGCAACCATGGTCCAATGTAGTTTGACGGGCAGGCGTGTGCGAAGTGCGTTGATGTGCGTGTACGGCGCGCATGCGTGTAAACTTGCGTTTTTGTATCTTTCGATTCGACGCGACCGGCGTGACCAATCGCGTTCCACCGTTATGCATGCGCGTCCGTGTTGGTTTCAAGAGCTACGTGGTGCACCCAACCTAAGTGGGCCTGCTGCATTACACGTCAGCGGTGCTTCAACAGGGCACACCGGTGCCGCAACAACTTCACGAATCTCGTTGCTCCAGCGGCAGAGCCCTCAAACGAACACAGGCGCAGGGTGAGCGCGTTCGCTTGCTGGCCAGTGCCAACAGCAGCAGCAGCAGCAGCAGCAGCAGCGGCAGCCGATGCAGCGCTGTTAAAGTGCAATCCAAGCACATCCAGGTGTTCCGTCGCACGCTTTGTCACGCGCTGAAGGCTCGACAGCTGATTGGACGGCACGCAACCACATTTGACAAACACGCAACCCATGACCCATGAGCGCAGAAGCACGAAGCGAAGCACACGGAGGTGGGAGGTTAGGAAGCTGATGGAGCGCGTACGGGTGCGTGCGGCTCAAGGGGGACCAAAGGGGGCCAGTAACGCACCGCATATCGCCACACCGGTCGCGCCAGGGTTCCTGAGGTGGGAGGCTGCAAACCAACGACATGTGTACGCGTGGCGACCACCAGCCGTTTGCGAAGCTTCACTTGACCATTCCTGAGTATGTCCACCCGTCATAGCAAGCAAGCAAGGACGGAAGGAAGGTAGGAAGGAAGGAAGGAAGGAAGCGTCAGGAGCCTGATTGCGATACACGCACGTCCACACACCCACGCACACACTCGCACACAGACACGATGCGCGGACACAGCCTCAAAACCATCACACCCGACATGGCACACGTACGCCAAGACCGCTTCTTTGCAGGCAAACACAGGCAAGCGGGAATGGCGGGCGGTGCGTTTGCTTTCGCCGTCAGGGGTATCCACACACGGAGCGGCATTGGTAGTGTGCGTTGCCACATCATACCGCACCCCAAGCTTTGCCAAATTTACAAGGCGCGGCTTCTTGGTGTGGCTGTCGTTGTTGGTGGTGGTGTTGTTGCTGCTGTTGCTGCTGGTGTGGGTTGGGTGGGTACCGTGCCGTGCTGACTTTCCTTCCCCCCCTCCCCCGTGACCCCTCTTCTTCGCATCTCCACCCCCACCCCCACTTCCACTGACTGTGGTGTCACGCTGTGCGCGCGAAGTGTGCTGGGGCTGCTGGTGCTGTTGCAGACCACGCTTCACTCGCTTCAGCCACGCAGACGCCCGCTTTCGCGCTTTGCGAGCTTTGGTGGCCCCGGTGGGTGTGTCCGCAGCGCTGCCAGGGCTGATGGAGGCACCGACACCCCCCTTGCCCAACCCCCTGCCGCTTCTATCCCTGCTGCTCCGAGGTGGTGTGCTCGCTGTGGCGCTGTGAGTATGTGGCGAGCCTCCTCCTCCTCCTCCGGCTGATGATGGTGCTGGTGCTGGTGCTGGTGCTGGTGCTGGTGCTGGTGCTGGTGCTGGTGCTGGTGCTGGTGCTGGTGCTGGTGCTGGTGCTGGTGCTGGTGCTGGTGCTGGCGCTGCTGCCACGGGCATGGTGGCTTCGTTGCCGGCCTGGACGATGATGGGCGTCGCGCCCACTTGAGTGGCATGCTCCAGTTCCGCCCGCGCGATGTGCCGTTGCAGCGTGGCAGCGACAACGTCTTCACACTGCGACTCCAGCTCCGACGTCTCGTCGACTCCCACGCCCACTCCGCCCACGCCCACACTGCTGCGTCGCCGCGCCTTGCGGCGAAGAAACTGCATGAGGCGGGTGGTTTTGGAGTGAGAACGGTGGTGGCGGGGTGGGTGGAGCCCGACACCAGCATCGTCGTCACCACCACCCGCACCGGTGCTGGACAGGGTGACGGCACCACCACCACCACCACCACCACCACCACCAGCAGCACCAGCAGCGTCATCACCACCACCGCTGCTGCGGGCACCGATATCGTGCTCGTCGCCACCGGACAACAGCACGGCGTCAGTTGTGCCTTTGGTGCGGGATCTGGGTCGTCGCATGAGCTTCGACAGCCCGCGGGCAGGCTTGCGCAAGCCACGCACGAAGCCACTGCTGAGTGATCGTGCCCGAGTCGGCGTGGACGGGGTGGATCGTGCCTGGTTCGTATTTTCTCCCTCGCCCCCGCCCGGTGTGCTAGGCTCCGTGCGTGTAGAGTGAGACGCGGCGGAGTGGTCGCCAGTGTTGCCGGCAGCACCAGCACCATCACTGTCACCGCTACCATCGTCATCACGATCAGCATCACCAGCACCAGCGTCACCATCATCATCAGCATCGGCATCGGCATCAGCATCGGCATCGGCATCGACATCGGCACCAGTGTCAGCATCAGCATCAGCATCAGCATCGGCATTAGAAGCATCACCGCCATCATCACCACCATCACCACCGCCGCCACCAGTGTCGTCATGCGCGTTGACGACTGTCTGAGCGGGCGTGGTCGCGGAGTCGTCACCAACACTCGCCGCACCCTCCTCCGTCGTAGCACCCACGTCGTCATCATCATGCGAGCCAGCTCCATGGTGCCGTGCAAACAACGCCCCACGACCCCAGCCACCAAGCAACGAACGAGCGACAGAAATCACAGACTTGCGAGCGGGTGGGTTTTGGTGAAGACAGGGAAGGCACTGGGTGGAATCATGGGCCACGAGGCATTCAGACACCTGGGACTCAAACCGTTGGTGGAAAGCTGAGATGACAGCACCACCATGGCAACGCAACAACAAAGACCCACCAGTGAGAGTGCGGACGAAGCCACAGCAAATAATAATTGTAAAATGCATTGCGTTGCAGCGACCATACCTGCGTAGCCACCAAGCACGACGCTGGTGTATTGAAACCCTTTTTGCAGAAACAGCAGTGCCACCACCAACGGAACGTTCTCCAGCTCTTCAGGGGGCGATACAGGTTCGGCAGCAGCAGATCCAACCGCATACCTGGCCTCGCACATGCGCCACACCGCAACCGTCAGACGCACACAACAAGAGCAAGGGCGGTGAAGAGATGACGGTGCGGTGCGATGTCAACCACCAGCCAAGCAACGATACGCAACCAACACAACACACCCACGTACGAAACAACCGTTTGCATGGCTCCTCGCAGTAAGCCACCACCGCTGCCACCTGCAGACTTGGAACCCGCACTCGATGCAGGAGTCGCAACTGATGCTGTTGCAGGGGACAACGCAGTGGTTTCGCCGTGACCATCATGGCTTGCGGCCGTGGAAGCCATGCCATCGTCCAACGCAGGTGCCGTTTCCTCACCGTACCTGACGTGTTGGTGGTTGTTTATTGTTGTGGTCCGTGTGAGTTGAACAAGGCCAGGCCAATGCAGACAGCGACAGAAGCGAAGCGGATGCAACAGCACCATGGACACACACACACACACACACACACACACACATATACACAGAGCATGGCACGGCACAATATGCCACGCAGCACACATAGTGGGGGCGCTCCAACACGCACGTGTATGTGGCATCACCAGCGCCCATGATGGCAAAGTGACAACCCTGAGCACACACCACCACACAACACAAGAATGCAGACCTCGTGTGAGTCAAATGCGGCATAGTGCAGCCGCTAGATGGAACCAGCCTCAGTGGAAGACCATCTCACTTGCGCGTGGGACCGACCCATGTACCTTCATTGCCTTGAATGCTTGCACCACAGTGTACAGCTCCTCTGGAGAGGACAGCAACTCGGGGTCCAAATGAAATGCCACGGGCAGATGCCCTGCATCGAACTGGGAGCAACCAAACCACACAGCAGCAAGGTCGGTCCAAGTCCGAACAAACAAAACAACACATGCAACCAACGCAAGCGAAGCGCACACGCACACGCACACGCGCACACACATACACATTGCCACCGGGTGGTCACATGTTCCACGGAACCCAACCCACCTGCTCACGTGGTCGACAGTCGATCACCATGTACCGAATGCGAGACGAGGCGTCACCATTGTGTAGGCTGGAAGAAGACAGGGTTGTGGCTTCCACTCGCGTATGAATGGGTGTGTCATGCATGGTCAGACCTGGCGTTCGATCGTCACCGGTGTAGTCAACGTTCAGCTCCCATGGGTGTGTGACCATGCACATGCGCGCCTCCAGCCGCTGCACCAACAGTGTTGGCGGCTTTGACGAGTAGCACGCTTGGTTTCTGCGCGGCGCGCGCCGACACACACAAGTGAAACAAAGAGAAGGGAGTGAGTGCAGCATGAAAGGAGGGGTTGCCTCCCACCCATTTGGCACCAACCACCGCAAACGCCAAGCAACAACATCATCAAACAAGGATCCACCTGCACGTACAAGTCTGCTCGAAAGGTACGCGGGGTGCTCTGTGCGAGCTGCACAGCGATGGCACACACTTCGTGCACCTGTTCAATGCTGTGTAACCTCAGACGAGAAACAACTCCCGGAAGTTCTTCCATGGGGCACGCAAGGATGATGTCTCTGCGCAAACAGTCCCAGCCACAAAAAGGACACACATACACACACACCACCGTGAACAGAAGCACATCGCCGACCATTCCGTTCAATGTGGAACAGCATGGATGAACCACCCCAGTGCAAGCCAGACAAGCGAGTCCCACACTCGGCAAACAGAGGCATCGTGCAACTTCAAGCCGGACCTGTTGCTGATCACAAGAGCAAGCGCCACGAAGTGCACCATGACAGGATCTCCACGCCGAAACAAAAAGTCCCACAACTCGAAAACAATATCGAGGTCGTGTCCACGTGCGAACAGTGTCATGAGCCACCCTGTGGCATAGATAGGAGGCTCAATGTCGTACTGCAGCCAGCAGACGCACACGGGGACATACACACGGCACACGTGCTCACGCCTGCGTGAGATTGGTTTGCTCTCGTTTTCCACACAACGCGTCTCCACCCCACACCCACATCCCCACCCACAACTACACTCCACAACAGGTACCCACCTGATCGAGAAGATTGCCTGTCAACACAGCCCGAGCCGTGGCCCATAACACACCTTTGTCAGACAACGCCCAGCCACCGCGAACCAACCACTTGCACGCGGGCACAGCGTGGCGCACGCACATAGCTGAGGGTCATGATACAGCATGAGCAAACGAAGGAGGCGCAAGGAAGCTTGAAGGCTCACGAATTCTTCATCGTCGCTTCCATAGACGCGTTGCAGGAACTAGACGCACACGCACCACGCACGCACGCACGCAAACGGTGACGGAGAGGAGGGTGGGTAGGGCATCCAGACACCCCCAACAACACGGTCATGTTACCTTGGAAGTGATGGCAGACAGCAGCTGGGATGTTGTAGCAGGAGTGGCTTTCAGCATGACAATAGGAGCGAGGATTTCGTTGAGTCCTGCCAGGTTGGTGCGCAGACACACGTCGGATGCGTTGAGTGCGTGTGATCAGGGGGCTGTGGCGATTCTACAACGACAGTCATCGCACCTTGTTTGTACTTGAATCCATTGGAAGCACAGAAGTGGGTGAGAACCGACGCTAACAACGCTTTCACAGCGTCAGACTGGAAGTATTCGAGTGTGGCGCGGGTCTGACATGCACCACACGCACAACAACAACAACAACAACAACAACAACAACAACAACAACAACAACACACACCGGATGGTTGGCTTCGTGTTGATATCACCACACGCCCGTGAAGCCAACAGCCACACGAACACGAGACACGTCCGCCCGAACAACACGTTGGTTGGGTAGGGTGAGGGGTTGGCGTTGGATGTCGCCGTCCAGAGCGCACAACACTGCCGGTGAATCATCCACCCTGGCATGACACATCACAACCACACTCACTCCACCACCACCACGGGCAACACACAACAACAAGCAAACATGTGAGCTACTCTTGCGGATGGCGCCCCCTGCATCTGCACAATGCCACACGCACTCACCCAAGCAACACACTCCAGCACACAACACGACCAGTGGCAGGAATGTTGCCGCGCGCAGCGATCATTTCCAAGGCAGTAGCGGGGGAGCAGCGCTCCAAGCGCTGTACCCAAGCATTGACATCGTCGTCGTCGGCCTTTGCTTCGTCTCCGACAACCTCAGTCATGGTTAGCAGGCTGCGCAGCCAGCACAGCCAGGGAGCAGCATACACACCCCACAAACAACACAAAAGTACACAAAAATAACACAAAATATCACAACAACAAAAACAATGTGACAGCATTTTGCAGGCAGCAACAACACCGTGTCGGCTGTGTTCTGTCGACTTCGCTGTCAACAATGTTGGCTGCCGTGACGAAAACCATCCGCAGCACGGTCTGTGCCGTGCAGTCACGGGTCGGGATGGCGGCGTGTGCACAAGCGCCAGCGGCAGCGGCTGTGGACGCAGCCACCACGTTTGTGTCGACGACTACCCCCAACCACGCCGAGCCTGCGACAGCTGCTGCGTGTGACCCTTCCAACGCCGCCGCGACAGCAGCAGCGGCGGCAGCAACGCCTCAAGCATGTAGCATGGCCGGCGTTATGGCATTGGCCACAAAGGCGCCGCTGGTCGGACCAGGTTTCGCCCAGTTTTTATCGTTGGCTCCACCCGCGTGCTTTTTCTTCATGCAAACTAGCCCGTTCGTGATGCCATGATGTATGCTGTGATGCCTTTTCCTTTCAGTCGCGTTGTTGTGACGCCGTGCCATGAGTGTTGGCGCGGCGCTGTTTCGTTTCGTGGCGTGTGGTGCACATGTGGTTGTCGTGTGGCTTTCGCAGGCTCAAAACCATGAAGGAAATCATTGCCAACAAATCCACGGGCAAGTTGAACCCCCTGCCGTTCGTGTCACTGGCTGGAAACTGTGTCATCTGGTCTTTGTATGGATACTTGCAAAGTGACATGACGGTGTTGCTTCCAAATGCCACTGGCCTTGCGTTTGGGTGCTTGTACACTGCCATCTTTGCCAAGTACAACTCGGGCGAGTGCGTTGTGGCCGTGAAATGGTGGAGTGCAGTGAGAGGTCATGGCATCGCGTGGTCACATGCGTAACCTCGTGTGGCCTTCTGTTATTCTGTACCTGCGCTTTGTTTTGTGTTTGTGTTTGTGTTTGGGAGGAACAGGTACAACTTCACTCCCTACTTGGGTGGTGGGCTTGCTGTTGCTGGTGGCGCCATCGCAGCTGCTGCGATGTTGCCCGCAGCCACTGCTGCCACCGCACTCGGTCTAGCAGGCTGTACATCCGCCGTGTTACTGATGGCATCGCCCTTGGCCGTCATTCGCACGATCATTAAGGAGAAGAACACGTCTGCGATGCCGTTTGCCACCAGCTTCGCCACCCTCCTCAACGCCTCGAGCTGGTCAGCGTACGGCTTGCTGGTTGCGCAAGACTACATGATCTTTGCGCCAAATGTGCTTGGTCTGGGTGCTGCGACGGTCCAAATGGGTCTGTTCATGAAGTACCCGTCAACACCTCAACCAGATGCAGACACTCCGGCGATGGACGACGACAAAACAGCGAATAAGCGGAAGGACGGTGGTGACAAGAACTAGAGAGCGAGGGCAAGACCGGACCCATTGGAGGCGTTTGCTTTGTGATGTGACAGCTTCTGTTTTCAGGGAAAACATACCATAGCCATGGGAACTAGCTCCGAGAACACACGCACGCGTTGCGCTCTTTTGTGGTTCCAAACACACAGGCTGTACGCAGTCCCACACAACACACAGCCCAGCCACTGCTGGGCAGTCTACAGTGGTGCTATTCGTCTTCTTTTTCTTCTTCATGCCACACACTCACGACAGCAGCGTCCTCTTCAGCAGCGATGCAGCCTTCCTTCTTGCCCTGGCTCCCTTCTCTCCCCCCGCTCCTGACTTGGAGGCGTGCTGCACTGCACCACGTGCAGCAGCCAACATGGCTGCGGCTCCTGCGCCGGTTCCCCGACGCACTTTGGTCTTGCCACGAGGCACCAGGTCAGCTAGTGTCGGTTCGAACGCTTGGCTCCCCGTCTTTTCCTTCATCCGCCCCATGATCACACTGAGAAGGTGGGACAGCTTGTCACCCAGCGAACGTGTGGGGTCACTGCCGTAGTACACGGAGCCGCGGCGCTTGGGAGCTGTTGTCATCGTCCACCACACCACAACGACCACAGCGCAATCGGGTGCAATATAATTCCCCGCACCCCGTACAACACCAACCACAGAGCACACGCATGCATGCCTTTGGTGAGTGGTACACCGCGCCAGAACACATAGCAAACGCCTTCGTACCTGGGATGGAACCGTTGATCACGCGTTGCATGAACGTGTAGGCGTTCTTTGCATTGGCTTCTTTCAACTCCTGCTCTGTGGGCAGGGTGGAGTACTCCGCAACGTAGCCCAAGGAGTTGAGAAAATCTGGGCGCGACAACGTTCATCCCAACAGCGTGAGCACAAGGACGGCTCAGGTGCGTGTGTGCCTGCCACTGCGTGTCACACACCCGTGAACGTCAACTGCGTGAACTTGACGCGATTCAACAAATCATCCTTCACTTGCATGCGGCTCCATGCAAACACAACCTTTGCGCGCTGCACAGTGAAAAGCTGGGGCAACAACGGCGCGTCAATCGAACAAAGCAAGCGCGATCATGTTAGAACGTCAGCGCATTCATGTGTCGTGTGTGGGCTTCATACCCTCGGAAGACACACCCCAGCAACTGGCGCGGGATATGCAACACACTTGAGCGCCACATACCTCATCCACCAATGACATGTCGTCAAGGAAGCGCAGCCACCCTTCGATACCCAGTGTTGTCAGTTTGCGTGTCGAAGCAACCTGGCTCGTGCAACACCGAGACGAATCATGAAATACAGGCACGAAACCAATACGAACCACAGCGGAACACGCCGGAACAAAACACAAAAACAAGCACAAACACAGGAAGCACAACTCCTCATTGCTCCAACGACTCGTACCTCTGTCTCCGTGTAGCTCATGAAAATCTGCTTCAGTGCGGGGATGCATGGCGCAAACACATCATGCACGTTTCGCTTGTACAAACGCGTGCGACGGAATTCATCCGGATCATGGCGGGCCTACGTGAGCAGCAGCACCACCACCAGCAAGCGCAAGTAGTGACATGTATCACCGTCAGGGCATGGCAGAAAGAGCATACAGGGTGCCTTACACGCACCATGGGGTGTGACTTGTGCATGTGCTCCACAAACACTCTTCGAACGGCGTCGCACACACTGTCTGGAGACTTGACGGCGGCGGACTTGTTGAACCTGAACGCACAAGCAAATCAAAAGCGGCGGCCACACGGGTTACATTCGTGTCATGTCCCGACAGCGTGGCCGACATTGTGTGTGCGCATGAGAGGAGGGGAGTGAGTGTCACACGCACTTCGAAAGTCCCAGGCGGATGATGGCTTCGAGAAACTCAAAGCGCACAAGGGCACGGGCGTAGTTCTGTTTGCTCTCATCACTGTGCTTGTCATCCTCGACGTTGCACGCAATGAAAATTGTTTGGCAGTCCTTGGGGCTGTGCGTGCATACCAACGCGTTCGATGAGGCCACAGCGAAGAAGTGCAACAGCTTCGCACTGTGCGGCACATGTGCCACACCATCGAAGCCCTTCCATGGGTGCACCTACACCCGACGAGTGTTACGCACCGACAAGCCTTGGAGTCCGGGTCTGGAATGTTGCACGACTCCAGCATGTCAAGGTATGCGTTGCTCTGGATGGAAAAAGGGTCTTGGTCCCCGATGGTGGCGAAGTACGTGAACACACGAATGGCTTCGGCGTAGTGCATGCCGCACGTTTTCTTCAACTGGACACACAGGCAGGCAGATTCACGGATGAGGTGGGGTCGTGCACGACGACTTGGCCACTGTCGGACTGTTCCAATTCACACCAACGCCAACCCCCATCAGCACACAAACCTGCGGAATAACGCTTTCATCACCGCCCGCTTCTCGCTTCAGCATACGCTTGATGCGATCTTTGGCTAACACACGGTCCCAATCCAACCGGAACACGCGGCTCCGGGTGCGTGCCGTATCGTAGAAAGCTGGTGTGTGGCCATCGGTTTGAAAACGAACACGAGACACGAGAGGGTACACGAGGGGGGAGACAAGAAACATGAGCCGCGTAGCAAGCAAGCCACGTGGAGTGTTGCGACCCGACAAACCTCGAGACTCGGCTTCACGGCATCGAGGAGCAAACACAGACTCCTTCAACAAAAACGGCTGCACGCACCCACACGATGAGCACTGCGAACTTCCATGCACCACAGGGACCCCCCCCCCCCCCCCACCACCCCCCCCCCCCCCCCCCCCCCCCCCCCCAACCCCCCCACCCCCCACACACCACACACACCACCCAGGGGTCTAGGGGTGCACACAAAACACGAAAACCAAAATCGACCAGCACCGCACCTTCGGGGGTGGCTTGATGACCGCCTTGGACTCTTTCCGGTACTGATCCCCGACGATGGTGAACGTGAGCAGGTTTTCCGGATGTACGCCAAAGTGCTTGCACCACCCCTGCTTGCACTCGTGCGCGGGGACGGGCAGTTTGTGGAACTCCGGTCGTGGCGCCTCCCATGGTGGGGGGTCGTGCAGTCGGATGGAGTGGAACTCGGAGTCACTCAAGACCAGTGGAGTGGGTCCCGGGGGAAGACCGTTGAGGAAGAGGTCGTCCAAGGAGGAGGGCGCAAGTGGGGCTTCAACTTGAGGAAGCAGTGTCTGCAGGGAAGACATTGGCAGGGGGGGAGGGGGTCAGCGTAGCAACATGTGCAAGCAGCGCAACCAACAAGCGTGGCTGGCAAGCGTAGACAGCAGACTGCTTTTCTTTTCAAGTGCACGACACCCAACTCGCGCGCCGCGCCACTTCGCCCACGCACCAGTTCGTGCAGTGACTCGCTTCGGTGAAGGTGGACGATGACGCCGTTGGGCAGGCGGTAGTGTGGGTACAAGTTCAAACAAAACGTTGCGCCGGGCACGTGTTCAAACTGGTTCAAACGGACGTGGGGCGCTTCCACCAGGTGCAACTCCAGTGCCTCTGCCTTCTTTTTCTCCATGGCCTGCATGCGCCCACACCCACAACCAACATCATCAACCCCCGACAGTCAACGGAGTCAGGACATGACATCGTCTTGCTCACCCTCCCAAACTACAACAAACGGTCCCCACACAACAACACGTGGCACTTCACATTCGAACCTCTTGGGACACCACCATCCTGTTTTCTTTCATGGACTTCGTCAGCGCTCCAACGCGATGCGCTTCTTCGATGGCTGCCTGAGTAGATATGCGCGAGGACTTGGCATGCTGTGGCGCCTCCACATGCTTGTGAATGTTCTTGCCGGCGTACGCGGCCAGGCGCAAGCCCGCACCAACGCTCAGTGGCGTGTCTTGTGCGGAACGAGCGTTTGACATCACCACGTCGCGACTACTCCAGATCTTGGTGATGGTGCCATCGCGTCGAAGGAACGTGCGTTTGAGGTCCATCCCCATGCTACGAAGCTGGATGCTTGGCAGCCACTTGGCAACGTCCAAACCGGTCTGACCGAGTTCCACCAACCAACCACACACACACAGCAGAAGAAATGGCCACTCATACCAGTTCGTGACAGGACGTGTGTGTGGTGACAACACGCTGCGACACCCACAACGATCGATGCGTATGAAGCCACACACCTTGTGCCCTTGCCACCCTTTCTCCCTCGCACGTTCCAGCGTGCGCAACAGGTGATCGTCTTCCGTGATGGCGGCTTCTTTGTAGAATGTCACCTGACCACGCTGGGATGGCGGCTCCAGAGTCACCGTGATGGGATCCGGCAAGCGTGACTGCGAGGCATCAAGCACCATGCCAGTGCGATGTTGCATCTGCACACAAACACACAAACACACACAGCGCAATCACCGACAACCACACGCGCCATCAGTTGAGTCGGCGCGGAACAACAACTCGAGCGAGGGACAAGTCAAAAGAAACACACACACACGGGAGGTACGCAACCACCTGCCTCACCGCACGTACTTTTCGCTTGACTCGCGTGACCCACGCTGTCACCTGTGTGAGCGAACCCACCGACAGTTTCCTGTGCACGTTCTTTTTCGTGCGGGGCACGTCCTTTGCGCCGCTGTACCCTTTTCGGTCCCGCGAATAGCCGTCCTTCCACCGCTCTGGGTGCTTCTTACTCAGCGCGTGCTTTGGGTCCAGCACGTCTGGGTCATTGACAATCGGCGCGCGTTGGGTGGAGCGAAACCGTGACAGCATGGGGCTCCACGGTTCATTGATGAAGGTGCTTTCCGCTGGCGAGTGCAAAAAGTGGCTGATGGTGGGGCGGCGCCGCATCGCCAAGCTTGTGCTCGCGCGCTTCAAGCTTCGCCTCCGCATGGTCCGACTCGCGGGCGTGGTGGAGTGCTTCTCCGAGGCACGAAACTCGGGCATGGTGCCTGTCGTCGTGTCTACCAACAGCTCGCCGGAAGGTGCTACCTCCACGTTCTTGCCACTGCTGCCCCCACGTGTCGCGTGTGGCGACGGTGCCGCCATGGATGGCATGCGGGTCACTGCATCAACCACTGAAGAGGCCGCCCCGGCGTTGACTTTGGTGTTGGCGCCGGCACGGTGCCCGCCACCTTGTGCGCTAGCTTGTGCGCCGCCTTGCTCGCCGGCCAGGGGCATCTTCTTCTTCTTTGCATCGCCAGCCGATGACGACGACGCCCCGACCGTGCCCGCCATGAGTTCCTTTTCCACTTCCACCTCCACCCGTGTTTTCGCCAGCATGAGCTTGGACGTCAACGCAAACATGCTGTTGGCGCCACCACCCATCTTCCCCAGCGACCGCCCCATCTTCGCGATGCCACCGCCCATGACCTTGATGCGCGCCGCACGAGCCACACGCCGCGCTGCTGCTTGGAACGTGCGCCGTGCAATCTTGGACTTCGTGCGCTGAATCCACCTGTGGGGGCTAGTGCGCACGGCTTGCTTCACCACGCCACCCATGGACGCCACCGTCCCAAACTGCCCGCCGCTTTCCGTGCGCAGCAGCTGCTTCGCACGGGCCTGTGCGTCTGCCGCCTGCCGTGCCCGTTCGTGTGCCTGCTGCTTCAACGCAAACGCAAACGTCGTCTGCACCTGCTGCATCTCCGCCTTGCGCCGGCCCCTCTTTTCGTCCCCGCGCACCAGCACATGGCCGAACAGGCCGGGGCGGCGGCGTGACGCACCCATCACGGGCGACTGCGGGCGCAGGGTGCTGTCGTCGGTGCGTCCCAGGGCGGATGAGGAGGCGGACGCCAACTGGGACCGAGAAGCGTGCAGCACGTCCGGGTGGTCGCCGCTGCGCATGCGTTCCTGAAGGTCGGTGGACGACTTCCAGGCAGCCTGCAGCGGCTCGCACAGTGACTTCATCAGCAGCGTGTTCGGTGTGCCGCGCGACGATGACGACGCACTCGTGCGGGGTCGCGGTCGTGACATGGAACCTCCAGTGCGGTGTGCACCACCACCGCCACTGCCACTGCCACTGCCACCGCCGCTCGCGTCGTCCTCGTCGTCGTCACTTGGCACGTCGTAGGGTTGGAGGGTGTCCTCGCCTAGACGGCAGCCACGCCCCACCACTGGCGAGAACCCCACACCCGTGCACATGTAGTTGGGTGCTGTGGCTGGACGCACACGCCGTGGTCGGTGGGACAGCAGGGCTCGACCGTGTGCATGCGCAGGTGCACGGGCACGTGCACGGGCGTGACCGACTGTCTTTGCCCCGCGCCCCCGCTTCGACGATGATGATGTGCGACCGGCCGCACGCGAACGACTTGCGCCACCTGTTGTGTTGGAAGAGGCGGCGGTGGTGGATCCAGGTCGAGAGTGGGAGGGGGAGGTGGCTAGAATGCCAGTGTCCATGGACTTCATGGTGGCAGGGAGTCGAAAGTGGACAGGCAAGGTGGCTGCACCGCCTGCTAGCAGCGTGACAGGTGCTGGTGCTGATTGGGAGGGGTGGGGGGAGGGGGAGAGGATGTCAAGATGAAGCACATACGGCAAGAGCAAATGAGCGAGGGCCAAAATAAGCACAAACACATGTGAGCAAAGCCGTGCAAAACACAAATCACCCATCCAAAGCAGCACTAGCGTTTCATCTCCTCCCACGTAGTCTCGTGAACGGCACAGAAGCACACATACCCACGCACCGTTTTCGTCGTCAGATACTTCCGTTCGAGGCGAAATGGGAGGGTTGGCCTTGAGAAAGGCCGGATAGTCCTTGTGTCTCGTCACGTCCGTGTCACCCTTGGAGTTGGCCGATGTGGCTGTGTTCCGTCTCTGACCTCGACTGCTGGGTCGTGTACGCTTGCTGCTCCCAGTCAGTTTCGTCTGCGAAGTCCACAACCAAGCACACCACACATCACCAGTGAAGTCAGATCACAGAAGAGATGATGACGCAATATGACTGGTACATGCATGGCAACCCCCTCAGCCCGGGCTGGGGTGCTTGTTCGGCAATGCACAATCAACAGCACGTACGCGAACTTGTTTTGCCCTGCGCTTCGTCCCTTCACGCATTCGACTCCACGGGGCTCCCGATTCGTCAATGATGTCGTCGACCTCCTCCAGGTTCTGCTGCATGTCTGCATACTCCAGCTCATCGTTTTGCCAGGACGGCAGACTGGGAGCGTTTGGGTCGCGGCTACGTGGTGGTGGCTTGGTGTTCACCACCAGCGGTGTGGGTGCCTCCAGTGCAGCCAAGACCTAGCCAGTATACCCATCCCACACCATGGTTGCGTATTTATGAGTAAGTGTGTGAGGTGAGCTGCCTGTCATCCGCAGGTACACAACCAACACCGCTGCACACCTGGTCCGTTGTTGCCGCACCAAGCTTCTCTGTCCATTCCAAGAACTCTTTCGCTTTCTGAGACTGGGGTTTGGCAGTTCGCTTCTTCTTTTTCGCCAGTGTGTGCTGCTTCTTGCCTGACCCTGGTGCTGACGTCAGTGCCATGTCATGCTCCAGCTTGCGCGTGTCGTGGCCTTTCAAGCGAAGCTCGTGCATGTACAGCTTGGTTCGGTTAGCCTTGTGGTGCGCAAGGTTGGCAATGATGCGGCTGGCAAACTCCTGCGGGCACGAAGCAGAAGTGAACATACTGGTGGGCATGCACCCAAGCCACACACAACCTTTGCGTTCCACATTGACACACAAAACACACACATACACATACACACGCACAAACACACACATCGTGCGGTGGAACGGAGAGGTTCACACAACGTACTCTAACGTGGGGTCGGTTGGCGGCACGGGCGAAGAACATGAGCGTGTTGAGGGATGTCTTGCCCACCAAAAGCTGGTTGGTGGCCTCGGTTGTCAAGTTGAGAACGGCATGGAGCACCGCTTGAAGCAGGTCCAGATCCTCGGTAGTGCGAAGCAGACGGCACAACACCTGCCCATGGACAGGTGTGAGCCGCGTCTGTTGATTTCATGTAGTGCACAGCTCCATCGCCGCTAGACAAAGCGAGAGCCAAAACGCGACAACGAAAAGGAAACACCCACGAAGCAAACATCCACACATTCGTCAGCGGCGGGTCGGCCACATACCTTCGTAGCACCATTCTTTGCCAAGTAGCGCTTCTTCAACTGAGTCACAGCGGTGCGGGCCACCATAGTGGCGGCGAAAAGACGGGCTTCCAGCTCATCAAGCAGCAGGAACTTTGTCACAGCATCCAGCCACGGAGAGTCAGCTCTAGCCTGAGCCTCACGCTCCCGTTCCATGCGATCGAACCTGCGTGTCCATGCGTGGGCGCGATGTGAGGAGAGATGCTGCATGGTACATCCCCCACCAACCAACGACTTGCGCACAGCAACGATCACCACACACGCACGCACCCTTTGCTTCGTGGCTTTGCCTCGCCTTCCTCTGTTTCTCTCTTTTTGCGCAGTTCCTCGCGACGGCGCATGTACAGCGCGCAGTGGCATCTGGCAGCAAGCATGCGGCAGTCGAGCGACCAGCCGTCTGTGGTGTCGTTTGCGAGTTCCAACAGCATGGACAGTGCTCCTGCAGCTAGGACCTTCATCCACACCAACTTCACTTCGGACAGTCTCCATAGCAGTCGGACAGCGATGTGTGCACATGTTTGCCTGGCGGACGCGTCATGCGTAAAGCCACACGATCGATTCAACCGCACACGCAGACCCACCACCATGACCGTCGTGCTTCCAACACTTACAAGCCACGGTGTCGAAACTGGATCAGATGGAACAACACATCGATGCCCCCAGCAGTCGCAATGCGCACAGCATTTGCTTCAAGCTGAGACAGAGCCAACATGGTGCCCAGCAAACTGTTGATGACGTCTGCAGGAGGCGTACTGGTTTCGGTCAGACGGCCAGCCACAACACTAACAATCATGGGCAAACAGTCTTGTGTTGCTGGCGTGTACGCAACGTGCCACGGCCACAAGGGACTAGCACGAGACTTTGACTTGCTACCTCGCCGTTCCTGCTGACACAGTACGAACGTGATTATGAACGTGAGGCGGGTCGTGAAAAGAAGGCAGGCCGCTGCGTTGGAGCGCAGCACGCACGGTCTGCGGAAAGGCAACATCGTTGGCGGTTTGCATGTCCCGAGGCAGGTCAACGTTGGCGTTTTGGAGGATAGCTCGAACGATCACTGACGTCCAAGCCACGACGCGTGAAGGGAAAAACGGGCATTCCCCCAAGACACGAGCGTTGTGTGGACTCAACGATGCTATCCAAAGGGACAACGACGTGTACCGCAGCAGGTTTACGTCGGGGTGCTGAAACGTGGACGCAAATGCGTGTGCGTGGTCCATGCTGAGTTCAAAGGGAACCAGCCATTGAATTCGCATCAGAGCGTACGCCACAAACTCCAGCATGTTTGACGCATGTTCCTCCTGGACCAACATACCCACACAGACACATCCACAGCCAAGGCATCAGTGATAGCCCCCCCCCCCCCCCCACACCCCACCCACAACACAAA
>Ga0213833_1000930_pt1 | contig 23548 bp, 13 predicted proteins | sample SWATP21_FD_160575 | JGI IMG/M metagenome (GOLD analysis project Ga0213833, IMG submission 160575) | Coastal seawater microbial communities from Marineland, Florida, United States - SWA TP2 #1 | ecosystem: Environmental > Aquatic > Marine > Coastal | place: USA: Florida | collected 2016-08-14 | reverse complement strand
CCCCCCCCTCCACCTGGCCGACCACATGCACTCACACCAACACGCGCGCATACCAACATGCACACACACCAACACACACGCATACCAACACGCACGCACGCACAGGCACACCCAGGCATGCACACAGGCATCCGCACAAGCAGGCTTCCGACGTACACACAGCTGGAAGCATCAACGGCGGACTCCTGGTGCTGGCGGCTACGTCGAAGACGTCGTCCACACAGAGCAGCGGAAAGAACGGCACTGCAGTCCAGTGCTGGGTGCTGCTGCTTGGTCGGGACCGCAACGTAAGGGCGCGCGCGCTTTCTTGGGCGGTTGTGTGCGCCGCTGGCTGGGGGCGCACGTCGTGGGGGCGACGTGTGGCGCGGTTTGGGTGTGTCTTGCAGTGCGGTGCGCTGCAATCGTGCCAGCGGCACCAACCTGACCAGTCCATCACTGCCGCCGAGAACAAGCCCACGCGTGCACGATGCGAGGCTTGTGACGGCGGGGCCACCATGAAACCCGACACGTGCGCGCTTGGTCCCGCCGTGTGGCGTTGGCTGGCGCACTGCAACGTGCGAACCCGCCACCAAGGCTGCAATGAAGCGATGGCATGACTGATAACACAACCAAGCAGGACATCCCGCACAACATAAGCATCACGGGAAGGAAACAAGCACGGGTGCGTGAACAGCATTGAGTCGCGGCCAGTGTCACGCGCACCCACGCACACTGGAAGAACCGTCAATGGAGCAGCTGTGCAAGCCATGGCAATGGCCATCAAACGAGGACACGACACGGGTGACTTGGACGAACGCACACGTGCTGCTGCGGGGCCGTCGTCCATTCTGTTGCATAGTGGGGGCGGTGAAGCGAACATCGCCAGCAGCGCCGGCAGCCCCGACCGGACTCAACTTTTTACAGAAATGGTAAATTCGTGTAAAGTGACGCATCCTAAATTTTCTGGCTTGGGAGATCGCGGTCTCACTCACAGCGCAGTTTGTTTCGACAGCGACAGCGACAGCGACACTGCACTGCATCTGGCGCTTTCGTGGTGCAGCGCCGCACACCTATGGCCCCTCACGCCCAGCTTGTGCCGTTTGGGCATGTCTTGCTCGTGATTTTGTGTTGGTTCCTCCCGGGTTCGTGGGCTGCTGTGCCGCCGTGTGTCCGCTGCTCACGAGTCATGCATTGTGTGCGCAGCTGCGGAGGCTGGAGTGGCTTATGGCATCCATTACAACCTGAGCCCCTCCTTATTTTCCGGTTGGGCAGTGCAGTATGACGAACCGTACAGCCACTACACGAAAGCAGAACACATCTACACTTCAGGGACCTCGAATTGTGTCATGGTTGGTGCGCAGCTGAACTCGGTCATCACCATTGCCGCTTTTGGCACGGGCTCCGTGATTGCACAAGCAACAAGTCTGAACACGCCTCATGCCCATCGCAGTGCGTGCTTTGATTGTTGCTTGCGTGCTGTGGAGGGCTTGTGGAAGACAGGACTGATAATTTTTGCTCTGGTGTGCAGACGTGTACTGGTACAAGACTGACGCGAAGAGCTTTGGCTTTGCGGACTCGAACACCATCAGCCAGACCTCTGCGGACACTTCCTCGGGTTCTGGTCGATTGTCTTGGCATTATGGACAGTGCGTTTGCGTCTTGTGGGAAGCGAGCGGGGGGTTGGACATGGGTGACGGCTTGTTGTGCCCACCTTCAGGGAGCATGGTGGTTATCGAGCTGGAAGCACAACAGGCCTCAACAGCGATGTTCGTCGAGCTGCTGCTGTGTTTGTTTCTGTGTGTGTGGTTTTCTCACGTTGTGCCTGTTCGATACGATGCCACAGACGGGTTGGAGGAAGCTGGTCCTTCGAGCGCCTGTTTCGTGTGACAGTCTGAACAGCGACTACAGTTTCACTTCCCCTCAGACGTTTCTGCACGGCGTGAAAGTGGATCTGGTGGACAATTTCAAAGCGTATGGGTGGACCACAGTGATCGATACATCGTACGGCTACGGCACCCTGAACAACGATGTCTCTTTTGGACACTTGGGATCACGATGCTTGGTGGTTGGTGCCAAGACCTCATCCAGTGCCACAACGCTGAAGGTTGCCGCCTTCATTCCTGCATCCAGCATGAGGACGACCTCCAACAACGCTCCGTTCTATTCAGGTTATGGCGCCTACTTCTACAACACACCAGAGACATCCTTCGGATTCTCCCCCTCATACTACATCACGCAAAACTCCGCCGACACTGCGTACAGTACAGACCCTCGGCGCCTCAGTTGGCACATCCGCAGTTCGTCTGGAACTGGTGGTTGGCGAGCGGGCGCAACAACGAGTTTGAACGGCGACCCCACGTGGCGAAAGGTTGTGTACGCCGCACCCATCAGCTGCCCGTCCATCACGTCCCCCGAATACCACACGATTTCCTGCAGCTCCGGCAAGTACATTTCCAACGGCGCGTGTGCCACCTGCCCTGCTGGCTATGCGTGCCCAGGTGGCTACGCCGCCTCAAGCATTTGCCCTGCCGGCCAACGGGCACAAGGGACCGGCCAGAGTAGTTGCTCTTCTTGTGGTGTTGGCGTGTACTGCCCCATCCAGGGACACGGCACAGCCGCATATGCGTGCGGCGGACCAGACGTGTACGTAGCAGCGCGCCATGCGCGTGCGTGACGCATGCATGCTATGTTTTAGTTGATACGTTGCTTGTGTGGGGGCTCATGCATTCATGGGATCGTCACGGTACCCTGACATCTGGCGACGCGCGTGTGAATCTGCACCTCGCGTTTCCTTTCCAGGTATTGCCCCTCCTCGCAGAACGTGAAGCCCACGCTTGTATCTGTCGGATATGTTGCCTCCGGCAGCACTGCATCCACGCAAACCAGCTGCCCCGCCAATGCAGTGTGCCGCCATGGACTCGCGGTTGCATGTCCCCCGGGCTTTCGTTGCACCTCCAATCCAGGCAAAGATATTTCAAATGCCGCCTCGCACACAGTGTGTTCCTCAACTGGCAACCGCAACGTGTTCTGCTCGCCACAGTCATCTGCTGGTTCAGGCATGTCAGTGTCCACGGTCTCAGCTGGCTACTACTCCGTCGGTGGCCAGACATCTTGCAGCGTGTGTGCTGCTGGCCAGTTCCGTGACGGCAGCGGTGTGTGCAGGCAATGCAAGCTGTGCAACCGCTTTCAGTACGCCAGCACTGCGTGCTCTGGGTCCACAGATACGGTCTGCAGTAGCTGCGACGCATCTTGCAGCTATGGCTGCACCGGTGCCGGGTCATCTGCTTGCAAAACACGTGGTCTGGCCTCTGGTGGCGTGCCATGTCCGGCTGGGCACTATTGCACACAGCCACCCCCCACTGTATCTACGTACGTTGCCGTGTGTTCGTGCCTGTACAAGCGTGCGCGCACAACCACCCATGCTAGGCTGTTTCTTACATCGTGTGCGTGTCTATGATGTGAACATGGTGCACCTTGCAGACCCATTGCGTGCCCGGCTGGCACGTACGGAGCGAGCGTCGGGCTCTCCACGTCTGCATGCGATGGTCCATGTCTGCACGGCTTCTACTGCCCTGCTGGCAGCACCAGGCCGGATGCACAGCGGTGCCACCAGTCGTGTGACGGCTGCACCGGCGCTTCAAACCAGGACTGCATTGCGTGCGCGCCAGGGTACAAGACCAGTGCCTCTGGGTGTGTGCTGTGCGGTACCTGTGGAGAACTCGACAGCGACACGGGTGCATGCCAAGGCCGCACTCGCACCCATCAGGTGCAGTGCCCTGCCGGCGCCTTCTGTGCCGATGGTGTCCTTGGCTTGTGCAGTGCTGGGTACTTCTGTCCTGCTGGATCGACGTCGTCACAACAGGAGACGTGTGGTGACCCCAAGTACTACTGCCCTGCCGGGACGTCCTCCCGAAAAACCGTGGGCGTTGGGTTTTACTCGACGCCAGAGACCAGCAACCCGATACGGCGCACTGGGCAGGCCACGTGCCCCACTGGCTTCACCTGTCATGACGGCTGGGTTGTTGCGGCAACCTGCGCCGCCCATGCTGCGCGTGCACCCGACTTGGGCAATGGGTGGCGTGCCATTGACCCTGCGGGAGACTTGTCCACGTTCGCGATTGTGTGGTGCGACCAAACCTCGCTGGGTGGTGGCTGGATGGGGGTGATGTACTCCTCTGGTGCCAGCAGTGGTGTGGTGAGCGAGGCCGGCGTCGCACCCGATGTGTCAACCACCTCACCCACCGCCTCCCCGTTTGTCATCGCTTTTTCTGACATGTTGGCGGTGGCTGCGGAGTCGACGGAAACCCTGTTCTGGCGCTCCGATACAGAGTGGCTGCGTGTGAACGCGCCGCCTTTCCAGCCAGACGCGATGTCAAGCGGCTCCAGTGAAGAGGTGGAGGTGGTGGTCACGGCACCGTTGGCCAACGGCGATGAGGTGTCTGTGCGAGGCTACCTGGGCTACCGAACCGGTGCCACGGACGGTGCAGAGCTCTATGTCTCTGCCGTCCCCGTGCTAGATACCCACGATGCCAACGACCCCACGTGGTGCACCGGTATGTACTTCTACTCTGACGCTGCCACCTCGACGCAGCACTCCACGCAAAGCCTTGGCTTGTGGTCAGCCACCGCAGACAATGACTGTGCGACCTCCGCCCCTGCGTCAGGATCCGCAGTGGCGTTGTTCACCCGTGCCACACCGCCGCTTGTGTCGGCTGCTGCTTCCTGTCGGCAGCACTTGGACAGTGATCCAGAGGCTCTGTCTGGCTTGTATGTACTTTCCACGACAGTGGGCCAAGTGGAGGTGTGGTGTGACATGGAACGGTCTTCGGACGGCGGTGGGTGGACCGTGCTGTACTCTGCGACGGGTGCAGACAACGAGGTTCCTTTGACAAGCAACGTGGAGGTGGTGGAGGAATCGCCCCTGGGCGAGGAGTTTGTGAGCTACAACTTGCCACAGTCTCTCAAGAGCGTGTTCAGCGAGCGGTCGTCCGAGACGATGCTGTGGCGGTCACAGGACGAGTGGATTGTGGTTGACGCCCCCGTGTTTGGACAGGGGCCAGCCCTTGCAGACGGGACCACCCACGACTTCCCAGTCCACCTCCGCAGCAACGTCGGAGACGAAGCAGCTGGACGCATGGGGTTTGCAGCGGGTGCCACGCAATCGGGATGGGGCGGCGATTTTGGCCTGATTGTGGGTGAGGACGCCGAGTTCGATGGCGTGAGCTCACATGCGCCCATGAAGAACCTCGGTTGCCTGCACCAGCTCGTCTCCAGCCACTCGCCTCTGCAACAAGATGGTGATCACGGCTACGCTGCGTCCGCGACGTGGTCCACATGGCGTGCGACGACCACAGGGTGCGGCCCAGACACAGAAGGTGGGAGCTTGGGCTTTCGTGTCGCCGTGCGTGACCGGCCACCCGCCTGCCCCGCTGGTTTCCACCTCACCACTGACACCACCCCGCATCGGTGCGTCGGTGTGTTGTTGGAGACGGGTCCTGTCACTGCTGGCACAGCGGCCGCGGCGTGTGCGGTGGAGGGAGGCACCTTGGCTGTGGTGGACAGCGCCACTACCAACGTGGTGGTGCGTGACACCGTGGCGGCGTTGGGCGACGCGTGGCTCGGACTGTCCGATGCAGCAGTGGAGGGTGTTGCACTGTGGCCTGATGGTCGCGCCGCGACATGGGTCAACTGGGCGGCGGCCTCTGATGGTGTATTGGAGGGCGATGAGGCACGCGATTGCACCTTGTTGAGCGGAGCCGATGGCAGTTGGAGTGCCCAAGAGTGTGCGGGAGTGACGGCCTATGCTGCCTGTTCTGTATCCCTCTGTACGCTGCTGGTGATGGCTGGTTGTGTTGACGCCGTGCTGGATATTTACTGTGGTGTGGTGGCACATGCTTGGGCTTGAGGATTTCGATGTATCTCACGTTTCTGTTCGCGATTGGGGGTGCGACTGGTTGTTGAATCGAGTGCAGCTCCAAGACTGCCCACTTCATGCAAGGACATCCGTGACAGTGTGTCTGCCGCGGCGTCTGGCATGTACAGTGTCCACATCGCTGGGCACGGCATGGTGTCAGCGTACTGCGACATGGACACGGACGGCGGCGGGTGGACAGTGCTGTGGTCGACGTCTGGCGCAGATGACGAGGAGCCCTTCACCAGCGACACGGCGGTGGCAGTAGGAGACACAACACCACTGGCAGGAGGTGCCTTCAACATCGACCGAACCCAAAAAGCCCTGTTTGCGGCGCGACCTTCCGAGACGCTCATCCGGCGCTCCGACACGGCTTGGTTGCGGGTGTCACACGCGCCTGTTCCACCCGTGTTTGGCGATGCGGCGATCCACCCTTTGCGCCGCACGTACCCTGTGACCATCGCCGCAGCCAACGGGCTTGTGGTGGTGACTGCGACAGGATCCATGGGCGTCAGTACTTCCTCTGTTTCCGGCGGCGGCGACTTCAGTGTTTCCCTGGAACCGGTGACATCTCACGGTATGCACGCCAGTGCGGATCTGGTGAACACTGGGTGCAGCAACCAGCTGGTGTGGAGCTACTCGTCCGCGCAGGCCGACTCGGATGGAAAGTACGGCTCCAGTGTCAGCATGGGGTCATGGTCGGCGCAGGGCACGTGCGATGGCAGCGAAGGTGGTGGTGTTGCCATGACGGTCGCCGTTCGCGAGTTGGCCCAGGGTGCGTGTGGAGGAAGCTCCTGGTGTTGTTATTTCTGTTGTGTGTCGTCAGTGCGTCGCTGGGTGTGTGTTGTTGTAGGGATGAGGTGTTCGTGTGTCGTTCCGTCCCTCTCGAGTTGGATGTGTCTTTCATTCACGTGCTCGTTGATGCTGCTGTTCCGTTTGTTGTGGCGTACATGAATGTCACGCAGTGCCTCGCTCGTGTCAAGACGTCAAGGTCATGTCACCAACAGCCTCGTCGGGCAAGTACGTCGTCTACCCCATGGGCGCTGATGCCAATGGTGAAGGCGTCTCTGTGTGGTGTGACTTCGACACCGCCGATGGCAATGGATGGACGATTGTGTACACCGCCTCTGGCAGTGACAGCGACGTGTCAGTCACCAGTGATGTCCACGTCATGCCTGCCGACGACGATGCCACTGCCACGTACAACCTTCCGCGACGAGTCAAGGCAGCTCTCAGCGCAGGATCTTCCTCGCAGCTGTTGCTCTGGCGCGCCGCAAGTGACTGGCTTGTGTTGTCGGGGTGCAACAGTGCCGGTGCTAGCGCCGTGTTTGGATCGCGCTTTGCTTCCCCCATGGCCTCTGAGCGTATCATGCGATGCAACGCACACAGTGCAGATGCATCCACAGGCTCGGTGGTGGTGGCCTGGAGCACAGGCGCTGCTGCTGGTCATGGCGACTTTGCTGTGTTGCGCGACACGGGGGGCTTCGATCGCACTGCACTCGGTGTCGGTGCGCCGTTGCTCAACGCCAACTGCACCGGCCACGTGGTGTACAGCAAGCAAGCCACCGCGGAGTCAGGTGGCACTGTAGTGGTACTGGGTGCTGCGGCAAGCTTTGGCAGCTGGCGGACCACCACTCCCGACTCATGTGGACCGGCCACCCCGAATGTGAACTCTACAATGTCATTCCGCATTGGCGTGCGGGCTGGTCGTGGTGGGACATGGACGCCGCTGCTGCGTCGTGCCACGTTCCACTCGCGTCCCGCAGCCCCTCAACAGGTGCGCTCTGCGGCTTCTGCCGGCTTCGTGGACGTCACACGTGTGAAGGTGGCGTACCGTGACGGGTACTTGACATGTGCGGATGGCGCTACACACTCTGGATGGCATCCATGGGACGGCTGCTCCGATGGCTATGACGTCACGCCCGAGGAGGCAGGGTTTTCCATGGACCTGTACCACAACGACGCGATCGTGGTTGACTCTCCCCATGTTGCAGATGTGCCGGCCGCCTGCACCACGGCAGCTGAGGGCTCGTTCCATGGCGCTGACACGGTGGTGTGTGACACCGCCGTATCCGTTAGTCCCACTGACACCATGGCGCTGCGGCCACACGTTCCGTTTTCGCACAGTGACGGCGCGGTGCGTGTGGATGTGGACGGATTCGTGGTGGACCACTGCCCTGTGCCTGCCGCACCTCGACATGGGCGCTTGACTGGCTGCACGCGTGGATCGCGCTGGGTAAAGATCCTGTCGAACGCGTCGTACACCGCACGCGCTGGCGGTGTGTACCCTGCTGCGTTGGGTATCAGTGGCACCGTCACTGTGTCTGCTGTGCGTGCTGTGCCAGTGTCTGGATTCCTGGGCTGTGCAGCGTCGCTTGCCAACGCCTCCGACGCCGACATGTGGAACCGGTGTGGGTATGAGGACGACGATGGGAAACCCATTGTGCTGTTTGAGCTCCTTGTCAACGGCGCGGGCGTGGTGTTGCAGCCGGCTGCGGACGAGAATGCAGCTGGGTGTGCAGTGGGTCCGGCCGGCGCGGAGCTGTTCACAGACTACGCCTGCGCCACCAACTTTGTGCTCCAGCACCACGACTTGGTGAACGTCACGTGGCACGACGCCCGTGTGGGTCACAGCCTGACAGACAACACAGAGGCGGACTTCGTAGTGGACGTGTGGGCACTGGTTACGCCCTCCACCCCAATCACCACCACCACTGCTGCCACCGCTGTCGTGAGCGATGGTGGTCCGCGTGGGCGCGGATGGCACATGCTGGTTGGGCATGCATGGGTCGACGCCACACAGCTGGCCAGTGACGCGCCACCGTTCTTTGCTGACCTTGGCAGCATGAAGTCGGCTGTCGTATCACGCGTGCGCGTGGTGCCCCGAGCTGGGTTCTTGGAGTGCAACAACTCGGCCGCTGCAATGACTGACGAAGACTGGGTGTGGAACACTTGCAAGCCTGCCGCTGGTGAGCATGCCACTGGCGGGTTGGATGTGAAAGTCAACGGCAGCTTCGTGTTGGAAATGCCGAGCCATGGTGTGGCGGATGCACAGTGCCGCCCCGTGACCAGTGGTAGTGGGGCGCTCACTTGCGATGTTGCCTTCACCCTGCACGCCGATGACGCGCTGACATTTTCATGGTTCGATGCCAGGGAGGCTGCCTCTCTTGCCGACAATGACGGTGTGTTGTACTTTGACGTGTGGGGGTGGTTGGAAGAGCGTCCAACGGGCAACGACAGAGAAGGTTCGAGCATCGCCCCTGTCATCGCTCATGATGTCTGCACGTACCAGTGTGATGCAGGGTTTTCTCTTGTCGGTTCAGCCACCCAAACCTGCTCGTCAGACGGAACATGGAGCAGTGAAACCCCGCAGTGTTTGGCGCTTGCGCCTTTCGAGCTTCGAGAGTCGCGTGCCGCGTCTGTTGCAGATGCTCAGCGTCAACTGCCCTCGCTTCACACCTGGACCTTTGATGCGGCTGCACCAGAGGCGTTGACAGCGGTGGTGGATGGTAGTGACAGCCTCGGGATCGGTGCTGGTGTGATGATCGGAGAGGGTGCACCCGGAACTGGGTGTGCGGTGGGGCACTGTGCCACCCTCACAACCTGTGGTGCTGCGTTGCGGTCGGATGACGCCTTTGACACCACCGCGTTGGGTGGCAACCATCCGAAGAGCGTTTCTATCTGGGTACGCCTTCCTTCCACAAGCAGTCGTCCCACGTCCTCCCCGGCTGTGACACCGTTGGTGTCCTTCGGTGGCACGCAACGGAACAACGTGACAGGCGACGTGGAGGACGCATGCAGCGGCAGTTTCGGTGTTGCGCTGGTCGATGGTGTACCTGTAGGACGATTGGGTGCGCGCTGCGCGGCTCAACGTGCGGCTGGTGACGGTGGTGCACTCGACGGCGACTACATGTGGCCCGACAGCACCTCCACGAGAGCCCCCATCTCCACCCAGCGATGGACGCACGTGGCGTTGACGCATGATGGTCACACCACGCGGTTGTACGTGGAAGGACAACTCCAGGCGGAGCGAGCGGGCCACTTGGCGACGCGTGCCGTCCCTGTGGATCATCTGGACCACGTGTGGCTGGGTGGAGACACGCTCAGCTGGGGAAGCTCGACGGAAGCGCGATTCGAGACGTTGGCGTGTGCAGCAGCCTTGGACGAAGTGCGCATCACATCCTTTGCGCTTTCTGCATCAGAAGTGGCACAGCTGTACCATGCGGGTCTTCGTTGCCCTGCTCTGGTTGCGCCGCCCCTTGGAAGCGTCGAATGCAGCGGCGACAGCACCAACGCCATGCCGGGTGATTTGTGTACCGTCCACTGTGCGGCGGGAACCACCCCGTCCTTTGGCACACGCACGTGCCTCGGTAACGGCATGTGGTCTGGCACCACAGCCACCACCGTGTGCGCGCGCGACACCGCGTTTGAAGCAGGAGACTCGTCGCAACGGCCCATACATGGCTGGGGCTTTGATGCCGCCGAGGTGGTGCAAGCATCACCTTCTGCCATAGCATTGGCTGTTGCGGACATGGGACGTGCAGTGACCACTGGAAGCAGCGGTGTTGCACTGCAAGCCGGAGTGGACAACATGACGTGTGTGTCGCTCGTTCCTCACTCTATGGAGCGCACGGGCGTGGTCGCATCCGGCAACGCACTTCACTTCCATGGCACCACGTGTCGTGTCAATGCCGGCGCCGGTGCTGCGCCAGCCACTGCATTCCTCACCACGGCGATGAGTGACCGTGCACTGCAACTGGGTAGCCCACTGTGCAACTCGTCCGATTCTGTTACGCTATCACTGTGGTTCCGTCTTGTTGGAGATGCCGCGTCCCCATTCGACACACCACTGGTGTTCCTCGGAGACTCCACCGCCGGGTACGAACACATGGCAGTGCGCGTGGTCGGTGGTGAAGTGACGGTGTCCATGTGGAACGCCAACGCGTCGGTCATTCACCCATTGACGGCGGAGGATAAGAATGGGTGGGTACATGTGGCAGTCGTGTTGCGCGACGCCGGCTCTGACTCTGGCTCTCCTGCAACGACTGCCACCCTGGAGTTGTACGTGGGCGGTGCTTTGTCGGGCACCATCACGGCGTTCCGAGTGCCTACCCCAAGTGTGAATGACAACGACGTGGTGGTGGTGGGACGCCATCCGTTGCTCAATTTGACGGCAAGCGACGTGATGCTTGATGACGTGCGAGTGTATGATCGTGCGGTGTCCCTGTCAGAGGTGGCAGCGTTGAGCGACAACAGTCTCGGACGCGTCAATGTGTATGGCTCCGCGGGTCATTTGGGTGAAGTGTCCGCGCTGACAACGGCCTCCACTGCCTTGCCTGCCTCTGTGGCGGCAGCTGATACCTCTGTTTCTGGGACGGCGCAACTCATGCACTCGGGCACCGCTGATGATGTAGTAACACACACCGTGACGCGGGTCACCAATGCAGACGAAAGCGGCGCCGCAGTCACCAATGCTTCTTCGCTGACCCCAGGGCAACACGCTGTTGTGTACGCCACGGTTGGTGTCAGTGGCACCTTCCGATGCCCGTCAGGCGGCTGTCCCACCGTCTTCGTTCCTCTGCAAGGCAGTGCGGCTTTGGTACAGTTGGAGCTGACGGAGGAGGTAGTAAAGGCGGTAGCAGACGCGCACACTGGCACGTCCACGGTGGAGTGCCATGTCATTGCCCCACCGGGTACGTCAGGTGCTGGAAATGCCTACGTCAAGTGGTCGTCTGTTGCTCAAGGCCCCTCAACAACTGCGGGTGTGGTGACGCTCACGAACCTGGGTCTCGCGTTGAAGGAACCCGCGGTACACATGGGGATGTCGCCTTCTACGATGTGGGCCATGCCGGCTGCTGCGTCTTCTACTTCAGCGACGACGACAACGACAACGCTCGTGTGCCAGCCAATTGGTCACCCGGCACTCAACTCTCGCGATGAGGCGTTGAGGTCATGTGACAGTGCACGACAGCAAGCGGTGGGGACCAGTGGTGTGACGGTGTCATCACCATCTGGTGCGTTTGAGCACCGCCAACCGAGTGCGGATGTTCCCGGTGCCGTGTCCACCAGCATGTTTGCGAGGCCGATGCCAGGCGTGCAAGCCGGTGACGCCATTGTGCTCCAAGCGCACACCCGGGTGGCAGCTGACGGAGGTGAGACCGTGTCCGATGTGCGAGCCTCGGTCATCGGTTGTGCCTCCGGCGAGGTGCGGCGTGTGTCCCTCGGAGACTGGATCCACGCCGCACCGGTTTCGCTGCGTGGTGTTGACGGTGCTGTAACACTGTCATTCGACGCGCGCGCGGAGTCGGGTTCAACATTGGAGTGGCGTGTGACGCAGTATGCCACTGGCAGGGTGGTCACGCTGGGAGATGTGTTCAACGGCACCCTGCCCGGAACAACCGACCCGTGTGTGGCTGCGAATCAGTACTGCCGGTTTGAGGTTCCTTTGTCACTCGAGCAGGTGCAGGAACTGCAACGTGAAGGCGAAACGGGTGGGGACATGTTTGTGGATCTGAAACCCGCTCTTCCCAAGGCCGTGGCGGGTGGCTCTGGTCGTGCTGCAGATAGGGGTGTGTGGTTGAAGCGAGTCATGCTGTCAGCGCAGGCACCTGCCGCAGCTGCCGCGATTGTTATCGCTTCGGAGGATTGGAGTGACGTGGGTGCTTGTACAGTGGCCTCCACATCTGGTGGTGTTGTCATATTGTACACTGTGAACGCCTCTTCGCCTTCTTCATGGCAAGTGCGTCTTGTGAACCAAGCTTTGCTACAGCTTCAAAGTGGGGCTTGTACGTTTCGCACAAGACATCAACGCAGCATCGGTTGTCATGTGCTGTCGTGCTAACGACGAGTGATGAATTGTACTGCTTGGCTTCGTGCTTGGCCCCTAACCGTGTGTCCGTGTGTGTGTTGTTTCAGACTGGATCGATCCGAATGGCGGCTCCACAGACGACGCAGTGGTGGCGTTCTGCGACCATGACACTGATGTTGGTGGTTGGACCCTTGTTGCGGCCGCCACCTCATCCTCGCCGTCAAGCATGGTGTTGGCGGCGGGTGACACACGCGTTGCTGCGTCAGTGCTGCCTGGTCTGTCGCTACCGTCCGACACTGTGTACGACCTGGGCGCATCGGCAGCCATGCTTGGTGCTGAAGAGGTGCGAGTGGTTGCGTCGAACGCTTCCGCCGGCTTGCGGGATGCCACTTCCATGTTTGCTGGCCTGTCGCCCACCATCCCCGCCACCACTCAGCGTGCCTCGCAACTGTGGGTGGTACAGCAAGCCCCCACACGTCTCACCAAGGCCATGGTTGCGGTTCAAGAAGGATCGGCTGCTCCCACATGGACCACCGTGTATGACAGTCTGGGCGTCGCTGCAGATGATGTAGCAGTTGCGCCTCATGCTGAGCGGGTGTGGGTGGTGGAAAACGCTACCCGTGTCGTTCGTGGCGATGTGGATGGACGCACAGCAACAATGTCGTTGCTGCCTGCCGCAACAAGCTGGGGAGGTACCCCGCGTTTGGTTGCCTACGATGGTGCCCTGCACAGTGTTGTGGTGGCGACCGATGCGGGAATCATGCGTGTGGATGCCAACCTGATGGCCTTCAACGATGTAGACGCGCCTGCCACGACGCCTGTTGTCTCCATTCCTGTCGCCCGCGCCATTGCTGCCGGTTTCACTGCGAGTGGTGGCCCTGCCGCGGGTGTACTGTTCGTTCTCACGGCCTCGACGGTCATTCGAGTGGCCGACGGCAGCCAAACCACGCTTGTGTCGTTTGCCACGACGCACGGCAACACTGGCTTGCAGCATGACTTCGTACACGACAAGTTGTACTGGCTGGACACCCTGCAAGGCGAGCTGTTGTCCTGTGGTGCCACGCACGCAAGTGGCAGTGTCACTGTGGTGGCGACTGTGGCTAGTGACCTCGGCGAAGCTGTAACCTCGTTGGCGTTGGACGCTACAGCACACCGTCTGTACCTTGCACTGCCCGAGTCGGGACGCATTGTGCGCGCTGACTTGACGGCGGCGACTCTCTCCTACACTGTGGTCGCCACTGGATTGTCGCAGCCGCAGTTGGTTGGTGCGTTTGCAGCTTGGGCACCGAGCGACGACGATGAAGCAACTTCCTCCGCTTCACCCGTCTCGCTGTTGACGCACGGTGGTGTGGCCGTGGACGTTGTGTCTGACGCACCTAGTCCTGTAGTGTCCGGGTCAAGTGCCGTGGTTCCGTCTCCAGTTCCAGCCACGAGCCTGTACCAACTTGTGCGAGGCGACGCCGCATCGCCACACCTTCAAGTGTCTGACGTGGTGCGTGCCGACACCATGGTAGCAGAGTCCTCACTGGGTGCATCGCTAGCGCCAGAGGTCCCTGTGTGTGGCACCGATGCTTCGTCTTCCTCGTGGCTCCTGGGTATGTCCCCTGCCCTCGCTGCTGCGTCGTGTCACCACGTGTTGATGGAGTACACAGCGTGCAGTGGTGGCACCTTCCGGCCTCCAAGCGGCACCTACTGGATCCGCCCCACAGGTCGCAGCCACTTGACGCCGGTGCAAGCGGCTCGCAAGGTGTACTGCGACATGGAGACGGAGGGTGGTGGGTGGACGTTGGTTGCACCTGTCGGAGTGGCACCGACACATCCAGACGGTGCGGCGGTGGAAGAGGCAACGACGGCGGCCCTGGACGGATCCGTGGGGCGCGGTCAAGCCGTGGACACCTCTGGTCTGCGCTTCAACGAGGTGCTTGTGGTGCGCCGCACGCCCACCTGGTGTGGTAGCGCCTGGCACGCTAATGATGCGCCGCACGCGGTGGGTGTGTCTACGGGAGATTCGGAGCGCCTCACAACCTTCGGTGTCAACGGCGAGGCTGTGAGCATGGGGCCGTCTGTGGCGCCGTCATACGCGTGGAATGTGGCGGGTGCTGTGCCGGTGAGCGACATGGACAGTGACGTGGTGCCTCGTTTGAGTGCCCACCCTCGTGCTGTGGTGTTCAGCGTTGCCCCCACTGCCGCCACGTCACACACACTGTCTGTGGGCACCCCATTGGTGTGTCGCGTGAACATGAGCGACGTGAGCAGCCCCGCACAGCACGTGCGACTGGCTGTATTCGTTCGAGATGCGAGCGTCACGGGCTCGCCGGCTGCCTTGATGGCTGGTCGTCGTGCCGGAAGGCAGCACGGAGGTGTTGTCATCGTCCCCAGCCCTGAAGGCGCCACCACAGTGTCACAAATCAGCACCTCAGTACTTGATGTGCCGTACTGCTCCGCGGGCTATGGCATGCATCCACGCCGTGACAACGCCACCTCAGGCTTAGGGTTTGCTGCATGCGTTGACTGTGACCCGACAGACCCACTGGCACAGCGTGTCGTATCTCCGCCGTCGTGCTTGGGTGAGGAAGCACCACGTTTGTTGGACAAGTACCTGACGACGACAATCCAGCCCGACGTGGTGGAGCAGGTGATATCAAGCACTTCGACGTTGGTAGCCGCCGCACGTGACTGTGGTGAGGTGTTGGCGCTGGGGTATGGCGATTCAGGGTGGTATGAGGTGTACCCCGAGGGTGCAACACAAAGCGCAAAGCCAGTGGCGGTGTACTGTGACCAAGTCACTGCCGGCGGTGGCTGGTCACTCGTGGCCACCTCCCTGGGTGAAAGCTCCAGCTCCATGCATGATGACTACCTCGGTGGCGTTCATTCGCTGGTACGGGACTCCGCTCAAGTTTTGTTGTCCCTTCGAGATGCTGCCTTGGTCGATGTCACACACGGTGCTGGTGGTGCGTGGGCCGTGTTGGGCATGCCTGACGCATGGCGAGAGCGTCATCCGGCATCGTTTGATGCCAGTGAGGTCGTGGTGCCTGTGACGGTGGCTGGTGAGGTGACACCCATGTTGCGAACCGTTGTGTTCGGCGCTGCACCCCAGTCTGGCAGCACAGAAGGCTGTGGGAACGCCACGTCGACGGCCACTGTGTGGGGACAGATTTGTGTGCCCCACACCCCAGTCCCCAGCTGGAGCAACTTTGCACACCCTGCCAACGGTGGCGCCAACGAGTTCTCGACCTGCGCGGTGGCCACTGCTCGTGCTGCGACGCGTGACGATCGCTGCCACGTCGACCGACAGTTCACGATGTGGGTGCGTCGTACGGCGGATGCGATGACTCCTATGCCCAGTGCCGCAGGTGTCCGCAGCACCGAGCGTCTCGCTGTCCAGGCCCAAGCAAGTGCTGCCAGCCGCGACGTCGATCGTAGTGGTGCCGTAGTGTCCTCTCTTCCCAGGTCGTGTGTGGAGGTGCTGCAACGGTTCCCCAGCGCCGCCAGTGGTTGGTACGACATCCACATGCCCGATGCCGACGCGCCGTCGCGAGTGTTCTGCGATCTGACCCACGGCGGATGGCAGTTGTGTGCGGTCATCGCACACGATCTGCGTCCGGAGTTGCAGCGTGTGGTTGTGCATGGTGGCGATGGCAACACCAAGGCTGCACCCATGGTGTCTGAATGGACTGCTGAGGCCGCTCCGGGGGCGGACAGTGATCTGTCCATGTCATCCTCGTGGTCCATGGACTGCTCCCGCTGGCTTCGACCCGGCGCGTTGGTATCCATCTCCAACTCTACCACCTCCGCGACACCACTGGCGCATTCCGCGGTGCTTCAATCCCAGATCCACGACGACGTGTCTTCGTCGACTGTGGCCGCGTGGAGGGTGGATGGTCGGGCACCGCCAGTCGCCATTACGTCTGACACAGCCACACCGTTATTGCGCCTGACATCACAGCGCATGGCGGTGCTATCACTCCCTTCCACTGCTGTTTCTACATCCTCGGACACGTCAGTTGACTTGCGTCGTGGTGCAGGCCTTTGGGGCCAGGCCCGCAGCGTTGTCAGTGGCGATGCTTGTGGCGCTGTGGGTGCTGTCGCTGGGTACCACATGTGCCACGGCAACCTTCCGCATGCCAACGCCTACAACAGCGTTGGGTGGGATGGTGGTGTCGCCTACTGGGTGCGTGTGACGCACGATGATGTGGTTGACTCCGAGGCTGTGCCCGTGCCCAAGCCACATACGTGCTTGGATGTGCGGCGTTACATGCCTCACCACCCATCCGGCCCGGTAGCCCTGTGGCCATCCGGAGACGACGCACCACCGGTACTCGCCGAGTGTGACATGGGTGCGAGTGGCGAGGAGGACACATGGACCGTGGTGTTCACTTCTGACAGTAGCAGCAGCAATGATGCGTCGCAGTATCGCAGTGGGTTGGGTGCCATTGTGGCTTCCGCTTCTGAGGTACGCATAGCCGTCAGCGATGCGCAAGCTGTTCACCGCGTGAGTGCGTCATCCTCTTGGGTGGCCTTCCCGCTGCCAGAGGAGTGGCGCACCGGTTCACCGATGGCAAGTCGTGTTCCGGTGGATCGCCGTCAGTGGCCGATTCGATCTGCGAGCCATGCCGCCTCGCCAGGCATGGTGCGTTGGGGCCGTGGTGGCGTCCGAACGCATGTGAACGTCGATGGGTCAGACACGGGCGGCGTCCTGTACACCGGATCCACGGCCCAAACCTTGTGCCTTGGTGGCGCATGGATGGAGGGTGGCGAGTGGCGATTCAACGACAGCGTCAACGGCTCAGGCACCAACACCTCAGCAGCGGCACCCACGACGGAGATGGAGATGGAAGAGGGGTGGGTGACTGGCCGTGTGTGTGCGGTGGCACCAGACACGGGCATTGGGTCGGGGTGGGTGGACCTGGTGGCCGTGGATGGCTCCACGTCCAACCTGTGCAGTGCCGCCGGTGACGCAGGTGCAGTGGGAGGTGGCAACCTGACCATGGACTGCGCCGCCGGTGTTGGTGCATCGGTGTTCTCTATCGCCGTGCGTCACGTAGCCCCCACGACCCCCACCACGGTGGTTCGCTCCGATGATGTGTGCCCCGACGGTTGGTCGTTGCTTCCGGCCTCCCACAAGTGCTTCAAGGCCGTGGTGTCCCAACAAAGCATGGAAGCAACACGCACGTTGTGCGCGCCCGGTGACCTGGCCAGTGTGACGAATGGCCAAGACAACGTTGCGTTGGCAGAGGCGTGTGCGACGGACACGTGTTGGTTGGGCGGTGGCAGCGACGGTGCAAACGACATGTCGTGGTTGGAGGCGGGGGAGGAGTGGAGGTACTCGAACTTCGCACCCAACGAGCCTAGCTCCGTGCTGGAGTCATGCCTCGAGGTGGATGCGGCGACAGGGTTGTGGAACGACGTGACGTGCTGGGCAAACAAGGGCGGGGTGTGTACCCTCCCTGCCACACCTGTGGCTGCACACGCGCTGCCGCGTTCGTGTGCCCATGCCTTGGCTTTGGACGCTTCAGCGGCGTCTGGCATGTACACTGTGTACCCGCTGGGCGACGTGGCGTTTGCCATCCGTGTGTACTGTGACATGGACACCGTTGGCGGAGGGTGGTCGGTGGTGTTGGCTGCCCACGCAGGTGACACGTTTGCCACCAGCGCCGGCGAGTCGCGTGGTGCTGGAGGTCGTCTCCCCCACTTTTCGCCTGCCGTCGCCGCCCTCATGTCCGACCCGCGCAATGAAGTGCTCATGGCGTGGCGAGCGGATGCTGACAGTAGCAGTGACGGTCCGGGGTTAGTCATGGGAGACGACGATGAGTTTGCGACCTTTGCGATGCCAGCAGCGTGGCGCCATCGCCACCCGTTGTTGGCGAATGCCGAGGACGTGCACGTCACTGCACGGGTGGGGAGCAACAGCACAGCTGTGCACACAGTGCTGCGGTTTGGTCACGGCAATGTGTTTGGCACGGGGTGCGATGGTAACTGGACGGAAGGCACAGGCGCGATATCGAGCCTCGCGTCTCCCTTCGGCCGTGTGTGCCTGCGCAACACCTCATGTCCCGTGTGGTCAGGATTTGCCGCTGTTGACGCGGCGGCAACGCCCATGGCACTGTGTGGTGTGCGGGGTGCCCACCCAGAGTCATGCAGTACGGGGCGGTGGTTCACACTCGCTGTGCGGCCTGTGCAGTCATCCGTTGCTGCTCACGACGTGCAATCGCGACCGATGCATGACCTGGCCGCCGGCTGCAGTGAAGCGGTGGCCACCGGCAGCCGGTCAGGTATGTACGCCGTCTACCCTGCGCACCAGACCCACGCGGTGCACCTTCGCAGTGGACACGCTGGCGCCACGTCCCATCTCCCCCGGAGCTGTGCGGATGTGTTGTTGGAGTGGCCGTCCGCGCCGAGTGGTATGTACACCGTGCTGCCGCCGCAGAATCACTACGACCACCAGCGGGGTCACTACCACCAGGTGTCGCCTGTGCGTGTGTACTGTGACATGGCCAGCGGCGGTGCCATGTTGTGTGGTACGGTGGGGGTGTCCTCCACACCACCAGCCGCGGAGCCGTTGGCCATGGGACTTGAGAACCACGGTGATGGGTCGACATCGAGGGGCCGTCGCACGCCTGGATTCTCGGTTGATTGTTCCTGGGCGCTGGTGCCTGGCGCACGTGTTGCGTTGTCGACCAGCCCAACCGACAGCCGGACTGATCCGGCTTTGGCGGCCACGCTCGTGTCGGATGTGCATGTGGAGAGCACCACTAATGCCACCGAAGGAGTGTATGTCGCCCCCGCGTACAGGTGCGCAGCGCATAGTGTTGTGGTTTGGCGTTCTTTCAAGTGTTTGTGGTGTGTTGCGCGAAACACTGTGCTCATTGTGTTCCTTGCGCTGTGATGTATGATATGTGCTGGGGACTGGGTCACAGGTGGGCTGCGTCCGGGGTCTTGTCTGCGGCTGTGGCACCCTCACGTCGTGAGGCTGCAGAGTTCATCATTGCACCTTCGGTGGGGCCCAGTGGCAGTGGCACTGTGGCGCTGATCACCAAGACGCACGCAGCGTTTGACTCTGTGTGTCCCTTGGGCGGCGGCAACGTCTTCAGTGGCACTGGCATTCCCGGATGTGGTGGCAACCTCCATGCCATGCAACGTGGTGAAGCCATTGGCACGCCCAGTGCGTTGTCCCTGTGGGTGTGGCCACCGGCGTTAGTACAGCACGGCGACGTGGTGGAAGCGTGGTGTGACATGCGAGTGCAAGGTGGTGGGTGGACACGTGTGTTTGCCACGAGTGGCGATGACGGCACCAGCGACGCTTCGAGTCTGGCGCAGCGCGTGTACGCCCCTGGAACGCGTGTGGCGTTGCGTGGTGCACAAGAAGTGATGTTGGCGCGCGTGGATCTCAGCGGTAGCGTCATCGATCAAGAGTACGTGGTGCTGCCGATGCCAGATGAGTGGCGGTTCCGCCACCCTGCTTCATTCCACAGCGTGGACCTTGCAGAGTGGTCAGCCACCACCCCTGATGGAGTGATGCACTCCAACGTCACCCTTCGGTTTGGATTTGGCGGTCTCGAGACGGGGAGTAGTGGTGTGGGATGTGATGGTGCCTGGGAACGTGTTTCCGTAGGTGCCTTCGCTGGTCGGGTGTGTTTGTTAGGGCTTCCGGATGCACCGGCTTGGTTTGGATTCTCTAGTAGATTCGTTGTGGATGTGTGTGGGCCTTCTGTGCGTGCAGCAGATGTTGCTTGCACTCCTTCGAACGGGTTTGCAATATTTGTGAGGTAGCTTGCGGGAGGTTGGGGTTCTGTGCGTATCTGTGCTAGCTACGCCTGTCGCAATACTCTCGTTCTTCACAAACAGTACATAGGAAACGTGGAGTTGACCAGTGAGCCCGTCACTGACTAGCGGGACCATCGAATCTATAAACACACGGTTCTGGACGCCCCCACTGGCACCCACTTGTTCTCCGCTCGGCGTTGAGACACAACACGTGCCTAGCGCCGTGCCGGCACCAGTTGCCCTTCTGCTCCACCATCAAGCAACGCCAGCACGCGTTCCAGCTGTTCCTCTTCCAAGATTCTGTCATGTGCAGCCAGCTCCTCGTCCAAAGCTTCGCAGAAGAAGTCAATGTCCGCCTCCATCTTAGCGGTCTGTCCACGGTGAAAACCATAGCATCAGCACAGTAATGCGCTAGCACATGTCGAACAGAGTGGGATGGCCAACAAACATAACTCACCCGACGCATTGAGTCGGTCTTGTCACGTTTCATTTGAAGAACCTCGATGTTCTTGTCATAGCACGCCCCGGCTAGAGCATCGAGCATGCGCTTGGACTGCAACTGCAGACCACAGACAATCCCATGCCACATGTCCGATTCTTGTCAGTACCACACCCATCGAAACGGAACAAATACCACAACGTGCGAACCTTTTCAGCAAACAGTTTCAGATTCATGCGCAGCTGCCCGCATGGCTGCAAGTTCAATCTGAGGGACGCGCGACAGTGAGCCGGTGTGCAACCAAAAACTGTGCCCGCGTGCCACACACTTTGATCTTCTTCTCCACTGATCGTAATTTGGCCTCGGCAGCCTTGACAGCCTTTCCAAACTGTTTCACTGCTTCCTTTTCGATCGAGTGGTACAAGGTGTTCATGCGAGCCACCGTCTCTTTGCTCTTTGCTGTGCGGAGTTTCTCCATAGGTTTCGGAAGGGGCTTGCGTGATTTCCTGGCAAGCACAAAGTTACACAAACAAACACGCATGCAACACAGCACGCATGGCATTTCGAGATGCTTTGAGTTCGTTTCGGGCAACATTCTCCAGCTGCGCCGCTACGAACCCGGCTTTCATCATGCGTTCAAACTCTTGGGCCAAGAGCTCCACGTAGGCGTCAAACCACATCGCACGAGAGCAGCTCTGCTGGTATCTGCAAGGTTGGTGCAGCAGTGCAGGAGCACAACTACGTCAACACCATGGACGCGCAGGTGCGAGTCCGACTCCGCGCACAACAACATACCCCCGCTGGATAACTCGAGCTGCATCATTGTACGCCACTCGGCGACGCTGAACGCGTTTCGTTGCCAAAAACATGCGCGCCACGGAGTTGATGAGAGTGGTACAATCACTGCGCAGTTTCTCATACAACGCTCGGCGATAGATTTTGCGGCCCTGTGGCGCAGCAAGAATATGAACGCAACCAAGCCACAACACCCGTGAACCCAAGTGAGCCATGAATAGGAGCGCAACAGCTTTGTGACTCAGCCACCACATTATTCGCACCAGCATGCCTCGAAAGACGCGCTGAATGGTGATAGCTGAGGCTGTCCACAGCTTGAACAGGCGCGCGAACTCTTTCCGCATCAGGAACATGCGCCAAGTGGCTTGGATTTTGGTTGCCATGGCGTTGTACCTGACGACAACCCATCGACATGTCACAATGCAAAACATGAGCACCGTGCAAGCACACACACCACCAATTCAACGCATACCTGGCAGCCACTTTGTCGCGCGTGCGTCGGCGCCACAAGTGATGGCGGAAGATGCGTAGCTGAATGCGCTGCGCGGCACCCCATTTCAACGCGCGCTTTTGCTGTGTTGCATGCCAAGCCACTTTTTGGTGCTGTGGAGTCAACAACGTTGAATGCAGCACCACATCGCGACCGGAGTCAAGTCCCATCCAAACAAAACAGTGATACAGACACGGTGAGAAGTGGAGCAACAGCGAGTGCAACCCAAAGCGACATGAACGACACCACGCACCGCCAAGAAACGAGCGTGGCGCATCTTCCAAAAGAACCGGAACCTGCGCCTTCCCAAGTGACCTCTGTAGGTCTTTTGAATTTTCAAAGCAGCTTTGCTCAAGCGACGCACCAGCTGGATGCTGAAGATCGCCAGCTTCAACCTGGAACGATAGATGGGGCCATGAGCAGTTCATGCAAACGCAGGCAGTACCACCACAGTTCCATCCTCACCGCCGGTTTTTCCAGTTCTTTTGAATGATGTGCGCCGCATGGTTCAGCTCTTGTAGCTGCACGAACGCAGCATGCTTCATCTTTTCCAACCGACGACCCGCCATCTTCATTCGCCACCTTGTTTGAATCAAGGTGATGGCGTTCTGCAAGCAATCGCACGGTGTCAAACCACCATCACGCTGTACACATCAGGCGCTACTGCATACCAAGCGATGTTCTCTCCACGGCGCGAAGCGTTCGCGTTGCTGCATGCCTCGCACATGTGCTTGAATACGCACGGCCCCGTAGTTGAAGTTCACTCGCCGCCGTTTCACGTAGCGCCGTGCAATGAATCCACGGCCGGTTCGCTGTAAGTCAATGGAGGCTTCTAGAACTTGAACAGCTCGCCGACGTCGAGCCTGAATGTGTGCACACCACCCACCACCTTAAGTCCACATGCACTTGGGTCACACACAAAACCACAAAACAAAGTCAAACGGACCCACAGCTCGCCCTGGGCTGCCCAAACAAGCAATCGAGCCCGCCACCATCGCTTGATGATGCCAGAAGCAGGGACTGCCCGCTCTTTGTAGCGGCGCATCTGGTGTGGATTCACACACAACAGTCAGCAGCGTGGGATAAGGTGTGTGGCGTGAGTCCAGTTCACAGGGCCACAACGAAACGGACACGAAGACACGCACCCGACGGCGAATGCGAACGCCTCGCAACAGCTTCTGCATCAGTAGTACGGCCGCAGTGAAGTTCCGTCGCATGCGTTTGACGTGAAGACGGGCTAGTTTGCCCCGGACGATGCGTTGGAGCATGACTGACGTTTGGAACAGCTTCATCGAGTACGCTGCTGCTTGTTCCCGCTTCTTTCGTCGCACCTCAGCAACATACTGCGCAGCTCCCACGCCC
>Ga0213833_1000928_pt1 | contig 23558 bp, 41 predicted proteins | sample SWATP21_FD_160575 | JGI IMG/M metagenome (GOLD analysis project Ga0213833, IMG submission 160575) | Coastal seawater microbial communities from Marineland, Florida, United States - SWA TP2 #1 | ecosystem: Environmental > Aquatic > Marine > Coastal | place: USA: Florida | collected 2016-08-14 | reverse complement strand
GGGTGCAGGTTGATGCCGTACTTTGGTCCGTAGCTCGTTGCTCATGACATGGACAACGTCATCCACCATTTCGCCGGTTAAGTAGTCAGAAAGTACCGCACTTCCTGCATCACTGAGGATGCTCGTGATGCATGATACTGCATTCTCGAAGAGTTGGTCTGACGCGTTTGCCACAGCAAGGTGTGCGGCATCCACAACCCCCACTTGCATCAGCGCGTCACAGGACATCTGTGTACGCACAGCGTAGCATGAGGATGGTGCCCACTTGTCTTCTGGAAGCACCGTCTTCGCCGCCCACACATGTACGAAGCGAAACCGCTCGCAAAGCTTCACGTACCGGGTCATGTGAGATGTTGGCAATGGTGCCGAACGCGCACGTGGCAATGAAGTTGTCTGGGTGGTGTGTCATAGCGGTGAGCACCACCGCTGCTTCCTTGGACCTCGACAGATCGGTCAGGCGAAGCGCCTTGCCCTGCGCGTACATGCACCCCGATGCCCGCCACATGGCCGACGCGACATGGATGCAGTATTGGCCCACCGCACCCGTCGACAAGAATTGCTGGAACGGAATAACAACAGGCAAGGCGGCGTGTGAGCAAGCCACATGCCAGCACGCGAGAGGGGGCAGGGCACACACCAACACACAAACCACTGTGAGGGGGCAACAATGCATGGACGCACCAGCTCGTCAGCTGCAAGTTCCTCCTTGCCGCTGTCCATCTTGGTTTGTGTATCCACAGCGATGCTCCACAAGGTGAAGGTGATCGATGCTAGCTCCTTGTGCAGGGGCCAGGAGGCAGGGGCGTGGAAGGACAGCGCACATGCCACACATGCGGCGGCACGCTTCGCAAAGATGGGATCACGCCGGGCGATGACATGGAGCCACCGCAACGAGGTGCAGGCCCCAGCAAGGAGTGTGCACATGTGGTGGGGGTTCTGCACGATCATCGATGCGAGGGTGGTGACGCAAATGTCACGAGCCCGTTGAGAGTCCACCCCCAAAAAGTGAAGCAGTGTGAGCACCGCGTGAGGCTGTTGCAGCTGGCTCCGGCCGGTCTTGGACCGATTCATGCACGCCAGCAGTCGTGCCAGGCCTTCTGCCAAGCTCAACTTGGGAGGTGGGTCCTCGGTGTTCGGGCGTGGGGTGGGACCAGGGGGGTCACGACGTGTCCACGCTCGCATGGAGGAGGCACACAGTGGCAGTCGCTGCAGGAACCGATCGTTGCGCTTTGCCACCACCAACTGGCTGAGTGTGGCAGCCGCGGCGGTGCGGACGTGTGCATGCCCTCCTTTCTCCAGCAGATTGAGAATGACCTGACGCACGCGGTTGAAAAAGAGAGCCAAGGATACCAGCAGCACGCAAGCAGCGTCCACACCAACAGGCCAACGTTCGAGCGAGTCAGCATAGGTGGTGAGGCACATGCGATCTCAAACCCGTGACCCAACCCGCACCTTCGCAAACCGCACGGAGAAGACGTCGTGAAAATCAGCGCGCGTGGCAAGCTCCCAGGCGATGCGTGCAGCAGTCATTTGTGTGTCAATGTCGCCAGCATCCATGGATTTCACCACCATGTCGTACTGCTGCCGCAGGTGTTGCTGCAACATTTCCTGCTCCCGCACCTTCATCGTGGCTTGCCAATCACTCAGCGCGGAGGTCAGCTCTTCTTGTGACCGAACCACTTTGCCTGCGACTCGCACAGCCTTCACCTTCACGAACAAGTCCCGAGCAGCAAGCTTGGCCAGGTCAGCGAAGGAGCCGGTCAGTGCACGTGTCAGGCGGTGGCGGTGCTTGCGCAACATTTGTAAACCACGACTGCTTTTCCGTCGCCCCTTTGCGTCTTTCAGTTCCTTCTTTGCCTCTTGCGTTGACCCCTCCGCTGCGGTGTCACGTTCCAAAACCATAACGGTCGCCATGGCGCCAGCGCGCCCTGTGTGGCGTATGCGCTGTGAACTGCTGCCAGCTGGAGGCCTTGCACGCCCGTCTCCCTTGGGAGGACTGCTGCAATGGCAAGCACTGTCAGCCCCGCTGCACAGGAAACCAGGCTATGTGGTCCGCCACCGTTCACAGCCACCCCACGTCGCCATCAACGGCAGCAGCGACTCCAGGGGCAGGCAGGTGAGTGCAGTTTGCAAGCACAGCGCACGGCGTGAGCCGTTTCGATAGCAGTCTTGAATGCTATTTTTGTTATGTCCATTGAAGCACACGCGCGGCAGCAGGACCCGCCATGAACACCCCCCCACCTGTTTCAGAGCTCTCCAGACAAGCGTTTCGAGATCAAAATATCCACCGCCGCTGGGAAGTGGACCGCCTCCGAGTAATTGCTGAGCTGGCTGGCCAGGTCCGCCTGGATGATGGCGACAGATTGTCATCGACATTGTCGGCGCCATGCGTGGAGTGCGTGAGTAGACGAGGGCAACCGCGGTACCAAACACACACAAACACGTACCGTTTGCAGCGAGCGCACAATTTGAGCACGGTGCTTGGTGTCCAGCAGCAAAGCGGTGGAAATGGACACGTACTCGCTTGGTGAGGATGCAATGAGCGACGCCAAGCCGACGCGTCGCAGCATCGCAGGGGCGATTCGGTTCCGCCACAACCCACCCTCCAACACCACAGGAGGCACACCGGCATGCAGGAGGTCCTGAAAGCACCACCAGGAGAGAAACACAAGTGACGTTAGCCACGTGGGCGACATGGGGTCTGGGTCGGCGGCAAGCGAGTGGGCACGCTCCAAGGTAGATGACGACGTACGAAAACGGAGTTGCATCCGCCGTAGGGAAACGAATCGAGACCGATTGAGCCTTGCGCGATGGTGGACACATACGTGTCATAGTCCATGGATGGAAAACTGAGGAGCGGGTCCACAAGGAAACGCAGAGCAGCCCACACGGTGATGAACAAACATCACCGCAGCCAACACAGAGAAAACAACGGTGATGCAGTCGACGCACACTCGCAAAGAGACTGTGGCATACTGTTGCACATCCAGAGCTTGCTTCAAGTCATTGATCATCGCCATCGTAGCATATGCAGAATCACGACTAATGGCTGAAAAGAAACGGATCTCCATGTGTTTGCCGGGTGCGCTGCTCACATCAAGCATCAGCCACCATCATGCATGCGTGCGTGTGTGATGCGATGTACCTCTGTTGAACAGTCCGAATGACCTGTGCAATGGTGCGCAGGTGGTCGTAATTTACTTTGATCATGGTCCACGCACAATTGATAACAAGTGTGCCAGGCGGCGGTGCTTCTGCGGCAGCAGGACCCCGGGTGTCTCCTCGGAACTTGTTGAAAATGATGCCCATTCCAGGAAGCAGCACGACTCGCTCGGAATATCGAGACTGGGGCTCCGGTGCTTCCGTCTCTGCGCCTCCGAGAAAGAAGTCGATCAACGCGCCGTGCGAAGAGGCTGAGTGGCCGTAGGAAGACAGCTGCAGCGTCAGTCGGCGCACGTCCACAGTAAAAGATCACACATAACATATGTTAGCGAAGGTGGTGCGACGCTGGACCGTGGACAGTCAGCCGCGTTGGCACGGCGCAGGACACATGCTCACACGGCTGGGTGGGAACATACCTGCACTGGTGCTAACCGGTGATTGGCCAATATGAGGTCGGACACATGCATCCCAACTTGGGGGAAAAACACCGCGTGGAATGCTTGCTGTTGCAGCCAGGGCACCAGTCCCAGCAGCTCAGCATCCGTGGCATTCGCGGGTACGATGTGGACAGCCGCAAAGCCTCGTCGGTCAACCTCAGATGCAGGGATTTGATCGCTTTCAAGGAACACCAACGTCACCTGGCGCACACCAGGAACAGAGCCAGTAGAGATCATGAGTGGGAAACGAAACCACATGCCACACAACAAGGAGGGAGCAATGCCGTGATGCACGCACCTCAAAGCGCTGCTGCATGGCCACTACGTAGTGGTAAAAGTTGCGGTGGACAGAGTGCCCAACCTTCCACTGTGCGCAGGGAATGACGACGCGGCGTTTGCCTGGATGAACAGCAGCACACAACACAACACAACACAACGAACGCGTGAGGCAGGAAGTGAGACTCGGGCTGCTAGCTCCCCAGGCATGCATCTGCATCTGCATCTGCACTTGGGCTTGTGGAAACGCACCATTTGGTGAAAGAACCGGCGGAAGCGGCTGCGCAGCGGGTCTGTACGTCGCGAGGGTGGAGAGATGAGGGGCATTCGTAGCAAGGAAAGGGATGTTGGTGGAGGTGCACAACGACGACTCGCGACGTACATGTCCACAGTGGTTTGGAACAATTGAAAGAACGAGTTGATGCGAGACTTGACCACAGGCTCCAGCTCCGGGTCGATGTAGCTGATGCTGAAGTACAGTTCGTACATTTGCCACCACGGAGAGCCGGGCTGAGACATGGGCAAGATGCCCGTCGCCTGCAGTTTCCAACAGCACAACACACAAAAAATCAAAACACAACGGAGTGTGCAAGCGGGAACGCATGGGCATACCAGTGGAAGCTCGGAGGAGGTGGCTGTGAGAGGAAGTCCAACCAAGGCTTTAACGATCGAACGGATGCGCGCATAGAACTGTGGACTGGCAAGAGCGCCTTCAAACACGAGGTTGTGGATCTGGGGGCCGGCCACACACACACACATCAGACAAGGAAACACCAGTTCAGCACTGTTGCCTGGCGCCGATCCTAGCAGGTATGCAGACCTGTTTGAACCAGAAATTCGCCAAGAGCTGGTACTTGGGCCACAATTGTTGCACGGATACACGCAGTGAATTGAATGGGCTGAGCAGCGTCAGCACCTGAGCAAACGCTGTTGGGATCGAACTCAGCAATCGCAGTTGCACGTCCGTCGACCGAACTTCTGTGGCGTGCGCCATTTGTGCTATCATGCCTGCAAAATGTAGGTACCGAATGGCCTGAGCGGTGACAACAATGGTGGCGTCACTTCGGCCCAAGACGAAAAGAACCGCGGAAAGAAAGCTGCACAGCTCAGCCACGTCTTGGGTTTGGTGGTCTTCAAAGTACCTGCCAGCACACCAGCCACAAGCGCCCCGCCATACCACACACCCAGATGCACACGCACGCAGACATACATGCACAAGACAAGCATCGCGGGTGCCGTGAGACGTAACGCACAAAAAGCCAGCGGTCAACGGGCGACGCACTGCAGATGCTGGAGAACGACAGTGTGCACCGAATCCATGTCCATTTGCCGCCCCGAATGTGACGCGGCCAGGTACAGTTCGAGCAACGCGTTGTAATTTGTGCCCACAAACAGGTGTGACGTGTTGTACTGCAGCGACGCATGGTACAGATCCAAGGCATAGCCGCTCAAGTCACTCGCGTAGGCATCTTCATCGCGCAGCGTGGACGGGGTGGTGGGGCCTTGCGGAGAAGACAAACGGGCAGGTCGAGCTGAGGCGTGGTTCGGCTTGCGTGGCGTGGGCGTCGACGGCAACATGCCATCGTCCACAGTTTCACCCATCGGGGAGAAAGACAAGCTACGGGCATGTGCGGGATGGCTCTCAGGGTCTGCCTCCTCCACATCTTGCCCGTGTGGGTGCAACTGACGGCGTGGTTGCGCTTGTTGTGCTTGCTGTGCAGCACGGGCTGTCCGCGCTTGTGACACGGCCTCCGACAGCATCGAGCGGTACGCAAACCCGTCTTGCACGAACAAGGCATGGACTGCAGGCGGAAGTGAAACCTCGGCCTGCGAGAGAGAGAGAGAGAGCGTGCGAGCGAGGGGGCGTGTGAGAGGCGGAACGCACTGTCACAGTGTGTAGGTGTGTACGTTGCGACGTGCACGCCGGGGGAGTTACGTTGTGACAACATACCTCCATCCGAAACCACTGCGCGTCGTGCAACGATTGTTCAGCGTCCTGGGGGAGTATGCACGAAGCAAACGCAGCATGTTGCGGGTTCGCAAACACCAGCACATTTTTTGGTAGCTCAGGATGAAGCGCCACGTCTCGTAGGTGTTGAAACAAGTAGTTGCGGATCGCCACAGTGAACGCCGGTGACAAGCGAAATCCATGATCCGCAAACCTGGCGATCCGTGCATTCCACGTCAGTGCGGTATCAAACACAAAGTGTTCGAACATGGCACAAGCAACGCGGCAACAAGCGCCAACGTACGACTGCACCCAGTGTCCCAACTGTGCTTCGAACGACGCGGGCTGCCCCAAAAAAGCTTCACCCTCCCCCGGAGTGGCGCTAGAAAATACAACCACGGCGGTTCCCGGAGAGCTGCACAAGAGGCGCACATGCCTGTCTGCGTCGGAGGTCGAGGCAACATGCTGCGCCACGTCGAGGCTCACCACAATGGCCGCGTCCTCAGGGACATCCGAGTGCCACCGTGACGCGAAGAGCGACTGAATGACGAAAGGAGGGCGGGTGCTGCCGGTGTGTGAGTTGGGGGCACCGGTGGTGGTTGTGTGTGTGGTGCTGCGAACGTCGGGTATCACCATGGCTTCTGCAGGCAAGCTGTTGATGGGCAGTTGCGCGGCCCCAATGGACGACTCTACGCCTGTGGCAGGCACCTGCTGCCGATGCAGAGTTGTGACAAGATCACCAGTGCCGCATCCCACCTGCATCACGCCACAACCTGACGGGTGAGGGCACTGCCACACAAACGGAAACAAAGGGGGGCTGGCACAGTGGACCCGTGCTGCACGTGAAGTGCAGCATCGTCACGCCCCCCACGCCACGGACGTACATGGAGCACATGCGGGAGACTCGCCGACTTCAAAGGCTCTGCAGTTGCGGTGCTGACACTGTGATTGAGAAGTGCACATGGCCTCCACATCGTGTGAAGTGCTAGCGCTATTGCGCTCACCGCATCGCTCGGCACCCGTGGCGCATGATGAGGAGGCACTTGTGTGTGTGGAGGCGGGTGGGACCCGCTGTGCGAGTGGTGCGTGCATGCCACACACGAACACAGTAGCACTAACAGCAGCAATGAAAGCCCACCATGTGTTTGTGCCTTCATGCAGCACCGAACTGGCGGTGCCGACGCCATGGAGAGTGCCGCCGTGGTGCGTATTTTGTCTGGGTGTTGAGCATTGTGTGTTTACATTGTTTTGCTTGGTTTTGGGTTATTTGTATTGTTTTGTATTTTTTCGACACAGACATATTCACGCCACAACGCGCAAAGGAGGACACAAGGCGCCATCGGACACAAAGTGACGGTGGGGAGCAAGACAAAAAGGAAAGAGAACATAAAAGGCATCGCTGGCAACTGCCCCAGCACGGGCTGGGGAGGTAAAAGGCTCACAGAAGAGGTTGCAAAGCCAGCAGGTGCGAACAAAAGGAATGCCACGCATGATGCGTGACGCACGATAGAAAGAAAACACAAGAGTGAGAGCCATACCGGTGACCAGTGCACGCACAGCGGCAAGCACATGACCACTGGTAGAGACTCGTGGCTACACTTAAACAAATGACACCCGAGAGCGACGCGAACCGGGTCAGGACTGACCTGACCCTGGAGGCACGGTAGCGAGTGAGACAGGTTGGCCAAAGCAAATCACACACAACAACAGAACAACCCCGGGGCACGACATGCACACCACACGCCCCGCAACAGACACAGTTTCTACACAAACACAGCAATGCGAGCCACTTGGGCAGTCACTGCCAAGCCAAGCCAAGCCACGCAGCGCAATAGATGGCCACGCAAGCCCGGTGGGACAATTGCAGCCCAAGGCAGGAGACAAAGGGCTGGTGACGTGCTTGCACACCACCAAGATGGCATCATAACTATAACTGGGCCGCGTCGGGTTGGCGTCTACCTTGCCAGTTCTGCCATGATGCGACCACGGCCAAGATGGGACTGCTCCACGACCAGGGGCGTGGCAAACACAGCTTCATCCGTCTGCAGCAACCGCAGCACTGGCGAAAAGTACCCCGCCAGTTGTGCCTGCCGCTCTGCCAACGCATCTTCCTCTGTCCGCACTTGTCCCGATTCGTGAATGGTGAGGCGGCTGAGGTGGCCGCTGCTGGAGTCCGTGGCGGTGGTGCGCTGGCTGCTGTTGTGGGTGCTGTCGCTGTGGGTGGTGCGCATGCTGCCGTCCGAGCACAGGGAGTTGGAGGGAAGGTACTCCAAGCGATTGCGACGCAAGTTCGTGTTCCAGCGGGTCTCATGGATCCAAGTGGTCCCGCCGGGACTGCCGCAACCAGCAGCAGAAGCAGAAGCAGCAGCAGCAGCTGGCGACGCCGGCGCCGATGCCACAGCCAGCGCTGGCTGCGCTGGCGGCGTCGTTGTCGCGGCTGCTGCGGCGCCTTGCCGCGTGCGTGCCATTTGGGGCGAACCAGCGATGGATATGGAAGAGACGCTGGTGACCGCAGGGAAGGGGGTGCGAGTGGGGTACAATGCGGCCGTGGCTCGTTTCCACACCCGCACCGCGCGTGCAAAGGCCGAAAAGCGCCGGGCCTTCACACGAGCAGCATCCGTGGCGGCATGGGCCTGGTACTCTGCGGAGGAACAATCGCTTACGGAGCGCTTGGAACGGGTGTTGGCGTCATGAGGCGGCGGGGGTGAGGCAACGGTGTGAGACAATGAAGAGCGGCGCATGCGGTGGCTTGGCTCACGCCCAGGTGACAACGGCAGGTGAGGCGGCACTTGGAGGGTGGTCACCACCACCACGGTAGGTTTTTGAAGGCCTCGAGACACAGAGGCAGTGCTGAGCTGCTTGTGCGGGGCGCACACAGCGCGGGAAGGTGCGGCGGCAGCTCGTGTGGGGTGGCGGTGGGGGTGACCTGCTGCCACCACCTGTTGCGGCACGACCGCAGATCGCTTTGGCCACGAGTTTCCCATGGCGCGTACCCACCACGACCAGGGCACACGGGCGCCTCTCTCACACTCTCGCTTGTGCAGTTGGGTTGTGCAAGGAGTGGTTGCCAAGGGCAGCCGAGGGTGGTCGCGTTGTGTGGGGTCTGTGCTGATTGGAACTTCACGAACAAAACGGTGGCGTGGCCGTTGCCGCCACGTAGGTTTTGGGCAGCGTGGGTGTTGGGCGTGGTGGTGGGCCCCAACACGCTGGACGGTGAACTCACGGAAGTAACGATGTGGTGAAAGTGGGTGTTGAGAGGAGAATGCGTGGCAGGGAAAGTGGTGCGCGGTGCGCGGTGACAAAGGCAGGAGCGACCAGCTGATTTGCTGTCACAATCCACTACAAAAAAATGCAAAACATCGTTTTGTTGAATTTGGTGCGTCAGGTCCAGTCAGATTCGTCATCGTTTGGCAAAGAACCAGTGAAAGATTGCACACACCGCGCGCGCACAGCGCAACCCGAGCCCAGCTACGTGTGGGATGGCCCAACGAATGCAGAGTGTTCGCTCAGCGTCTACATGCGGAAGGTAAGCACCGACTCTGAATTGCCGCGGACCATCAGCATGGGAGACACACCCTTTGACATCATGTGCAGACGCGCCAGGTACACCTGTGTATCAGCCAAGCGGGTAAGTCGAGCAGCAACCCAACCAACCCAACCATGCCCAGCGGCCCGGCTGCCACACACACACGCATGCACACACACAACACATACACGCAACACACACGCATCCACGCACCTGTGGCTCCACGTTGATGGCCGGCACAGGGAGAGACACAATGGTGAGGTCCGACTCGCCGCTGCATGCCGAAATGTACTCGCCCAGCAGCACAAGGCGTTGGTTGACACGACGCTCCTCCGCTACACGGCGGATGTCTTCCTGAGTAGGCGTGCCCGTCACACCAGTAGCAGTACCGGGTGTCGGTGCGGCCTTCGACTCCTCGCCAGGGGCGGCAGCATCTTCCTCGTTTTGGGACCCCTCGTCGATGGTGAAGATGTCACGAAGGTTGGTGGGACGCTTGAACTTGCTTGCACTCAGTGTCTTGGGGCCAATGGACAACTGGTTGAACGCCTCCACATTCTCGGGAGTGGGCATGGCTTGGGTGGCCGTCACAGGCACGACCTGCACAGGGAATCGCAGCTTATGCAGCAGGGTCTGGAAGCACGCACCACAGCACAACCAGGCCAGCAGCCAGCACAGCAGCTCGTGATTAGAACAACGCATGACTATGGCAGAAATGCAGATGCACATGATGCATGCTCACGACACCTCTCCCACAAGCAAACACGCAGACACACAGACACACCTTGGTACGCTCGACCTTCTTTGTCATGTTTTGCTTGTCAGACAGCACCATCATGCGCAATCGGCACCCGCGCCATTTCTTGTGCCTGACGCGTCGTCAAACAGCAACCATCCAAAACACAACAAAACGAAACACCACGTGCAACGTCGTTGGTGGAACGGTCGTGGGCCACACAAGCACACACTCCCCCCCTGACGAACTGGCTGATCAAGTGGGCAAGCAGCAGTGTCAGCCCGCCATCGTCAGAGAGCCACCAGATGTCAATGGTGCCATTGTTGCGCTTCTTGGAGAAATCGAAGGTTTTAAACCCCTTGGCAATGACGACATTGAACATGAAGTTGAAGCTCTTGCGGATGGTGCGCACATACTCCTCCGCATCAACATGGGGCGGATCGTCTGTTTCGTTATCCAAGCGAGGCGCCTGGTACCCCATGACGATGGTGTTCGGCCGCAGCCCACCCAGCCCCGCCAGTTGCATCATGCTCAGAGCCTACGCACACATTGGCCAGGGGCACCGGGCGTCAAGTGTGTGTGTGGTTGTGTGACGAAACAAGAACCCCCCCACAAAAAAAAAAAAAAAACAAAACCAGCAAGCACGACGTACGCCGACGCAGAAGTCCGCGGAGCAAAACACCTGCGTGAACCCCTTCGTCTGCAAAAGCAAGAAGCACAACGAACAAAAGACAAACCGGTTAGTCACCTCGCACAACGTGCGTCCATTCGCGTGTGCAACGAAAGGGGGAACGAAAAGCAAAACAACACAACAGAGGGTGTGCGTGCGTGCGCGCGTGTGTCGTGTGTGTACAAGGCGCACCGAGGACTTGGCCACCTCAGTAAACAGCTTGAGGCGCGCGTCAGAAAACTGCTCGCTTGATATGGTGCCGGCGGGGTTGACGGCGCGAAGCTGCACCAAGCATGGGGCGAGCAAAGGGTGAGCATGTTGGAGCCAAACAAAACAAGGACCAAAGGGACGCAACAGCCAGCGCAACATGCACACAAGGCAGCGCAGTTTTCTTTGTCTCGAAAGAAGAAACAGGGTTTGGGACCACACATACAACACATACATTGGTGCCAGCGATCTTGCCAACAGGGTCAAGGTCACCAGGAAGCACGTGGCCAAACACAGTCACACCCTTGCCCTGCACACCAACACAGCGTTGCAAAGGGAGCGAAGCATTCACGAAAGCACACCCAACGACCAACGGCACACGTTAGAGCGAACCAAGGCGGCGGGGTGACAACAACTGTCGTGAGCGGGGCACCTTTTTCAGTATATCAGCGACCGCTAGCAGGTGTGGGCGCTGGGTAGCATCACCAGTGAGAACGAGGTACTGGGGGCGGTAGTTCTTCACATGCGTCTTGACTGAGTTCAGCTTCAGCAGCGCCTGATGAGTCTCGATGTACGCACGCGCAGCCTGGGCGTCGCCCCAGTTGGCTTTCGGCTTGATGTGCTCCACGTCTGCGAACGAGGAAAAAAGAAGAAAGAAAAAAACGACACATGCGGTCCACGCGTGTTGTGTTGTACCGTTAGTTCAATGGACGGTGTGACATGCATGTGCCACATGCGCCACGGTGGGAAGGGGCCGCACTGCGCCACCACGCACACTTGTACAACGCTGCGCCGATCAGGCACGTCGCCAGCGCCAGGAGGCAGTTGTTCTCGATGTCGATCAGGAACATGACGACCATGCACAGCACTGTACCCGCGAGGGCCGTCCACGTGTTAAAGTACCTGCGCAGCGGCCGCACCCGCGTCCGAGCGAGAAGCAGTGAGAGGGCGCCGCTTGGAGCACACAGCAATGCACAACACCACGGCACACCCAACAGCGCACAGCACAGCACAACACACCTGAACGACGGGCGCCACCCAGGAGCTCGGGAAAGTGACTGAGCGAAGCACGAATAGTTGATCAGCGCATCTGTGGAACATGAATGCGTGGGGGACACACGAACAAGAACAAAACAACAGACGCAGCAGGAACCACGCGGATAGAGACAGTGCGGTCAATCGTGTCATGGCAGCCACACCTTCCGGCTCGCGTGACGCACATGAGATGAGGAAGAAGTTGGTCACAATGGGACTGACAAAGTTGATGTCAGCCATGAGCACGAGGGGGAAAGCGATGACGAATGTGATGGCGTAGCCGCGCAACGGCTCGTTGGCTGTCATCTTCGCAAAGAAACGCAGGAAGGGCACAATGCCATCCTCGGCAAAGGCTTGGAGGACACGTGGTGCGCCGAGCTGCAGCGTGGACGACACGTTATGTATTGCACGGACAGGACAGTTCCCAACACACCGGACGGGATCGAACCACAGTCGCACCATCGCACGAAGATCAAACGAATGGCACCCAACGAGCCGCGCGTTGGGAACCGCACACACTCGCATGCACCACGCACCATCGAGGCAATGGCAGAGGACAGTGTGGCAGCGAGCAGGCCCAGGTACAACACAACTGCACCGCCCTTTGCCATGTGGATCATGATCAAGAAATCGCCGATCAGGCCACCGTCCGCCGCCGTTCTGTAAGATGGTTGTCAAACAGCAGCAGAAGCAGCAGCAGACAAAAACATTAAAACCACAACTCAATCGTGACTGGTGCTGCCATGGGCTCGTTGCATCTCACACCACGTACTTCTTCAACGTCCACCCCATGAAGATGGCAATGAGGATGTACACCGAAGAGCTCAAGCCAATGGAGAACAAGGTGCCCTGAGAACCAAGTCGAGTCAAAATGGCGACGCAGACGAGACCAACACACAACAACAGCACACAGCACCACACACGCAAATGAGCAGCGGCTTGTGGTGCGACGCTCAGTATGGTCAACCCGCAACGCACGTTGGGGATGGCCTTAGCAGGGTCCTTCAAGTCACCGGACAGGTTTGCACCAGCAGTGATGCCAGTCACGGCAGGGAAGAAGATGGCAAAGACAGTGAAAAAGTTCTCGTTGCCTGTCCCACCAACAAACGAGTCAGCAATGTGGAACACATGTCACACTACACGTGGCAACGCACCCCAGCTTGGGCTCATGTTTTCGTTCAGCGTGTCCAATGAGAATCCCGTGAATCCAATGTCAGTATCAGAGGCCAGGAAGATGGACACAAAGAATGTGATAATGGACGCCACAAGAATGGCGAGCAAGAACACTTGGAAGAACAAAATGCCCTGGGACAACATCAACAACGTCAGCAAACACCATCAACCAACACACCCATGTGGCTTCTGCCGCACCTCGATGCCAATCTTCGTCATCAGGATGATCAACACAGCCGTAGCACACCCGACGATGCGAACGTCAAATGTCAAGTCACCTGTAAAGCAGTGCAACGTGTGAAGAGTTTCACACGGGGGAACAATATCACGCACACCCAAGGCACCTGTAAAGTAGTCACCATTGAACTGCTTGATGATGTCCACAACGCCCTCTGCAAAGCCAATGACGTAGATCTGGCACACCACACCACGCCGTGAGCCTAGTCACAACGGCACGTGTGTGCCTTCCACCCACGTACTCTCATACACAACACACACACACACACTCACACACACACATCACGTACCGCGTGCACCACGGCATTCGCCAAGTAGAACATGATGCCAACAGCCCCACCAAACCTGCGACAGACAAACAGCAGAACACGAATTAACACGGCACTGTACCACAGTTGAAGGATGCCGATGCCCACACCAACAAAAACACCACCAACAACAACACCACCAACAACAACAACGGCAACAGCAACGTACTCGGGGCCCAGCGCACGACTGATGAAGAAATACGCGCCTCCACCACCCACATCGCCGTTGGTGCACGTGGCCGAAAGGGACAGGGTGGTGAGGGTGGTCACCAGGGAGCATGCGACGATGATCAACACTGCCATGGGGATTCCGGCAACGCCAACCATCCAGCCAGTGCGCAGGAACATGATGACGCCCCAACTGTCGTCCAGCGGCACACCCGCATCCCACAATACAATGGGACAGTGGGCGTCACCTCGGTGGTTCACCACAGCTCGCGTGCGCCCCACCAGCACTTACATGTTCAACAAGCATGGTGTAATGACACCCTTGAAGACACCGAACTTCACAGGACCCTCCATGCCCACCATGCGCCCAATGAAGGTTGACTGCTTGCGAACCAGCGAGCCAGACCGATCCCGCTGCTCATTCGCCGTGAGCTGGCCAATGGTTGGACGCTTGCCACCCGGTTTGTACGTCTTGAACGACGGGCGCAACTCGCCTGGAAGTCATATACACATAGTCCACAGGTGAGCCCCGAAGGTGGCCAATAGAGGGCGACACCATGCACGAGAACAAGCTGAAGCGACCACCACTGCACTCGACAAACAAGCACACACAACACGCGAACACAGCCCACAACACACCTGGCAACCAAGACTGGCTCACACCACGCTGGATAACATCGTTATCCATATCCAACGTCACTTGGCCTGAATCAGCCATTGTGTTGCCGCTGCCAATCATCCAAACGAATGGTGTCTTCACCTGCAGCGCCGTCCGAGCAAACAGCAAGCTCAAGCCAGATCTTTGGCGCTGTTGCGGTGCTAGTTCTGTTGGTCGCTGAAAACCCAATTTTTCCACCACAAATTTCAACAACTCCAGCCCGGTGTTGCGTCGTTGATTGATTGATTGATATGTCAAGATCTGATCATGGGCGCGGTTTCTTCCAACCGCCAACTTGCAGGGTCGGGTTTGCAGGACAAGTTTGTTGTCCGTATCGAACGCACCGACCACACGTCCGCAGCACGCCGGCCCCGCCCCGGACGTGGCGCATTCCTGGTCGTGCCACACGTGTGGAGGGTGGAGACAGTTCGCAATCCGGGCCGTGCGCCATCGGGGCTGTCTGAGCGACACCAAGCCGTGCCGCAGCCACCTTCCCCGTTTGTTGTCAACACGCATCAAGTGCTCGAGAACACCTCTCCGACGGCACGATGGAAGGGGGAGCTGCAACCAGCGTGCAACCAGCACCTCGTGTGATGTTCCAGCCAGAGGTTGGCGGAGGCCAGGGACAGACGCCTGAGAAAGACCTCCAACAGATGTTCACACCTGTGGGATGGTACCGGTACCGCTGTTTGCAGTGTGATGTCGTCGTGAAGGGCTACAAGGAAGACCTGGAGCGCCACCGAGGCACGTGCGGTACTGTGGTTGGTGGCGCACAGAAGAAAGACCAAGCTGCGAACCTACGCGCCAACAAGGAACGGCTGGTACCCATGCGCGCCAGCCCTGCGCCCAACAACCGCCCCAGCCACGTCGACTCGCGCCTGCGTGAGGCTGCACCCTGCGCTAAGTCATCCCCACGCCCTGTGGACGGTGCCTCCCGTGCTACATCAGGCGAACAGCGAGCAGGCGTGCGGCCTGAATCACCCGCTTGTGCCACGACGGCTTCTGCTTCGCTTCATGTCCCAGCGCAAGCCGCGGGGTCAGCGCCCCGAGGCAACTTGGGCAGCGACGAGGGTGTGTCCAAGTTTTGCCACCCCAAGAAACGCCGCCTGCAGGCTTGGCGTGCAGGGTTGCAGCACACACGCGTTGCCACCAACACGGCATCGAACTCGCCCAAGGCGGAGCCCACGCGAAGCAAGCGCGGTGGGCGTGGCCGAGTGGGTTCAGACAGCGACAGCACCAACGTGTCTGTTGCCAGCGGTGCGGCACAGAACAACACGAGCGCGCCGGTGGGATCCATCGCCAGTCGCCGTGCCACCAACCAAGACATCCTGGAGTACTTCGTGGTCAACATGAAGACCGATCGCGCACACTGCGTGTTCTGCAACAAGGAGGTGGCACTGGACTCGTACTCGGCGCAACGCCCACGGGGTGGCAAAGCCAAGCGGCACCTGGCGGCCTGCACTCGTTGTCCCCCCGATCTGAGAGACATGTTGGACAAGCAAGCGGTGCGCGAGTTCCACGCCACCAAGAACCGGCGTCGAGGGGAGGTCTGGAAGCACTTCACGGTGGTCGGCTACCGCCGGTTTCGTTGCCATGCCTGCTCACGAGAGATCAAGGGAGACGCCCAGTGTCTCAAAGGTGAGTTGCTCGGAGTTTTGAAAGCTGCCGCGCGTGTGATGTGGTGAGGGTGTGCGCTCGATGTGATGATGGACTGACACGCGTGCGGGCGCTCTTCTCTTCGCTTCTCGTCTCTCTTTTCAGGGCATCTTCGCCGATGCACCGCCATCGACCATTCGTTGCAAGCCGTTGTCGTTGCATCTGCCACCAGCAAAGCTTCTGGTGGCCGCAGCAACCGAGGCGGTCGGCGTGCAACCACCAAGAAACGCGCGCGCGCGTCCGCCACTGCATCTGCTGCGACGCCGTCCACGGCGTTGCCTGCTTCTCGTCGGGGCGCCAGTGGTCGAAAACGCCGGCGAAAGGCGACGTCGGCCACGTCTGCAAGACCCACAGCCTCAGCGCCAGTCACAACGGCAACAGTGGCTTCCGCAGCTGCAGTGAAGGCTGCTGCGTGCACGTTGGCAGCTGTGTCTGGCGTTTCGCCAACACGTGATGGTCGTGTTGGTGTGGGCGGCGATGGCGGCGGCGGTGGCGATGAAAGTGCAACAACCGGTCGTCGAGCTGCACGCAGTGCAGACGACCACAGCTACAGTTCACACCTGCATCGCATCATGCTCACACCAGAGCGCTCCCCCGGCCAAGATGGGTCGGTTCGTGATGCGCCTGCTCACAACACGACCCCTGCTGCTGGCAGTCCCAGCGTGATGCTTACTGCAGAAGGCTTGCAGTTGCACCACCGCCATGGTGCCCACACGTCCTCCCCCCATCGCCCCTCCATGCTGACGTCTCCGCGAGGAAGGCGGCGTGCCGGCATCTTGAAGCGCTCGCCCCCCACCAGTCCAGCGCTCGCTGCCTTGTCACAAGCGCACACAACCGCTGCAGGGTGGAGGCGTGGTGCACAAGCGTCCCCAGCGCTTGCCACACGCGACCAGGTGCCAACACTGCCGAAACAACCGCAACAATCGCGACAGCAGGCACAGCAGGCACATCAGGCACAGCAGGCACAGCAGGCACAGCAGGCACAACACGCACAGCAGGCGCAGCAGGCGCAGCAGCCTGTGGCACAACCGGGCGCGTTGCGTCACCCGTGGCGCTTGGACCTCCTTGCCCTTGCCTCCAGCATGGCCAATTCGAGCGATGGCACCGGTGCTGACAGCGCGAGCGGCACGTCCAGCCAAGCACATGGTGACGGCAGGGAAGGCGCGGCGGGTAGTGTGCAGGCACACACCAAGCAGGGCGCAGACGGAGTCGTGGATGTGGTGAAGCAAGAGGTAGCTTCGTCAGTGGCAGCCACGACGGGAGGAAAAGCTGAGGCAACAGCAGGTGCGGCAGCGGCAACAGAAACCTCAGGCGCACCAGCATCAGGCGTGAGCAATATCGGCTCCAGTCACTCCAAGGGAAGCAAGTCGCATGCTGGTGCAACAGTTGGCCATCCATCTAATCGAGGTGGCAGTGGTGCAGACAGTGACGAAGGGTGTCCCCCCGTTGGCCAACGCAGCACGCTCGTTGCAGGCGTAGTGAATGCTAAAGCGGTGCCCCCGGCCGGCGATGAGTAGGTAGCCACAGTGCGTGTGAACGTCACACATATGTCGGTCTGTGCGTTGTCACGTGGTAAGAGAAAGAAAAGTGCATGAATCGAATGTTTGTAACTGTGTTGCTGCAGCGCCGTGCACTCAACGATACGTGCTCCGCCAGAGACAGATCTAGGCATCGTCAGGGCCCGCACCTTCTCCAGCGCCTGCTCCTCCCTCTGCGCCCGCGGTGTCCTCGTCTTCGGCGTCGGAGCCTGCCACGATGTGTCACACATGCCGCCGTGGGAACAGCAACAACAGAGAAACACGCATCAGACTTGACACAGCGCAACTGGGAGCAAATACACAACACCGGCTCCGTCCATTCCGCGAGACATCAAAACAGAAAAAACAAACATCGACGCACACACACGCAGCGTACACAAATACAGACACAGCCACAGCCACACACAGCCACACACGAATACAACACAGCCACACACGAATACAGACAGACACAGCCACAGCCACTGCCACACACGAACACAGGCACATGTGCTGGCACATGCACAGGCACAGGCACAGGCACCGACACGCAGACACAGACATACAGTCACAACTCACCGCGTTCGCGATCTGCACGGGCCTGGAGCGCGTTCAAGAACGCGCCAACTCCGTCACCACGAGCCATTTCGGCCGCACCATCCATAGGGTTCAAACCAAAGTTGGCGAACACGGTATTCACGTTGTTCGTTTGCACAGCGTGTGTCAAAGATGCCAGCGCACTTTGAAACTCAGGACTTTGCACCTACAAAACAATGCACACAACACGGCAGTGTAGGTGAGCGCACAAGCACACACAATGACACCCACTCCGTTCCCTCACCGTTTCGCGCAAGGCAGCGGGCGTTCTTTGAGACTCAGGAAGGAGCGGCAACAACCGCGCCTGGACCTCTGGGTCCTCCAACAGCGGCAGCACCTTGCTGGTGTCGACGATGTATCGCAGCGGCACGGGTCGCGCGCCCACCTCCCCACTCGCAATGGCGGCCATGGCAGCAGCCAGTGCCTGCATGGTCACGGCGCCACCAGCCCCGGCCCCTCCAGCGCCGGCTGCATCCACGCCTGGTGCTGCTGCGGCGGAGCGCGCAGAACAAACACGACGCCAACATTCACCGCGAGGCAAAACAAAACAAAACAAAACAAAACAACCAGACAGACAGACAGACAGGCAGACAGACAGACAGACAGACAGACAGACAGACAGACAGACAGACAGCCAGACAGCCAGCCAGCCAGACAGACAGACGCTGTGGTGAGAAGGGTATGCACAAACACACGGAGCAATGTGCGCTGCCACAATAGCGTGGGCATGCCGCAGCTGGTAGGGGAAGGGCCTGGTTCATCCGACACCACCATTCACTGCACGATGGGTTGTTTCGATCGATCGCGAACGTGGTGGGCCGTGACTGCCCACTGTCGCTGATGACGAAGGGGTGGAGGAGGGGTTTCACGAGACGAGACAGAAGGTAGAAAGGAAGGAATGAACGAAGTTCGGTGCAAGGGGAGGGATGCAATTGGACGCGACAGCCAAGGCTATTGGTTATCGATGGCACCTCAATCACACCGTACTCTAGAACAATAGCAGGCGCTCCATTGCCAACTCAACTCGCGTGAGTGGGTTGGCCGGGTGCCATGCACCAAGACCGACCACCATCGTTGCCCCCTCACTCCCTCCCCCGTTTGCATTCCCTTCCACATTCAATCTCTCGCCATTTGAGACGCCCATCACACCCACCCCCCGTACATCTCTTCCTCTTTCCCCCTTCCCAGCTGCTGGCGCGGACATACCCACCCCGCCACACCCCGCTTAGGCACAACACAGGCATCATTGCTCACCATTCGCACTGTCAGGAGCATCAGCTGCCGGCGCAGCAGACGCCTCGCCTGCCGCGGACTCATCCGCCTCTGCATCATCACCGCTCGTCGCTGCCGGAGTGCTGCCGTCGCCAGCGCTGGTGGCACTCGTCCCGCTCTCGCCCTCGGCGCTCGGTTCTGCTGCAGGCGCGGGAGCAGGTGCGGGTGTGGACGCAGGGGGGTTGACGTCGTTCAAACTGGCAGCCAGTGCGGCTTGCAGCGCCGCGTCTTCATCCATCATCATGCTCGCACCACCGTCCGCGCCGGCGGCAGTCGGAGCACCCGCGTTCATGCCGCCTCCGCCACCCAGGCCGAGCAGGCTGGCTACATCCGAGGGGCTGGCACCGTTCTGGACCATGGCTTGGAGCAAGCGCTGCGCGCTGGCGTTGGACGCGCCACCGCCGCCCGCTCCGGCACCGAGAAGCTGGGCCAGCATCTCGTTGGAGACGGTTCGCGTGCCGGCACCTGCCTGCGCAGCAGCCTGAGCGGCGTCAGGGTTATCAATCGCGTCGTTCAAACGCTTCACATTGGCGTCATCAGACGACTCCAGCGGTTCTTGCATCCACAAGTACACGCGGCGGTCACCATGGGTAAACTTGAGCTGGTACACACGGTCGCCATCCCTGCCTGTGTCGATCTGAGGCGAGCCACGCATCGAAACACAAGGTGAGTCGACCACCAGCCGGAACATCCACAATACCGGGGTAGTGCACTTTACACTTGGCGTGTGCTATACACCAGCGGCCAGCGGGTCTCACCTTGCTCATCTTGGCATCGCCGGGAAACAGGACCAGGTTCTGGGAACACCAGCCCACAACACAACAGACGAGACCGTCACACACACTCTCTCACACACGCACACACACAGCGCCCAGTTCACGCGGTACACTGCCCCACCTTTTCAGGCGTTGCTGCGCCCCGAAGGGCCCACTGGAAGTACACAAGCCCGTCCGTGCCCTGTGGGAAACAAAATCAGCACCACCACCACACCACCACAATTCCCAACATGGGTGGGGAAACAGCACAACGGACCTTCACGAGGCGGGCCTCGCCCTTGCGCTTGTCTGCCGTGACTCGAACTTTACGTGAGTTAGGCACTGGGCGGTCTGTCATGATGCCGGCTTTGAACGTGACCAGCGCATTCTGCACGGCGCACACGAGTTCCATCATGTCACACACACGCCAACAGAAGGTGTGCGAAGCCGTCCCTGCTGCCATACACTACAACCAAGCACACAACGCACCGACGGGCCGACAGCGGTGCCACCAGGTTGCGAAGGAAACAAGCTACGAACTGCCATTGTGTTCGGACTTGCACAAAAGCCGGCGTGCTGTAGCTGGGTTTGGAAAGAACACTGGGAGCAAACAGCAGAAGCGAGGAGGTCAAACCAGGTTAATTTGACATGACATATCTGTCACCCCACGTTGGCCCATCTTGTGTTGCGTGCAGCAAGCACTTAGTCCGTGCACTCACTGCCCTGCTCAGGCGTGCGGACCTCGGCCGATGGCGTACCGCCGGCAAGAACCTGAGGCCTTGCGCCTCAGGAAAGTGTATGGTACGGGTTCTGTTCGTGGGCTGTTGCAGTGTGCTCGCGTGGCGCAAGTTTGACGAGCTTCTGTGTCCTCCGTTGCGTGGTGGCCGTGCGTGGTTCAGTGGGCGGCATTCCTTGGAACTGGACGGAGAAGGAGCTGGTCCCAGTTCTTTCCAAGGTGGGAAAGGTGGAGCATTTGAGGTAGGTATGACCCTACATGTTGGGCGAGGGCGGGGCTGGGGTATTGCATTCTGCGGCGTGTTGACGCTTGTGTCGTGCAGTTTGGTTCGTGACAAAGAAACAGGGCGGTCGCTGGGGTATGCGTTTTGTCGATACGTGGACGAGATGGTTGCCGCAGCTGCAATCAAGCATCTTCATGGCTTTGATGTGGGCGGTGGTGCGCGTCTTCGTGTCGCCCACCCCAACAAAGACCGCACCAGTGCTGGCGGTGGCGGTGGTGGTGCTGGCGGCGGCCAATCTTCGAAGAGTGCTGCAGTACGTCCGCCACACTCTGCACTTTCCGGTTGTTTGTTTTTGTGGTCTGGCGCAACGTGGTGTGCTGTGGCCTGGTGTGCTGTGGTGTTGCTTCGTGCTTCGTGGTGGAGTGGTGAGGTGTTGATCCATGCTTTGCTTCTTCCGTGTTGTGGTGGTGTTGTGGCCACAGGGTGGCATGAACAGATACGCAGTTGTAATGAGCGGCATGTCGGAGTACGAGCTTTGGACGCTCATGAAGCAGACGCAAGTGCGTGCCTTTGTTTGTTTTGGTCCATGCTTGTTGTGCTTGAATGTGTGCTGTAGCTGGTGGTTTTGTGCAAGCATGTGCTGCTGCCACTATTGTTTGCACTCGTGCTGGGTCGTTCCACTAAATCGCGCGCTCACCACTGTGTCTGGCCTGCTGCCTGTGCGACGCCCTTCCCCACACGCGACAGGAATTCGTGAAGAACGACCCTGATCGGGCCCGCGCATTGCTGCTGGAGTCACCGCAGCTGGCCCAGGCGCTGCTGCATGGTCAAATCCGGCTCGGCATGATGCAAGCTCGGGGCCAAGCTGCCGGTGCCTCCCCTCTGCCCCCAGCCCCGGCATCCGCCTCATCCACCCCCACCGCCCCCGATCGCCCCATGCCCATGGACACAGCACCCCCATACAGTCGAGAGTCGACTCGAGACCCGCCGCCGCCGCAGGTGTCGCACCGTGACCGGCATGACCCCCGGGACGCACACCGCCACGGCTTGCGCGGCCCCGACCCACGTGATCCGCGCGGGCCGCCGCGTGATCCTCGTGGCCACATGCGCGGGACCGACCACAGAAGCGTGCACAGTGGCAGCAGCGGTGGCGGGCCGTTGTTGCCAGCGCCACCTGGCCCGCCTCGTGCAGCGGGTGTCGCCAGCGGCGGTGGAGGCGGCGGCGGCGGCGGTGGTGGAAGTGCGTCGGAGGAGCAGGTGCGCATGCAATTAATGAACATGACCGACGAGCAGTTTCAAGCGCTGTGCTCGACGCTGGCGGATCCACAGCGCAAAGCATTGCAGCAGATTCGACAACAACTGCTGCAGCAAGGCCGCATGCGATAGCGTGTGTTGTGTGTGCGTATGTTGTGTGTGCGTGAGTATCTGGGGGAGGGAGGTGACGTTTGCTTAGAGTTGTGCGGTTCCACTACACACAACGTGGAAAATATCTTGGCCCCCACGTGAAAACGTGCAGTGTGTGCGGTGGACAACCAGGCGCAGCGGCCAGCAGCAGCAGTGTCCCAGTCCCAGGCTATTGCACGAAACAACACCGTTGTCACAGCCGCTATGCACATCACAGCAAGGTGCACAGCGATTGTTCGCCCGCCACAAAAACACACCCGGGCTGCGAACCTGATGAGCGGCATCGAGATTCCACGTCCCCGTGTGCGTCTAACAACCCAGAACAAGACTCCAAACCCCTGTAAACGACCAGTTGCTCAGTGTGAACGGCTTGCCCTGCTTCGGCGTACAATGCGAGGCGAAAGCCCAGTTCCTGGACTGCATTCAGAATGTGGACTGCGACTTTTGCGAGCATGATAAGGCATGAGGACGGAGCGAACCGCCTGTGTCGCAAGACAGGGCCTGCTAATACGGTTCGTGGGCTGTGGCCACAAACGAAGCAGTCGGTTCAAACGGGGCTCAGGGTGTGTGGAGCCGACGTTCCGGCGCAACTGCGTTGTGCATGGGCATGCCATGCCCGGCATGGTCGTGTTGTAATGCCTGGGCCGGGCATACAAGGGTGTGGACGTGGACCCGTTTGCAGACTTCATGTGATGTCTTGTGACAGCTCACGAATCGTGACTCACGAGTTGTGACTCACTCGGGCTCTTGTCGCACGACGCTTCGCGGTGCCCGTCGTGGGTGAAGTGCAGCCGTGCTAGCGGTACCGGCCGTACGGGGGAAGGGGTGCAGTCCGACTCAGTCGTAGCAGGGCTCATGTT
>Ga0213833_1000925_pt1 | contig 23589 bp, 17 predicted proteins | sample SWATP21_FD_160575 | JGI IMG/M metagenome (GOLD analysis project Ga0213833, IMG submission 160575) | Coastal seawater microbial communities from Marineland, Florida, United States - SWA TP2 #1 | ecosystem: Environmental > Aquatic > Marine > Coastal | place: USA: Florida | collected 2016-08-14 | reverse complement strand
GGCTTCGCCGCCACCTCCCCCTGAAGGGGGAGGACATCTTTGTTCTCGGACATGAAGTCGTCCGGTTCGAGAGCGACGCCTCGACGGGCCGCTTTCTCGGACCCCTGAGGGTGGAGAACATCGTCGTTCTCACAGTCCTCCCCCTTCAGGGGGAGGTGCCTGCGGAGCAGGCGGAGGGGGCCCCCGGACTTGAAGTCGTCAGGATGGACGGTGACGGCTCGACGGGCCGCGTTCCTGAACCCCTGAAGGTGGAGAACATCGGCGTTCTCACAGTCCTCCGCCTGATGAGCCTGGAAGGGGGAGGGCACTGTGGTGGAGGGTGCCAGAGCCGTCGACGGGCCCCCTCCGTCGGCTTCGCCGCCACCTCCCCCTGAAGGGGGAGGACATCGTTGTTCTCGGACCTGAGGTCGCCCGGTTGGAGAGTGACGCCTTGGCGGGCCGCGTTCCTGAACCCCTGAAGGTGGAGTACATCGTCGTTCTCACAGTCCTCCCCCTTCAGGGGGAGGTGCCTGCGGAGCAGGCGGAGGGGGCCCCCGGACTTGAAGTCAGCCGGTTCGAGGGTGACGGCTCGACGGGCCGCGGTTCTGAACCCCTGAATGGGGAGAACATCGTCCTTCTCCCCGGCATGTGCCGGCACTGCGCCAGGGGGGGACTTCGGGCGCCGCAGGCGGCCCCGCCAGGGGCGGAGCGGCCCTTGGTAGACCGCGGAGCGGGCTGGCAAGGTTCTCGGCCGCGACCCCGAGGGAGCACCCGGTGGCCCGCAGGGCCAGGCGCCCAGAAGATGAGAAGGAAGACCTACTCGAGCTTCCAGGACTCGCTGCGGATGCCCGCCCCATCGGACCGCACGACCACGAGGCTGTGGGAGCGCTTGGTGCGGCCGAGGACTTCGGTGCTGCTCCAGGCCATGTAGACGAAGCGGCCCTTGCGGAAGGCGAAGGGGAGGCTGGCGACGCGGCCGTTGGCGAGGACCATGGGCTCCGCGAAGGCGAAGACGCGGGCTTTGTCGGCGGTGAAGGCTTCTTTGCCTTCGAGGGGGTCGATGACGATGATGGCGCCTTCGCGGTCGATCTTGCAGCGGATGACCACTTCGGCGGTGCCGTCGCCGTCGACGTCGACCTTCCAGGCGTCGAGGGGTTCGATGCGGTCGCGGGACAGGCCCACGCCGGCGGCGACGCCCAGGGCGGCTTCGATGTTGTCGCCGTCGACCTGACGGATGCCGGCGATGTCGGCGCCTGCGGGAGGCTCGCGGAGGACGGTGCCGTCGGGGGTGCGCTTCCAGCCGCCGGCCGGACCGAGGATGGGGGCTGCGGGGGTGGGGGCGACGGCGTTCTGGGCGAGCAGGCCGAAGGTGCCGCGGACGAGGTGGGGGAGCACGCGGGCTTCGTCGCCGTGGAGGGTCCAGTTGCGCAGCTGCTCGGGCATGGAGGCGAGCGCAGTGCCGGTGACCTTGAGGCCGTTGTCGGCGGGCTGAAGCGACCAGCCGGCGGGGATGGGGGCACTGCGGAGGGCGTCGGTGAGGGGCAGGGACTGGGCCGAAGGCGGACGTGCGGTGGCCCAGGGCATGCCGCCGGAGACGGGGTCGGCAATCCAGGCGGGGCCGAGCTGCTGCAGGATGACGCCGTTGTGGAGCTGTGGGATGCCGGCGGGGGCGCCCAGGTAGCCGCGGATGGACTTGCGGTCGCCGTCGGTGGTGGGGGCTTGCAGGTCGACGTAGTGGCCGGGCCGCAGTGAGATGCCGGTGAGCTGCTTGTCGGTGAGGACGACGAATGCGGGCCAGTCGTCGGGGGTGCAGCCCTTGGCCCAGGGGAGGGTGTGGACGTGGATGCCGTCTTTCACCTGCACTTCGATGCCGGGGGCGACGCCCGGGGCCAGGCCGGGGACGGAGCACAGGGGGATGGACGGGCCGCCGTCGGTGGGGACGGGCACGGCGGCGGAGACGGTCTCGGGGACGCCCCACTCGGCGAGCCACTGGCGGGCCTGGATGTCCCAGATCTCGTGGGCGCCGGAGGGGTCGATGGCCACCCACCGCAGCTTGGGCTCGAAGTCGCCGGTGAGCGGGATGTCGGGTTGGGTGCGCCAGTGGACGGTGCGGCCGTCGACGTGGACCTGGATGAAGGCAGACGGGAACTTGGCGACGAGCTCGGGGAGGCGCGGGTGACCGGGGTAGGCCTCGGCAGCCTGGAGCGCGGCATCTTGGGTGCGGGCGTCGCGGATGGCGGCGCCGACCATGGCTTCTGTGAGGCCGGGAGCGGCGTCGGTGTCGGCGTATTCGTCGACGAGGATGCGGATGTCGTCCTCGGAGGCGCGCTCGGGGAGGTCGCGGAGGGCGGCGGCGGCTTCCTTGTGCTTGGCGCGGGGGGCCCAGGTGGTGCCTTGCCACTTGGCTCGGTACTCCGTCCAGCCGCGGGCGGTGTCGGTGGCTTCGGCGACGGGCCACCACGACTCGGCACAGGCTTCGCGCAGGGGGAGGTCGTCTTCGATGGCGTGGGCGGCCCACTTGTCGCACTTGGCTTGGGCCTGTTCGAGCTTGGTGTCGTCGATGAGACGGCGCACGGTGTCGACCTTGCCTGCGCGCGCCGGGGTGGAGATGCCGATCGCTGCGACGGCGAGGAACATCGGGGTGCGGCGGGCAACGTTGGGGGGAAGCATCGAGGGAGCTCGCTCGGGGGGCGACGATGGGCGTGAAGACGTCGTGGACGTCGATGGTCACGGGAACGTCACGGGTGTGACGGGGGCCTGCGGGCGGGTGCCACGACCGGGGGGCGACCACCAGAAGTGCGGTCGCGCGGGCTCCTAACACTTCGACCAGATGGGCCTGATGGAGTGCTTGACTTGCACGGGATGGTCTTGCCGTGGCAGGGACGGGCGGATATCCGCGCGGCTCCCCGGAGGGTCGGACACCTCTGGTGACTCGGCTCTGCCATCGACCCGTCCTGATGGGCCGTTTGCACGAGTCAAACCGCGACTCCTCACCGGGTTGCATGTGTCCGGCCGGCCCTTGGGCACGGTGGCCGACCCCCCGGCGCACGCTGTGGCGGTCTGCCCGCATCTTTTCTTCGGACCAGACGGTCCTTTCCTCGATTTCCTCCACGGCGGTGGCCTCCCTCCGGAGCGTCACCACACCCCACCACAGGGAGCATCCCGTGATCACCGACCTCGCCCGGGTGCGCAACATCGGGATCAGCGCGCACATCGACTCCGGCAAGACCACGCTCACCGAGCGGATCCTGTTCTACACCGGCCGCATCCACGCCATCCATGATGTGCGCGGCAAGGACGGCGTCGGCGCCAAGATGGACAGCATGGAGCTGGAGAAGGAACGCGGCATCACCATCCAGTCCGCGGCCACGCACTGCTCCTGGGGTGAAGGCGAAGACCTTCACCACATCAACATCATCGACACTCCCGGACACGTCGACTTCACCATCGAGGTGGAGCGGGCCCTGCGCGTGCTCGACGGCGCCATCCTGGTGCTGTGCTCGGTGGCTGGTGTGCAGTCGCAGTCCATCACCGTCGACCGCCAGATGCGCCGGTACAACGTCCCCCGCATCGCATTCGTCAACAAGTGCGACCGCCAGGGCGCCAACCCCATCCGCGTGTGCCGTCAGCTCCGTGAGAAGCTGAACCACAACAGCGTGATGGTGCAGATTCCCTGGGGCCTCGAAGACAAGCACCGCGGCGTGGTCGACCTCGTCAAGATGCGCGCCTTCGAGTTCACGGGCGACAACGGCGAAGACATCCTCGAGACGGACATCCCCGCCGAGCTGCAGGACATGGCCGAGGAATACCGCGAGATCATGCTGGACACCATCAGCATGTTCTCCGACGACCTCATGGAAGCCATGCTCGAAGAGGAAGTCACCGAAGAGCTCATCCACACCGCCATGCGGAAGGCCACGCTCTCTCGTCAGATCACCCCCGTTCTGCTGGGCTCCGCCTACAAGAACAAGGGCGTGCAGAAGCTCCTCGACGCCGTCGTGGCATGGCTGCCGAACCCCACCGAGGTGGAGAACGACGCCATCGACATGGAAGGCGAAGGCGCCACCGAAGACGAGAACAAGGTCATCGTGCCGTGCGACCCCTCCGGTCCGTTCGTCGGCCTCGCGTTCAAGCTGGAAGACGGCCGCTACGGTCAGCTCACCTACCTTCGCGTGTACTCCGGCACCTTGAACAAGGGTGAGTTCATCTACAACCTTCGCGGCAACAAGAAGGTCAAGGTGGGCCGCCTGGTGCGGATGCACTCGAACGACATGGAAGACATCGACAGCACCTGCGCTGGCGACATCGTGGCCATGTTCGGCGTGGACTGCTTCTCGGGCGACACCTTCACGGATGGTTCGGTCGAGTACGCCATGACCTCCATCCACGTCCCCAACAGCGTCATCAGCATCGCCATCACGCCGAAGGACAGCAAGGCCCAGGTCAACATGTCCAAGGCCATCCAGCGGTTCACGAAGGAAGACCCCACCTTCCGCGTGCACACCGACCCGGAAACCAACGAGACCATCATCTCGGGCATGGGCGAGCTGCACCTCGACGTCTACATCGAGCGGATGAAGCGTGAGTACAAGGCCGAGGTCCTCACCTCGCCCCCGCGCGTCGCCTACCGCGAAGCCATCTCCAAGCGCGCCGAGTTCGACTACACCCACAAGAAGCAGACCGGTGGTTCCGGTCAGTACGGTCGTGTGGTGGGTTGGATGGAGCCCCTCGAAGAAGGCGAGTACGAGTTCATCGACCAGATCAAGGGCGGTGTCATCCCCCGCGAGTTCATCCCGTCGTGCGACAAGGGCTTCAAGTCCATGCTCGACAAGGGTGGCCTCATCGAGGCACCGGTGGTGGGCGTTCGCATCACCATCAACGACGGCAACTACCACGCCGTCGACTCCTCGGACAACGCCTTCCAGGCTGCTGCTCGCGGTGCATGGCGCGCCACGTACCAGAAGGCCAAGCCGATGATTCTCGAGCCCATCATGCGCGTGGGTGTCGAAGGCCCCAGCGAGTTCCAGGGCAACATCATCGGTACCCTCAACCAGCGCCGCGGCATCATCCTCGGCATGGGCGAGGAAGAGGGCTACTGCCAGATCGACGCCGAGGTCCCGCTCTCCGAGATGTTCGGCTACTCGAACACCCTGCGTTCCGCGACTCAGGGCAAGGCCGAATTCTCGATGGAGTTCTCCAAGTACTCCCAGGTCCCCCGCAGCGTGCAGGAGGACATCATCAAGGAGTACCAGGAAAAGAAGGAAGCGTCCTGAGCGGACCCCACGGAGGAATCCAACATGCATGGTGAAGAGCTGATCGAGCGGAGCCCCATGCGGGCCCTCGCTGCAGAGATTCGTGGTGGTCTGGACGCCGGCCAGGTGGGCGGTGTGCTCGCCCGGGCCGGGGTTGGCAAGAGTGCCTTCCTGGTTCAGATCGCGATGACCTACGCGCTGCGCGGCAACCCCGTGCTGCACGTGTCCCTGACCGACGGTCAGGCCCGTGTGCGCAGCTTCTACGACGAAATCCTCGCCGAGGTCTCCCGCGCCGTCTCGGTGCGCGACCGGTCCGCGGCTCAGGTCGAGCTGGAGCGCAACCGCGTCATCCACGCCAGCCTGGGTCGTGCATTCGGCCCCGACGACATGGAAGCCCTCGTGGGCACCCTGTCCGAGGTGATGCACTTCCGTCCCATCGCCATCGTGGTCGACGGCACGGACGTTGCGCAGCTGGATGTCGACAGCTGGCGTGCGATGGCCAAGAAGCTTGGTCTTCGCATCTGGATGTCGGTCCGCACGCACCGCGAAGGCGACGTCGACACCGACGAGCTCGCTGGTCGCTTCGACACCGCCGTGTCGCTGCAGCCCGCGGCCACGATGGTGCAGCTGCGCATCCTCCGGGTGGGCGGCAAGACGGTCACCGACCGCGGCATCCTCGACCTCGACCCCGTCACGATGATGGTGCGTCCCGAAGACGTCACCGACCCCATCACCACCCCGCCGTCCCCCCACCCCGGCGCCTGCACCTGCTACTCGGGCGGTGCCACCGGTGCGGAAGCGGCCTTTGGTGAAGCGGCATCGAAGTACGGCATCAAGGAAATCAACTTCTCCTTCGAGGGCCACAGCCAGGCTCGAAGCGAAGGTCGGAAGGTCCTCGATGCCCGCGAGCTGGCTGCTGGCGACGTGAGCCTCGTCTACGTGGCCCACCGCCTGCACCGTCACTGGGACAAGACCGAGACCCTCCGCAAGGTTCTCCAGACCCAATGGCACGTGGTCAGCCACGCCACCCAGATCTTCGTCGTCGGCGCCATCCAGCCCGACGGCACGGTCCACGGTGGCACCGGCTGGTCGGTCGAGCTCGCCAAGCGCTGGAACAAGCGCGTGTGGGTCTTCGACCAGAACCACGCTGGCTGGTTCACCTGGAACGGCGCGAGCTGGTCCCGTGGCGAGCCCGTCATCCAGGTCCCCGACTTCGCTGGCACCGGTACCCGCTTCCTCAACGACGCAGGCCGCAACGCCATCGCCGACCTCTTCGAGCGCAGCTTCGGTCCTCGCTGACCCGAACTCGCCTCGAGACCCCTGCACCCCGGCCGAATTGGTCGGGGTGTCGTGCTCTGTGGCACCGGCGAGTGGATCGGCCGACGGCGTGAGGGTATGCGACGAAAGCCGCGGCCCTGCCGTGCATCCGCCCAACCGCTGTGAGACTGGCTTGCCTCCGAACATCCCCGAGCCAGTCCTGGCGGCCGACCGTGCCCACCACGCGGTCTTGCGCGAGGTGCCCTTCTCTCGGCACCTCAACCCGCTCAATGCCGGCGAGGCGCGCCACCGCTTCCAAGCCGGAGAGTACGTCCCGCCGTTCCGGTACCTCCCGCTGCGCGGCGCCGACCAGATCCTCCGGCGCTTGGATGCAGCCCGTCCCCGGCGCGACCACCCTGCCGGCGCCCTGGTTGCCGACTGCGTGGACGCCACCTGGCTGCTGGTCCGTGCGCTGAGAGACCGCACTGCCACGGCCTTTCATGCGCTCGCGGTGGCCGGCGACTGGTACCCCGACCGCGCCACGTTGCGCCTGTCCTTCCCCGACGAACCCGACGACCTCCACCCGGTGGCTGTCTCGGCGTCGGCCATCACCCGGCGGCTGCGCGATGCCCTGTTGGAGCGCAACCTGCGCGCGTGGCGTGTGGAAGAAGACACCGTGATGGCGGCCCGTGTGCTGGTCGACGGTGCCAAGCGCATCCTCCGGGTGAACCCCCACGCGAGCTTCCGCGCCCGCGACCTGGAGCGCCTGGTGGTGCACGAGATCGATGTGCACGCCTTCCGTTCCGAAAACGGCGCCCGGCAAGAGCTGCTGTGCTTCCAGTCCGGCTTGCCCGGTTCGCTGGGCACTGAAGAGGGGCTGGCGATGGTGTCGGAAGAAGTCACCGGGTACGCCGCGCCCGGGGTGCTGGGCCGGCAGGTGGAGGTGGTCCGGGCCATCGACCGTGCGCGCGTTCTCGGCTTCCGCGAGCTGTACGACGAGCTCACCGGACGCCTCGGTCCCAACCTGGCCTGGGGCATCTGTGTCCGCATCAAACGGGGCCTCGCCCGACCCGGTCAGCCGGGGGTGTACGCCAAAGACAGCGTGTACCTCACGGGCCGCATGAAGGTGCGGAAGTGGCTTGAAGCCGGCGGCGACATCACCGACCTGTACGTGGGGAAGGTGTCGGTGGATGCGCCGGTGGCCCAGTGGCGTCGGCAGGGCTGGGTGCGCAGTGCCCCGATTCCACCCACCTGGCGGGAGCACAGCCTCCGACCGGCTTGATTGGCAACGGTTGGTTGAAAGAGTTGTGGGGATTGGCGGTCTACCGGCAAACCGAACGCTCACCTATGAGTGGGGCGTGAGCGGATTGCCGGTGAGGCCCGCCCAGCTGTTCGACGTCCGGAGCAAGGCTGCGTTGCCTTGGTGGGGCGTCGTTGTGTCGACCCCGAATGCTCCGGGAGGAGTTCTCATGCGCGTCCAGATCATCCACGAAAACGGCACCCCCGACGTCTTTCAGGCCGGCCAGCTCGACCGACCGGTTCCCGGTGTGGGGCAGGTGCTGGTCCGTGTCGGCGCCTCGAGCGTGAACACGGCCGACCTCATGGCGCGGTCGATGGGACCGGTGGTGAACTTCATCCCCACGCCGCCCGCAGTGCTGGGCATGGACTTCGCGGGGACGGTCGTGGCCCTCGGCCCGGGCGTCGACCAGTTCGCCGTGGGCGACGAGGTGTTCGGTTGTGCCGGCGGAGTGGCCCACCATCAGGGCACTCTGGCGGAGTACCTGGCGGCCGATGTGCGCCTGATTGCGCAGAAGCCTGCCCGCCTGACCATGGTGGAAGCAGCCGCCTTGCCGCTGGTGGCCATCACGGCCTACGAGGCGCTGTTCGACCGGGTGCACCTGAAGGCCGGCCAGAAGGTGCTCGTGCACGGTGGTGCCGGTGGTGTGGGCCATGTGGCCATCCAGCTGGCGGTCGCGGCCGGTGCGGAAGTGTTCGCGACCGACTCGGGTGCGGAGCGCCTGGCCACCATCACGCGGCTCGGTGCCACCGCGATTGACTACAAGACGGACAAAGTGGCGGATTATATGGCCCGCTACACCGATGGACAGGGCTTTGACGTGGTGTTCGACACTGTCGGCGGGCCCAACCTGCCCACGGCCTTCGAGGGGGCCAGGCTCAACGGCGCGGTGGCCACCACGGTGTCCATCGGCGCCATCGACCTCACCATGGCGCACCTTCGCGGCGTGAGCCTGCACGTGGTCTACATGCTCATCCCGATGATTCACGACCACGGCGCGGGCCGCCACGGAGAGATCCTGGAGGAGCTGGCGTCGCTGGTGGATGCCGGAAAGGTGGCACCTGTGGTGGACTCGGTCTACCCGCTCGATGCTGCGGCGGATGCGCACCGCAAGCTGGAGAGCAAGTCGGCGATTGGCAAGGTGGTCGTGCAGGTCGAGGCGCAGGCCTGAGGAGGCGACATGATTGTGTGGACAGTAGTTCTCGGAGGTCTCGCCCTGGCCGGCCCTTCGGACTCGGTCGAGGTACGTCCGGTCGAGTCGGTGGCATGGGCCCAGCTCAACCCAGCACGGGGGGACGCCAGCCCTCGGGCGGCCGACCTGTGGGGGAGCCGCACGGACGATGTGCCCACCGGCTTCCTCGTGCGCTTCGTGGATGGGTTTTCTTCGCCGCCCCACATCCACAACGTGTCGTACCGGGCCATCGTGCTGTCGGGTGAGGTGCACAATGCCCACCCGAGTGCGGAGCCCATGTGGATGGCCCCGGGCTCGTTCTGGACGCAGCCACACGGGCAGTCGCACATCACGTCGGCCCGTGGGGAGACCATGGCGTATGTGGAAGTCGACTCGGGGCCCTACCTGGTCCGGCCGGTCGACCAGGCCGTGGACAGTACCGAGAAGCCCATCAATGTGGATGTCTCGAACCTGGTGTGGCTGTCGACCCCCACCCCCGACACCCGGGTCGCCTACCTGTGGGGCGCACCCGAAGAGGGGCCGGGCGGGGTGTTCTTGAGGACGACTCCGGCCAAGGCGCTCGCTGCCGACGGGCGTGGTGGCTCGTTGCGGGCGGTGGTGGTGGCCGGAACGATGCAGGCTGCAGGACACCCGGCGCTCGGACCGGGGAGCCTGGTGTCGGGGCCGTCGGTCGACCTGACCTGTGCGGGAGACCAGCCGTGTGTGGTGTACGTGCGCGGCGACCAGGGGGTCAGGCCTCGCTGAGCTCCGGCAGCGCCCAGGTCTCGAGCACGGCTCTGGAGGGAGGGCGCCAGCCCGTGCGCACGTCGAAGGCGTCCTGCACCTCGGGGTAGAGCGGCAGCAGAAGGCGCGTGAGCAGGCCGATGTCGATGTCGAGCTGGACCCCGGCCACGCTGAAGCCAGCCTTCAGCTTGGCGATGAGGATGGGCCGGTTGCTGCAGCTGTGGAGGGATTCCACCTCGGAGAAGCCGGCCGCACGGGCGTGCCCGACCACGGCTTCGAGCAGCGCGGTGTAGAGGCCCTGCCTTCGGTGGTGGGCCTCGACACCCGACGTGGCCATCATGAGCGCACGGCCGCGGCTGCCGTATGCGAAGGTCCAGGCCACGAGGGTGTCGTGGTGCCAGATGCCCAGTCGCAGCTCGAAGGGGCGCGGACCCTGCTCGGCGCGTTTTTTGAGGATGGCCTCGCGCTGGGCCTCGGGGAGCCGGTCGAGCGGTCGCATCATCCCGGAGTCGGAGATGAGCACCCGCTGAAACAGGGCGTTGAACGCGGGCTCGGGGAAGCGGTCGACGCGGCGAAGCGTGTAGTCGGGCGGGAGGCTGGCCACTGCGGCTCCGGGGTTGGAGGCCGCCTGTATCCGAGCCGGCGCTACTTCTCGTGCTGGATGAGCTCGCGCATGTGGGGGAACTCTTCGCGGAGCAGGGCCTCCACGCCCATCTTCATGGTCATGATGGACGACGGACAGGTGCTGCACGCGCCGGTGAGCTTCACGTGGACGTCGTTTTCTTCGACCTTGATGAGCTCGATGTCGCCGCCATCGCCTTGTAGAGCGGGCCGCACCATGTCGTCGAGCAGTTCCCACACCTCGTCGTAGGTGAGCAGCGGACCGCCTGCGGTGTCGTCGGTGGGGTCCATGGTCTTGGGGGCCGGAGCGGCTTCGGGCTCGGGTGTGGGCTCGGGGGCAGCGGTGGGTTCGGGGGCGGCGGGGGCCGGTGCGCTGGCGAAGGGGCTCACGCGGGGCGGGGTGGGCTCGCCGGCGACGATGTCGGGCTTGCCCACGAGCGTGTTGACGGTGCGCTTGATGGCGTCGCGGATGCCGAAGAGGCCCATGGCGAGGCTCCTGGAAGTGTCCGCGGACGGGGGGCCGCGGGTGGATCGAGTCGGGGCCTAACAGCGCCCGCGCGTGTGTCAGGTCTTGGGTGCCGGGTGCCAGCCCTCGAAGCGACTCCGGGGAGCCCGGGCACGGAGGACGTCGCGCGCCTGCTTGATGGCTGCATAGACTCCGAAGAACCCCCGCAGCAGGGCCTGTTGGCGCCTTGAGGGGGCGGCGGCCGCACACACCCACTTGTGGTCGGGCTGGCCGCCGTCGATGAAGCGCACCTGTCCCCACACGCGCAGGGTGGTGGTGTGGCCGCGGGGCAGGCGCGGACCGAGGACCACCACATCCTGGGGCTCGCCGTCGCCGCCGTGGTGCTCGGGGGAGCGGCCGTAGTTGAACGGGGCGGGAATCGGCGACAGGAGGTCGATCTGACCGTGGGCGTCGCGCTTGATGAACGACCCACGGGGGACCTCGATGACCACCTGGGTGGTGGGCGGGAGGTGGGTGGGCTCGTGGGCTTTCTGCAAGGGCGGCTCGGACGGCGTGCGCAGTCAATAGACTGGGGCTTGTCGCTGCGGCGCGACGTGGAGGATGCGATGCGGTCTACCCGTTCGATGGTGCCCTGGCTTGTGGTCGGTGTCCTGATGGGCTGCGATGGCGAGACCGGCTTCTCCAAGGCCGACGACCCTCCCATCACCGAAGAGGGGGTGGGCGAGATCGACGTCCAGCCGCTCGAGATTCGCATCGAGGACATCGACTGGGAGGGGGCTATCGCCAAGGGGCAGGTGGTCACCATCGCCAACGTGGGCGACAACAACCTGCGGATTCACGACGTCGCGCTCACGTCCAACGGCGGCGGCACGCTCTACCTGGAAGAGGTGGGCGAGCTGAACCTGGCGCCGGGAGCGTCGACGGAGTTCAGCATCATCGCCACGCTCACGGAGTTCGAGCTGGTGGAGAGCAGCTTGCGTGTCCAGTCGGGCGACGTCGACGAAGCGAACCTCGACATCCCCATCCTGGCGATTCCGGCGGGCTGGGTGTTCGACGACGACACGGGCGACACGGGCAGCTGACCCTTCGCCGAGGAGACCTCCGGGCTCCGAGGCCCCGGCGAGACCGTCTGGGCTCGCCGGGCCGGGCGCGACCTCGGGCGCGACCGGTACCAGGTCAATCGCAGGGCCAGGCGCCCAGGTCGGTGCGGTTGTCGTCTTCGTCGCACTCGGCGGTGAGGTTGTCGGGGTCGACGATGACGTGCAGGCCGCTGCCCCAGTCCACCTTCGAGATCTGGACCGGTCCGGCCTGGAAGCCCGTGCCCGATGCGACGGCGGGGATGGTGCGAGCGTCCAGCGTGGTGCCGCCGGCGTTGCGCAGCTCGACGTCCATGTCCACGGCGTCGACCGTGCCGGCGTTGTAGACGTTGTAGTACAGCGTGACGACGTCTTCGCTGCAGGTCCACTCGCAGATGTCGGCCTCGCCGGCGGCGTAGTTGGGCTTCCAGGCGCCGTCGCGGTCGCCTTCGTCCTGCTCGCGGAAGCTGTTCCAGGTGTCCCAGTTGGCGGCGGGGGCGTCGGGGATGGTGCTGTCGTCGTGGACGTTGGTGATGTTGTAGGCGTGCTGGTTCCAGACCGGGCGGCTGGGGGCCCAGCCGTTGCCGAAGCCGTCGTCGGTGGCGGACTGGAGCATGCGCACGCCCTGCCAGGCCTCTTCTCCTTCGCCGCAGTCCTGGTCCCAGGCCCACCAGTCGTCGGGGGTGCGGTCGCCAAAGGGCCAGTTGGAGGCCAGCAGGATCTCGCTGGCGCCGTCGCCGTCGACATCTGCGATGGATGGGAACTCCCAGGCCGTGCCGCTGCAGTGGTTGGCGGGGTCGAAGTCGGTCGACGAGATGCGGTCGTTGCCGGTGGGGCCGTCGAGGATGAAGAGCTCGCTCTGGTCGGCGTACACGACCTCGGCCACGCCGTCGGCGTCGAAGTCGAAGATGGCCGAGCCGGTGGACGCGCTGGTCTGGTCGGAGGCGGTGCGCTGCCACTTGTGGGCGAGGTCGATGGTGCCGTCGTCGCCGAGGATGACGTCGAGGACCTGGTAGAACTCGGCGCCGGCCACGGCGATCTCGGGCTCGGGGTCGGTGTCGAGGTTGGCGATGGTGGGCGGGCCGGTGCGCAGGCGGGGGTTGGACGCGCCAGTGGGCGTGGGCTCGTACCAGGTGGTGGAGGTGCCCGAGCCGCCGGCGAAGTGTTCGTAGAAGGGCAGCTCGGCCACCAGGCGCCAGGTGCCGCCCAGCTTGTCGAGGACGCGCACGGAGCCGGCGGTGGTGGTCTCGTTCACGTAGGTGTAGCGGGTGCGGACGATCTCGGGCTCGCCGTCGAGGTCCACGTCGGCCACCGATGCGAAGCCCTCGTCGTCGGAGCCGTCGTCGACGGACAGACGCTGCAGCGAGAAGGTGCCCGTGGAGGTGTCTTCCACGTAGGTGTAGATGGCGCCGGCGGCCACGAGCTCCAGGTTGCCCTCGTCGAGCTGCACGGGGACGCTGATGGGGTTGTGGTACTGCAGGTAGGACGCCTCTTCGTAGCCCCAGCCGCCCATGGGCTGGCCCGTGCTGCCTTCTGCGAGGGTGGTGCCGTCGACGCCGGACAGCACGATGTTTCCGATGATGACCTCGGGTGCGCCCACGCCGTCCATGTTGGCGATGGCGATGGCGCCGATGGACACGCCGGTGGTGTTGTCTGACATCCACAACAGCGAGCCGTCTTCGCCGTTGAGGCACACCACGTTGCGGTGGGTGCCGCCGGAGTAGCGGGCGGCCAGAGTGGGCGCGCACACCTCGATGTCGCCGTTTCCGTCGACGTCGCCGATGGCCAAGGCGCCGTTTGGAGAGATGTAGGCGGTGTCGGTGCCGTCGGTGACCGAGGTGACCTTCCACACCTCCTGGCGCGACTCGGGGTTGAGCAGCACGAGGCGACCCGGCTCGTGGGCGGACTGGTTGTAGGCCACAAAGGCCACTTCGGGTGTGTCTGCGTCGTTGTTGGGACTGCCGTCGCCGTCGCTGTCGACCACGTGTCCGACCATGGGCGTGGTGACGACGTTCTTGAAGGTCTCGGATGGATCGAAGTCGTCGGGCCACACCCAGGCCACGCGTGGGTCGATGTCGATGGGCGCGGGCTCGGTCACGCAGCCTTGGGGCTCTACGGTGGACGGCGGTGTGGGAGTCCAGTCTTCGCACTCGTCGACGGTGGTGGTGCCGGTGGTGCCGGTGGTGCCGGTTTCGTCGTCGCAGCAGCAGTCGATGGTGATGCAGCAGCCGTCGCTGCCGGTGTCGATGACGGTGACGAAGTTGTCGATGTAGACCGCGCGGTCACAGCCGGTGAAGGCGAGCAGCGCGAGCAGTGGCGAGGGACGACGAAAGCGCATGGCGGACTCCTGTGGGTGGCCCGCCGGCGGAGGATTCTGGGCGACGGGTGCTCGGAGCGTAGGGAGACCGGCCCGGAGTGACACCTGTCGCGAGTCTGTCCCCCCCGTTAGGGTGGGGGCCTCTCTCAAGGTTCTCCATGCTGCGTTGGCTTGGCCTCATTGCGACGGTGGTGCAGGTCGTGGCCACCACGCTGTTCGACCGCCTGCAGGGCCGTCGGCGGCACCCGCTCTGGGACTTCTCGATGGAGCTGACCCACCGCCTGATGGCGCGGGTGGTGCGGTTCTCCTACACCGACCTGCGGATGGTTCGGCGGCTGACCACGGTGGGGTCGGCCAGTCCGCCGATGCGGTCGCGCGTGCAGACTCGCAGGGTTGTGGTGGGTGGGGTTCCGTCGGAGGTGCACCTGCCACGCAATGCCCGCGGTCCCACCCTGCTGTACTTCCATGGGGGTGGGTATGCGGTGTGTGGTCCGCGCACCCATCGCGACCTGGCGGCGCGTCTCGCGTGGAGTGCGGGCTGCAGAGTGGTGGTTCCGGACTACCGAAAGGCGCCGGAAGACCCATTCCCGGCAGCGGTAGACGATGCCTTGGCGGTGTGTGCAGCGCTTCGGGCGGACGGTGTAGAGGAGCTGTGGCTCGGAGGAGACAGTGCCGGCGGGGGGCTCGCGGCGTGCACGCTGCTTGCGTTGCGTGACCGGGGCCTGCCGATGGTGGACGGGGCGGTGCTGATGTCGCCGTGGGTGGACCTGACGGACGACGGCCACGCGCCCCAGCTCGAAGAGCCGGATGACTACATCTCTCCTGCTGTGTTGGCCGAGTTTGCGCGTCATTATGTTGGGGAGACAGACCCGGCCGACCCCCGTGTGTCGCCGATTCGAGCGGACCTGTCGGGCTTGCCACCGACGCTGGTTGTGTTGGGTGGTGCCGAGACGATGCGGGACCAAGGAGAGCGGTTTGTGGCGCGAGCGCAGGCGGCGGGGAGCCCGGTTGTGTTGGATGTGGCGGAGGGAATGGTGCACGTGTATGCGGCATTCGCGATGGTGTCGGCGGTGGGGCGTGCGGCGATTCGGCGGATGGGGATGTTTGTGCGGGGGACGGTTGAGGCGGGGGAAGCCTCCCCGACCGTGCTTCGGTAGGATTGGCAGGAGCGTGCTTTGGCGCACGGGCCCCGTTCGCTCTTCGGGCGCCTTCCCCTGGGAGGGGACGGCCTGCGTTTATGGCGGGGTCCCCCAAAAAGTCCTCATCTGTGGTCGGCTAAGGAGCGAGAAGCTCGACCTGGACGGTATCCGCGAGTCGGCGTCGACACGAGGGAAAAGGGTGTTTGAAGCACGGAACCTCTGTGTCGACTGGGCAGTAGGCCACACAGACCGCCTCAAGGAACGGCGGGAGGTCGTCGAGAACACCGAATCCATGCGGTTCGGGAGCTTAGCCGATCACAGATGCAAAGGTCCTCCCCCTTTCAGGGGGAGGTGGCCGCGAAGCGGTCGGAGGGGGCCCCGAAGTCCTCTGCCAGACGACAGGGGCGAGGCCAACCGGACCGGCAGGGCCGTCTTAAACCATCAGCGGTCAGCGAGCCACGAGGACAGGAAGCCGGCTACGCCAGAACTCTGATAAAGCTCGAGACCCGCGCGCTCAACGTGCGTGTGCGGCAAGACCCCCATGTCGTCGCGACCCGGCTTGCCGGGGGTCCATTCGCCCTTCAGGCCATACACGTTTCCGTACACCCAGTCGTCGGGTCGGCCGGGCTCGGCGGCCCAGTCGTGCAGTTGTGTCTCGAGCTGTTCGACCGTGGCGAGCCGAAGGCCTCCGGCGTCCTCAATCAAGAAGCAGGGTAGCGGGACGGCACTCTCTACGACCCGAAAGGAAGGACGAGTGGCTGCAGGAATCAGACGGCAGTAGGTTTCGGCCGCCGCGAGACCAGCAAAGACCCCAGCCAGATAGGGGCGGCGTGGGTGAGCGCAAAGGACCATCCAAGTCATGACGTGACTCCAGTAGCCACGGACGACTATCTCGCGAGGCCCGTAGAGCCCCGGATAGTGCCAACCGATCGCTCTAAACGTCGCATCAGTGTCGCCCCAGCTCGATTGCTGCATCCAGCACGCACACCCACGCCCGCCCCGCCATACCCTTCCGTCAGACCCATGGGAGGGATTCATGACACGACAGCTCGTGCCCGTTCTCTGTTCTCTGTTCGCGTTGGCTTGCAGCAGCAAAGACGAACCTACACAACCCGAAGACTCCGGTGCACCGTCTGCGGGAGAAGGCGAAGCCGAGAACAGTGTTCCCGAGGGCGCCCTTGCCCGCATCACGTTCCACTATCAGCAGCACGCGTCCGCCAGCTCGGATGCCTGTGAGATGGCGTACACCGGCTTCGCCACCGAGTCGGTCGACTGCCCTGACTGCGCCTGGGCCTTCACGTTTCAGATGGATGCCGACACCCTCGCGTGCCCCGACATGTGGGTTCCCGAAGGCTCCGTGGACATCGGTATGAACGAACAGGGCCCCTATGGTCCTGAGCTGGTCTACGTGTACGGCGACGGCAGCAGCTACTGGTACGACGACCTGGAGACCTGGGATGGCACCTACTTCCGTGGGCTGACGTGGTCGGGCTCCGATGGCACCTTCAATTTCACCCACTGGACTACGGGCGAGCTGCTTGAGTAGCACGACTTTTGAGGCCCCCTCCGACCGCTTCGCGGCCACCTCCCACTGAAAGGGGGAGGACTTTGGGGGCTTTTGGGGCCCCCTCCGCCCGCTTCGCGGCCACCTCCCCCTGAAAGGGGGAGGACTTTGGGGGCTTTTGGGGGCCCCCTCCGCCCGCTTCGCGGCCACCTCCCCCTGAAAGGGGGAGGACTGTGGGGGCCCGTTTGACTGTTGTGGGGCCGCCTCCCCCTTCAGGGCCCTGGAGGGGGAGGACTCTGGCGAGCAACGAGCTCCAACGTCAGTTGCAGCTGGAGTTGGTGCAGCTGAAGGTGGCGTTGGTGCCCCAGGTGTCGGAGTCTGTACCGGACAGCGTGTCGTCGGGGGTGTTGGTGCCGCCCAGGTTCACGCGGGTCGCGGTGACTGTGGCGGCGGAGTAGATGCCGCCGCCGCCGAGGGTGGCGCTGTTGCTCGTGATGGTTGATGCGGTGAAGCTCAACGTCGAGCCCGCGTTCGAGGTATACGCCGCCCCGCCGTATCCAGCCGAGGAGTTGCTGGACATGGTGCATGAAGTGGCGCTCAGGGATGCCCCTCCCAACGCTGTGACGGCACCTCCGCCGTAGCTGCCGCTTGTGACCGAGTTGTTGGTGAAGGTGGAGGACTGGAACACGAAGGTTCCGCTGCCCGAGCCGTGGACGGCCCCCCCCGAGAGCACTGCCGAGTTGTGTGTGAAGCGGGTGTCTACGGCGGAGGTCTGTCCGGAAGCGTCGTACTCGTACAGCGCTCCACCCCAGGCTGCGGAATTCAACGTGAACAGGGTGTCGTCAATCGTTGTGGTGCCACCTGTAGTGAGGATTGCACCACCGCCGCTCGGCGCCGAATTGCTGGTGAAGGTCGAACCCAGGATGTCCAAGGTACCTCCGCTTGCATTGACGAGTGCCCCGCCATCATCTCGAACCGAGTTGCTGGTGAACGTGCACGTGTCGACGTTGAGGGTGCCCTCCAAGTATATGGCGCCGCCGTCCGAGCCTGTGGCGAGGGTCTCGTTGCTGTCGAAGTCGGAGAGGTCGAGCGTGACCACGGCCGAGCTGCCCAGGTAGGCCGCGCCGCCGGAGGTCTCGGCGGTGTTGGTGGTGAAGCTGGTGCCGTCGATGGTGGCGGCGTCGCCGATGTAGAGGGCGCCGCCGGTGGCGTCTGCGGCGTTGCTGTCGAAAGTGGCGTCGGAGATTGTGAGGGTGCTGCTGGTGCTGGTCTCGATGGCGGCGCCGCTGAGGTCGGTTGTGTTGGACGTGAACGTGGAGCCGTCGACGGTGAGGCTGTCGCCGCCCAGGTAGATGGCGCCGCCGCCCGAGTCGCTGTGGTTGCTGATGAACACCGAGGTCTCGTCGAAGGTGACGTCGGAGCCCGTGCGGATGTACCACCCGCCGCCGCGACCACTCGATGTGTTGTCCATTGTGACGCAGCCCACACAGTCCACCACGGCATCATACACATAGACGCCGCCGGCCAGGCTGCCCGAGGCGTTGGACGAGAGCTCGAGCCCATCGAAGGTGGCGATGGTGTCGGAGTAGAGGTTGACCGCGCTGCCGTACGATGCGGTGCCCGAGGTGCTGTTGGTGATGGTGACGTCGGTGGCGTCCAGGGTGCTGGTGTAGCCCACGAACAGGGCGGCCGACTGGGCTTGTGTGGCGTCGTTGCTATCGAACAGGACGTCTTCCAGCGTGACGTCGGCCTGCTGGAAGTTGGCCGCACCGCTCGAAGGCGCGCTGTTGCCCGAGTAGGTGCTCCCAGACTCCAGCCAGGTGGTGGAGACCGCAGCGACGGCACCCATCGAGTCGTCGGCCACGTTATCGGTCCACTGGACGTCTGTGGCGACCACATCACAGCTCTCAACGTACGCGGCGCCGCCCATCGTGGCGTGGTTGCCGTTGAAGACGACGCCGTCCAGCTCCAGGTTGGACGTGGCGGCGCAGAACAGCCCGCCGCCGTAGTAGAGCGTGTCGGAGCCGGACACCACAGCGAAGGTGCCTTCACCGTCGGTGACCGTGAGGTCGGACAGGCCCGCGGTGATGCCATCGGTGTCGACGTTCACCACGGTCTCGCTGTTGCCGCCAGAGAGCACGACGGTGGAGGCGGTGTCTTCGCCCACCACATCGACGTCCGCGGAGATGTCGAGGGCCACGTACCAGGTGCCTTCGCACACGTGGGCGGTGCCGTCATCGGCCAGCGAGATGGACGCGGGCAGTGCGGAGATGCCGGCGGCCCAGGTGCTCGACGTGTCCACCCATGCGCCGGTGCTGTCCTCGAACGACACGAGGCCGGCGTCGTCGGTCCAGGTGCTGTCGGAGCAGTCGTTCTGGGTGCCGTCGCAGAGCTCGGTGGCGCCGGGGTAGCTGTATGCGAAGGTGTCGTCGCAGTCGGTGTTGTCGGTGATGTAGCCGGTGGGTGCGGTGCAGGTGAGGGCGGTGTCGGCGGGGTCGCCGTAGCCGTCGGCGTCGAGGTCGGCGTACCACGTGGTGGCGGTGGTGGTGTCGAGGTCGTCGTCTGCGTCGTCGACCAGGCCGTCACAGTCGTTGTCTTGGCTGTCGCACACCTCGGTGGCGCCGAGACCCACGGTGGCGTCGGTGTCGTCGCAGTCTGTGTGGGATGCCACGTAGCCAGACGGCGTGTCGCAGGTGGTGGTGGACGCGGCGGGGTCGCCTTCACCATCGGCGTCCGAGTCTGCGTACCAGGTGGTCATGGTGCTGACGTCGGTGCCGGTGTCGGCGTCATCGGCGGTGCCGGAGCAGTCTTCGTCGACGTCGGCTGGGTCGCAGACTTCTGTGGCGCCCGGGTTCACAGAAGCTGCAGAGTCGTCGCAGTCGGTGTTGTCTTGGATGTAGCCCGACGGTGCGTCGCACTGGTCGATGGCGGTGGCGGGGTCGCCGAAGGAGTCGCCGTCCGCGTCGGCGTAGAATGTGGTGAACGTGGACGTGTCGACGCCCGAGTCTGCATCGTCGGCGGTGCCGGAGCAGTCTTCGTCGACGTCGGCGGCGTCGCAGACTTCGGTGGCGCCGGGGTTGACGGCTGCTGTAGAGTCGTCGCAGTCGGTGTTGTCTTGGATGTAGCCAGACGGTGCGTCGCACTGGTCGACGGATGTGGCGGGGTCGCCGTAGGTGTCGCTGTCGGCGTCTGCGTAGAAGGTGGTGAAGGTGGACGTGTCGACGCCCGAGTCTGCATCATCGGCGGTGCCGGAGCAGTCATCGTCGATGTTGGCCAGGTCGCAGACTTCTGTGGCGCCGGGGTTCACAGTTGCTGCAGAGTCGTCGCAGTCGGTGTTGTCTTGGATGTAGCCCGACGGTGCGTCGCACTGGTCGACCGAAGTGGCGGGGTCGCCATAGCTATCGCTGTCGACGTCTGCGTAGAAGGTGGTGAAGGTAGAGGCGTCGACGCCCGAGTCTGCATCATCGGCGGTGCCGGAGCAGTCTTCGTCGACGTCGGCCGTGTCGCAGACCTCTGTGGCGCCGGGGTTGACGGTTGCTGCAGAGTCGTCGCAGTCGGTGTTGTCTTGGATGTAGCCCGACGGTGCGTCGCACTGGTCGACCGAAGTGGCGGGGTCGCCGTAGGTGTCGCTGTCGGCGTCTGCGTAGAAGGTGGTGAAGGTGGACGTGTCGACGCCCGAGTCGGCATCATCGGCGGTGCCGGAGCAGTCTTCGTCGACGTCGGCCGCATCGCAGACCTCGGTGGCGCCGGGGTTGACCGAAGCGGCAGAGTCGTCGCAGTCGGTGTTGTCTGTGGTGTAGCCGGATGGGGCGTCGCACTGGTCGACGGTGGCGGCGGGGTCGCCGTAGGTGTCGCCATCTGCGTCTGCGTAGAAGGTGGTGAAAGTGGACGAGTCAACGCCGGAGTCTGCGTCGTCGGCGGTACCGGAGCAGTCCTCGTCGACGTTGGCGGCATCACAGACTTCGGTGGCGCCCGGGTTCACGGATGCTGCAGAGTCGTCGCAGTCGGTGGCGTTTGTGACGTGGCCGCTGGGTTGGGTGCAGGCTTCGGTGGACGCGCCGAGGTCGCCGTAGCCATCGCTGTCGGCGTCGGCGTACCAGGTGGAGGTGACACCTTCGTCGGTGGCGCCGTCGCAGTTGTTGTCGACGAGGTCGCACACCTCGGTGGCGGTGGGCGAGATGGTGTCGTCGGCGTCGTTGCAGTCGGTGCCTGCGGTGGCGCCGGCCACGACCACAGAAGCGCCGTAGCCATCGCCGTCGGCGTCGGTCATGCAGTCGGTGGCGGACTCGTAGCGGGCGGCACCGGGGTGGGTGAAGGCGTCGTCGTCGTCGCAGTCTTCGGCGTTCGCGATGTAGCCGGAGGGCGCCTCGCACGAGACGACGCTGTCGCCGGGGTCGCCGAAGCCGTCGCCGTCGAGGTCGCGGTACCACACGCTGTCGGCCACTTGGAGTGCGAGGGTGGCGATGCATTGGTCGCCGTAGTCGTCCTGCACGGTGAGGGTGATGGCGTGGGTGCCGGCGGAGAGGGTGTCGGTGTGGAGCTCCCAGGTGCCGTCGGAGTCGACGATGGGGCCATCATCGGAGAGCGTGCCGTCGATGCTGCTGGCGAGGGAGGTCTCGAGCAGCTCCGGGGCGGTCTGGGCATCATCGAGGGTGCCCTCGAAGTCGACGGTGGTGCCCAGGCCCACGCAGGTGTCGTCGGCGGGCGCTCGGAAGGCGCACTCGGGGGCGGTGTTCTCTTCGAAGACCACGATGTCGACGGCGACGGTGGCGGTCTTGCCGCCGGTGTCGGTGAGGGTGGCCTGGAGGTTGTGGTTGCCGGCGGCGAGGGCGGCGGAGCCGCTCCAGTCGCCGTTGCTGTCGGGGGCGCCGCCGAGGCTCATGGCGGTGCCGTTGTCGGTCCACGAGATGACGAGGTCGGAGGGGTCGTCGAAGTCGTCGGCGGCGCCGGTGACCTGGAAGGCGATGGGGCGGTCGGCGTAGAAGGTGGTGGTGGGGTCGGGGGAGAGGAGGTCGAAGGTGGGGGGGGCGTTGGGGATGACGGGAATGGCGACGCTGTCTGTGTCATCCTCGCCACCGGTGTCGGTGACAGTCAGGAGCACATTGGCATTCCCGGTTGCACCGGCCTCGAGGGTGACTTCGCAGGTCGTCTCGCCCTTGGCGTCTGGAGCTGCGTCTGAGCAGACGGTGGCGCCGTTCAGTGTCCAGGTGACCGACAGATCCTCGTTTGCGTCCTGTTGGTCGCCGGCTGTTCCCGTCAGCAGGAGGTGCTGGCCTTCCAGATAGCGAACGTCCTCGTCGACGGGGATGATCCTTGCCTCTGGAGGGGTGTTCTGTTTGGTGAGGTGCCCACCTGGTGTGCATCCAGAGGCGGCCAGAAGAAGGAGTAGGCGTGTAGTTCGAGTCGTCACAGGAGTCCCTTCGTGGTTTGGGGGCTCCCGGTGTTCGTCTGAGATGACGCGGACGAAACGGGGGGGGCGACTTTGTTCACTCGGTGGACTGTGCCCTCCTTCGATGACGGCCTGGAGACGTGGTCAGCGCTCGAAGGTCCTCTGGCCCCGGGATGGTGTCGTCCACCTCCAGTTCGTGGAGTCGATGGAGGTGGGGCGACTCGGCGAGCGCAGCTCCCCCCCGCTTCCGAGACCCTGTTGGCGCAGATGTCGAGCTCAATGAGCTGGCCGAGGCGAGGAGATGCTGCGACTGTTGCAGCACCGGCGTCCCCCAGCCGGTTGATGGAGAGGTCGAGGTTCACGAGCCCGGCGACCATCGGCGCATCGAGCAGGGCAGCGCAGCCGGTCGGTCCGATCTGGTTCTCCGTGAGAACCAGCTTGCGCAGGGTATTCAGGTGGAATGGCCGCGACAGGATGACAGCTTGTTCGTCACCCGGGTTGCAGTTCCAGAGCTTGAGCGACTCCAAGTGATTCGTAGTTTGGCGGTCTGCACACACCTGCCCACCGCCGAGGAGACCGCAGGGCTCCGAGGCCCCGGGGAGACCGCAGGGCTCACCGGGCCGGGCGCGGCGCAGACGCGACCGGAACCGACAATTCAGAGGCGTCGACGACTGTTCCGCCCGATGGGCGGCCCCCTCCGACCCCTTCGGGGCCACCTCCCCCGCTTCGCAGGGGAGGACTCTGATTGCGCCGACACGATGCGACCAGCAGGGCATGGTTGGGTTCCTGCATTCGGCCTACGTGATGGATGTGGGGAGGGCACGCGTGTCGAAGGAACCGCCCAGCACATCGTTCGGCGAGCAGCTCTTTGCCTGGCTGATTCTCCTTTTGGGACTCGTTGGCGCCGGTGCCGGCGCGGTGTGGGTGTTCCTGTTCGCCGCCGGGCCGCTCTCTCCGGGTGAGCTGGCGGTCCTGAGACATGCAGCCGTGTTGATGCTCGTTGCACCACTGGCTGCCCTCCTGACCGCTGGCGTGGCGATTTTCCCCTACTCCAGCATCTTTCGGCTCCCACTGGCACGGGTCGGAGCAGTCCTGTGCGGTGTCGCGTTGGCTCCGTCGGCCTTGGTGCTGTTCTTCATCTTTGCGACCGGCTTGCACCGCGGAATGGGCTAGCCCGCATCGGTCACAGTGCCCCTATAGGCTCTGGTGAACGGGGTTCGTCCAAGTCTACGGTAGTCCGAGGACTCGAGCCGCTCGATTCTTCGATGGATCGAGCGCTCGATTGCTCGAATTCGCGGTCCCGGTGAAGTCTCGAGACGCAGGCCACCACCGCCGGTGGGTCCGGTTCCGGATTCTGGGTGCTGACAAAGACCAGGT